>Ga0315284_10006119_pt1 | contig 17134 bp, 15 predicted proteins | sample YL17G09_16_MG_FD_203696 | JGI IMG/M metagenome (GOLD analysis project Ga0315284, IMG submission 203696) | Sediment microbial communities from Yellowstone Lake, YNP, Wyoming, USA - YL17G09_16 | ecosystem: Environmental > Aquatic > Freshwater > Lake > Sediment | place: USA: Wyoming | collected...
CGTCCGAGCATGGCTTACCTCTCCCTGGATATGTGAGTGATCAGTAGGATAGCGCACATTGTAGCACATGTTGCATGAATACGCCAGTATCGCATGGAACCTATAGGGTTTTTCAGCACTCTCCTAGCAGGCCCAAGAAGATCTTGGCCCCCAGGCCTTCAGGGTACGGGAGGTCAACCTGGGCCAAGGCATAGAAGATGCCCGCGATAACGGCTAACGCTTTCCACTCCTGTTGCCGGCTGTGGTGGATGTCTGCCCACTGGAGCTTGATGTACTCCAAGTTGCGCTCAATCATAGTTTCCATAGGCTCATTCCCATTTCAGACACCGAGCGAAGACAGATCATGTTCCGTGAAACCACTCTTCGTGCCCGTGGGCGATGGCGAAGGACTTGTTCGCCCGGCACGCCTCGCGCACGCGCTCTGGCCAGTAGCGCATGGCGATGTGACTCCAATCATAGTCGCCCTGCTGCAGGCGCTCCCAGTATTTCTTCGGCTCGCTCTTCCAGATGGGGCTCAGCTCCCACAGTGGCGCCATACGCAGGATGACGCCGTCGTCAATCCAGTCGGGTGCGGGTTCGTATCCTGCACGGACGATGCGCTCCATCGTCGCGGCGAACTCGGACACCTCGTCCAGTAACAGGGTAGCCCGGTCAATGTCTCGCTCCGCCCGCTTACGGGCTGCGCCGCTGAGCCCTTCCGCCTGGCCCCGCAGATCGCCGATCTGCAAGCGCAGGCCGTTGAGTTTGTGGTCCAGATAGTCGCGCTGGAGAACGTAGAGCGTGGCGCGCTCCACGCGTTCGTGGAAGAGGACAAAGCCGTAACTGCGCCTGGCCGACTGCATGGGCCAGTAGACAGGGCGCTTGCGATACCAGCGCAGGTGCCAACGAGTAAAAAAGTCCTTTTCAAGGAACTTGCGGAGGTCGCCACCGGCGCCGACCTTGATAACCTCGCGCGTGTTGCGCGCTGCGTGTTGCGTGTCCCCGTCCCAATCCAGCATCAACGTCAACGCCTGCTCAACGAGGGCCGGTAGATCGCACTCGTGGCCCTCGTCCAGCACGGCGATGCCATCTGGCAGGGCCAACTCGCGCAGGGCGGTTTCGACCTCGGCGGGGAAGAGGTGACGCCCGCCGTCGGCGTCTACGTAGGCGAAGCGCTCGGCCGGCCCGACCAGTTGGTCGAACTCAGGCCCGTCTGGGGCGGGGAGGGAGCCAACGGCGAAGTCCTCACGGCGGTAGACGGTGGAGCCCAGCGCACCCGGGACACCCGGCTGGAAGCGGCCCAGGACAACGCCAACGGCGTAGGAGATCCAGCGGACGGCGAGCTCTTCTTCGGTCATAGGCGGTTCGGCGCCCTCGGTGTCCTCTTCGTCGTCGGACGTGTTGCGCGTTGCGAGTTCCGTTTCGTCCTCTTCGCTGATGAGCGGCCCCCCGGCCAGTTCGGCCTCGATGGCGGCGCGGTCCTCGGTGGAGATGCCGTAGAGGCGGTAGACTTCATCATCAATCTGGGCCTCCAGCGCGGCCAGGCGGGCCTTAGCGGCAGCCAGGTCGGCCAGGCCGGTGTCCCAGCGCAGGGGGGCGATGAAGTCGAAGGTAATTTCGTCAAAACCTGATCTTTCAAAAGCCAGACGGATAGAACTAGGAACTAGTGGGTCAAGCGACTGCGCAGCAGTAGAGGGGTTTCTGAATGCAGGTAACCGCCTAATATCACCTGATTGGACCGATACCGAAGGATTCAGCAAACTTAGGGCATAAGAAGCAAAAGAGGAGTTGAGCAGAGATAAACCACAAGCTTCTAACGAGCTATCTATTGCGCATGACGAGCCTTTGTCATCAAAGAGGAATCCTCTTGGCATCAACCTGGCGCTGAACCTGGTGGAAGATAAGCTACTCCACGTGATCCCGGGTTGAAAGTAGCGATGGCTATTCCGAATCGTGGCCCTTCCCGTTGACTTGATTTCCAGGCCATCATTCCACCAATTGATCAGGGAATCTAGATGACCATACCATTTCAGACCCCCTCCACCTTTCATATAGGGGAACCATCGTAACCCACTTTGCTTGGCTAAATCAGCACTTTCGTACCCGATACCAATCCGTTCAAACGGCAATTCCCACCAGTATCTCAAAAACCTGGTGTTGTCAGCCGTAGTCATCCCTTGACCCACGTCCGCCATATCTCCAAATCTTGGGTTTCCTTCAAAAAGACTTCGGATTTTGGAACTCAGCCAGTACACCCACGGGCTGCTGGAGATGGCGTCGAAGGCGCGCTGCGGCACGCGATAGACGTCGGCAGGCAACTCCCTTGTCATCGTGTCTCCTCGAGAACGATGTCCTTCTGCCGGGCGATCCGCAGGCGCGCTTCCTCAAGATCAGGCGCGTCGCCAGCCAGGCGCAGGACTGCACATTTGTAGAGATCGGTCAGGGGCGTCTTGATGCCGTGGCCGATGGCGTCGGCCAGGTAGCGGATGCCGTCACGTTGGCAGCAGAAGGTTTCTTTTTTGACGCTTCGCTTAGCCAGGCAGGCCAATTTGCTCGCTTGTTCCGCTGGAGAAGCGTTGTCATCGTCCAGTATATCAATGTTTGGCGGGAGAGACGTATACAGAACCACCTCTACATCCTCGAAATCCCGTAGCTTCTCGATGACAACTGCGTCTTCCTTACTTCGCTGCCGTTCGTCGTCGTAGGTCATGCTCTTTTCGCCGATACAGTTAATCTCCCGCCGGTAGAGCATGTTGCATGCCTCTTGTTCGATAACCTCATCGCCAAGGACCAGAATGTAGGCCTGTACGTGGCACCCCTTGCCATCCGGGACAGGGACGAGCGTTGGGGCACCTGCTCGTCCCTTGCTGCTGCGGGCGAACTCGACTTCGAATGGCGTCTGGGTCCTGATCCGTCTCACGATATGTTGTTTCAGTTCTCTGCCAGGGTCTGCTATCAGCGATCCATATGCCAGGATTCCTACTCTCGATGCTTCCAGCTGAACTTGACAGATAATGTCCATCTTGCGCTTGAACCTGCTGCGCAGTTCTTCATCTGGCGGATCGTTCTGACGCAGACGGGCCACATAGTGCTCGAACTCACATTCCAGTTGCTCGTGAAATAGGTGACGGTTGATCACCAGGCCATTTCTGTCCTCTACCCAACTGACCAGTGGAGCACCTGATCGAATCAAGATCCGCGAACTGCCTTTGGTCTCAGCTTGGTGGAGGATACCGCAGCGCACGGAATCATAAAACTCCTCGGCCATATTATCGTCAAAGAAATCGCGGAACGAACTCCCCGTGAGAAACCGACGGAAGTACTCTTTCCCCTGGTTTTTGGGTGTCTTTAGCTTCCCCTCATAGAACTGCTGTAACGTCTCGATGAGCAGGCAATCCAGAGCCATAATTGCAAAACCAGAGAACTCGTAATTCTGGACGGCCTCCACGATGTCCAAGAAACGGCCACGAATCCGGTCTTCGAAGATGTCTATGGCCGTTTGCCATCCTTCTTCGGCAGAGAAGTCCAGGGCTTTCCAGTCCTCAACGGTCCAGTACCCCCTGCGGCGCGATGGAGCGATGCGTAGCGGTTCTTGTTCTCTCACTCCTTTTTTCTCGGTCATCGCACTCGTTTCACCTCTTCTATGGTGCCGTCCTCCATGACCCAGATGAGGGAAAAACGTGCCACCGGTTGCAGCCACACCACCCGCGCCGCCAGGTCCCGGTAGCGGGGGAAATCCGGTAGGGCTAACGCCAGTTCTACCGCTTGATCTTCCCCGTGCCAGGCCACGATGTCGAACAAGGCTTGTTTAAACCAGTGTCCGGCCTGGGTCGAAGGGCGGGTTCTGTCCGTGCCCTCCGGGTAACCCTTGACCGTTACCCACAGCGGGCCGATCTTGCTCTCTGCTTCGATGTCCCTCCCCGGTTGGCGGGTGGCCGTATCGGCAAAGCGAACGATCCGGTAGTCTGCTTTGCGCAGGTATTCGACCACCACCTGCTGGACGTTGCCCTCCCCGAACCAGGGGCGATCTTCGGCCGGTTCCGGCGGGACAGGCGGGGCAAAGGTCCTCTCAGGTGCGATCAGGAAGTTGTGAATCTTGCCGCCGATGCGCCTGCGCTCGACGAACCCCTCGGTGGACAATTTGCGGCAGCGGCTGTTCGCCTGCTGGCGCGCCTTGAGTTGGAGCGCACGCGCAAGTTCATCGTCATCCACGCCTTCGGGGTGTTGGTTCAGGTACTCCAGAATACGTTCACGGATCGTGCTCATCCTTCCCCCTTGGCAGCCTGTGCTCGCGACGTTGCCAGTATCTCCCAAAACGCCCGGCGCTTGGCCTCGGAGTCCGGTTCTGTACCAGGAAACTCCGAAAATGGGGAAAGAATCGGGGAATTCCCCGTTCTAGTCCCCGTTTTTCTCCTTGGGAGCGCGGTAGTGTGCGCCCCGTCCTGCGCCGACCAGCGCCAAGTCGCCACGCTCAACCAATCCGCGCAGCAGGTAGCGGGTCGGCTCTTCGCCCAGCCCGGTCACGGTTATCGCCTCGCGGCGGGTGATCCGTCCGTGCGCCTGCACGTAAGCCAGAACCATCTCTTCTGGGGAGGCTACCGGCTGCTCAACTCCGGCCTCCCGATACAGGGCGGGCGATACATAGTAGAGGCCCAGGCCGGTCTGCAGCACTCCGGCCTGGGCCAGGCCGGCCAATACGTCGGCGGTAAACGCGGCGCTGCGCTGCAGTGCGGGCGCCAGGGCCTGGACGTTCGTCGTTCCTGCGCGCCGGGCCTGCCACATGGCCAGCAGCTCGCCCACTTCCGGCGCCCGACCCAGCCGCCGGCTGGACTGCACGTCCAATAGCACAAAGTCGAGGTCGGCCGGGCCGCTGTCGAGAAGCACGTTGACGCTCGCCACGCTGCTCAAGGTGTAATCCGGCGGCCGGCGGCCGGTGCGTAACTGGCCGCGGTAGATGGTCTCCACGCCGCGTCCGGTGCGCTCCACCAGGCCGGCGCGCTTGAAGGCGTCGGCCAGGCGCGGGTTGCGCGGGCGTGGCTCGGTGACCAGCAGATTGTCCGGTCCGACCCCTTCCACGAAACCGCCGGGGTTGCTCACGCGCACGTGGTCGTCGTGCAGTTGCACGTGCACCGCACCCAGCCGGGTATAGTCGCGATGGATGAGAGCATTGTTGATGGCCTCACGGATGCCGGCCCGGTCGTAGCGTGGCACCCCGATCCGGACGCCGCCGACCATCAATTCTTGCTCCTCGTTGCGCACGTCAATCGCCTGTGTCAGCCACTCGTGAACGCGCAGCAGCGGCCAGCGGCGGAACTCGTTGACGGCCACGTCGGTGCCGTGCAATACCTGGAAGGCCACCTCGTGCGCGGGCACGTATTCCTGCAAGGCCGGCTCCTTGCCCACCAGCAGCAGTCCGGCCAGCGTAGGCGTCAGGAGATCTCCGTTGGCGCGGACCAGGCCCAGCGCGCGGGCGATCTCCTCATCCGAGAGTCTGAGCAGCGCCGTATCGCCCGGGGTCTCGGTCACCAGGCGGCGCAGGCGGGCAAACTCCAGGGGGTCCAGGTCGTCCCAGGTGGCGTCGGGGGCAACCAGGGCGGAGGTATCGGCCTGGCCCCGCTCGGCCAGCCAGTTGGTGAGTTCGTAGGCGTAGAGCGGGCGGCAACCAGGCCGGTTGTGCACGTCCTGGTAGCGGATCAACAGCCGTCCGTCGCTGGTGGAGACAGGCTGGCGGGCCGCAGGGACGGTCAGCACGGCCACCTTTCCCTCCGGCAGGTCCACGAATTCGGCCTCTACGGTCAACGGTGGGACGGTGCGGTTGGCGACGAACGCGGCCAGGGCCGCCGGGTGTGCGTGGTGGCGAGTGTGCAACCCCGTCACGGCTCCGTCGTTTTCCACGCCGATGAGCAGCGTGCCGCCCTGCTTGTTGGCCAGGCAGACAGCGGTTTCGATCAGGTCGGCGTCGGATAGCGGCCCCTGGTCGCTTTTGAACTCGACCGCCAACGTCTCGCCCCCGGCGATGAGGGCGCGCAGGTCCTCTGGGGTCATACCGTCGCCTCCATCTGCTCTCGCAATGCCGCCAGCGCCTGCTCAAAGGCCCGGCGCTTGGCCTCGGAGTCCGGTTCGTGTACCAGGCGGAAGTAGGTGCCCGCGGCGTTCTCGCGGCGAGGGGTATCAGGATCGGCACGCAGGACGAAGACGGTGGTATTGACTTTCTCACCGCTAATCTCGTCAAAAGCGCGCGGCCCGGTATGCCCCATCGTTTCCACGGCAAAGACCTCGCGCAGGCTGGCCCGGAGTTTGTTGTAGGATGAGAGAAACATGAAGGATTGCTGGGTGATCATTCCTAATCGCCCGCCTTCGTCCACCCATTCGCCGCAGCGTTGCAGGAAAGCCGTGTACAGATCCCCTTTTGCATCTGGGTACTCGGCGCTCAGATAGCCGGCCATTGTATCGTTCAAGTTTCGCCTACCAGAGTAGGGAGGATTAGTGACCACCACGTCGTAGCGACGCAGCATCAGGTCCACCAGCCGCAGCCCCTTCACCGCCTCGCCGGTGAAGAAGGTCTGATCCACCCCGGCCTGGGCCTGCTGGCGGGTGAACTCGTCCAGCCCCTGCACGATCTGCGCCGAGATGATCCCCCAGAACTCCTCCTCGGCCGCCTCACGCTCGAACTCGCCCGGCAGTCCGGCGAAGAGGGGTGCACGCTCGTATTGGGCGCGCTCCTGGATCACCATGCCGCCGATCTCCCGCTCCAGCCGCAGCAGCGAGCCCAATTGGATTGCATCGCGCAGCCGCTCCCAGAGCGCGCGGATCAGCCGCTCGTAGATCGGCCGGGTGAAGCGCGCCTCCCGCAGGAAAGCGCCCAGCCTGGCTCCATCCAGGGGTGTTACGTCGGCACAGGCCAGGTTGCTCTCGGCGATGCGCGCCTGGGGACTCAACGCCTTCGCCTTGAGATAAAGCGCCAGCGCGCTGAGTTGTACGGCACGCAGGTCAATGTCAATGCCAAAGAGGTTGTACTTGAGGATCGCCGCCGGGATCTCGGTTGGGTCGCTCACCGAGGGCGTCGTGGGCCAACCTGGCTCTCCGGCCCGCTTCAGCTCCTCCCGGTACATAGCCGCGAACAGGTCGAAGGCCACCAGGCCAAAGTGCATTCCGCCACATGCCGGGTCGAGGAGTGTGATCTCCTTTGCAGGCTTCAGAGATTCCGGCGGGGCCTCGCCCTGGAGCGGCACCAGGTAATCGAGGAGTTCAGTGACAACCAACCGTGTGTCTGAGTGCATCTGTACCCACATGCGGCCCAAGGTGTTCTGCACCAGGAAGCGCACGATCCAGTGGGGAGTGAAGAGTTGAGTAGCAGCCGGGATGTCCTGAGCACGTAGCTTCTGTTTCAGCCTGTAGAGCCGGTCGAACACCTGTGCCTTCTCCTGTTCGTTGAAGAACTGATACACCCAGCCAATCGTCTCGTCGGCCTGCCAGGCGTCGGTCAGCTCCGGCCGGTTGAGCATCTCCAGCAGCAGGTGGAGTGCCCGCGGGCGAGGGAAAAGGCGGCTGGAGAGCGTCTCGGGGTCGAAGAGCACGCGCACTTCTTGTGCCACCTGCGCCGACTGCCAGAGCAGGAAGTGGCGATAGGCGGTTTCGGGATCGCCCTGCTCGTAGCGGGTCCGGTCGTCGGCGTGGCCGGGATCGGCCAGGTAGAACTTGAAGGCGTTGGACTCGGTGCCCCGGTCGAGCGTGCCGCGAATCAGCCGGCGGGCCTCCATCATCTTGAAGGCCACCAGCCGGTTGAGGTGAGTAAAGGCCACCTCCTTGACCAGTTTTTCGACCGCCTCGGGCAGAGGTAGCCCGGAGCGCGCTTCGTCCTCCAGGAATTGGGCCAGGCGGCGGTACGTCTCACCGGCCTCGGGATCGGCCTGTACCTGGGGCAACTTGTCCGGCGCATCCAGTCGCCCGTCGGGGTAGAGACCGTATACCCCCTCCAGCAGTTCTCGCGCCTCGCGCGTCAGGATCGCGCGCGCCTCCAGCGCCAGGTCGTGGATAACTCTACGTTGCCCATCGGTCAATGGCTGGGCCATCTACATCCTCACAAGCGTGTAGAACATGCTGTCTGAAGTGCAACATTACGCATTACGCATTACGCATTACGCATTACGCATTACGCATTACGTATATACCTTGGTATGATAACTCCCCCGTCCTTCGTTCTCCGCAATGCCCATAAAGCGCAGGCTGGTGCGCCCCTCGGTCGTGGCGGGCATAAACAGCACGCAAGGGACGCGGGTGCAGCCCTTCATCTCATCCAGCAGCTTGGACACACGGTAGATGTTGGGTGCCAGCGCACCCGCACGCACGATGAAGGCGACGTGGCGGCCGGGGTCCAATTCGGCCAGCCGCCCGGCCAGCAGGTCACGCAGCGGGCACCAGTCCGGGTCCGAGAGGTAATCCTGGATCTGCAACTGGGCCGCTTCGAACCCGTCCCGCCGCTCCAACTCTGCGACGGCCTCGAGCCCCTCGCTATCCTCGATCGCCTGCCACATCAGTTCGGCCAGCGAGATGAATACGACTGCACGATGCGTGTTCTGCTCCAGCCGGGTCTTGAGCAACTCAACCTCGCGGCGCATGGCCCATTCCTGTTCCGGCGCGTAGCAGAAGATGGCAAAGGGCAGGTCGTGGTAGACGTAGTGCCGCATGGGAGAGGCGGTGAGGTCCGCCTCCAGCGTCTTAACGCGCTCTTTCAAGGACGCCGTCCTGAGTTCACCGAAGGAGGACATGGGCATACTCCGTCAGCGTGGCGACCGGGAACTCGATGCGCACGACCGAGCCGGCCGCGTAATAGGTCATCAAGTGCTCCTGATGAGCCTCGACGAAGAAGCGTTCCACCCCTTCCACAGGAAGGAAGAAGAGTTTCCAGTCATCGCTGCCGAGAACGAGGTGGCCGGAGCGCATGCGACACTGGAGCCAGAGGGCGATCAGGGCGAACGACGAGGTGGGCAGGTAGGCCGGAGCGAGGCGTTTGTGGACTGCGCCCTGGAGCACCCCAAAGTCACGCAGCGTGGCCATCACACCCTTTGCCACTCGCGCAACGGTCTCCTCACCCCAACGTGTGGTGGTCTTGCCTTCGGCAACCCAGTTGCGGATGGCACGCACCACGACCTCGACCGGCAGGTCGGTGTAACCTGCCAGGTGCCGGGGATAGAGCACCTCGACGACGACGTCGCGCAGCGTGCGGTCGTTCTGGGCGGAGAAGAAGTAGAGCAGTGGGTCTATCCACTGGGCTGGCGCGCCGTTCTGGGCCAGTGTCACCAGCGCCGTGCCAACGTCGGCGTCATCGAAGAAGCGCTGGCGGAAGATCAGCAGAATGTCCTCGACGCGCTTGCGGGAGGCCTTGCCGAAGATGTTCTGCCGCCGGGCACGGTCCAGGTTCTCCGCCACCGACCGCGCCAGGTCCCACTCGGCCAGCAGGACGCGGGTATCGGCCGTCAAGGCACTGGCCTTAATAATGCGGCTGGTGTAGATGGGGACGACTAGGTTGGTCAAAGGCTTACTCCAGACAGAATGGGAATACCGGTTCCCCAGGGGCGCCCTCCAGGTAGGCCCAGGCCAGCGTCCGTGCGCGGTGCAAGAGTGTTGAGATGCGCTCTGGATGCGGTGGAATCTGGATCAGGAGCCCGTGTGCATCTACCCGCCGCAGGACCGTATAGGAAGCAGGTACACCGGTCAGGCTCAACAAGTGTTGGCGCAACGCATCCATCGTCGTGATGGGTTCCTCCAGCACCGGGATGGACATGAGGGGGGCGAAGCGCAGCGCGAGTCTACCCCGGTTGTCCGCGTCGAGCCGGTAGAGGTGTAGAGCCCCGTCACTGGCGGGACAGGCAGCCTGGTGGCGCGCCAGCGCGGCGGCCAACGCCAGGCTGCGCGCGGCCAGGCGAGGCGCCATCGGAAAGATGCGCTCCAACACGAAGCCGGCGTGCAGAGTGAGCGATTCATCGTCCCACCAGGCCAGGCTGTCCTTGTTGGCGGCGCGGGCCACCAGGAGGCGCAGGCCCAAGACTGTGTGAATCTCCTCTGGTAAGAGACTATCGGTAGACATACGCTTGGCCATCGGAGAAGAAACCGCGAGTAGAGCGTATATAGATTGTAGTACAACAAGGCGTTAAAGGCAAATTGGTTTTCGGAGACCGTCACACACTGGGGACAAGCTCCTGGAAGGTTCAAGCAGGCCACCCCACTCCTATAGAAATAGAGCCGACCGCCCGTCCAAATGCGTGATGGCAGGGGGTCGGCTCTGTGTGGTCTACGATGCCCTCCTCGGCCCGTGCACGGTGAGGCGGGTCAGGTTATTGCAGCTTCAACCAATAGTGTAACCGAGACTGGTATACGGACGGTGAACGAAAGATGGGAATTTGCACGTCCCAGTCTACAGCCTGATCAACCTGTCCAGCCATGCCACGCGCTCGTGCTTCCAGCGCCAGAACAGGTCTTCCCACACGTAATGCACGGCCAGCGCCCGGTACCCGCCGAAGCGCTCGTCGAACGTGCGCAAGAGCACGTCCACCGGAAGCAGGCCGATGAATGGAGAATGGAGAATGGAGAATGGAGACTTGCTGACAGCGCGAACTCGCCCACTGGACGCACCTACTCTCCCCAATCGAGTTGGCTCTCCGGAACCCCTACGGAAAGCGCGTACTGCTGTGCATCCGCCCGCGCCGGCCCATCGCCCTTGAGATATTTGAAGAACTTGCCAGCAAACACCACGTAGGCGTGCGTCTGGGTGGAGAAATTGGCGTACCACGCAGGTTTCATCGCCCGGCTCAACTGACCGGCTATCGCGTCGGCTTCCTCGTCGTCGCCCTCGAACGTGATCGCCGTCCAGCGCTTGGGCTGCCAATCCACGGCGTTCTCCACGTCCCATACCTCGGTCTTGGTCACCCGCACCGCATCCAGGACACTCTCGTCTTCCAGACTCTCTTTGAGCAACAAGCCAGTGAACATCGCTCGCTCCAACCGCCTCTGCCTGGGTCGAATCTGTCTTCCATTCGGTGAGATTATACACCACATGGCCCCGACGTGGAACACTCATCGCCAGCAGGGTGCATTTCAAGTTGGGGCGAGCATGGGCCGCACCGGCCTGCAAGAGCCGGTGCTGGGAAGCGCTCCAGCACCGCCTGTTTTACGGCGGTGCGGCCCACTGCGATGGCACCGGCCTGCAAGAGCCGGTGCTGGGAAGCGCTCCAGCACCGCCTGTTTCACGGCGGTGCGGCCCACTGCGATGGCACCGGCCTGCAAGAGCCGGTGCTGGGAAACGCTCCAGCACCGCCTGTTTCACGGCGGTGCCAGAAGTGAAATACGCCCCGCCAGCACCAGCCAGGGCACTCACTGGCGCAAGGGGCATCAGGGGGTATAATACTGCCAGCCACCAGCATTTGCACGGGAGGCGTAGACGATGGAGCCACTGCCAGATCAGGACGAGGTGAAGCGAGTTGCCGCAGAGATAGACGCCGAGATGCGCGCCCTGCCCGTCCACAATACGCCACACGAGCGGGCGGTCCGGCGCACGTACTCTCAGCGGCTCAAGCAAGCGCAGGCAGAGTTCGTGCTCGACCTGGCGCGAGAACTCATCCAGGCCTACGGCCACCGGTGGTTCGCTTACGAGTTGATTCAGAGCCACCGGGCGGCGTTCCGGAGCGTAGGCGAGGCGGCGCTCGAAGAACTGGGCCGGGGCATCAACAGTTGGTGGTCCGTAGACTCCTTCGCGCGCACGTTGGCGGGACCGGCCTGGCTCAATGGACAGGTGTCCAACCAGTTGATCCACAGGTGGGCACACTCGGAAGACCGCTGGTGGCGGCGCGCGGCGTTGGTCAGCACGGTGGCACTGAACGTGCGGTCTCACGGGGGCATGGGAGACGTTCCTCGCACCCTGGCGGTGTGTCGCCTGCTGGTGGACGATCACAACGACATGGTCGCCAAGGCCATGTCCTGGGCCCTGCGTGAGTTGGTCGTCCACGACCCGCATGCGGTGCGTGAGTTTCTGAGCGAGTACGAGCAGGCCCTGGCGGCGCGGGTCAAGCGCGAGGTGAGGAACAAGCTCACGACGGGACTGAAGAACCCAAGGCGGAAGAGCGGGTAAGGGCCAACGAGGAAGCAGGCTGAACCGCTACACTCCCTCCACGCTGGCGAGCACGGTTTCAAAGCGGTCGAGCGCATCGTCAATCACCTCGTCGGTGTCGGCCATGCTGGTGTACATGCGGCTGCCGGCCAGGGTGATGAGGCCCTGCGCCATGTAGGCCGCCCCCATCTCCTCCATCATGTGCTTGCGTGGCTTGAGTTCGCGCAGCAACTTGAGCGGGTGCCTGGCGTCGAGCAGCATCACACCCGAGGTCTCCAGGTGCACGATCGAACCCTGGTTGTAGGCCACGAACGGCAGCCGGTGGCGGGCGATAATCTCGTTCAGCCCCCTGGCCAGCCGGTCGCCCGCCCGCCCGGCGATCACCGGGGCGTTGGTGCGCTCCATTTCGAGCAGGGCATAGTAGCCCGCCACGCACGAGAGCGGATTGGCGGAGAGCGTCCCGCCCACGTAGGCCCGTTCGCCGGTGCCACCACCAAGACCGGCGGCAAAGCGCATCATGACGTCGCGCCGCCCGCCGACGCCGCCCGCCATCGGGTAGCCGCCGGTGATGCACTTGCCGAAGAGGGTCAGGTCGGGCTTGACGCCAAAATAGCCCTGCGCACCGCCCATGCCTAGCCGGAAGCCGGTCACCACCTCGTCGAAAATCAGCAGCGCCCCGAATTCGTCGCACAAGTCGCGCACCTGCTGGTTAAAGTCGCGGGAGACCGGGCGCGTGCCACTTTCAGGGCCGACCGGCTCGACGATGACCGCTGCCGTGCCGCCGCGCAACCGGTTGAACAGCATCAACCGCCGCAGGTGGCCCAGGTCGTTGGGGAAGAACTCTTGCGTGCCGCGGGTCGCGCCGCGCGGGATGCCCTTCGCCTCCAGCCTGCCGGTGCCGGGGACGTGCAGGCCGTAGACCAGTTGGTCGCTCCAGCCGTGATACGCCCCGCCGGACTTGATGACCTTCTTTTTGCCGGTGAAGGCCCGCGCGGCCCGCACGGCGGCCATCGCGCTCTCGGTGCCGGAGCCGAGCAGGCGCAGCATCTCGACGGACGGCATCAAGCGGTTGACCAACTGCGCCAGTTTCAGTTCGTATTCGTGGAACAGGCCGGTGACCGGCCCGCAGGATTGCAGCAGTTCAAAGACCTTGTCGCGCAGCGGGGCATAGTTGCTGCCCAGCACCGTCGGCCCGCCCGCTTGCAGAAAGTCAACGTAGCGGTTGCCGTCCACGTCCCACATGTACGGCCCGTCCGCCCGCTCGACCGCCAGGGGAAAGGGGTAGTTGAAGGCCAGGTTGTGCTGCACGCCGCCGGGGATGTATTGTTGGGCCTCCTGGGTCAGCGTTTTGGAGCGGACGCAGTGGGTCTCGAAATAGTTCAGGAACTCGTCCATGCGCTCGCGCCGGATAGGGCGCAGCGGCTGGCGGACGAGTTCCCGCAGCCGGGCGTAGATTTCGTCGGTGTCGTGCCACTCAGAGATACCATAGGATTGATTGCTGGTCATGGCAGCCTCCTGCTAAAACGTGAGGCGTGAAACGTGATGATGGCGTTTTACGTTTCACGTTTCACGTTTCACGTTTCACGTTCCAGGTACTCCTTTTCGTCAGCCCGCAGTTTGGCAAAGGCAATTTCGCGCACGGCCAACGGGATGCGGGTCACCTGGCGCCCGGTGCACAGGGCCAACAGGTAGGCCAGCGCACATTTCTCCGCCAGTTCCACGTTGGACACGGCTCGTTCGACGTCCGCGCCCAGGACGAGGAGGCCGTGGTTCTGCAAGATGTAGGCGTTGTGCCCGTTACGGATCCTGGACTTGACCTTGCGCTTCAGAAACGACGTCCCTGAGGGTGCATAGGGGATGATCTCGACCGAGCGCCCCAGATAGCGCACCTGCTCGTCGAACAGTGCCGGAATGGGGGCGTTGATCAGCGCCAGCGCGCTGGCATAGACCTGGTGGGTGTGAATGACGGCGTTCACGTCGGGGCGGTTCTGGTACACGGCCGCGTGCGTCCCGCTTTCGACGGATGGTTTCATCTCACCTTCCAGGATTTTCGCCTGCCAATCCAGCACACACACGTCGGCGGGCGTCATCTGCATATAGTCGTAGTTGGAGGGGGTAATGGCAAACGTCGGTTGCCCTGCTACCCGGACCGAGAGATTGCCCGCCGTGCCCTTAAAGATGCCTTTTTCGACCAGCAGCCGGGCCGTAGCCACGACCTGCTGTTTGAAGGGGTCAAATGGGGTCATAAGGCCATGCCTCCACACAGAACTTGACACTGTCAAGATTATAGTATAAGATATCCACCGTGTCAAGTCCACTATGAGAGCTGCGATGGCCAAGGAAAAATACCACCACGGCGACCTGAAGAACGCGCTGATCGAGGCGGGCATCGAAATCCTCTCCACAGAAGGCGTGGGCGCGTTGAGCCTGCGCAAAGTGGCGCGCAGGGCAGGGGTCAGCCACACTGCGCCCTACGCCCATTACGCCGACAAGCAGGCCCTGATCGCCGCCATCGCCGCAGCAGGGTACGAGAAACTCTACGCCAGGATCTCCGGCCTCGTCCAGCAATATCGCGACGATCCGGCGCGGCAACTGGTCGAGGCGGCCTGGGCCTATATGGAGTTTGCCCTCAACGAGACCGACCACTTTAAAATCACCTTCTCCGGCGTGGTCGAAAAAGAAAAAGATTACCCCGCTTTCGTCGAGATTTCCCACCAGAGTTTCAAACTGGTCATCGAGATCGTCGAAGCGTGCCAACGCGAGGGCATCCTGCCTGAGGGGCCATCTGACCTGCTGGCCGTCAGCGTGTGGGGGTTGCTGCATGGACTGGTGTCCCTGGTCTTAGAGGGGCAGGTTTCCCACACCGTCCTGGATCGCTTTAGCCTGAAGGAAATGCTCGTATCTTCACTGAACCTGATGGCCCAAGGTAAAATTGACCCGCGGGCAGCCATTTGCCCGTTTGCGGCAGAAGAGTATACTTGTCCTTGAACCTGGGCCAGCACACAAATGGTACTTTGGTGGTCTATTGGGAAACTGAAGGGTGACACGGTTTCGCAAACCCAGATCAGCCAATAGTTTAAGGAGGAAGACATGTCTGCCAGGAAAGTGAGTGTTCTTTTAGCCATCTGCCTGATAGCCGCCATACCCCTGGTATTGCAGATCGGTGTGGCAGCCGGCGGGCCAACGTATACGCTCACCACTCAGGTTTCAGGCTGTGGCTCGGTAGATCCGCCCAGTGGATCCTACAAGCCGAACACCTGGCTGCTGATGACGGCGTATCCGTGTGCAGGCTGGCTGTTTGATCACTGGACGGCGAACGTATTCCTGGAGAGCGCCACGGCGAACCCTACGCACATCACGATGCAGGACAATGCGTTGGTGACGGCGTACTTTGTCGAGGACCCGAATCCGCCCACGCCTACTCCCATACCACCGACCCCAACGCCCGGCCCCAGCCCCACTCCCGTGCCTCTACAGGTGTTCTATGACGATTTCAACTACACCGACTCAAGCGATCCGGCCATCGCTACCTTTGGGTGGTGGGTAAGGACAGGTACCGGCGGGCCGGGGTCGAGAAAGGCGACGTGGAGTGCGGACAACGTCACATTCCTCGATGATCCCAACACTCCAGGTAACCGGCTGATGCAACTGGCGGCTACGACGACCGGAAGTAGAGGGATTATCTCCCAGGCCGAGATGGAAGGCCCCATCTCGACCACCCTGGGTACGTGGAGCGCGCGGGTGTGGCTCTCGGATGCGCCGGTCTCCGGCCCCGACGGCGATCAAGTCGTCGAAACGTTCTTCACCATCGCCGATTATTCTCTCGCCAATCAGCCCGAGTACTGCGAGTTGGACCACGAATATCTGCCCAACGGGGGCTGGGGAGTCTCTGGGCCGACGATGTGGAACACCTCGTATGATACCGCCAGCAGCAGCACGTCCAGCCATCGGTCGGGGAGCCTGGCGGGCTGGCATACCCTGCTGATTGTGGCGATGAACGGCGAGGTGAAATACACCGTAGATGGTGTGATCTATGCGACGCATGGGGGTGTTTACTATCCCGACGGCGTCATGTGCCCTGACTTTAACCTGTGGTTTATTGACCGCGGTTTCGTTGCCTCCACGACGTCCCGCACGTACACCGAGCAGGTGGACTGGGTCTACTATGTCAAAGACCAGTCGCTCAGCACGACGCAGGTTGAGGAGGCGGTAGCGAGTCTACGCGGCCAGGGCATTGTGCGCCAGAACACACTCCCATAAGACGTGGACGAAAGGAGGGCAACATGTGCGAGTTTTGTACCGAGCACGGCGAGGGAAAGAAATGGTACCTGCAGATGAAGAACTATGCCAGCGAATTGCTCTACGAGGAGCTTTCTTCCGCCCAAAAGGGCATCGTCGGGGCCACCACGCGCTTCGAGTGGAACAATCGCTTCTGGGAGGATTTTGTGGTGCCAGCCCTGGGCGGTGTATCCAAGACGCAAGGAGAGTCTCAAGAGGCTTCACCATCGCCTGCGCTTCCCGAGGTTCAACCCAGTGAAGATGAGATCGTGGCACGGCAGAAAGTCGAACACTTCGGCCAGGTACTGCCCATCGAGGACGTCGAACGAGTGATTGATATGGTAGACTCGATCACGAGAATGCCTTGTGGATGCCGATTTCTCACGACCGGGAAGGCAGACAAACGATACTGTTTTGGCTTCGGGATGGACAGATGGGGTATACTGGGCAAGTTTCCAGATGCTGCTTCGTCGCTGGAGGTGCTTGGCAAGGAGGAGGCCAAGCGGATATTTCGCCAATACGACGAGGAAGGGCTGATGCATAGCATCTGGACAGGCGTAACCCCTTACGTGGTGGGTATGTGCAACTGCGATCGGGATTGTGGGGCTTACAATGGGTACATTGTCATGCGGGGCGCTCCCAGTTTCTTCCGCGCAGAGTACATCTGCCAGATAGACTGGGACCTCTGCAGCGGGTGCAAGTCTTGTATGAGTCAATGCCAGTTCGGGGCTCAGTTTTATTCGTCTGCGCTGGCCAAGGTCTACATTGACCCTA
>Ga0315284_10006120_pt1 | contig 17133 bp, 20 predicted proteins | sample YL17G09_16_MG_FD_203696 | JGI IMG/M metagenome (GOLD analysis project Ga0315284, IMG submission 203696) | Sediment microbial communities from Yellowstone Lake, YNP, Wyoming, USA - YL17G09_16 | ecosystem: Environmental > Aquatic > Freshwater > Lake > Sediment | place: USA: Wyoming | collected...
GGCATAGCCTCCCACATATCCCATGATCAGAGGTATCATAGCCAGAACACACGGGCTGGCGCTGGAGATCAGCCCTGCGAGAAAAACGGCTGGGAGCGCCAGCCAGGGGTCTTTATCTACCACATTAGCTAAAGTTTCCAGAAAGCTGTCCATTCTATATCCCACCTAAACTCTTAAGCTTAGCCAGGATCTCCTTCTTGGAAAAATATCCGATATGGCGATAAACTTCCACGCCCTTATCATTGAAAATGATCTGGGTGGGAATGGCCATTATTTTATGGGCACGAGTAAGGCTCTCTTGGCTGTAGACCTCGACGATCACAACATTGAATACACCTTCATACTCCAAAGCCAACTCTTCCAGAATTGGCTTCATTTGCTTACACGGGATGCAATCTTTCCAGCCGAACTCGGCTAGTGTAAATTTTCCGCTCGACAGGCAGTCCTTAAGCGAGATAGAGGCCAGGTCCAATGTTGTCGGTGAAGCGTCCTGTCCCGGTGTTGCCGGCGAAGCGGCTTGTTCCGTTGTTGCCGGCGAAGCGGCTTGTTCCGTTGCTGCCGGCGAAGCGTCTTGTCCCGGTGTTACCGGTACGGAGGACACATCCTCCGTGCTCCCACCCCCGGAACAGGCGGCAGCACTCGCAGCCAACAGAATGATTAGAGCCATTACCAGGAATGTGTTTCGCGTCATAAACACTCCTTTCAGGTTGAAGAAGGCTTCAGCCATCTGGCTGCGGTCAGAGTTGTGAACGCAAACAAAAAGCACTCTCTTACTCAAGCGCGTTCACCTTGAAATGCTTCTCCTTCAGATACCACTCCATTAGATACCCGATGCCGATAAACAGTGGCAAAGATACTAAAGTTCGGGCCAGTGAAAACTCTATGCCCAGATATCCGATCTCTATCCCCAGCATGGGAATCTTCAAAGAAGAAAAAGCGCCCAGGTAGATAAATATATTCCTGATGCTGGCTCCTTTTTTATAGAGCATATAGGCGACTGGGAAAGCGCCGTATAACGGCCCGGCCTGGAGCATGGCAAGAAGGATTACCAGTACAATACCTTTAACGCCAGATTCCTGTCCGATGTGTCTTTCAATTCTTTCTTTGGGGACCCAGACATCAAACAGCCCCACGATGATGAAAAGAAAAGGAATGAAAGTAATCATCTCGATAATCGAGTTTTTAAAGGTGGTGGTGACTGTTTTCCCGGGCTGAAACTGAAAGACAAAAGAAAACAGAATAAAAACGGCGAAAATCATCAGCCAGATGTAGGGTCGAATTCTCTGGAAATTATTCTTCATAGCACCAGCCCCACCACCAGACCGATGATGACCGCCGCGATGAAGTTGAGGACGTTTCTCGTAATCGCCACCCGTCTGCCAAAATATTTAATCTCCAGGGGTAATGTCACCACCCCGACCATCATCAAAGTAGTCATAAAAGTGGCGACTACAGCGTAGGAAGCCCCTTGTTGGATAAGGCCGGCGGCAATGGGATAGGAGATGAATCCAGGAATCAGCGTAATAGAACCTACCAGCGCCGCTATTGAGAATCCCAGTACCCCCGAACCCGCACCCAGGTACTGGCTGATAACACTCGGTGGTATCAGATAGATTAGCAAGCTGACCAGGACTAAAATGTTCAAGAAGGGGGGAAGGACATTCTTAAACATGTTCCAACCCTTCTTGAACCCGGCTATAGTCTTCTCTCTGTCAAGAAAAAACGACACCGCGGAGAGAACAACGCAAACCGAAATATATATTACAGCGTTGTTACTCACATCCTTGCCTTCGTTATGCTCTTGCTTGGACGGGTCTCGCCAGCGATTCCTTTGCCCGTCGGGCGATAACCGCAATGTGCTCCGGCGGTAGGTCAAAATCGTGGTTTTTTTCGATTCCTTCCTCAGTAACGCAGACCCAATCCGTCACCACAAGCCCTGCATGTTCAATTGCTTTCCTGGCGCAGGCTACCTGACAGCCATCAAGCGCCACTATCCTTTTCGCTGAGCGCGCAGTTTCGATCATTCCTTGAATGTGAGCTCCGATTCCGGCAAGACAGTAGATTTTCCCAACACCTTCTTCGGTTAGCTTGACCGCTACCTGGTTGGCGATCTGGCCACAGTTTGAGCCGCCAGAGCAGGGCAAGAGAACTACCTCCTCACCTTTACATGCGCATTTAGCAGTGTCATTAGCTGATCCTATTTTGTTGGCCAAAACGCACCTCCTTTCATCTGCCCAGGGATCCCTATTCTCTGCTTTTCGGACTTCTCTTTCTTTCCCAAAGAATCTCACGTTTCTTCTATCTGGGCTATCTCAGCCAGTAGCTCTAGGGTCTCTCTGGCGTCAGCTTCATCCAGGGTCTGGATGGCAAAGCCAGCGTGGAGCAAGACATAATCGCCCAGCCGCAGGCCAGGCACCAGCATGATATTGGCCTGCCGGGTGAGTCCGCCTAGCTCCACTTGGGCCATTTGGCCAGTTATGGAAATTACTTTAGCTGGCACGGCTAAGCACATAGATACCTCCCTTTCAGGTGGTATTGAGTCGAGCGTTGGCCTCAGTTCCCTATTTCTTAGGTTTCCCTTCTTTATCCGCTGCATTGATGATGAACTGGGTCATCTCAGGCTTGGTGGGCACCCTCCCAGAACAGACCAGTTCCTCGTTTATCACCAAGCCTGGAGTGGTCAGGATAGGATACTGCATAATCTTCTTGAGGTCCTTCACCTCTTCGACGCTGATGTTAATTGCTAGCTCTTTGACCACCTCTCTGGTCACCTGCACCAGTTGGTGGCATCTGGGACACCCCGGCCCTAGAATCTTGATGTCCATTGCTATCTCCTTCTCAATCCGTCAGCCGCAGCAAGATGAATCGCCGCTGTCACGAGCGGCCTTAGGGGAGGACCCTCAAGTGCAGCCGCTCCCTGCGATCAAACCCCCCGGTGTATCTTTACCTGCTTGTTGATCATGCGCCGAAGATTTAGCGGAGTGCAACTGGTGCTTGCGGAGCTTCGCGATGATCTCTTCATTTCCGGGCAGCCGGCCACACTCACTCTGATTGGAATACATGATCTTTCCGGAAGCGTAAACTTCAAGGATGCCGTTATGGCCCTTCTTCAATTTCGGTGCGATGCCAACCTCTGTTTCAATAGCCGCCGCGAGACTCGCGGCTGTAGAGAGGAATCCTCACTCAACGCAGTATACAATCTCAATCTTTGTTGGTTTCCGAATGTTCTTTGTCTTGCTCATAATATGCCTCCTTTACACTGTATATCGTTCCTTGCTCCTCAAGTCGCCTCAACTCATCGATTGGCGCACCTGGTCACCTTTTTCCGCTTGACATGGCTCTTTCGCAATGTGTTGACCAGCAATCTTGCGGGCTAGACTCCATTCTTCAGGGCTTAGTTCGTCTTCCTTGAACTCCACCCCCAGCACCTGGGCCATCCCATGCCGGATGGCCGCACCTATTTCGCCAGTTACAGGGACGTGGCCCAGTATCTCCCTGACTGAGGTCATTCCGCGTTTAAGCACCTCCTCATGATTTGTTGAAGGTACACGCCCGCCCCCTTGGATACTCACCAATACCTCCAAGTGGGGCTCCAATATGATGGAGCCATGCTGAAGCATGGAAGAGCAATGCCAGGTCTGTGCGCTCCCGACGAACTTCTTTCCCTTGTGAATGATGTCTCCTGTCGTGCTGGTGAGAAAACAAATGTCAGACCGGGGTGCCTTTGCACCCTGACGGCCCAACTCAGCCTCAAATCCCAGAACACGGAACGCAGCCAATAGACCTTCACAAATCAAGCGGTAGGCGTCGGTCACCGAGGAATGTATGCCATCTGTCGTGCCCGCAACAACAGCGTAAGTGAGATCCTCGAAGTGCAGCACAGCTCTGCCGCCGGTAGGTCGCCTGATCACATCAATACCAAGTCGCCGACATGCGGCGAGATCGATTCCGTGGGGTCGCTGGAAATACCCCAATGAGATTGCCGGAGGGCTCCACTGGTAAATACGCAGGGTGGGTGGGGACTTACCCTCGGCATGCATAGCCAATATGGCCTGATCGATGGCCATGTTAAGCGAGGCTGTTGAGGCCCCGGTATCCATAAACCTCCATATCCTCATCTTAGCTCCTCGAAGAATACAGACGCCTTATACGAACTTCTCACCAACGGGCCGGCAGCCACGCTTTTAAAACCCATATCCAAAGCCTTCTGCCGCCATGCTACAAACTCCTCTAACGTCACATAGCCTGCCACTGGTGTATGGGCTAGCGATGGGGCCAGATACTGACCCAACGTCAACATGTCACATCCTGCCCCTCGCAAATCCCAGAGCACCTCTTCGACCTCCCAGTCCTTTTCCCCCAGTCCGAGCATCAATCCCGATTTGGTGATGACCTCAGGAGAAATCCCCTTTACCTTCTTGAGTAGAGTGCGTGAACGATGGTAGTCGGCGCCCTGACGCACCTGTGGATAGAGCCTGGGAATTGTTTCCAGGTTGTGTGCCAAAATCTCTGGCTGGGCTTTCTCCAGTACTGTGGCCAGCGCCTCATCTGAACCGCTGAAATCGGGTACCAAGAGTTCTACTGTCACTCCAGGGCAACGCTCCTTCAAGGTTCGCACTACCTGGACATAGTGGTTTGCGCCACCGTCAGGCAAGTCATCGCGGGTTACGGATGTGATAACCACGTGGCGTAGGCCTAGTCCGGTGACTACCTGGGCCAAACGTTCAGGTTCGTCTTCGTCTGGAGGCCCTAGGGGTCGACCTCGCTTGACGGCACAGAATGCACAGCCCCGTGTGCAGATGTCACCTAAAATCAGGAGGGTAGCAGTCTTATGAGAGAAACACTCACCTCGGTTTGGGCACTGGGCACTCTCACAGACAGTAGGCAGCTTGAGGTTCAAGAGTAGACTCTTGGTGTAGTTCGCATTCTCCACACCGTGACCCCTTTTTGCCTGGCGGACTGTGGCGATCAGCCACTCTGGTGCAGGTGGGGACATCACGCAGCCTCCTGGGGCAGTATATGGATGGCCCGGCCATGCAGCGCCTGAGCCACTTCCTGCACCGCCTCTGATAACGTCGGATGAGGGTGGATGGTCTGCATAATGACCCGGCTGGGGACACCCGCCTTCATGGCCAGGGCGATCTCAGGTATCAGGTCGCCCGCGTGCGCACCGATAATGTGAGCGCCCAGGATCTGGTCAGTCTGTGCATGTGAGACAATCTTGACCAGGCCCTCCAGTTCGCTCATGGCCTGTCCCATGCCCAGAGACTTAAACGGAAAACGAGCCACTTTGATGCTACAGGTAATTTGTGCTTCCTCTTCAGAAAGTCCCACCGCCGAATACTCAGGTAGACTATAGATCACTCGAGGAACGACCCGATAATCCATTCTACTTTCTAGGCCAAGTGCATTCTCTGCAGCACAGATGCCTTCGGCAAAAGCCACGTGTGCTAATAGCCATCCGCCGATTACATCGCCAGCAGCATAAATTCCAGACACGTTCGTTTGCATATACTCGTCTACTTTAATGTGACCTTGTTCTAGAGTTACTCCGACCTCCTCTAGTCCGATCCCTTCAGCGTTGAAGTGTCGTCCCACCGCCAGAAGTATCGCGTCCAGCGACAGATCCATCCCATCAGCGAGTTGCACATTGAATTTCCCACCTGTTTTGTTCGCTGACTTGATCCGGGAACCGCAGATAATCTTGACCTTTCGCCTTCGTAAAACGCCCTGCAAATAGTCACTCATCTCAGCATCTTCAGATGGCAAAAGTCGGTTTTGGGCCTCAACCAAAGTGACCTGGGAACCAAGTTCCCTAAAGATAGCTGCCATTTCTACGCCTATGGCGCCTCCACCCACCACTAAAAGTTGAGCGGGCAAATAAGTGCTGTTTAACATCTCGTCAGCCAAGAAAAACCCTGATTCTTGAGGGAATAACGTCAGGCTTGCCGGCCGGGAGCCGGTAGCGATTACCACCTTTTCCGCCTCCACCAGACTTACCTGTCCGTCTTTTTCCATCTCTATCTTGTTGGGAGCAATTAGCCTCCCTCTTCCCTCCAACAGATCAATCCGGCGTGCCTGAAATAGCCGCTCGATACTCCGGCGCAAATTGGCCACCACTCTCTCTTTCCGGGCAATGATAGCGGTCATATCGGGCGCTACCTCCACAGGTTGGAAGCCATACTCCCGGGCTCGGCGCATGTACTGAGCTACCTCAGCAGAAGCACGCACTGTCTTGGTGGGTATACAACCACGGTTCAGGCAGACACCACCCAGAAGCCTTTCTTCAACTACTGCTACCCGAGCGCCAAGCTGCGCCGCCCGTATCGCACCCTGGTATCCAGCCGGGCCGCCTCCAAGAAAGGCAATGTTGTATCTTTCTCGCATCTGCAACTACCTACTGCACCAAAATGGTCGGCTTGACGCTAACCTCGGACTTGAGTGACTGACAGATCGTGGAGTATTTGAGGGCCATCTCAAGGGCACGCTGCACCACCGCTGGTGGCTTTCCCCTTACTACTATCTTAGGAGACAGTGTTACCTTCTTGAACCACGATGTACGGTCGATGAATTCCTCCACCTCACCTTCAGCCTCGCACTCAAAGGAGACAAGCTCTATCTTGAACCGCTCCATAGCCCAGATGACCATCATGTGGTAGCAGGTATTGGCCGCTGCCATAAAGGCATCTTCAGGGGTAAGCACATTTGGCAGACCGAATAGGTCAGGTGGGGCTGAGAACTTCGTCTCGACACCATTCTGACACCAGATGTAACCCAGGTGTTCACCGCGCCATTCCACCTTGTTCTTGTAAATGGCCATGTTCTCTCCTTAGGCCTTCTCCAGGACTTCGTCTATAGCCTTGGCAATTTCCTCAGCCACTGCCTGGGCGGCAGTCTTTTCTTCTTTCCCCAGATGGCGCATCTTAATAGGGCGAGGGAGACCTCTTTTCTTCAAGATTTCAGGGATGATGAGAGACCTCGTTGGCTTTCCTGAGAGCTTCTCGGTAGCTTTAGCAGCACACCGTTTCTCACAGCCATCCACAGTAATGGTGGGATATTTGGCCGCGAAAGTTCGCTCCTCTAGTCCCCCGGCGATGAAGAGGGGCAGGCACATGGTAACGCTATTGCCAGGCCGTAAATCTTCAAGCACTTGGCGACAGGCGACTAGGGACAGGGTCCCTTCTGGCAATCCCTCTCCACTACATGAAATGATACCCACATACGGAACCTCGTTAGCCATCATCTGTCCTCCTTGGCTGCCAGCTCATCCACGACCTCTCCCAGTTCATCGGCCGCTATTGCGGCAAGCTTCTGGCCAGCCTCGTTCAATTCGCTTATACCCTCCGGCTTTAAGTCCTTGTGCTTTTTGAAAAAATTCATGGCTTGATAAGCTTTAGCGACCTTTGCGCCCTGAGACTCTATGCTCTTCTTTGCACACTCCTTTGCACAACCGTCGATAGTAATTACGGGATTCTCAGTTACCAGCCTCTTTGCCTCAGGATCGCCTATTACCAGGAGAGCCAGGCAGGTCGTTACCGCAGTATTCGGCCTGACACGTTCCACTAGTTCATATGTTGTCTCCCTAGCCAACGCCCCGAAGGCTTTACCGATGCCACTGCACGCCAACACGGCCACTTTCTTAGCCTTGTTATCCATATAGCTTCTTTGCCTCCTTTGCGATCTTTTCCTTCATTAGTTTCATGTAGCTTTCAGCCTGAAGGAGTTCACACTTGTCGACCTCTGGGTCAGCAAGTTCGATCTTGCATATCCACCCTGCCCCATAGGGGTCATTGTTGATAAGGTGCGGACTGGCCTCTAGTTCGGAATTGACCTCGACCACCTTTCCCGTAACTGGTGATATAATCCCAAAGGTGGCTTTTATCGTCTCTATCTTGCCCAATTCTTGTCCCCTTTTTACTGGCGTACCCGGCTCTACTGTCTCCAGAAAGGCGACATCACCTTTGGACTTCTGGAGGAGGTCAGTCAACCCCACGGTTGCCATATAGCCCTGCATATCGGCCCAGAAATCTTCATTGCTATAGAGGTAGCCCACCTTCACTCTAAAGATGAACTTCTCGAAGGTTGTCTCTAGAAACTCCGCCATTTTGATCTCCTCTTTCTTTGTAAGCCCCAAAAAAGAGTGTGGCCTATTCTCGCAATCTCTTGACGCACCGCGGTCCAACACGCTCGGCTTTCTTGAGCCGCTCCCTGTCCAGCGCCACTACGTCGTTATCTTCCAGCGCCTTCTTAACGGACTCTACCAATTGGGAGAAGTATTCTTGCATACCTTCTCGATCTATTGAGTACAGCGACCAGAGGCCATCTTTCCTCAGCTTCAGAAAACCGGCGTCATACAAAGCACTCAGATTGCGGGAAGCCCTCGTCTGGGAGATTTCTAGCGCCTGCATCACCTCACAGACGCAGCACTCTCTCTCCATAAGCAAATTCAGGATCCTGAGCCTGGTCTCGTCGGATAGGGCTTTGAAAGCTTTAATCACATCTCGCATATCATTTCTCCTTGCCTATATGCGCACTTTAGCTTATATTGTAATGCATCCTCATCAGTTCGTCAAAACCTATTTGTGTTGCTGGGCAGCTTAACATTTCCGAGTTTTGTCAAGGGCGTGCTTTCCTACTGGTCAGCAAGAATGCGATTTGCGAGACACAAAACCCTCCCTAACCTTGGCTTGTGCACTGATAGTAATCTGCTAGCCCTGGATCACGACGTGTGCTCGTGCTGGCAGCCATCGCGCACCCGAGCGCCGCTTATCAATGGCTTGCTCCGGGTTTTGAGGCACACTCCAATCATTAACGAGCGAATTCCCGTGCCAGATGAATCCTTTTTCACTTAACGGCAGAGCACATTGACAGAAACCCCAGGCTGGGGCTAAACTCAATTGAATCCCACAAGATAGGCACAGAGGTAATACTATTCAAACAGAGCTCGACTGAATTGAGGAGGTGAACATAGATGTACAAGACAATGCTGGTTCCATTGGATGGATCCAAGGCGGCAGAGAGCGCTCTTCCCTATGCTGAGGAGATTGCCGCCAAACTCAATGCCGAGATTATCTTAATCAGCGTCTCCGAATCTGCCACTGCCGACGCGGAACATCCCTTCCAAACCTATCTGGAGCGCATCATGGAACGAGTACAACACGAGATTAAGGACTGGTATGCCAAGAAAGACGTTCGGGTGAAGAGCAAGGTTCTCTTGGGTAAACCAGCCGATCAAATACTGCGTTACGCTGATGAGAACAATGTGGGGCTCATAGCTATGGCGAGCCGCGGTTCATCAGGTCAGGGGCCATGGCTTCTAGGGAGCGTCGCTGCCAAAGTTCTTCGGGCTACGGTGAGACCCGTGCTTCTGATCAGAGCTCAAGCCAGCGAACTATCCCTTCAGCAGAAGAGGTTACTGAAAAGGATTCTAGTGCCGTTGGATGGCTCGAAGCTAGGAGAGGCAGCAATCCCAGGCACGGAGGCGTTGGCCCGGGCGTTAGGAGCAGAACTTGTTCTGCTCCAAGTCGTTGAGCCAGCAACAACCTGGGGAACTTATGAAGGTTATCCGTCTTATCCCCCACCAGCAGATGTAGAGAGCAGAAAGGCTTCTGCTAAGGCATACCTCGATGGTGTGGGCAAGCCGCTCGAAGAGAAGGGACTAAATACCTCGAGTGTGCTAGAGTACGGGTTACCAGCACGTCAGATTATTGACTATGCAAAGGCAAATGGTGTCGACCTTATAGCCATGTCGACTCACGGACGATCGGGCATCGCGCTGTGGGTTTTTGGCAGTGTTACCGACAAGATCTTGCATGCTGGAGATACGGCAGTCTTAATAGTACGGGCCTCCAAGGTGTGACGTTGAGCCGGGATCATGGAGATTGAGAGACAGGCCAAAATAGTATTGTCCTATCTGTGGACCATCAAGAACAAAGGAATGCCATAGAAACCCGCTAGTCAGTGTCAGCCAGTCACGATGGTAATGCAGGGAGAGCAGAGGCTGACTAGGTGGTTGGTAGTGTGGAGTCAGGCCCCCATGGCATAATCCCGTGTTGATGCTGAACCGCGGAGGCTCAACGGTATCCGCCCCAGTTGCACAATTGTCAGAATTGTTCAATTTGGCGCTCCGTGTTCCGATGTGCTTTTTCATTCCCCAATTTACCACTTTTCAACCGAGACCTTGTTATTGGCCTTCCTCATCTTCCCCACCAATCGTTTCTTCACAGCTTGCACATGCATGGTTGTTTGCCATACAATGCAGTTGGCTGGAAGGTTGATAGGGGTTTGCGCCGGGGGTTGCAGATTGTGCGGATAAAAAGCTTATATTTCTGGCGAATAAAGAGTAAAATAGCGACAATACGCTCAGACTTTTTGTGCTTTGCGGGTGCCAGGGTTCAGCGAAGACAGAAGGGGGGTCTATGGCAGTAGGAAACAGCACGGACATTGAGAAGAGGCTGTGGGATGCAGCAGACCAACTGCGAGCTAACTCGCGCCTGAAATCATCGGAATACTCTGTCCCAGTTCTTGGCCTCATCTTTCTTCGCTACGCTGACCACAAATTTGGTATCGCCAAAAAAGAATTGGAAGCCTCAACCATCGAACAAGGCCGCAGACGCAGTATCGGCAAAACCGACTATCAGGCCAAGAATGTTCTTTACCTGCCGGACCAGGCCAGGTTCTCCTGTCTTTTGAATCTTCCTGAGGGCGAAAACATAGGGCGCGGTATCAACGATGCCATGAAGGCCATTGAGACGGAGAATGAGGACTTGCGAGGCGTTCTCCCAAAGGACTACAACCGGCTGGAAAACGACACCTTGGTTGCACTGTTGAGGCTATTCGCTTCCATACCGATGGATATAGAAGGCGATGTTTTTGGGAAGATGTACGAGTATTTTATAGGTAGATTCGCTATGGCTGAGGGGCAGCGCGGTGGCGAGTTCTTCACTCCTACTTCTCTGGTCAAGCTGATTGTGGAGGTAATTGAGCCCTATCACGGGCTTATTCTGGACCCGGCCTGTGGCTCGGCTGGTATGTTTGTCCAGAGCGCCAACTTTGTTAAAAAGCATCGGAAGAACCCTAATGCTGAAATATCCCTTTACGGGCAGGAGAAGGTGGCTGAGACCATCCGTCTGTCCCGCATGAGCCTTGCAGTTCATGGGCTTTCAGGAGACATCCGGCAGGGAAACTCCTATTACGAGGATATCCACCGGAGCCTCGGTAAGTTTGACTTTGTGATGGCCAATCCCCCATTCAATGTAAATGGTGTTGATAAAGAGAAAATCAAGGATGACCCACGATATGGCTATGGCATCCCGAGGGTGGATAATGCCAATTATCTCTGGATTCAGATTTTCTGGTCGGCGCTGAATGGAAACGGGCGGGCTGGGTTTGTCATGGCGAATTCAGCGAGCGATGCCCGCCAGTCGGAAATGGAGATTCGCAAGAAACTGATAGAAAACCATGGTGTGGATGTGATGATCGCCATCGGCCCGAATTTCTTCTACACTGTGACGCTGCCCTGCACACTCTGGTTTTTTGATAAAGGGAAGAGGAACATAGAGATAAAGGACAAAGTCCTGTTTATTGATGCCAGGCACATATACCGCCAGGTTGACCGGGCGCACCGTGAGTTCACGCCTGAGCAGATTGAGTTCATAGCCAATATTGTTCGCCTCTATCGCGGGGAGCCTGTGGATGCCAGGAATGGCAGCGCAGAGATGCTGAAGGAGAACTTCCCCGACGGCAAATATACAGATGTGCCGGGACTCTGCAAGGTCGCCACTCTGGATGAAATCAAGCAGCAGGGATACTCGCTCAATCCAGGGCGATACGTGGGTGTCGCCGAGCGAGAGGCTGATGTTTTTGATTTTGAGGAGAAGTTGGAAGAATTGAATGAAGAGTTAGAAGTTCTCAACGCTGAGGCGAGAGACTTAGAGGGAATAATAGCAGAAAATGTTTCAAGGCTTCTTGAGGGAGAAGGATTGATCAGATGAGTCCCCCTAGTTGGAGTGAGAAAAACCTTGGTGGTTTGGTCGATTTTTTTGACCACCAACGGATACCACTAAGTGGAACAGTCCGTCAAGGAAGGCAAGGACCCTATCCTTACTACGGAGCTTCTGGAATTATTGATCACATTGATGATTACATTTTTGATGGTCGATATCTGCTTGTCGCCGAAGATGGAGAAAATCTCAGAAGTCGAAAAACACCGATAGCTTTTTTTGCAGACGGCAAGTTCTGGGTTAATAATCATGCTCACATCATCCGTGCGAAAGATGGTGAAGCTGATGATTATTTCCTTAAAGCTTGGTTGGATAATGCCGATATATCTGGTTACATCACGGGAGCGGCACAGCCCAAGCTTTCGCAAGAGAACTTGAAGCGAATAAAACTGTGTATTCCGAAGATTGGCACCCAGCGCAAAATAGCTGCCATCCTCTCAGCCTACGATGACCTGATTGAAAACAACACGCGCCGCATAAAGATTCTGGAAGAAATGGCACAGATGATATACCGGGAATGGTTTGTCAACTTCCGCTTTCCCGGTCATGAGAATGTGAAGATGGTTGAGTCAGAACTGGGGATGATTCCGGAGGGGTGGGTGGTAAAGAAATTTGGGGACGTTGTGGAATTAGTGAGAGAAGGTATCAACCCAAGTAAATTCGCAGATGAAACATTTGCGCATTTGAGCATTCCCGCCTTTGACGAGGACGCAATGCCCGTCTTGGAACGTGGAGAGACAATAAAAAGCGGCAAGTATCTTGTGCCTTCAGATTGTATCCTGTTATCAAAGATCAATCCAAGAATTCCGCGCATATGGTTACCATTCTTGGATGATTTCGTCCATGCGATCGCATCCACCGAATTCTTGCCTCTAGTATCGCGTCCACCACTGTCACGCTTCTTTGTCTTTGCGCTAATTTCTACACCAGAATTCTTGGGCGAATTCGCAGGGCGCGCACTTGGTACGTCAACAAGTCACCAACGCGTCAAACCAGAAGATTTTCTCAATATGCAAGTGATCGTTCCATCTGAACCACTTGCGCGGAACTACGCCGATTCTGCAGAACCCCTATTTACACTGGTACACAAACTACGAGTGAAGAACACCAACCTCCGCCGCACTCGCGACCTGCTTCTGCCCAGGCTGATTTCTGGAGAAATAGACGTGGGTAATTTTGATATAGACACCGGAGAGGTGCCAGCATGACCGCCAACGCAATCTCCATTATCCGCAAAGCCTACGCACAACTTCATGAATCATTGAAGTCAGCAGCGGAGCAACTTGAATCCGAGTTCAAGGCTATTGATGATGGTGCAATAGCAAAATCAAAGAAGGCAACTGTCTTCATCTTGACTTGGATGAGGGAATATTATGTGTTCCAGAAACAGTTTGATACGCTGTTTAACCGCAGTGTAATGCAGCCTGCGGCTGACCAATTTACTGCTGTAGTCGCCTTGACGCTTCATAGATATCTTGCTTCACGAGGAGCAGACCATGTGGTCAAGAGCGAAGTGAATCTTGAACACAGACGAGGAACACTGCGTCCGGATATAAGTGTTTGGAGGCATGGGACTGAACTTGCGGCCACAATCGAATGCAAAACCAATCTGGGTTATAATCGCGACGGCTGGAGTAAGCAGTATTATGAAAGAACAAAGAGGATTGAGATGATGTCGAAGGGATGTCTGTCCTTTCTTTGCGTATTGACGAAAGAGAACTGGGAAAAAAGCTGGCCTGAATTTTCGAAGTCAAATTTGGCTGGCAATAGGTGGTTCTGTTTATCAGATGTCTGGCCATCCGAATTGAGCGGAGACCTGACAACGCACATTATACACCCAATTGAACCGATGTTGGTTGGTATCAGGAAACATCTAGAGGTCCCAGCATGACCAACGAGTACTCTGAGTCAACCCTGGTAGAGCAGCCCGCAATAGCTTTATTCGAATCTCTGCGCTATCAGACTGCTGATTGTTTCTACGAGCAAGTTGGCGAGAACTCAACTATGGGCAGGCAGACAACACAAGAGGTGGTGCTTGTTCCCAGGCTTCGTGCGGCGCTGCAAAAACTCAATCGAGGCCTGCCCGGAGAGGCGATTGAACGGGCAATTGAGGAACTGACAAAAGACCGCAGCGCCCTTCATCCGGTGGTGGCGAACCGAGAAATTTATCGTCTGCTCAAGAACGGTGTCAGGGTTATGCTTAGCTCGGCTGAAGGCGATGAGAAAACAGAGACTGTGCAGGTCATCGACTGGGGGAAACCGCTTGAGAACGATTTTTTTCTGGCCTCGCAGTTCTGGATTACGGGCGAGCTGTATAAACGGCGTGTCGACCTTCTCGGTTTCGTGAACGGTCTTCCGCTTATTCTCATTGAACTCAAGGCCACCCACCGCCGTCTGGAAAACGCCTACCGCAACAACATAAGAGATTACAAGTCAGCCATCCCTCAGCTATTTTGGTACAATGCCTTCATCATCGTGTCAAACGGAAGCGCCAGCAAAATCGGCAGCATGAGCGCTGAGTGGGAGCACTTCAATGAGTGGAAGAAGATTAGTGATGAGCATGAGCAAGGTGTTGTCTCACTGGAGGCCATCATCAGGGGCACGTGCGATAAACAGCGCTTCCTGGACATAGTAGAGAACTTCAATGTTTTCACTGATGTGGGTGGGCCGCTGGTGAAACTCATCGCCAAGAACCACCAGTATCTGGGAGTCAATAATGCAATCAAAGCCCTCCAGCACATAAAGCAGAACCAGGGTCGCCTTGGCGTGTTCTGGCACACGCAGGGGAGCGGCAAGAGCTACTCCATGATGTTTTTTGCACAGAAGGTGCTTCGCCAGATTCGTGGCGATTGGACATTTCTGGTTGTAACTGACAGGCAGGAACTGGATAACCAGATTTACAAGGCTTTTGCCAATGCTGGCGTCATAACCGAGCCACAGGTTCAGGCCAGGGATGGCAGACACCTGAAACAGCTTCTCAGTGAAGACCACAGATATGTTTTCACACTTATTCAGAAGTTCCATACTGAGCGGGGTCAGACCTATCAGAAATTGTCAGACCGCTCAGACATAATTGTCATAACTGATGAAGCCCACCGCTCACAATATGATATCTTCGCCCAGAACATGCGCAATGCCCTGCCCAGGGCGGCCTTCCTTGCATTCACAGGGACTCCGCTGATAGTCGGCGAGGAGAAGACCAAACAGGTATTCGGTGACTATGTCAGCATTTACAACTTCAAGCAATCCGTGGATGATGGCGCTACGGTGCCGCTTTATTATGAAAACCGCATTCCTGAGCTGCAGCTTACCAATCGTGATCTCAACGAGAATATGGAGCGTCTCCTGGAAGAGGCGGAACTGGACGAGGAACAGGAGAAGAAGCTGGAGCGGGAATTCGCCCGGGAATATCACCTGATTACACGTGATGACAGACTGGAGAAGATTGCCGAGGATATTGTGGCTCACTTCATTGCACGGGGGCAGCGGGGCAAGGCCATGGTAGTCTCGATAGACAAGGCTACTGCAGTCCGGATGTATGACAAGGTGCAGAAACACTGGAAGGATTACATTGAGAACCTGCTTACTCAGCTTGCCTCGACTACTAATGCTTTTGAGCGAGAGGAACTGCGGGATAAAATCAGGTATATGAAAGAGACTGATATGGCGGTGGTGGTCTCGCAGTCGCAGAATGAAGTCGAGGACATGAAACGGAAAGGGCTGGACATCGCTCCTCATCGCAAGCGGATGCTGGCGCAGGACCTGGATAAAAAGTTCAAGGATCCTGATGACCCGTTCCGGATTGTCTTTGTCTGTGCCATGTGGATGACCGGCTTCGATGTGCCTTGCTGCTCGACCATATACCTGGACAAGCCCATGCGTAACCATACTCTGATGCAGACCATTGCCCGCGCTAATCGGGTGTTCAGGGATAAGGTCAACGGATTAATAGTGGACTATGCTGGTGTCTTCCGTGACCTCCAAAAAGCCCTGGCTATTTACGGCTCGGGATATGGAGGCAGTGTAGCAGAAGGCGAGGCCCCGGTGCTTGACAAGGGCAAGCTGCTGCAGGCTTTGAAAGATGCCATATCCAGGGCGAGAGAGTTCTGCGGGGAGCATGGCGTTGAGTTAGCCGGAATCCAGGCTGCTGGCGGATTCGAAAAGGTAAAGCTGCTGGATGATGCTGTGGAAGCCATCGTGATTAATGATGAGTCAAAGAGGAGATACCTGTCTCTCGCTGCCGATGTGCTCAGGCTGTTCAAGGCAATATTGCCCGACCCCTGTGCCAACGAGTTCGTATCAGTCAGGGCAGTCATCGCCGTGATTGCTGAAAAGATTCGGTCGCTTACTCCTGATCCTGACATCTCTGGAGTAATGGGGGATGTTGAGGATTTGCTTGACAGGTCTGTCGCGGCCGAGCCTTACATGATAAGAAAACCTATCGAAGAGGACCAGGCTCATCTGGTCGACCTGAGTAAAATCGACTTCGAAAAATTGAAAAGTCAGTTTGAGAAGGCTCGCAAGCACACGGAAACGGAGCGCCTCCGTGCAGTCATTGACCGGAAGTTGAGACAGCTTGTTCGGATGAACCGCAGCAGGATGGACTTTATGGAGAAGTTCCAGCAGATGATAGACGAATACAACGCTGGGGCTATCAACGTGGAGATGTTCTTCAAGAGGCTGGTTGAATTCGCCCAGGCACTAAACAATGAGGAGAAGAGAAGCATTGCGGAAAACCTGAACGAAGAGGAGTTGGCTATCTTCGACATTCTCACCAGGCCGGACATGAAGCTAGCGGAGAAAGAAAAGGATCAGGTGAAAAAGGTGGCGCGGGACCTGCTCACCACCCTGACGATGGAAAAGCTGGTTCTGGATTGGCGGAAGCGCCAGCAGAGCCGGGCGCAGGTGATGGTTGCCATTCAGGATATTCTGGACAAGGGACTGCCTAACAAGTTCAGCGTGGATATCTTTAACCAGAAGTGTGGTCTTGTATATCAGCATGTTTATGATTCGTATTTTGAGGTGGTCCCCGAATTTTGGACAGGTTGTTAAGCGAGGGTTCTGCTCCTAGAATAACAGAGACAGAATAGGAGGAGCAGGACATGAAACAGAGTCGCAGGAAGCACAGCCC
>Ga0315284_10006121_pt1 | contig 17131 bp, 11 predicted proteins | sample YL17G09_16_MG_FD_203696 | JGI IMG/M metagenome (GOLD analysis project Ga0315284, IMG submission 203696) | Sediment microbial communities from Yellowstone Lake, YNP, Wyoming, USA - YL17G09_16 | ecosystem: Environmental > Aquatic > Freshwater > Lake > Sediment | place: USA: Wyoming | collected...
GGCTGATGGCGGGGGCGGCGGTATGCTGGGCGTGGTGGTGGCGGCCGCGGGTGGCGCTGGCGCCGCTGGTCCTCATTGCGATCCTGGCCGCTGGGGGCGGTGCATTCTGGCGCAGCCTGGAGTTCAAGCCCAGCATCGAGAAGGTCATGGCCATCGAGCTCGGGCGGTACGCCGCTTACGCCAAGGCATATCACGTGCACGAGCGGCGGGCGGTACCATTCGGCAATGTCGCCGGCAGCTACCGCGCGCTTCCCCGCTATACGCGCTGGGGCGCGGTATTCCGCCTCGACGTCCTCGAACCTCTCGACGATGCGACGCGAGCCCGTAGTTACTATTCGGTCGGCGCGAGTGCGGGGTACCGGGGCCCCGTTCCGGCGTGGGTTACGATACCGCATGACGGCGATGCGAACGCGATGATCTGGCAAGGAGGCGACCCGGAGCGGCTGGGGGAATTCGAGAATCATGCGATCGCGCTGCCCTATCTGCTGCTGAAGCCCGGCGCGAAGGTGCTCGCTCTGGGCGCGGGTGGAGGCACGGAGGTGCTGGTAGCGCTGCGCCATCACGCTAAGGACGTGACGGCGGTGGACCTCGATCCGCTCACTGTAGGCCTGGTGGAGGGGCCGTTGGCGCGCTACGCTGGGCGGCTCCACCAGAGGCCCGGAGTGCGCTACGTAGTCGGAGAGGGCAGGTCATTCGTGAGGCGCAGCGGTCAGACGTACGACCTCATTCAGATCAACCTGGTGGACACGCTCACCGCGGCCAGCATCGGCGCGAATGTTCTCAATGAGAACTACCTCTACACTGTCGAAGCCGCGCAGGAGTACCTCGACCATCTCAGTAAGGACGGAGTCTTCTGCCTGCTGCACGCAGACACCCCGCCGGGCAGTGGCGACATCAAGTTCATCCTGAGCACGCTGCGTGTCGGCGCCCCGATCGAGGCGCTGCTGCGGCGTGGGGTGACGCGGCCCCAGGATCACATCGCGATTATCTGGGCCAGAGGCCTGTTGGCCTATCTGATCCGCCCCCGGCCGTTCACGCGCGCCGAAACGGAGCTGCTGGAGCGACACTGCGCGGAGAACGGATTCACGCCGCTGCACCTGTCCTATCGAGAGCTGGCCAACCAGCTCTCGTGGTTTGTGCGAACATCACCCGCGGCGCGCGCGCAGTTCGTCGCGGGCAGCGCTATCCGCCGCGATCCGCCCACCGACGACAGCCCGTTCTCGTGGCCGTATTTCAAGTGGCGATATCTGTTCCACCCCGCGCATCGTTACGAGCGCGAGGCCATCACGAGCGGCCAACTGGTGATGCTGCCGCTGCTGGCTGTCGCGGTCGTGGGGGCGCTGGTCTTCGTCCTCGCCCCGCTGGCGCTGTTCCGGCGAAGGGGAATCTCCTCCCCGGCCGCGGGTGGCTTGGCCGTGTACTTCGCGGCGCTCGGCTTCGGTTTCATGTTCATCGAGATCAGCTTCATCCAGAAGTTTGTGCTGTTTCTGGGCTACCCGACATACTCGCTGACCGTCGTGCTGAGCGCGCTGCTTGTTGCATCAGGGATGGGCAGCCTGGCCAGTCAGCGCCTCATCTCGCGTGCTGAACGATCTCTGGTGTGGGCATTGGTTGGGTTGCTGGTGATCGGGGGGCTCTATGTCCTCGGAGGCACGTGGGCCTTCGAGGCGCTCCTCGGTTACCCGTTGTGGGCTCGGATCGCGTTCGCTGTCGGCCTCATCGCGCCGCTCGGCTTTGTCATGGGCATGTTCTTCCCGACGGGCATCCGCGTCGTCAACCAGGTCGCGCCGCAGTTCGTGCCCTGGGCGTGGGGGATCAACGCTTCGACGTCGGTCGTCGCGGCGATCCTGGCGGTGATGCTGGCGATGACGGTCGGCTTTCGCATGGTGGCCGTGCTGTCGCTGGCGATCTACGTGCTGGGTGTCGTCGGCATCTATTGGGCGCGGCGGATGGCGGCGGCTGTTCCTACGGGGGCGGGCGCTCACACCGGCTGATGCCGCGGACTGCGATCCTGGGCCTGGCGAGCATCGCCTGCGCCGCCGCGCTGCCGGCCCGCGCACCCGGGGCGCTGAGTGAAGGACAATCCCCTTCGAGCGCCGTATTGCGAATAAGGAGGTCTTCGGGCGACTGACAGTCGGCCGACGGTGATCCCAGACGGTGTTCACCTGTCGGCGGGGAGCGTGCGACATGCCGCGAAACGCCCCAGCACTCTCTCGAGTGTACGCGTCGTGCGCGGTCCGCGAACGACGCGCCCTGCTTCCGACGCCGGGCCGCGAGCCGGGTCGATTGAGTCGCGGCAAGAGATTGCATGCTCTTTACCACGCCGACCTTTCTATGGTTTCTGGTGATCGTCTACGTCGTGTTCCGGCTGCTCCCAGAGGGGCGGCCGCGCACGATCTTCCTCGTTCTCGCCAGTTACGTCTTCTACATGTCGTGGAACCCGCCGTTCGTGCTGCTGTTGATGTTCACCACGTTCCTCGACTTCAACGTTGCGCGGGCGATGGGGCGTACCGACAGTCCGCGCAGGCGCAAGGCGCTGCTGATGGTGAGCCTGTGCGCGAACCTTGGAGCGCTCGGCTTCTTCAAGTACGCCAACTTCTTCAACGCGAATCTCCAGGCACTGCTGCGCCACTTCGGCGTCACCTTCGAGCCCCTCCCGTTCCACATCATCCTGCCGCTCGGGATCTCGTTTTACACCTTCCAAGCGATGAGCTACACCATCGACTGCTACCGCCGTACCCGGGAGCCGACCCGCGACCTCATCTCATATCTGCTGTACGTCACCTTCTTCCCTGAACTGATCGCAGGCCCGATCGTCCGCTCCACGCAGTTCCTGCCTCAGGTGGAGCGCCACCAGCGTTTCCAGGGCCCAGGATTCGCCATGGGGTGCAACCTGATCCTGATGGGGCTGGTGAAAAAGATGGTGCTCGCCGACAATCTGGCGGCGTTCGTGAACCAGGTGTACGGCAACCCGGTCGCGGCGAGCACGGCTCACGCCTGGGTGGCGACGTGGGCGTTCACCGCGGAAGTGTATCTCGACTTCTCGGCATACGCCGATCTCGCGCGCGGGCTCGCCTACCTGTTCGGGTATTGCCTGCCCGTGAACTTCCGGCAACCATATCTCTCCAGCGGCTTTCGCGAGTTCTGGTCGCGATGGCACATCACGCTCATGACATGGCTGCGCGATTACCTGTATTTCCCGCTCGGCGGCGCGCGACGCGGGAGGTTGCGCAACTACCTCAACCTGTACGTCACGCTCGGGCTGTCAGGCCTGTGGCACGGGGCGAGTTGGAATTTCGTCATCTTCGGTCTGGTGCACGGGAGCTATCTGGTCATCGAGCGCATCATCTTTGGGCCCAAGGGCGTGCCGGTGGTGGCGGGGTGGCGCCGGGTGGTGGCAGTGTTGACGACGGTGCAACTGTTCGCCTTCAGCCTCGTCTTCTTTCGCGCGCAGACGCTGGCGGATTCCGCGATAATCTTCCGCCGGATGTTCGCGTGGGGATCGGCGCCCACAGCCCCGCTGCACTGGGATTACCAGCTGTGGCTGCCGCTGATCGCAACCATCATCGGGCATGCGCTGGTGTACAAGCGGCCGCTCGATCCGACCCTGCGTTCGTACCCGCGTTGGGTGGTGCCGCTGTTCTACGGCGCCGCCACCGCAGCGATTATGCTCTACGGCGCGGCGGGCAATGAGTTCATATACTTCAAGTTCTAGATGGCGCATCATATTCGTCTCTGCGGTCGTGGTGGCCGCAGTCGGACAGTCCGGGCGCGCGCCGGTGTCGCGCCCCTACGTCACCAGCACCGAGCGGTTGTACCGCGGGCGCATCGAACTGGCCTGCGGCGAGGCCCGCCGCGCGGACGTCCTGCTGCTCGGGAACTCGCGTGTGCAACTCGGCCTGCTGGCGGATGATATGGAACGCTATCTGAAGGTGCCCGGCATCGCAGGCCGCCAGCCCCGCATTGTCAACCTGGGGCTGTTTGGCGGCACCCCCGCGTCCAGCCTGTGGCTGTGGCGGCAGGCAGCGCCGCCTGGGGCGCGTCACGTGGCGAAGCTCCTGGTGGTGGGGGTGGCACCGCTCGACTTCACCGAGAAGAGCCCAGGGCGGGACTACGAGCTCAGGTACCTGTTCGGTGTCCGGGATGCGCTGTGGCTGGCGCGGAACGAGGGGATCACTGATGCCGCAACGCTGCTCACGTACCGCGCGTTTCCGCTCTACGCGCGGCGCACGACGGTCGAGAACGTGCTGGCGCGACGGCAGCAGCCGGTTCTGGGCATGCCGGGGGTCGGCGCCGGCCGGTGGTGGCTGCCCCTGTACTACAGGTGGTATCAGGCCTACCGCGTCGACCCATTCGAGACACGGTGCATTGAGGAACTGCTCCAGGATGCGCCCAGGAGAGGCGCGCGAGTGGTGCTGGTAGCGATCCCGATCGACATCGCGCTTCTGCGACTCGCCGCAGGCGGCCCGCCGCCGCCCGGAGTTGGGCCCTCTGGCACGGGGACGCGCACCGTGGTGAGCAAGACGCGGACACCGCTTGCGCTGTACGAGGCGGCGATCCGCAACATCGTCAGGCGCACTGGCGTGCCGTACTTCGATTATCTGACGCCGCGCGATTCACCGCGGTTCCAGTTCGCGGACTCGGCACACCTCTCAGCGGCCGGAGCCACCAAGTTCACGCGGGAGTTCTCGCAACGCGTAAGCGCTGCGCTGGCGGCTGAGGGCGAGAACGGCCGCCCCGGTCCTTCGGACGAGCGCCTGCGCAAGGCGCCAAGCACACGGCCATAGGATTTGTGAGGCGTGGAGCAGCCGTGGATGGGGCAGGAGGCGTGGCCCCCATGGCGAGCGTACTCGGCGTCTCAGGCATGGGGCTTCGCTGATCGCGCCCCGCGTGGTCTCGTTGGATGCGTGTTGGCCCTGGTTGTCTCTTCCCAGCACCAGGTCCGCAACGAGGTTGCCGGCCAACGCGCCGTCATCTGAGCCCCACCTCTGTGAGCACGTCGAGCAGCCTCGGCACGGGTCGCCCTCACCGCCTGCGCTGCAGGAATCCCCCCGGCGAGTACGTGACAAGAAACTTCTCGCGCGCACGGTCCACCTCGAATTCCGGATGCTCGCGCAGGAAGTCCTCCACTGCGAGCAGCGCGTTGTCTTCTCGCCACTCGGGCGCGCCCTGCGGCAGATCCCACAGGTCGTGGCAGATGGTGTCCATCGCCACGAGATACCCGCCAACGGGGACGAATCGGCAGTACCCTCGAAGTTCGCCGAGCACATGCGCCCGGCTGTGGTCGGAATCGAGAACCACCAAGACGTTCGTTTCCTCGCCGACCGCCTCCCCCACTTCGCACAGCACCGCTGCCGCCTTGGAGTCTCCTTCGATCAGCGTGATTATCTCGGCGAACGCTGAACCGGCGATCGCCTCACGCACCTCACTTGGGATCTCTATGTCCACCGATACCACCCTGCCGCCGCCGAGCAGTCGCAGCAGCGACGCGTAGTAGATGGTCGAGCCGCCGCGATGCGTACCCGTCTCGATGACGACTCGCGGTCGCTGCTCGAAGATGATCTCCTGCATGACCACCATGTCGGTCGGCCACTGCAGGATCGGGAACCCCAGCCACCTTGTGCCTACATAGAGTTCCCGCTCCCACGCCGCCCGCGTCCATTGGCGCGCCAGTTCGTGCAGCGTCGCGTCATCGACCCCGCCGGCCGCTCGGGCCAGTAGCCCATTGATCGCTCTGCGCAGGCTCATAGGCCTCTCTCCTTCCCGCCGTCCCGCAACGATCCGTTCGGGCCCCGCCGAATCCCGCACGCAATCGAGATGCCGCCGTGAAAGCTCCGTGTCTGATTGCAGTCGCAGCGCTTGCGTTCCTGGTTGTTTCAACAGGCGCAGCCTCGGGCCTGCCGCCGGCCGGCGGCGGCCGCAGCGACTATCAGATCGTCACCGCGAAGTTGACGCCCCCTCGGAGCAGCATGCGGCCGCATCGGATCGCGACCCCGATGACGAGCAGCCGCTGCCGGCCACATTCGCTGTGGCATGGCACACCCGGCTTTCCGGCGCTGTGGATAACTCTGCTCCGAGGCAGGTCTTTCGCGTCCACCAGGATTATCGTCTGTCCGGCGTGGGTAGAAGTTGGCTAGAGACCGGGTGCGGGGTCAGACCGCCAGCGCGGCGGCGAGCCGAAAGTTCGCACGACATGCGGAAGGCAAGAAGGAATCGGTCATGCGACCGGCGAATGGTACCCAAGCGTTGGCTGACTGGGTCGCCTGGGTTGGTCGCCCCCTGCTCGTAGGTGAGTTCCCTGTCTCCAAGTTCGGCGTCGGCGTGCGAGATAGCGTGAGGGCGGCATCGCCGTAGACCCGAGATGCATTTCTGGGGGATGTCGCGCTCTTTGCTTGCATGGCCATCGCGCGTCAGCAACAGAGATGGGAGAGTAGACGATGCGTGCGACGAAGACTCGGTTCTCCACCATCGGAGGCGCCCTGCTTGCGATCGGTATCGTGCTCGCCGTTGCCATCCATCTGAGCGAGCAGATCCGTGGGCTGTCCTCCTCGCGGCCGGTGATCGCGAGTGGCCTCGCGCAGCAGGCATCGGTGGCGCCGGGCATCGCGTCTTCCCCGACCGTGCTCGATCGCAGCGATACCACTGACCAGGGCCGGCTTCACGTCCTCGTCCACGCTATTCTTCCGGCGCCGATAAGCGCATCGTCCGCAGAGCAGCAGCTCGCGCAACTGGCCGAGAGCGTGTACCGCGACGATCCCATGATATGCGCTATAGCCGTGCTCGCTTACGCATCCGAGTCTCAGCGCGCCGCCGCGGGTGACGACGCACCGTGGAGCCTCGTCTGGTCGCCCGACGGCCGCGGCTGGGACGGGCTGGGCCAGGACGATTCGCAGAAGCATTTCCGGGCTCGCTAAGGCCCGGCATTCGCGACCCCAATCGACGGCCTGGGGGACACGCTCGTAGCCAGGATCAGACCACACATCCGCGTCCCAGGGTATCTCCTGTTCCCGGGCTGCTACCCCCTCGGTGCCGCAAGGCCATCCGTCCAGTCGTACCAACCCGGCCCCCGCACAGGTTGCCTGCGCGCCCAACTCAATCGCCGAACCGACCCCGCCGCCCGTCTGACGCCTTCAGAAGGAACCTATGGATCTTAAGCCTGACTGGGGCGAAGCAAAGGAACGGCTGGCCGCCTGGTGGCGCGGCGAGGTCATGGACCGCTTTGTCTTGCAGGTGACCGCGCCGCGGGACAAGCCTCTTGCCGTTGAAGCGTCCGCCGGACGGCCGCGCGATGTGGAAGGACGCTGGCTCGAGCCGGGGCACAGAATCGCCGCGGCCGAGAAACGTTTCGCCGCCACCTGGTTCGGTGGAGAAGCTTTTCCGTACTTCGATCCTCACCTGGGGCCGGGTAGCCTCGCCCTGTACCTCGGCTCCGAGCCCGTGTTCGCTGAGGACACGGTGTGGTACCAGCCGTGCATCTTCGATCTCGACGCGCATGTCACGGTTCGTCTCAACCCGCAGAACCGTTGGTGGCGGGCGACCAAGCGCCTGGTGGCCGAGGGCGCGCGCCACGGCCAAGGGCGCTATCTCACCGCGATCCCCGACCTCATCGAGAACCTCGATACCGTCGCCAGCTTGCGCGGAACGGAACAGCTTCTGTGGGATCTGGTTGACCATCCCTCACAGATCCATGACCTTCAGCGGCGGGTGCTGGAGGCGTACTTCCAATGCTACGATGAACTGTACGCCATGACATCAGCCGGCGCGCCCGGCTGCTGCTTCTCCGCGTTCCAGGTCTGGGCGCCGGGGCGGATGGCAAAGCTCCAGTGCGACTTCTCGGCGATGATCTCGCCGACGATGTTCGACGAGTTCGTTGTGCCCTATCTGTCGCAGCAGTGTGAGCGATTGGACTACAGCGTGTATCACCTCGACGGCGTGGAGGCGGTCAATCACCTCGACTTCATTCTCTCGATTCCGAGACTGACCGCGCTGCAATGGACGCCGGGCGCGAACCGGCCGGGCTGCGGCGCGCCGGAATGGTTCGAGATCTATCGGCGCGCCCGCAAGGCGGGCAAGTCGCTGCTGCTGGCGGGAGTTCACGGCGGCGAAATCGAGCGGTTGGTGAAGGAACTAGGGCCGCAAGGCCTGCTGATCAGCACCGGCGTATCGTCGCAAGCGGAAGGCGAACAGCTGCTGAAGACCGCCGGGGCGTGGACGAGACGCGATCCACGGGGCTGAGTCTTTTGTGCCCTGATGCGCACAATCCGCGGGCCAGGTGTTTACATTCGGCGATGAATGTGGTATAGTACAAGCGTTACATTGGTGGTTGAACACCACCACCAACGCAGAAAGCGGCAATACCTCAAGCATTATCCCCCGCTCGGTCAGCGCATGTGCGACCTCCAGCTTGCGGCTTGCACTTTCAGAAAGGAGACTCGTACATGACTGGCAAAGTCAAGTGGTTCAACGACGCTAAGGGCTACGGGTTCATCGAGACTGCTGAGGGTGACGTTTTCGTCCATCACTCGGCGATCGACGCCGATGGGTTCCGATCCCTGCGCGAGGGCCAGGAAGTCGAACTCGAAGTGACCCAGGGCCCGAAGGGCCTGCAGGCCGCCAAGGTTCGCCCTCACTAGCTCAAGCGGCGACAGTCGAGTAAGAACGCACGGCCCCGAGATATGCCTCGGGGCCGTTGGCTTTCTGCGGCAGGAGTTTGCCTCGGCTGTTGCACAATCAGCGCGAAGTCCCCAGCGGGGCCTACGCGAGGTCTATGTTTCCTCGGCCGGGCTCGAGACAGGTTCACGCTTCACGCTCCGCGGTGCGCTCTACAAGTGACCGCCGGTGAATGACGCAAGATCAATCGCTCTCCCGATACCATTATCTTGCAGGACAATGAGTGTGTGCGTCACGTGGCCGCTTTGCGACCCGGATACGAGAGCAAGGAGACGCCGGTCGCAAGGGATTCGCGCGAGACGGACGCTGTGGCCCTCTTTCCGTGAATAGAGATCAACGGAGGCTGATGTGAACGAATCACGGCTGTCGTAGACATTTCGGGCAACGGCAAGGACGCGACGGTCGGCCACGGCAATGTCGGCGATCTGAAAGCGCGGGTGCTCTTCACGCTGCGGCCCCAGTCGCCATCGTTCGACCCAGCGCTGGCCCTGCCTCGCGTAAAGCACGACGTTCTCCACGTCCGCGTTATCCCACTCGGTCACGATGAGTTGCGGCCTCCCATTCGCAACGAGATCCGCGACTACCAAACGCTCCGGCTGGCGCTTTGTGACGATGACGTCTTCTACCACCCAGCGGTCCTTCCAGGCCAGCACGACGACCGCGCCGCTGCCGTGGTCCGAAAGAACATCACGCGCCGTGATCGCCAGACGCTGGCGCCCTGGGGACGTCTCTAACATCGCTAACGCCTCGACCACACCGATGCCAGGCCCGAACGCGAAGAACCTCACCGCGTCCTCGGGCCGCCGGGTTCCTCCAGGCCGCTGTCGGCCGTGAGGTACCAGTTGCTTGAGGCCAATGCGCTGTTCGGGGACTTCCGCGTATGTTCCACCGCTGCAACGGAAGAACCGCACCTCGTACATACCGCCGGCCGCAATGACGCTATCGCTGCCCAGGCGGAGGCATCGCACAGTGCAAGGACTGACAGGTGGGGAGGCCCACGCAATGCAGTAAGCCCCGCGGTCTCGACTGGGCTGGGGCGCGCGGCCGATAACGTGCAGACGCGTTTCGAGATGCGCTCCGCCATTCGTGGGGTGGATCAGGCACAGCACGATCTCGTCGGCACCGTCGCCGTTCACGTCGCCGGCGTCGAGGTCAACCACCCTGCTTCGCGCCCAGGCCTTTCGATATCCCAGCGCAAAGCCGGTGCGGCCGCCTTCAAGGATCCACAGAGCCGCACGCCGGGGGGAGAGGTCGGCCACGACCAGGTCGCGCACGCCGTCGCCCGAAACGTCGGCGGCGAGCAGCTTCGCCGACGAGGCGCCTGGAAACCCCGCGCGATTCAGGTCGAAAATCGCTCGTCCGACCGGCCGTGACTCGCCCGCTGTCGCAGCGCTCGCCAGGCCGCACGCGAGAAGGATGGCTATCGTGATGATCCGCATCATGCCGTTCCAGGCCGAGACGGTCAACCGCTGTGGCGCTCCGGCCTTCAGGGCCAGGCCCGTCCGTGCTAGCCGCCAGGCGCCCACTCTCCCGTTGATCGCCGTCAGCCAGAAGGCCGGCCACCCATCGCCCCGTTCACCCGCTCCATCATCTCAACTACGGCGGGGGTGCGCGTCGGGTTGACGTCATTGGGGTCGCCGGGGGATTCCCATTGCCACACCAAGGTCAGCGGGATCTTCAGCCGCGCGGCCCTGGCCACCACGCCCTTGAGGAACGGCGTGTCCGGCCGCTTCTCGTAGGCATCGCCCGTCTCGCCGATGTACAACGGCTTGCCCACGCGATCCGCCGCCTGCTTCAGTTCGACTAACGGCCTCGCCGATAGCGGGTCCTTGTTGCCAAACCGCATATTGTCATGCTCGCTGTAAAAGTGTATTGAGATGAGATCGATCGGGTCCGGGTTGGTATCGCGCATGTAGGTCACGAGCTCATCGAGGGTGTCCTGCGTCCAGTCCATCTCGCTCTTCTGCTTCCGCAGGTGCTGCGCTGCCGGGCGCGGCGCGCTGTTGCCGGTGGCGATGAGGTGATTCGCATCCACACTGCGGATGACGCCTGCCAATCGCTTGGTGTAAACGATCATGTCATCGCTAGTGTAGTTGTCCCGGCGCAGGCGCATGAAGGAGGTGCCAAGGTCCGGCCAGTTCAACCCTTCATATCCGTATGGATGCATCGGCCCGAGATCCGCGCCGAGGTTGATCTCGTTCGACAGCTCCCAGAACAGGATCGTGTCGTTGTCGCGGTACCGCCCAACCAGTTGCCGCGTGTACAGCTCAAGGTACTGCCATGAGCGGGAATCGGGATTGAGCAGCATGTCCTGGATGCATTCCTCAGCCATGTCGGGGAAGAGCGACGTGTTCCAGTTCACCACCGGGATCAGCCGCACCCCGAGCCGCTTGGCGTCGGCGACCAGCGCATCGAAGGCGCCCCACCAGGCATCCTGCTGCGGCCAGCTTTTCATATCCGCCGGATAGAAACCGACCCCGGAGAAGCGGATCGCAGCGAACCCATGTTTCGCCGCGCTCGCGAGAGCATTCGCCGCCTGCGTTTGGTCGTCGCCGCCCTTGAGGTAGCGCAGGAACAGGTCGAACTTGTTCACCGAAACCAGTCGCAACGGCTTGCCGTCCAGCAGCAGCTCGGTGCCGCTGCGCTTGAGGAAGTCACCGTCGGCGGCGCACACCGCGGCCGCGATGCACATCACGACCAATGCGGCCATCAGGCGAAGTGGCATAGCAGTTACCTCCATGCTTAGAACAGGGATTACTGCTGAAGCGGGATTGCATGTTCCTGCCAACTAGGCGGCGGGCAGATAAGAGGCTGTTGCACACTTGGCGCAAGCGCGGCGCAATCTGCATCCGCGGGGCCGAGATTCCACGCTTCGCGCCTCGCGCTCCGCTCTGAATGACATTTGCGGTGTCGGCCACACCCCCGAAACCGAATTGTGCAAAAGCCTCATGAATGCCCGCCCTACATTCCGAGTCCATCCGCGTCTATCCGCGTTGATCCGCGGCCAAATGTCCTCCCGTCGGCCGCCGCATGCGGTACGAATCACCGGGCTCGCGGTGATCGCACTCGCCATAGACGACGAAGCCGAACTCACGATACAGCTTCTGCGCGCGCAGGTTCGTCTTGTTCACGGTCAGCACCACGGCGTGGACTTCCGGGCGCGCGTCAGCTTGCGCCAGCACATGGGCCGTCAACTGCGGGCCGTAGCCGCGGTTCTGCCATTCGTCGGCGATGCCGATACCGAACGACGGCTCCGCGCTGCCGATGTCGCGAAGAGAAACGTGCCCGACGATCTCGCCCGATTCCGTCACCAGCGCGCGCGCGACATCCTGCCCCGACACGGCGCGGCGCACGACCTCCTGCATGCTCTCCAGGGTCGCGCCCGGGTGCGGGTCATAGAAGAAGACCGTCTCCGCGGACAGACCCTGGTAGAAGCGCAGTAGCGCCTCGGCGTCGCCGTCGTAGAGAGGGCGGATCCCTGGGTTCTCGGCTCGGGTCTTGTCGGTCATGTTTGTCCACGCGTCGTCGCTGTATGCGCGTGTCGCAAATGGTCTGCCTCAGGTCTCGTGGGCGGGAACGCGACCAGGTCGTGCCACAGCAATCGCGTCAGCGAGACCGAGATTTCCGCCAGAGGCGGGTAAACTTCACTTCGCGCCTCGCTCCCGCCGTCGCTTGGCCCCGACAAGCGGGGGCTCCGGAGCCCGGTAAACCGGGGCGCAGCTATGGCCGGCAGGCACGCTCAACGCTGCGCCTTGAATGACACCTCCGGGGCGGTGTAGTTCAAGCGATTCGATTCTCAGGCCGCCTTTCCCAGACCCGTCCTACGTATTGCTAAGCTCCAGATCGTCCAGGTAGAGCGTTGTCTTGTCGGTCGCCATGCTGCTGAAGCCAAGCCACGTGAGCGTCTTCCATTCGGCGCTGCCGAGGGGCAACTCCGCGAACGTCATCGACGCCTGTCCCGGCAAGGTGACGATCAAGTCCCACTTCCCCATCGATCTGTTGCCCAGCGCCGCGCTGACATCGAAACCGACCCACTCCCCCACCGGCAGCTCGATCAGCTCTTTGCCTCCCACGATCAGTTTCCCGCCGCGCACCGCGAGGCTAGGACCGACGTGGTACGGATTGGCGCTGTCGCGCCATTCCTGGTACATGTCCGTGCTCTGCTCGATCCGCATCTTGAAACGAAATCTGGTTACGCCATCCGTGTGCCCCGGCTCGTAGAAGAAGTGCGGGTTGTACGCGAACTGCAATCCGGGCGCGTCAAGCACTTTGAGGCTGTGTCCGCCGCTTGCCGCCACCTCGTCGGTGACCAGGATCCCGTCACCCTTGCCCTCGACATAGACGCGTGCGTATTGCGGCGGCGCGCCGAGCGGCGAGTTCTCGAAGCCATCGCGAAAGGCTAGCGGCGGAGGCGGTGGCGGCACCGGCGCGAACTCGACCGAGCGGTACTTCTCCGCGTGCGCGAGCGCGATCCATGCTGCATCGCCATACACACCCGCCCTCGCGTAGTCGAATGGCCTGAAGCCGATCCGCGCCGCCGGAGAGTCAGCCCGCAAGCGAAAATCGAACCGTGCGGCATCCACGAACTTCGGGTCGGCCACGATCGCGCCCGGATCCTTCCCTAACTGCTGCCATTCAGTGAGACTCTTTCCCTCGAAGCTTACCGGAGCGCCGGACGCATCGTAGTACAGGTTCCGCGCAAGCTTGACATTGTCGTCACCCCACGACCCGGAAAAGAGCCTGCCGCCGTTCCAGTACACGATGTTGTTCTCGAACGTGAAGGACAGGTGCGGCTCGACCCGCGAGCGCTGCAACTGGCCGTCCATACTGAAGGCGAAGATGTTGTTGCGGATGACGTTCTCTTTGCCGTAATGCTGGTGGTAGCAGCCCGTCCTCACGTCGTACACGAGGTTGTTCTCGAGGACGATGTCCGAGCTGCCCTCGTCGTTGTAGAGACCCCAGCCGCCGCGGCCATAGTAGTCGTACGAGTACACGTCGTGGATGACGTTGTTGCTCACCGTCGTGCCGGGCGAGGGGCCGAGGGTGTAGACGCCACCCATGTCGCTCAGCACGCCCCAGCCGATGTGATGGATGTGGTTGAACTCGATCTTGTTGTGATGCGCCAGGCTCTCGCCGTACCCCCAGCGCCATCCGACCGAGATGCCCGTGTAGAGGAAGTCGCCGATATCGTTGTGCGTCACGCGGTTGTAGGGGCTGTGGCCGATCCACACGCCGATCGCCCCCATGAAAATGCGCCCGCCGGACTGGATGATGTTGTTGTCAACGATGATGTGCTCGGTGCGTTCGTTCAGGTTCGCACTGATTCCGCCCTCGCCGATCCGCACGCCGCCGGCGCCGAGATCGCGGAGGCGGCAGCGCTCGATGCGGCAATCCCGGCAGCCCCGGCGAAACCAGATACCATGGATGCCGGTGTGGGCGACCTCGCAATCCTCGATGGTGATGTTGTGCGCGCCATCCGCCATGATCACCGCGGGCACGCTGTAGGCGGCCTGAGAGTCGCTGTGCCCCTGCGGTTCGAGGAGGTACTGGGTGTAGCGGAAGTTGAGCCCCTTCAGCGTTATGTGTTGCACTAGACGGCCCGCCTCCGGCTCGCCCGCGAAGATCACGAACTGATCAGCCACCGGCGCGACGATCTCCGATTTCGACGGGTCCTCGCCCGGCAGCGGCTTGTAGCATAGCGTTCCATCGCGGTCGAGGAACCATTCGCCCGGTGCGTCGAGGGCCTCACGGAAGTTCTCGACATGGTACCGCTGGCTGGGCCCCCAAGCCTGGAACGGCCACGCCGCGGGGCCGGTGAGCACGACCTTGTTGGTCGCTTCGTCGAACGACGCGATACGCAGCCGCGAGACCTCCCAGGATTGGTAGGCGACGACGGAGACGTCATTCAGGTTCGGCCACGACCTGATGTCCCCCGAGCGGGCGATGAAGGCGCGATTCGACAGGTCGGCCGACTGGCCGGTCGCGGGGTCAACGTCATAGCGTACCGCGCCCGCCGTGTAGTAGTAGAACTGGTTGGGCGAGCGCGCCCGCACCGCGCGGCGGCCATTCACGAACAACTGCTCGAAATACCACCGGCCCGCCGCGACATCGGGAATCTTCGTCGTCCAGATGCTATCAGCCCCGCGCGTCCACCCCGTGATTGCACGGCCACCCGTGAAGATGGCTTTCGCGCCCGGCGCGGCCTCATACGTGATGGGGCAATCCTTCGTGCCGCTGTCTTCCGCGGTGAAGACGACCGGCTCGGTCAGGGCGTAGGTCCCGGCGGAGATCAGCACGCGGACCGGCGCGGCGATCGGCTCCGAAGCTCTGAGCCGTCGCACCGCGTCGCGAGCACCAGCCAGACTCGCCACCGGACCGTCCGCGCGCTCCGCGTTAGGGCGCGCCAGGCGGCCCGACCAGGCGTCGTCGCCGTCGGGAGCAACGTACAGCGTCGCATCTGAGCTGCCTTCGCTGGGACCACCCAGAACCGTCCCAAGCACTATCGCTGCCATGATAAGACCTCTCCGTCCGCGCATCAACGCACACCTCGCACCGGGGATGATTGCCGAGAACGATCAGTCAGCTCTCGAAGACCGTTAGAGGGTATACCGGCAAGCAAGGGGCGTCAAGGCCTGGCGGAGAAGTGTCCGCACCCGACACCGAGGCAGGCCGTCGCCCAACACCGCATCGCCTTCGCAGGATTGGCCCGCTCAATCCGGAATCTGTACCTGCGACGGTTGTCTGCGAGGTCGCGTTCCCGCTTGGGTTGAGATCGAACGCGCCATAGGGAGGTCCTCGATGAGTCTGCGCGGGATGAGGATGATCGCGAGTGCGGCGATTGTGCTGCTCGCCGTGGTAGGAGGTACGGTCGTGGCGTCATCGCAAGTCGAGTACAGTATATGGCCCGTTGACGGGCTCACCAAGATCATGCGCACGACGAAGCCGCCCCAGCGCATGGTCAAGACCGTGCGCATCTACGCCGCGCGCAACGAATACGAATCGGCGCAAATCGTGGTCCGGGCCGGGGCACAGTCGCTCCAAGACGTCCTGGTGACGGTAAGCGCGCTGTCCGGCCCGGGCGGTGCTGAGATCGGCACAGACTGCATCAGTCTCTATCGCGTCGCGTACATTCACCTGCCGGCGCTCAAGGCCGACTGCCCTGATCCACTGCCGCCGCTCACGCCGTTTTCGGTCGCACCCGAAACCAACCAGCCGGTGTGGATCACCGTCTACATTCCCAAGGGCACGCCGCGCGGCGACTACCGCGGTCATCTTACGATATCGGCGACTGGCGCAACCGAGCACCGCGTTCCGATTGTGGTGACCGTGTGGAACTTCGATCTGCCTGACACCCCCACGAGCCGTACCGCGTTCGGCATCAGCGGGAACTTCGTCGCCACCGCCCACGGCGTCGACACCAAGAGCCCCCAATACCAGGAACTCATCGCCCAATACTACCTGGCGCTACTGGCGCACCGCATTTCCGCATATGACCCGCCGGTGCCGCTCGACTCGGCGCAGGTCGCCGATTACCTCAACGACAGCCGCGTGACCGGGTTCATCATTCCCTATTCGGATGACCTCGAGCGTATGCGAAAGCACGTCGTGGCGTGCCGCACGAACGGCTGGCTGGGCAAAGCCTACTTCTACCCTCTCGATGAGCCATACACTGCGGAGAGCTATGCAACTCTCAAACAGCGCGCGGACCGCATCCATTCGATCGACCGCTCCCTGAAGGTGGTTGCGCCATATTTCCGCGGCCCGGACTTCCCGACCGATAAGCTGATCTACGACCTCCTTGACGGCTATCTCGACATCTGGTGCCCCAACCTGGCCTTCTACGACGAGCAAGCGATGCGCGCCAAGCAGGCGAAGGGGGAAGAGGTGTGGTGGTACGTCTGCTGCGGGCCGGGTGCGCCTTACCCCAACTTCTTCGTCAACTACCAGGGCATTGACCACCGCATTCTGATGTGGATGCAGAAGCTGTATGACGTGCAGGGCCTGCTCTACTGGAGCACCACGTACTGGAATCCCGGCATCACGAAGGACGTCTGGCAAGACGTCGCCACGGTCAAGGACATCAACCCGGACCTTTACGGAGATGGATCATTGTTCTACCCCGGCGCCAAGGTGGGCCTGGCGCAGCCCATCAGTTCGATCCGGTTGGAATGCATTCGCGATGGCCTGGAGGACTTCGATTACCTGACCATGCTGGAACGGAAGATCGGCGTGGCGAAAACCAAGCAGATCATCCACAGCCTGGTGCAAAGCCGGACTGAATATGAAAAGAGCCCGCGCCGCCTGCTCCTGGTGCGCCAGCGCATCGCGCGGGAGCTGGAGCGATGATCGAGCTGTAATCCGCGCCATTGGCTTGTAGGGCGGGCCTGCTAGAGCCTGCCCTGAGCGGAGCCGAAGGGCCCGCCTAGCGGGGCCGGCCCCTCGACTGCGCTCGGGATAAACG
>Ga0315284_10006122_pt1 | contig 17131 bp, 11 predicted proteins | sample YL17G09_16_MG_FD_203696 | JGI IMG/M metagenome (GOLD analysis project Ga0315284, IMG submission 203696) | Sediment microbial communities from Yellowstone Lake, YNP, Wyoming, USA - YL17G09_16 | ecosystem: Environmental > Aquatic > Freshwater > Lake > Sediment | place: USA: Wyoming | collected...
GGGGCACTGGTACGGAGAGGGGGATGATTTCTGGTACATCGACGGAGAAGAGACCCCGTCCTTGATGGGCTGCGGGACGGAGGATTATTTCAATGACGCCTGGAACATGCGGGTTCAATCGGGAGCCTACTCCGGCTGTACGATTTTTGAGCCGCGCGGGGTGGACTGGCGTGTCACAGCCTATCGCTGGCACATCCCCGACCCGGTCATTTTCAAGAAATCGCTGAAATTTACCATGGAGCGGGCGGGATTCATCATCGACGAGATGGGTACGACCATCGACAGCTTCAAGCCCAGGCCGGACAAGTGGTCGTCCGTGGCCTTCTGGTACCAGGATACGATCGCGGAACCGTGGTGCCCGTTTCCTCCGCTGAAGGAACGGGTCGACCCGGAAATCTTCTTCCATCTGCCCAAGATCATCAATCTCATCCGGCACTCTGCCGGCGTTGCCCTGGAAGAAATGACCTACAACCGGCCCTGCTTCAACCGGCAAGGGCTCCTCGTGAAGAACGACGTCATCGGTTCGTGGATCGAGTTTCCCTTTGAGATCAAGGAGAACGGAAGGTACATCGTGTCCCTCTTCCAGCTCCTCCGCGAGGACAACGGCATCTGGAAGGTTTTCATCGATGGCAAAGAGATTTACGAGGCGGGGGAGTCGCAGATTCCGGGCGGATACAGGATCGAGCTCATCAAGAGCCTCAAGCCGGAACAAATCAATAAAACCCTGGATTTCTTCAATATTTACAGGAAAAACGAGCAGGAGGACATCACCTACGGACAGAATATCGAACGGAAAATCGGCTTATTTCGCTTCGGGCCCGGCGAGCACACCCTGAAGCTGGTCTGCATAGGCGCTAATCCGCTGGCCAGAAATCCGGAAACGGGAAAACCGTACTACAACCTAACGGCCGATATCCTTTCGATCCGCAGAATTCCCTTTGAAAATACGGACGAGTGGCTGAAAGAGATGTGGCAGAAGGAAAAAACGAAGGAGTCGATACGAAAGTAACGGCCTGTCGTCGGTCTTGATAACTACCGAGAGGAACGACTGATGAAAAGGCCCATTTTTATCCTTGTCTTTGTGTTGGCGGTGCCGGTCGGCTGTTTGTTGCTCGCCCGTTCAGCCCAGGAGAATAAACCGCCCAGCTGGTACGTCGTCGGTGGGCAGAGGCACGGGACAAGCCTGTTCCCCCGGATCGAATACCCGGAGACGCGGCCTCTGAAAGAAGGGCAGATGGATTTCGCCCACTACCACACCAACGAAGAGGTCCACTTTTTCTTGAAAAAATGGGCGGCGGAATATCCCGACTTCGTCAGGCTCTATTCCGTGGGGAAAAGCTACGAAGGCCGGGATATTTGGCAACTAACCATCAGCAATGTGAAGACCGGAAAGGATACGGACAAGCCGGCGATGTATCTGGAGTCGAACAGGCATTCCCAGGAGATCACGACCGCGGAAGCGACCCTCTATTTCGTCTGGCACATTCTGACGAATTATGGAAAGACTCCCGAGATCACGGATCTCGTGGATTCCAAGGCTCTTTATGTCCGGATCAGGAACAATCCCGACGGATCCGATCTCTATTTAAATACGGCCCAGATCAACAGGAGCACAGTCCGGCCGCATGACAGCGACGGCGACGGCCTGCTGGACGAGGATCCTCCGGAGGATCTGGATGGGGACGGATTCTGCTACGAGATGAGAAAATGGGTGGGGGCCGGGAAGGGTGATCACGTGATCGCCCCGGAGGATCCGAGCAGGCGGCTGATGAAACCCGTGGGAGCGGGGCGCGGCGACTATCGGGTTTACACCGAGGGAATCGACAACGACCTGGACGGGGAGTTCAATGAGGATGGAATCGGCGGCCTGGACCTCAACCGCAACTATCCCGAGAACTGGAGGCCGGAACCTCGCCTCGATCTCACCGGACGGGGTTGGACCCAGAGTGGCGCGGGGGAATATCCGCTCTCGGAAAGCGAGACTCGAAGCGTCGTTACCTTTCTCCTCCAACATCCGAATATTGCCATAGGGCAGAGCCTGGATACTAAAGGGCCGATGATCCTCCACGCTCCCTCCACGAGTCGGAGTGAGGAGTCCATCCCGGAAGAGGATCTCAAGTTGTTCCGATATTTTGATGAACAAGGAAGGCGGATCACCGGCTATCCGATCGTCGGCGATATCTACTGGGACATTCCCAACCGGATGAAAGAAGTTTTCGACGGCTTAAAGGATTTCAGGGAAGAAGGAAAACCGCTCTTCGGCCAGCACGTGGAGTTCGGATATTTTCAATTCGGCGCCCTGTGGTACGGAGACGAGATCTGGAATGCCGGCAAGGTGGTCGATTATAACGGCGACGGCGTCTTCAGCCCGCTTGAAGTCTTGAAGTGGAGCGACGAAGCCCTGGGAGGGAAGGGATTCAAAGCCTGGCGGAAATTTGACCATCCTCAGCTGGGAGAGGTCGAGATCGGAGGCTACAATCCGAAGTTCTTTTGGCAGAATCCTCCGCCCGAATTCTTAGAACCTTGGGCGCGGAATGAGGCCATGTTCAATCTCTTCCTGGCCAAATCCCTTCCGCAAGTGAGAATTCTTTCGGCCGAGGCGAAACCTCTTCCTCCGAAGGGCCGTTTCGAGATCCGGGCTGTTTTTGCCAATGTCGGCTTTCTCCCCACCGCCCTGGAGATGGCCAAAAAGGTGAAGATCGTAAGACCCGACTCGGCCCGGATACGGCTGCCCAAAGAGGGGATGAGGCTTATCGGAGGGACGGACACGGTCGAATTAGGTTATCTGAAATCCGGCGAAAATAAGCAGGTCCTGTGGGAAGTCGAAGTTGAAAGCGACGGAGAGAGGGAGGCCGAAATTATTGTCTCATCCACGCGCGGCGGCGTACGGGCCCAATCGGTCCGGATCAAGCGTTGACGGGACGGTTTCCCTATTTCATCTTGTTGAACGCGTCCATGACCTCGAGGAAATCGGAACTGGTGAAAGTAAACACTCCATTTTCGCTGCGCGTCGCGCCCGGATAGAATATTTTTTCGGTTTTGACCTTCAGGACCATATTATAGGGAGGATGCATCTTGTACGGGGAATACCGGCCAAGATTGCGCAACGCTCCAGTCACACCTTGCCGAATGCCTTCACGGACCTCGTCGGGGTGGAGTCCGAGTTCGGCTGTTCGCATCCCGGTTTTGGTTTCGAAAACTTCGACTTCGCCCAGCATAGCTTTAACCTGGGCACAGATCCAGTTGTCGCCGGAAACGAAGACGATGGGGACATTGTGCAATCCTGCGATAATCGCGTTGTATCCCGCCTCGGGCAGAGAGACATCGTTCACCGAAAAATCGACCACGTTCCCCGTGGATGTATGGGCGATGACTCCCTGGTCCGTCCCGGCTTTCGCATGATAGCCGATTAATAAAACCGCTTGAAAGGAATCGTCCACGCCGAGCATCATGTTTTCCGGCCGATCGGTCAAACCCCGGAGGAGTTTCGCCCGCCTGTTCAGCAGGTCCGGGATGATATTGTTTTTTGACCCGTGCCCGTCCCTGACGACGATTTCGGTCGCTCCGGCGGCCAGGGCGCCTTCAATCGCCGCGTTGGTTTCAAGGGTCATGATCTTTCTGAAGTACGGGTAATCCGGGCCGGACGGACCGCATTCTTGGCCCGAGACGACACCTGCAAGGCCCTCCATGTCCACGGAAATGAATACTTTCAGTGTTTTCAGCGTCGTCGTCGAACAAGCGGGAATCAGGACAAGAAGGATCAAGCAGATCATCGGATGGAATTTTTTCATGGTCGAACATCCCGGTGAGGATCGCTGATTCCTCATCCCACGACGTCCCGGAACAGCCGCAGGTAATTCCCCCCGATGACCTTTTCGATAACCCGGTCCGGATATCCGGCCCGGTGCATCGCCTCGGCGAGGTTAAGCAGTCGAAAAGGGCTGTCCAGTTCGGGGATCCGGATGTGGGTGATCGGCCAGGTCAGCTGGGGATGGTCCCGGACTTGGCCGTCGAAACTGTCTTGGGAATATCCGATTTCCCACTCCCGCTGTTCGGGGCTCATGGCCGACGGATCGCCGTCCGTTCCGAAGCCGACATGGTCCTCTCCGGCGACGTCGAGGGCATGCTTGAGGTGCCGGAGGTAGATGTCCATCGAGAGCGCCTTTTCCGTCGTCAACCAGCCGCTCATGTTGTAGATGCAGATGACGCCGCCTTTTTCGGCGATCGCCCGGAGGATGGGATCTTTTTTGCTCCGCGGGTGGGGACAGAGGGCGTAACAACCGGTATGCGAAGCGAGGACGGGTGCGGTGGAGAGGGTGATCGTTTCGAGGGTCGACTGGTCGCCGACATGGGCCACATCGATCAAGATATGACGATCGTTTAATCTTCGGATCAGGCGTTTTCCGAAACGGCTCAGTCCCGCGTTGGTCAGCTCCCAGCAGGAATCGACGCAGAAGTTTCTTTGGTTGTGGGAGAGCTGGATCTGGCGGACCCCGAGGTCATAATAGAGGCCGACCCGGTCCATGTTCAAAGCGATCGGGGCCGTGTCCTGGAGGTTGTAGACGATCCCGACCTTGCCTTCTTTTTTGACCCGGGCGAGATCCTCGCTCGTCCGGACCCTCAGGAAGACATCGGTATGGGCCCGGAAGAATTCGTTCCATTGGGTGATCTGGTGAAGGACGACCGGCCACTCCCGGCTTCCCATCCCTTCCCCTCCGCCGATGGAGACGTCGAGGGAGATGAGCGTGATTCCCGACCCGCGGAGAGCCTCGATTCGCGGAGCGTCGAGATAAGCCACGTAGTTCTCGGTCGTGAAGCACATGGCGTCGACCGAGATCGATTTGTTGTAAAGGTCGGCCGCCTCCGAGGCGACGTTTTGCCGCGCCGCGGCTTTCCGCCAGCCGAGCGCGGGCGGGCCGACGCCCGCGGCTAGGGTCGATTTCAGGAACGTTCGTCTATCCATGATTCAATCTCCCGGTCCGCCTTCGCTCTTAATCCAGCCGAAAAACGGATGTGGCGCCCCCCGTCTCAGCGTCGCCCTCTTTGTAAACCCGAAGCCGGACATCCGAGCCGGAATAATCCTTGAGGTCGACGACGGCTTGACCCGCCCCCGGGGCGATCCCGCGGGCCAATACTTTCGTGCCCGCGACGGCGCCCGTTCCGGCGGCGATTTTCTGGACGGCAATCATCACTTTCGCTTCGGTGTCCTTGTCCCAGGCGCCGCCGAGGCTCCAGGTGACCGTCGTCTTCTCCTTCGGGCCTTCCGCCTTGACGTTTTCGATGAAACAGATGTTCCGGACTTCGATCCGGTTCCGGGCGAGCTTCCAAAGTTCCGGTTTGTCGAATTTGCCTTGGAGGTTGTAGCGTTGGTCGCCGCCGCAATTGTTCTCCAGGGCCAGCTCCTCGTCGTATTCGAAGTCCCGGTATAAAGGCCGGAAAAGCCCCGAGCCGATATTGAAGACGATCCGTTTGTCCTTGAGATGCCCGGCCGCGGCCCGGTTCATGTACATCCACTGGGATTTCAAGGGCGGGGGGACATCGTAGTCGTCGTCGTCGGGTTTGGTCGGCGTGGCGTCGAAGCAGACCCAGCCGTAGCGGCCGCCGAGCCAGACCTGGGTGTAGCGGTGGCCGCTGGTGCAGGGGGCCGTCTCGTCCGCGTCCAGGAATCCGTTCTTGTTTTTATCCCAGACGTCCGGCCCCTGCTCGGTCCCCGTTCCCAGCCAGCGGGCCGAGATGCCGAGATACCGCATCGCCCCGGCCAGCATGACGCTCGTTCCGGAGCAGGCGATGATCTGGGTTTTGTCGTAGTCCTTGGCCGAAAGCTCGATCTTCAAGTTGCCGGGGTTGGCGTCGTAGTGGGCCCGGCCGTAATCGACGGCCGCCGGGACCTGTTTGGGACGGCTGGGGTAATAATAATTATCCAGATAATATTCGAGGACGTTGCGCGCCGCCCAGTACGGATTCTCCAGGTCGGCCGGGGCGCCGTATTTCGCTTCGATATGCTTGCGAACCCGGGCGAAGAGCTCATCATACGTTTGCCGGTCGGCCAGGTTGAAGAGTTCCGGATCGTCGGCGAGGTAATTCAGGCCTTTGAGCGCCTCGGCCTTGCGGTCGGCGCGATGGGGGTAGATGTATTCGCGGAACGGATTCGTCCAGAGGTCGATTTCGTAACGGGAGGAATAGGAGGCGGCCGGGCCGCTCGGATATTCGACCAGGCTCATATGCTGGCGGCTCGCGACATCGCCGGCGGGATCGTAGGTGAACGGCTTGATCCGCCCCAGAGGCTTGGCCGAGAGGTCGGCGACCTTCTCGGTCTCGGGCCAAATCCCCTGATTGAATAGTTGTCCGTAGGAATAGGGCCGCGAATAATAATGATAAGCGGTCCCCGCGTCCGGATGTTCTCCCTCCGGCGTGCTTTCGATGGTCATGATGAGGTGGCGGAGAATTCGGGGGCCTTCGGGAAAAACTTCGAGGTTCTTGGTGACGTTGACCCGATGGAGGAGGTCCGGGCCCTCGGCGCTCTCCGGGACCCAGAGGCCGTCCTGTCCGAAGGCCAGACCTCGGCAGGTCCACTCTTTCGCGGCGGTCATCGGACGGTCGAAATGGAAAATTCCCCGTCCCGTCGTTTCGTCGGCGCAGTAGACGGCCTCCGCGCCCACCGTGCTCCAGAGATAGCGGGCGCCGTCCCAATCCATGACGGCGAGGCCGAGCGACGGGGATTTTCCCGAATCCGGAAGATGCCGGACGAAAGCGGGATCGCCGTTTCGGGTCCGATCGGCTTGGAGGAGGAGGATTCCCCGTTGGACGCGCAGGACGCCGTCCTTGTAATTTGAAGCGTCGTAGGCGATGAAGAATTTTCCGTTCGAAAAAGCGAGGGCGAGGACTTCCCGGTTGCCGACCCGGTAGGGATAGAGCGATAAGTCATAATGCCGGACCGAGGTTGTCCCGAGCTTCCACCGCCAGAGCTGGGAGTTCTCGCTTTCCCCAGCGCCGTTCCAGTTCAGATAATAAAGAACATCGGCGCCTTCTTCCCGGGCGAAGGCCAGCCCGCGCGGAGAGCGGAGGGGCTTCCCGTCCGGCCCGGGCGGAAGCGCGGCCGTCGCCAAGAGATCGAATGTTTTTGCATTCGGATTTCCGCTCCCCGGCGCTCGATAAACGAACACCTTGCCGTTTTTATCGAGAACGAAAAGGCGCGGGGCGACGGGCGAGATTTCGTCGAAGGCCAGTCCCCGGACGTCGGTGTTGTCCGGCGCCAGGACGAAGACGTGTTCGCTCTCGCCGATGAGCGGCCTCGGTTTCGAAGCGGCCGGAGCGGCCTGCCCCGCCGCGGCGAGAAGGACGATGCCGAAAACGGAAAAGAAACGTCGTTTCATGGTCCACCTCAATGGATGAGATAAAATTGGGTCTGGCGGCCGCCGGCAAAACGGAGGCCTTTCGCCGTAAAAGCCACGACCTGTTCCAAGGCCAGGGTGAATTCCCTGCCTCCCCATTCGGGAAGGGGAGCGGTCACGCTCAGCTCGGCGGTGAAGAGGCTGTCGGGGACGAGGACGACTTCCCCTCGTGCGCCGGTATCGGCTTGTTCCCAGGGGAGGCCGATGAGCGGCCCGGGCTCATGCAGAAAGTAGCCGATCGAATGGGAGTAGATTTTGGGCTTGGGGATCCCCGCCTGTCGGGCTTTCTCGAGTGCGGCGGCCAAGATCTTGTTGCCGGAGAGTCCGGCCTTGAAGGCGCCGGCATAGGCGTCCTGGAGGCGATTCCCTTCGGCCATGAGTTTCTTGAATCCCGCCGGGGCATCGGTTTCTCCAGGCTTCAGGACATAAGCCCATTCGGCATGGTCGGTGTAATAGCGGAGATAAAGGATCCCGGCGTCGCAATAGAGAGCGTCGCCGCGGCGGATGACCGTTTCGTCCTTTCCGTATCGGGCCTCGATTTCGGGGTCCCGAGCCCGGATCCGGAACGACGGCCAAGCGTACGGCAGAAGTCCCCAATCGGCGATTTTCTGCATATAAGAATAAAGGAGATCGTCCGTGGTCGTCACTCCGGGAACGATCGTCTTTTCGGAGAACGTCTCGGCCAGAAGCGCCCGGGCGACCCCGGCGACATGGTCATAAAGCTCGATTTCCTCGGGAAGCAACGTCTCCAGCCAAAGGGTGGCGAGCTTCTCGGCCGAACGGATTCGCTCGGCGTAAACGGGCCCGATGGTTTCGAGGGTCGTTCTCTTCAAGGTCGCGGTCAATCCATCGGCCGCCCAGATCGCCCCGGACTCGTTGAGGCCGATTGTTTTGGGGTCGCGTTCCTTGATGATCCGGGCCAAGCAAGCCCATTGGCTTTCCTTTTTTTGTTCGTCCCAAGCCCTCCAGTCCCAAGCGTCGGTATGAAGCCCCCGCATGTTCGTCCGGGAAAGGTTCAGCCGCTCGACCCGTCCTTGTCCGGCCGGCTTGGACAGCACCAGAATCTGGGTGATCGGACACCAGGTATCGGCCGGGACCATCGTCCGGAAGACGGGATCGAGATGGTCCTCATTGCAGACGATGAGCCACATGTCGAGGCCTTGCTCGGCCATGAGGCGGGGCAGGAGTGTGTCGAGGCGTTTCCGGGTGATCGCGTTGATCGTCCGGACCTGGTCGCGGACGCCGAGCACCGCGGGCCGGGTCTCTTCCCCGGCCGGAACGGCCCGGGCCGCCGCGGCGAGAAGGACGAAGCCGAGAACGAGAAAGACCGAGCGGCGTTTTCCGGTTGTCATGTTTCCCTCCTATTTCTTCTTCGGACCCAGCATGGGTTCCCAGAGGCGGGAGCGGGAACCGCGCGAGGTCCGTGTTTCGGTCTTTTTTCCGGTGATATCCTGGGGCAGGCTCGTCAAATAGGACGGAAATCCCATCGCCGTGTCTTTGACCTCGACGAGCCAGGCGTCCGGAAGTTTCCCTTTGACATAGCCTTGGTAGATGTCCCCGCCGGTCTTGATCATGAATTCGGGATACCAGACGAGGTCCCGCCAGTAAGGCTCATCGTCGCAGTAGACATACCAGACCTTGGCCTGGATGATTTTATTCGGCGAACGGACGCGGGCTTGGAAAAGCATGCCTGCCTCGACGGGCTCGCCCCCCCAAAGGAAGCCGTCGTCCACGGCCCTCCAGGTCAAATCGCCGATCGCGGTAATCGGCCGATTTTCGAAAACGTGGGCCGCCCACATCTGCCAGTCCAGGAAGTGCTTCTCGGACATGGAAGAATGGCGGTAGTTGGGAACGTAGACGATCGTCCAGCGGCCGTCCATGATTTCCTGGATCCGGTTGAGGTTGAACATCCGGTAGCCGTCTTCGTTGGTCCCGCCGATATACAGCACCTCGGCTTTGACCGATGTTTTCGTTTGCGCGGGAGAGATGGCGTTCCAGGGAGCGTCCTTATAGCCGTCCCAGGTCGACTCGTTTCCCATATAGACCACCCCGACGATCCGGTCCGGATCCGCCGCCGCGGCGGTGTAAGCCGAGGTCGCCCGTTTGCTGTGACCGCCGATGATCGCCCTGATTTCGCCCCGGTCCCAGGCGAGGAGGTCGGCCATCACGTCCAAGGCGCGGAGATAGGGAATCGCCAGCCGGAAGTAGTTATGGTCGACGGGATCCCGGGTCTGTTTACGAAGCTCGTCCAGGAATCCGATCGAAATCTCCCGCCCCGGAAAGGCGTCGTCATATTCCCCGGGGACCGGACAGACCATCGTCGGATAGCCGGTCCGCGAGGCGATGGGTTCCCCGTAATTACCGAGGTAGGCGTCGCGCCATGGCCCTGTGGCCAGGCCGTCCCAGCTTCGTTGGCCGACAATGACGACCTTGCCCCGCCGGGCCGGATCGTTGAGCCTGGACGCGTCGGTGGGCATGAAAACGACGGCCGGATGTCCCCATTTCCGGCCGTTGATCTCCTGGCTGGTGAATTTGAGTTCAACGCGCCTGAGCTTGAGGCGCGGTTCGGTGTCCGAGGGGACGATCTCGTCCTTGGTGATGGTGAACTGAAGGGGGGGCAGGGTCTTGGCGCAGCGGGCCCACAATTCCCGCGCGGTTGGGATTTGGGGGGATGCCGCGGGAGGAGATTGAGAAAAGGCGAAGGCGCCGATCCCGCCCGCCAGGCCGAGGGCGATCCATCGAGCGACTGTGGGCATGGCCCTTCCTCCTTCTCGTTTCTCCGTGGCCGCGGGTTTAAGGATGCGGAGCTTCCAGGCGGTGGGCTTCTACGGCGATCGGAACGATGACGTGGCTTTTTTCGCTCGGCCGGTCGTTGATCCGGTCCAGGATCAGCCCCACGGCCGTCCGGCCGACCGTCTCGACGTCCTGGTTGGCGCTGAGGAGCGGACGTTTGAAGATATCGACATACGCGCCGATGTCGAAGCCGGCCATCAGGATGCGGGGCCCGCCGTCCATCTCGCTCCGCTGGACGATGGGCATGGCCCCGAGAAAAACCTGATTGTTGACGCAGAACACCGCCTGAAGCTGAGGGTCCCGCTTCAGTGCCAGGGCCATCATCTCCCGGCCGGCCAGGGTGGAATAACCGACTTGAAAGACGAGTTTGGGATCGGGCTTGAGACCGTGGTTTTCGAGGGCCATGCGGAATCCCTGGAAGCGGACGGCGTTGATGTAAGTGTCGCGCGTCCCTCCGAGAAAGGCGATCCGGGTGTGCCCGAGGGCGATGAACTTTTCGGTGACGGCTTCCGCCGCCCGGGTGTTCTCGCTCGTCACCCAGGGGAGCTCGGTGTGGTAAAAAATGCGGTCGATGAGGACAACGGGCATGGATCTGCCGAGCTGGTCGAGATAGGTCCATTCCTCGGTCAGGATGGGGACGAAGATGATCCCGTCCACTTTCCGGTCGACGAGGATCCGGAGATAGAACTCCTCGTTTTCCGGGACTTCATTGGCATTGCAGAGGATCGTGCTGTAGCCGTGGCGGCGGAGCTCCTGCTCGATCCCCGACCCCAACTCACCGAAAAATGGGTTCTGAATGTCCGAGACGATCAGTCCGATCGTCATCGTTTTCTTCAGGCGGAGGCTCCGGGCGAGCATGTTCGGTCGATAGTCCAGCTTGTCCGCGGCTTCGAGGATTTTGCGGACCGTCTCGTCGGAAATGCGATATTCCTTTCCTTTGCCGTTGATCGCTCGGGAGATCGTCGAATGGGAGTACCCCGTCATCTCCTGAATGGCTTTCATGCTCATGGCGGTCATCCTTGGATTGGATTAATAGGTTGCACAAACGTTTGGCTCAATCAATTGTCCTGTGCTATACTTACACGCTCATGGCGGGGATTGTCAAGTCCGGGAGGCAACGCGGGCCATGGCCCTGCGAATGACGGGGATCTCGAAGTCTTTCTCGGGGTGCCGTGTTCTCGACGGCGTCTCGTTCGAACTTCAGCCCGGCGAGGTCCATGTCCTGGCCGGAGAGAACGGCGCCGGCAAGACCACTTTGATCAAGATCCTGGCCGGCGTTTATCCGGATTATTCCGGCGAGATCTCCTGGGACGGAGAGCGGCTCAAATTCAAGTCGCCGGCGGAAGCCGCCGCCCGCGGGATCGTGGCCATCCATCAAGACCTCGCCCAAGTCCCTTCCCTGAGCGTCCGGGACAATCTCTTTCTGGGCCGTGAGCGGACGAAAGCCGGCCTCTGGATGGATTACCGGGCCGAGGCCGCCGAAGCGACCGCGTTTCTCAAGGAATTCGGCGTCGAGATCGACCTCCGCCGTCCCATCGGCGAGTATCCCGTCTCCGTCCGGCAGATGATCGAGATCGCCCGGGCGATGATCGCCGACGCCGGGGCCGTAATCATGGACGAGCCGACGAGCGCCTTGAACGCCGTCGAGGTCGAACGCTTGTTCGCGATCATCAGGGAGCTGAAAAGCCGGAACCGCGGAATCGTCTTCATCTCCCATCGTCTCGAGGAAATTTACCGGATCGGCGATCGGATCACCGTCCTTCGGGACGGATCCCGGATCGGCACGGAAGACGTCCCGGCCCTGACTCCGGACCGGCTGTTCCAATGGATGGTCGGGCGCGACGTGACCGGCCAATTTCCCCCCCGGACCCCGTCCCCCGGGGAAAACGTGCTCGAAGTCCGGGATTTTTGCGTCGCCGATCCTTCCCGGCCCGCCCGCCGGGCCGTCCAGAACGTCCGGTTCGACCTCCGCGCCGGCGAAATCGTCGGAATCGCCGGGCTGCAGGGTTCCGGGAAAAGCGAGCTTCTGAACGGCTTGTTCGGCGCCTACGGCCGTCCTCCCGGGGGATCGGTCCGCCTCCGCGGCCGGCCCTTCCGGGTGACATCGCCGTCGGCCTCGATCGCCCGGGGGATGGCCCTTCTGACGAACGACCGGAAACGCACGGGTCTTGTCCCGGAGATGGGGATCGTTCCGAATATGACCCTGGCTTCCCTGCGAAGATTTTCCTCGTGGGGCTGGATGAAACCCCGCCGCGAGGCCTCGTCCGCGGATGGATATATGCGGGCCCTTTCGATCAAGGCCCGGTCTCTCCGTCAAGAGGTCGGGACCCTCTCGGGCGGAAATCAGCAGAAAGTCGTGATGGCCAAATGGCTTCAGACCGAACCCCGGGCGCTGCTCCTGGATGAGCCCACCCTCGGCGTGGACGTCGGGGCCAAGCACGACATCTATCGGCTGCTCAATGACTGGACGGGGGAGGGGAAAGCGATCCTCCTGGTCACCTCCGAAATCGAGGAGCTCCTCGCCTTGTCCGACCGGATCCTGGTCATGCACCGCGGCCGCGTCGTTTCCGAGTTCAAGCGCGGCGAGGCCGGCCGGGAGCGGATCATCCAGGCGGCCATGGGAGCATGAGAACGATGACTTTGCTGAGGTCGCCTCTCTTCCGGGCGTTCCTGGCCCTGCTTTTCGTCGTGGTTTTGGGATTTATCTTCAACGCCGGCGGATCGTTCCTGCGCTGGGACACGCACCGCGATATGCTTCGCCAGATCTCGGTCTTCGGCATCCTCGCCTGCGGGATGACCCTGGTGATTATCGCCGGGGGGATCGATCTTTCGGTCGGCAGCGTCCTGGGATTCAGCGCCGTCCTCTTCGCCCTGCTGTCGCTCCGGCTCGGCTGGCCGGCCGGCTGGGCGATCGCCGTCTCTCTCGCCGCGGGCGCGGCCTGCGGCCTCGTCTCGGGCGGGCTGATCGCCAAGTTCCGGATCCAACCGTTCATCGCTACGCTGGCGATGATGGTCTTCGCCCGGGGCTTGGCGAAATTCATCTCCGGGGGGCAGAAAATTTCCACGGCCGTGCTCCGCCCTGACGGGAACTACGGCTACGCGGACGCTCCGGCCTTCTTTTCCTTTCTCAACTCCAAGATCCTCGGGCAAAATATCGCCGTCGTGACCCTTTTGTTTCTCCTCTGCGTGGCGGTCTGCGGAGTGATCCTCGCCCGCCTGCGCTGGGGGCGCCACATCTACGCCGTCGGGGGGAATGAAGAAGCGGCCCGTCTGTCGGGCGTTCCGGTCGCGGCGACCAAGCTTCTGGCCTACGGCCTCAGCGGTTTCTTCTGCGCCGTCGCCGGCCTCTGCCAAGCCGCCCAGGAGGTCCAGGGGGACCCCGAAACGGGAACGTCGTATGAACTGACGGCCATCGCGATCGTGGTCATCGGGGGAACGAACCTCTTGGGGGGCAAGGGCGGGATCGGATTGACTTTCATCGGCGCCATGACGATCGGGTACTTGGAAAAAATCCTCAGCATCAACGCCGTCGGCGAAGCCAGCCGGCTGATGCTGACGGGCGCGATCATCGTCGGCGCCGTGTTATTCCAGAAATATCGCAAATAACGGAGGGAGGAAGCGGAGATGAAAAATTCAGGGACCATGATGCTCGTCGCCGCCGCGATTTTAAGCGCGGCCGCCTGCGGAGGACGATCCAAGGAGACCGGGCCAGCCGGCGGGACCGCCGTCGAAACCGCGGCCCGGTGGACGATCGGGATGAGCCAGTGCAACCTCGGCGAACCCTGGCGCGTCCAGATGAACCAGGACCTCAAGACCGAGGCGGCCCTTCATCCCGAGATCAAGGTCGTGTTCAAGGACGCCCAGAACGACTCGCTCCGCCAACGCGCCCAGATCGAGGAGTTCATCAACGCGGGAGTAAACCTCGTCATCGTCTCTCCCAAAGAGGCGGCGCCGTTGACGCCCCCCGTGGCCGCGGCGTTCACCAAGGGCCTCCCGGTGATCGTCCTCGACCGGCGGGTCCTGGGCGACCAATACACCTGCTTTATCGGCGGGGACAACAAGAGCATCGGCCGGGCGGCCGGGGCTTGGATCGTCCGCCGCCTCGGCGGGGCGGGCAAGATCGTCGAGCTCAAGGGTTTGATGACCTCGACGCCCGGACAGGACCGGCACACCGGGTTCCGGGAGGGGATCGCGGGCGCCGGCCTCGAAATCGTCTTCGAGGCGGACATGAAGTGGCTCGAGCCCGAAGCCCGCAAGGAGATGGAATCCGCCTTGTCCCGTTTCAACAAGATCGACCTGGTTTATGCCCATAACGATCCGGGGGCCCACGGGGCGTTCCTCGCCGCCCAAGCGGCCGGACGGGAGAAGACGATCGCGTTCGTAGGGATCGATGCCCTCCCGTACGAGGGACAGGCCTATGTCCGCCAGGGGATCCTCGAAGCCAGCTTCGAATACCCGACGGGCGGGAAGGAGGCGATCCTGACCGCCCTCGACATTCTCAACGGCAAGGCCGTTCCCAAAGATATCACCTTGCCCTCCAGGGTCTTTACGAAAGATAATATCGACCGGGGAGGCGAATGGATCTCCGGCGCGAAGACTCCCCAGTGAGGAGAGTTGGATGAGCAAAGTCGTCGATATCTATCTTCCCTTGGACAGCCGGGACAGCGCCAACGCCGAAGTCTGGCCCGTGGCCGTCGGCCAGCTTCGGGAAATCGTCCGGGTGATCGAAAGCTGCGGCTGGCGGCCGCACGTCCTCAATCCCGAGAAGCCCGTCGCCGGGGTGGCTGAAGGCCTTCGGGTCATCCGCCGGGCCCAGGGGGAGCGCTTCATCAATTTCATGGCCGGCTGGGCGTATCCCGATTTTTCGGTAAGCCCGATGTGGCAGCTTCCCGCGGACCTTCCCAAGCTGATGCTCGGCAGCACCATCCCCGATTTTCCGGGAGCCGTGGGGCTTCTGGCCGCGGCGACCGGGACCGCGCATGTGGGGATCGCGGCCAGCCGGCTTTTCGTCGAGCGATTCGAAGACCACGCCTCCTATCGCGACGCGATTGCCGCTTTCCTGGACCAAGGCCGGTATTCGCCGAAGCTTCCCCACCCGATCGCCGTTGAGGCCACGGCCGAGGACCGGAAGAAGGCCGCGGCCGTGGTCGAAAAGCTCCGGGGATCGATTTACGGCGCCGTCGGCCCGCGGTCGATGCAGATGTGGAATAAAATCTCGGAGGCCGATTTCCTGAGATACTTCGGAATATCCCGGGAGGGATTCGACGGGCTCCGGCTTCTCAAAATGGCCGAGAAAATCTCCGACGCCAAAGCCGAAAAGGCCGTCGATTTCCTCATCTCCCGGGGGATGGACCTCAAGCTGGGGGCCGATCCGGCGACAGGCTTGACCCGGTCGATGGTCGTCTTTCAGATGAAGGTCTATTTCGCCCTTCTCGAACTCCGGAAGGAATTTGGCTTGGATTTCGTCGGCGTTCAGGATCAATTGGACTGGGTCGAGCATTATCCGACTACCGACCTGACTCTGGGCCTCCTTAACAATCGTCTTCGTCCCGACGGCGACGGCGAGACGTTCGTCGCCGCCACCGAAGTCGACGACGGCGCCGCCCTCACGATGCAGATTCTGAAACTCCTCGCCGGCGGCGATCCGGTCGGGTTCAACGACCTCCGTTATTGGAACGCCTCGGGACTCTATTGGTTCGTCAATTCGGGGGCTCTGGCTCCCTATTTCGCGTATGGGCATCACGACAGCCTGGCGGGGGCCTGGTCGGAGCGCCAGACGCCGATGTATTTCGAACAGGGCGGGGGGACGTGCTCGGTCGTCGTCCGCGTCACCGGTGTCGTGACCTGGGCCCGTTTTCAATACCGGAACCACAAGCCGTATCTCTGCGCCGGCCGCGGGTTCACCGATGTTCCCAGCGAGGAAACGTGGCGCGAACGGTCGAGCCGCTGCAATCCAGAGTGGCCGCATTGGTATTTGCGGCTTTGCGGGAAGATCGAATGGTTCATCAATTCCAACCATCCGATCACCGTTCTCGGCGACCATCTGGGTGCCCTCAAGGCCGTGGCCGAGGCGGTCGGGATCCCGTTCGAATGTTATGACCATCTGAAACCGGAGGACCTCTCCTAGGGAGGGACGCGGGATGAAAACGATCTTGACCGCGCTGATGGCTGCGGTTTTCGCGGCCTCGGGTTTGGTACAGGCGCCTCAGGTTCCGCCGAAGGATCAAGACGTTCTGAAACTTCATCAAAACGCTCTCGTTTGGGATTGTCACAACGACCTCGCCTACCGGGTTCTCTACGAGGGGCTCGATATCGGGCAGCGCCTCCCTGGAGGACAGGTCGATATCCCCCGCCTGCGCGAGGGCGATGTCGACGTCCAGGTCGTCGCCTTGTTCATCCAGAACTATCTCTATCCGGACAAGGCCGCCCGTCAGGCGTTTCAGCTCCTCGAGGCGATGGAAGGGGCGATCGCGAAGAACGCCGGCGCGGTCGAACTGGCCCGGACCGGCTCCGATATCGAACGGATCACCTCCCAAGGCAAGATCGCCATGCCCCTAGCAATCGAAGGAGGACACGCCATCGAGGACCGCCTCGACCTCCTCCGGACGTTCCATGAGCGGGGCGTTTCTTCCATGACCCTGACCCACAATATCAGCCACGGCTGGGCCGATGCGAGCGCCGGTCCGCCCCGCTGGAACGGCCTCAACGACCTCGGCCGGCAAGTCATCGCCGAGATGAACAAAATCGGGATGATCATCGACGTCTCCCACGTCTCCGACAAAACGTTTTTCGACGTCATCGCCGCGACCCGCGACCCGGTCATTTTCTCCCATTCCGGATGCCGGACGATCAATCCCCATCGCCGTAACGTCAGTGACGAGATGCTCAAAGCCCTGGCGAAAAACGGGGGAGTCATCGGGATCGTCTTCGAACTGACTTTTCTTTCG
>Ga0315284_10006123_pt1 | contig 17129 bp, 9 predicted proteins | sample YL17G09_16_MG_FD_203696 | JGI IMG/M metagenome (GOLD analysis project Ga0315284, IMG submission 203696) | Sediment microbial communities from Yellowstone Lake, YNP, Wyoming, USA - YL17G09_16 | ecosystem: Environmental > Aquatic > Freshwater > Lake > Sediment | place: USA: Wyoming | collected...
GACCAATACGATACATGGTGACCGGTGGCCCGCTTAGGGGCGGCGCTTTTGCCGGACCGGTTAGAGAAATGACAGCCTCTGCATTCCTCCCGGATGGATTATAAAGTTGGAGGCATATCGTCGGTTGGAAACGCGGATCGCCGCGCTGGATAGAGGCGGCCACCGACGCACGTGCAACCACGGTCGTCGAGGCGACGGCGAACGGCGCTTTCGGCAATGGCAAGGATGGATCCATCGCAACGATGACCAAAGGTCGATATCGTTCCAGCCCGAACCGGACAGCCTCGGCGGAGTTATAAGCGCCGTGGAGCCGGATGGAGTAGCGAAGCATAACCGGCCCTTCCTGATCGGCCTTGTAATTCGTGTGCCAATAGTTGTTCATTGCGTAGGAAAAGAAAGTCTGCGTCGGTCCGATCTCTGTCCGCCATTGGCGGGTATTTTTATCGAAGGGCGTCTCGTCCGTCATCTGGCCGATTTCGACGAGCGGCGCATCAAGGCTGACCCAGGTCACGCCCGTTTGGCGGTTCGAGACGTCGGCGGCCTGAACGCCAAAAAAGTCCTTGCACGATCCGGCGATCTGATCCGTGTCAGGGCGGATGAAGCCCCAGCCGATGTCCAGGCGGACGCGGCCTTCGATCATCCGGAAGGGGAAGGCAATGTGGACGCTTTCCTTCTCCCGGACGCGGGACTTGTCGATGACATCGGATATGTCGAGACGGTCCAGGCCGTGATACAGCCGCATCTCTCTCGTGAGCTTGCGCGCTCCGGGCGCGTCCGACTCGACGATAAGCGAGGCGACTAAAGGGCCGCGATCCCGGACCATGATTTTGGCGTTCCGAGCTGGCTGGACGCGTGCGGGATCCCTGCCCGGAACGTATAAATATTCGTTCAAGCCGTAGCCGGACGTCCCGTCGACGAGCTCCTCGCCGCCTGCTCCTTTCCAGGTCAGGCTTGTTATCGCTCCGGTCAGCGGGCTGACGGCCGCCGAGATCACGCCGTTCCAAATTTGGGCGCCGTCCGCCCGGGCTTCGCCGGCTGATGAAGCCTGGCCGGGAAGGATTTTATACCGCTTCGCACCGAAACCCGGTACGCGCTCGGCGAGGATCGCCAATTCGCCCGAAGCCAGCCGTTGGGAGAGAACGGGATAGCTATTCTCGTCCTCGACCCGGTCTCCGGCCGCGCTCATCTCCGGCGGGATGAGGACGATATCGGTCGCCATCCATGAGTTCGTATTCCAGACGTCGACGGCCGTCCCGGCTGCGGAAAACCGCTCGCCGACGAGAGCCCGTTCGAGGAGCGCTTTGGAGCGTTTGTCTGCCTCGAGGGCGAAAGCCTGTTTGTACGCCCATTGACTGCGGGCATTCTCCCCATCCGGATTCGAGACGCTGTCGGCGGCTCCCCAGGTATGCTCATCCCAGAGAAGGACCTGGCGCCAGGCTTCAGCGAAGTCCTCGACCGGATAGCGGCTGGGAGAACGCAACAGGGCCCATAGCGTCTCGGCCTGGAGAAGGCGGTTCGCGCTGGCCCGGTTGAGAGCGACTTCGCGGGCGGTCGACGCGGCGCCGTCTTCCCAATAGGGAGTGAAATCCCCGCTCACGGAAGGGATCTTTTCTCCGTAGCGGCGCTCGAACTCTTCGAACATTTCAGAGGCCGTGGCAATGACGATCCGCGGCGACTCGAACTGCTCATTCCACGTTTTGACCGTATCGCTCAACTTGGGATCCGGCGGGCCGTTGTCGCCGCCCGTCGTGTAGCGGACCTGGACCATTTCATAAGGATAATTGGAATCCTCGAGCTCGCGCATATATTCGAAGATGGGCTCCCGCTTGTCGAGGCTGAGATTACCCATATTCAAACCATGGAACCAGGAGTAGCCTCGCCCGGCCATCCAAAAGAGGAGCTTTTCCCGGCCGGATGGGGAGACCCAATAGAACGGTTTGTCGGCCCAAGCCTTCATAGCGTTCCCGATCCGGTCCCCGCTGTCTGGCAGATTGGGCATATAGTTCGGCCCGCTCGAAAAGTACTTTACGCCGCTCTGGACGAGCGCGGGGACGATGCTCCAGCTGTAGCTTGGGATGTCGGTGATCATCGCCGATTTGATGCCAAGGCCGTATTGGCGCGTCAGCGAGCGGGCATATTCCGTCATTCGGAAGAGCTCTTCTGGCAGGCAAATTCCGGTGAGGATGTTGGCTAACAAGGCCTGGAGTCCGATCCAACCTTTTTGCACCGCGTCGATGAAAGCCTTGCGTTTTTCAGCCGTGGCCTGACGAAGATAACTTTCCACGGGCCAGAGGACCTCGACGTTCCATTTGAAGCGCGTTCCGGCCGGATAATCCGCGGTTCGGCGGGCCAGGTCGATGGCCTGCTCGATATATTTCCAGTGGTTCCTTTCGACGACCTCCTGACGATCGGAATAGCCGATATCGACGTGAGAATGGGGGAGGAGGTAGATCGTCCGGCGGATGACGGGGCGGACCTCAACGCTTTCGCGGCTGACCGTCCCTCCGGCGATCTCGACGCTGACCGAAAGCCGCTTCCATTCGGAAACCGCGGGGATCGGAAAGTACACGGCGTTATAGCCTGTCTCCAGGCGAGTGGTCATACTCCCCCCGCCCTCGGCCGAGACGACTGCCTCGACGGGAGGGGCGATGTGGCTGATCTCGACTCGGACGGGCTGGCAGAGGCGTCCTTCGACGCGGACGAGGGCCGGCTCGCCGTTGGCCCGGACGAAGGGCCGGAGATCGTATTGAAAGACCATGAACCAATCGCGGCTGCCGCCTTTCTCGCCGACGACTTTGAGGCGGACCGGACGGCCGGGCGTGAGCATCGACCGCGGAAGCTTGAGGAACATGAATCCGAAGAGCTCCTGGAACTGATCGACGAGCGTCGTTTTGAAAGACAGGGCCGAACCGCCTTTGCCCGTCATCTCCCAAGTTTTTTCCGTGGCGTCCTTTCCCGTGCGGAAGGTGAGCAGCGGTTTCCCATCGACCGAGACGAAGAAGCGATGAGCCCCTTTCTGGGTCGCCAACCCGGCCATCCAGATGAACGTGGCAAAGGGCTGGTTGAAATCCGCGGGGAGAGGCTCTGTCTCCCATTCGACGGCCATGGTCCCGTCCGCGGCCCGGACGAGCAGGGCCGAGGTCGCCTCGGGATACGGGGAGTGGTAACCGATGGTCTCGCCGGCGATGGTTTTCGCATATCCTTTCAGCCATGACTTTTCCTCGGACAGGCCGAGGAGAGGAGATAAAGCCAGGGCCAAGAGGAAGATCTTCCGGGCGCGCGGCTTCATCGTCACGCGCCCTTCGTGATCTTGAAAACCCAGGCGTGGCGGCAGGGAGGATTCTTCAAGGCAGAGTTCGGGACATGGATGAGAACGCCCTTTCCCGCCTTTTCCCATTTGAGAGCGCCGGCGACGCCGAGCATCTCGATCTTTGCGCCGGAGGCGGCCGTTTGTGAGTACAACTGGATGGTCGAGGGCGGGGCCATTTCGTCCTCGTCGGCGAGGTAGATGGCGTAGACCGTCCCATCGGCGAGCCGGGTGAAACAGGTCTTCGCTTCTTTGTAAGGAGCGACCGGCCGCGTTTTATAAATGGCCTCGCCGTTGACCTTCATCCAATCCCCGATATCCTTTAAGCGCGCCAACGATTCGGCCGGCAGCTCGCCCTCGGCGTTGGGCCCGATGTTGAGCAGAAAATTGCCGCCCTTAGAGACGATGTCGACTAAGAGATGGATGAGCCGGTTCGTGGACTTGTATTTGTCGTTGGGCACGTAGGACCAGGAATTGCCCATGGTCATGCACGTTTCCCAGAGGTAGGGCAGAGGTTTCTCCGGGACCTCCTGTTCGGGCGTCCGGTAGTTCTCATATTTGCCCGTCACGGTCCGGTCCACGACGATGAGGCCGGGCTGCCGGCGGCGGGCCATGGCCGCGATCTTCGGCATATCGATGTCCTGGTTGTAAGGCCGCTTGATAAGGCCGCGCAGTTCGGCCGGGAGCGGCGCGTAAGGCCGGACCCAGCCGCCGTCCAGCCACAGGATGTCCACCGGCCCGTAGCCGGTCATGAGCTCTTCGATCTGATTGTAGGTGAAATCCTTGAATTTTTTCCAGCGCTCCGGATATTTTTCGGTGTCATAATTGACGTTGCGGTCGGGGGTCGCCCAGTCCGGCGCCCAATAGTCCGGCGAATGCCAGTCGGGCTTGGAGAAATAGGCCCCCGTCCCGAAACCTTCCTTGCGGAACGCTTCGAAGATCTCCTTGAGGATGTTCGCCTTCGGATGCTTGGAGAAAGGCACGTCGGGGGCGGTGATGCGGTAGTCGGTCTGTTTGGTATCGAACATGCTGAAACCGTCATGGTGCTTGGTCGTGTGGACGACGTATTTCATCCCGGCATAGCGGGCGGCCTTAGCCCAAACGGCCGGATCGAACTTGACCGGATTGAAGGTCTTGGGGAGCTGCTCGTAGCGCCGCTTGTACTCGACGTAGTCGGGGATGTTCCTCCGGCACCAGGGCTCGTCCTCGGAACAGATGCTCCAGGACTCGACGACTCCCCACTGGCTGTACGGTCCCCAATGCATCATCAGCCCGAATTTGACGTCCTGGAACCATTCCAGTTTCTTCAAGACTTGGGGGTCGGTCTCCCGATCTTCCTCTTTGGCTTTCTGAGCCGCCGACGGGAATAAGGACAAAGCGGCAACGGCCGCCGCCAGGATGAGGAGAACGCTCTTTTTTATTTTCATCTTTCCGCCTCCCGTGATCATGGTGAGACTGATTTTACTCCGGAGAAGAGATTTCGCCAAGATGTGGCCGCGAAAAAAAGGCGGATCGTCCGGGATTCGGCTTCAGCGCGCGTAAAAGACCCGATTGCCCCGGAAGATCAGCCGGGTGAAGCTGAAGAAAGCGACGCCGGCAGGCGTCTTTTCCTGGGCCGAAAAGGTGATATGAACGACCTTGCCCAGCTCCGTCTTCCCATTGACGATGTTGACGATATCGTACGTCGGCGCTTTCCGGTTGATGGCGACCGGATCGAACTTGTATTCGAATCGCCCCGCTTTGGGAACGAGCTGGCCTTCTTCGATCACGCAGCCCGGGATGATGAGGGCGTAGTTGACCGTCGCGGCGGTGGTCGTGCCGCTGATGGTCAACGGCTGGGCCGGATTGAACGTCGATTGGTTAGCAAGGTTCAGCCGGATGTCCACGGCCCCGGCCGGCCGGTCCTTGTCGATGACGTAGAATTCGCCGCCGTTCGGGGGCAGGCCGGGCATGAAACCTTTGAACCCTTGCCATTCCCCCTCGAGCCAATAGCGGTAGGGTCCCGTTTCGTCGAGCGTGACCCGGGTCGGCCCGGCGTAGGTTCCGTAAGCGTCACCCGTCCCTTGCCAGGCGGCCGTCCGGCCGTCGGGATATTGGAGGATGAACTTGACGTTGACCGGGAGGATGGGATCGATCTGGACGGCCGGGGCGAAGCTTGCCCCCGTCTCATAGACCATGCCCGGCCGCAGACCGACCAGAAAGAACCGCGCCTTCTCCCCTGTGGCGCCGATCACGTCCTCGCCGCCGGGGGCGATGATCCTGTTGTTGTTCGTGCCCTTGGGCAGAAGGAACGCGCTCGACATGTATCCGGCGTACTGCGGCGTCTCGCCGTTCCGGCGGATGACGACCCCGCCGATCAGGCGATAGATATCGCCGGGCAAGTCGCCGTTGTTGGAGGCGCCGATCTGGCCGCCGAAGCTGTTGGGGCTGGTCGGCCAGTAGGGTGCCCGCACGGCGTTGTCCCCGACGATGAACCTGGACATGAAGCCGGGGCGGGGCGCCGCTCCGTAATAATACATCCAATCCGTGATGTATTCCGGAAAGAGGTGAGGGGAGTAGCCGTTGGACGTGAGGATCTTCAAGTTCGTCACGCCGATGCCCGAGAGCTTTGTGTCGTAGGGAACGGGATTGTTCTTGTCCTCATAGGTCAGCACCGGCTCGATCTTGTTCGCTCCCTGTCCTTCGCTGGCGATGAGCATGACATCCCCGGAATTATAGGGAAAGTTGATATGTTGGAGAAAGCTGATGTCCGTGCCGGGGACGACGTATCCTTCGAGATGGGTTTCGCCCCGGTCCACATGTTTGCCGCCGATGACCAGTTTTTTTCCGTGAGCGACGATCGGCGTGTCGGCGGGATAGACGACGCCGGCGTGCCGCATGCTGCAGACCCAGAGATGGCCGTCGGAGTCCGTGTAGGTCGCCAGGATGCGGGCGTGGTATTCGCCCGGCGAATTGAGCGGAAGGGGCTGGGAACCCTGGGCCGACCCGAACACGCCCGAAGGAGAGGCCTTTCCTTTATAATTAACGGAGACCGTGTTGTTCGGGTCGGAGTTGACATACAGAACCGCGATCGCCTCGACATCGGCGGGCACGGCCGGAGAGAATTGGAGATCGCGGCCGTATCGACCGCCGACGGGATAAGGCTGGCCCTGGAACGTGGCTGTGGCCAGGGTCATGCGCTTGGCGATCCAGAAATGATACGTGCCGCCGCCGATATATTGGTTGCCCCAGACGTCGGCGATCCAGCCGGTCAGACGGACCGTGTAAAGGCCGTAGGCCGGAGGTTTCCAGGCCGTTAGCTCCGTCCGGCCCGTCGTCGGCCACTGCCCGCGCTTGGCGCCCGTGTACCGGAAGGGGCCGAGATCGACGGTCGATCTGTCCGGATTGGTGATCGCGGCCGTCAGTTCGCCGCTGGCATAATCCCAGGGGATGTTGGACCGGGCTTCGATGATGTCGGTTGGGAACTGCGGCTCAATCGAATAGGTCATCCGGCTCCCGGAATCGCTATAAAGAGGCAGGATGACGTCGTCCGGTATGAGGTTCCGGGGTGAGAGCGCGAAATAAGGCTTGTCCTCGTCGGCGGCGACGCCGAAGTAGCCGTTGGAGTTGTAATCATAGAGGAGCACCCACGGGAGACGGGGCCGGATCCGGGAGGAGTCGACGGCCCTGCCTGAGACGTGAGTGCCGTTCGCCGGGATCGGCGCGGAATAAAGATGGGATTCCGTCGGGCGGCCCTTGAAGAACGGCCGGGCGGCGAAAGTTTCGCCGGTGAGGCTGTAGTACTTGCCCTTGGAGGTGATGCCGAAGTCGAGGCGGAGCCGATAGATCCCCGGCGGCAGGTCGAACGGGAGCGTCGCGGATATCGAGAAGTGCGCCTGCCGGCCTCCGGCCGCGGCTTTCGTTTTGCCGAGCGGGACGGCGGCGAATTGATCGACGGGCGTCCGGAAATCGTAACCGAAGCGGTCGGTCACGGCGCCCTGGATGCCGCCCTCGATGGCCAATCCCGTCGGGGCGATCAGCGTCGACATTTTCTCATCGTTCGCCTGCCTGAAACGTCCGTCGGCGTCGAAGGTCCGTTCGGCGGTGAGGAGAAGACAGAATCCATCGACCGTGCGCTTGGCTTCCTCGGCGAGCCTGTTGATCTGGTCGTCCGTGACGAGGAGGGTGACTTCGGCCCTGACGGATTTGCCGGGTTCCCAACGGCTGGGCGTGATCGTTCCCCAGGTGTTCCATTCGCCGTAGTTCGTATAACCGGATTCGGCGAAGATGATCTTCGGATTCGGAGTGGATTGAAGGATCGAAGGATGCGACGCGGAACAGGTCAGTAAAAAAGCGGAGAATAATCCGAAAATTCGAGAAACACTGGATACGCGGCGAATGACCATAGTTGAACACCTCTCTCGACCCCTCATCGACTCAGATCTATCGTTCATTTCGACATAGGAATAAGGCTTTTCTTGGAAAAAATCAATGTGCGAACTTGACAAAGGTGAATTTAAGTATTAAATTATATCTAGATATATCTAATAATATCTTATTATTACTTAAAGGAGACCATATGCAGTATGGACCAAGACATGGATTTTGGCCGAGAGGCGAAAGGATATTCCACAAGGGCGACTTCAAATATCTGATCCTCGATCTCCTCAAGGAGAAACCGAGGCACGGTTACGAAATCATCCGCGATATGGAAGAGAGCTTCAACGGATTCTACTCGCCCAGCCCCGGCGCGATCTATCCGACCCTCCAGTGGCTCGAAGAAGCGGGGTACGTCACCTCGGTCCAGCAGGAGAGCAAAAAGATCTATACGATCACGGAAACGGGCAGAGTGTATCTGGCCGGGAAAGAAAAAGAGACCGCGGAGATCAAGAGCCATATGAAGAATTGGTGGGGCAGCTGGAGCTCGGAATTCCGCCACGAGATGCGGGACGTCATGCGGACGCTGGGAGAGCTCGGCCACATGATCGGCCAGCAGGCCCGCAAAGCCGGCTCCGAAAAAATCCCCCAGGTCAAGGAGGTCCTTTCGACCGCGTTCAAGGACATCGAAAAGATCTTCAAATCCGGGAAGTGAGATCCACCCGATCCTTCATTTGACTTCATTTTCGTCTCTAGACTAAGCTAGGGGACGTTCGGTTGCGGAGATCGGAAATGAAGCGCCGTCGTTTCCTCAAGCTCGGCCGGATCGCGATCGTCGCCCTGGCCATCGTTTTTCTCGCGTCCTGCGTTACGCCGCGGATCGCGCCTGTCGAAAAAGAGCGGAACGTCCGCTTCGGGATGGTGACCGACTCCCACTACGCCGACGTCGAACCGCGGGGGACGCGCCCCTACCGGGAGTCCTTGGCCAAGATGCGGGAATGCGTCGAGGCTATGAACCGCGGGCGGGTCGATTTTCTCATCGAGCTCGGCGATTTCAAGGACCAGGACGACCCGCCCCTCGAAGCAAAGACGCTGTCCTACCTGCGCCGGATCGAGGCCGTCTTCGCCGCCTTCAAGGGGCCGCGTTATCACGTCCTCGGCAACCACGATCATGACAGCCTGTCCAAGGAGCAGTTCCACGGCGCCGTGGTGAATACGGGCGTTCCAAAGGAATGGAGCTTTTATCGTTTCGACGTTCGCGGCGTCCGCTTCCTCGTGCTCGACGCCAATTTCGACGGCCAGGGCAAGCCCTACGACCATGGCCAGTTCGCCTGGGAAGACTGTAACGTGCCGGTCCACGAGATCACCTGGCTGAGGAGCGAGCTGGTCGCGTCCCCCTCGCCGGTCATCGTCTTCATCCATCAGCAGCTCGACGGCACGGGGGCGTATTACGTCAAGAACGCGGTTCAGGTGCGCTCCCTGCTCGAACAGTCGGGCAAGGTGTTGGCGGTCTTTCAAGGACACCGACACGAAGGCGCCCTCACCCGCCTTGGCGGCATTCCTTATTACACCTTGAAAGGGATGATCGAGGGCCGCGGTCCGGAAAACAACAGCTACGCGATCGTCGAGGTCGGGGCCGGCGGCGACATCGACGTCAAGGGATTCCGCAGGGCCGACAGCCTGCGGCTCGAGAAGAAAAGATAAAGGAGTCCGTCATGTGCCGAAAAATGTTAGGGACCGTCCTGGGCTTATTCCTGGCCCTGACCGCCGTTTCATCGATGGTCCAGTTCGCTCAGCGGGAGACGCTGGCCGAGCACGACGCGAGAATGCAGTGGTGGCGAGAGGCCCGCTTCGGGCTTTTCATCCACTGGGGTCTTTACGCCATCCCCGCGGGCGAGTGGAACGGCAGGACGACCTACGGCGAATGGATCCGGAACAACGCCCGGATCCCGATCGACGTCTATGACAAGTTCGTCCAGCAATTCAACCCCGTGGAATTCAACGCCGACGAATGGGTCCGCTTGGCCAAGGACGCGGGCATGAAATACATCGTCATCACTTCCAAGCACCACGACGGCTTCTGCCTCTTCGATTCCAAACACACGGACTTCGACGTCATGTCCACGCCCTTCAAGCGGGACATCCTCAAGGAACTGTCCGAAGCCTGCCGGAAGCAGGGGATCAAGCTGGGGTTCTATTATTCGATCATGGACTGGCACCATCCCGATTACCTGCCTCGCCGGGATTGGGAGAAGGACCGGCCCGCGGCGGGCGCCGTTTTCGACCGCTATGTCCGGTACATGAAGAACCAGCTCAAGGAACTGCTGACGAACTACGGCCCCATCGGCGTCCTCTGGTTCGACGGCGAATGGGAGAGCACCTGGACCGAGGCGCACGGGCGTGATCTTTATCAGTATGTCCGCAACCTCCAGCCGAACATCATCATCAACAACCGCGTCGGGGCCAGCCGCTCGGGCATGGAAGGGTTCTCGGCGGACAAGGAGTCGGCCGGCGACTTCGGTACGCCCGAACAGCAGATCCCGGCCACCGGTCTCCCCGGCCTGGACTGGGAAACGTGCATGACGATGAACGACAACTGGGGCTACAACAGCCGCGACGCGAATTGGAAAACGGCCAAGGACCTCATCCGGATGCTGGCCGACATCGCCTCCAAGGGCGGGAATTTCCTGCTGAACAACGGGCCGACGGCCGAAGGCGTCTTCCCGATCCAAAGCCTGTCCCGGCTCAACTTCCTGGGTATATGGCTGAAGACGAGCGGCGAATCGATCACCGGGACGCAGTCCAGCCCGTTCAAAAATCTGGATTGGGGCCGGTGCACGCAGAAACCCATTGACGGCGGCACGCGCCTCTTTCTGCACGTTTTCGACTGGCCTTTGGAACGAAAACTGATCGTTCCTGGAATCTTCAATAAGGTCAAACGGGCCTATCTGCTTTCGGATCCTGGGAAGGCGGCCCTTCCCGTGAGCCGAGAGGAGGACGCCCTAGCCATCGAAGTCCTCGGGATCCCTCCCCAACCCTTCGCCAGCGTCGTCGTTCTCGACATCGAAGGGAAGCCCGACGTCAGTGATCCTCCGGAGATCCGATCCGAATTCGATATCTTCACCGAGGCCCTGGATGTCACGGTCGCATCGGGCCGGGAGAACGTCGAACTGCGCTATACGATCGACGGTTCCGTTCCTTCAGCCACTTCGCCGGTCGTCAAAGGTCCGATTCATCTGACCGGGACGGCCGTTGTCTCGGCTCGCTGCTTCCGGGACGGCCGACCGGTGAGCGGCACGGCTCAGGCGAAATTCGCCAAAGTGAATCCCCGCCCCGCGGCCGGCGACATCGGCCTTCAACCGGGCCTCACCTATAAATATTATGAAGGCGATTGGGACACGGTCCCCGATTTTTCCAAGCTCAAGCCTGTCGACGAGGGCCTCGTCCCCGTTTTCGACCTCTCTAAGAAGAAGGCGAAAGAACGCTACGGCTTCGAATTCACGGGTTATGTCAGGATCCCGAAGGACGGTGTCTACGCCCTTTTCCTTGGTTCGGACGACGGCAGTCGGCTTTATATCGGCGATGACCTTGTCGTGGACAACGACGGGCTGCACGGCCTGCAGGAAAAACGCGGTCTGGTCGCCTTAGCGGCCGGCGTCCATCCCGTCCGGGTCGGCTATTTCAACAAGACCGGCAGTGACGGATTGGCGGTGTCCATTCAAGGTCCGGGTTTGGCCAAGACGCCCGTGGCCGAGGCCGTGCTCTCGCATGCCAAATAATTGAATTCAAGGAGGCGACCTTGGATGTGCTCTCGCTGAGCCGGCTTCAATTCCTCGTCGAGCCCCTACACGCTCAAGATCATGACCGTTGTCGCTCTCGTCTTCGTCCCGATCGTCATCGCTTATCAGATCTGGATCTATCGTGTCTTCCGGCAGAGAACGCCCGTCCAGGCGTCCCCGGATTCCCTTGATTATTGACCATAGGAGATCGGCCCAAAAATAGCCTGACCCCATGACTTCGAAAGAGCGAGTGCTGACGGCCTTTGAACATCGGGAACCCGACCGGGTGCCCTGTTGGATGGGCGCCTCCCCCGAATTCCGCGACCTGGCCCGGGCTTATCTCAACCTTCCCTCCGATGAGGATCTTTCGCTCCACATCGGGGACGATTTCCGGCGTGTCTACGCGAAATACGCGGGGCCCGCCGATCGTTCGCCCGATTCGCACTTCGCCCGCGAAGTCACGACGAGCCGCACGCCGTTCGGGGTCGAGCGCCACGGCTACGGCTATGGCCAGCCTCTCGGCCATCCTTTGGAAAGCGCCCGGACGGCGGCCGACATCGACGCCTATCCCTGGCCCGATCCCGCCTGGATGGATGTCTCGCGGATCCGGGCCGAAGCGCTCCGGTGGGAAGGCCGCTATGCCGTCCTCGGCGGCGACTGGTCGCCGTTCTACCATGACGCGATCGATCTCCTCGGCATGGAGAGGTTCATGACGGCCATGGTCGACGAGCCGGCCCTCGTCGACGCCCTGCTCGGGCGGATCGTGGCTTATTATCACGAGGTCAGCCGCCGGATCTTCGAAGCGGCCGCCGACGTCATCGACATCTTCTTCATCGGCAACGATTTCGGGACCCAGACCGGCCCGGTCGTCGGCGAGAAGCTGTTCCGCCGCTTTCTCCTGCCCCATTTGTTACGCCTGATCGACCTGGGCCACGCCTACGGCCTCAAGGTCATGCTCCATTGCTGCGGAGGCTTTGCCCCGCTCATCCCGGCCTTGATCGAGATCGGATTGGACGCGCTCCAATCCCTTCAGCCGGACGCCCGCGACATGGCGCCGGCATTTTTGAAAAGGACGTTCGGCGGCGAAGTCGTCCTCAACGGCTGCCTCGACACGCACCATGTGTTGATCCGGGGAACGCCCGCCCAGGTCAAGGCGAAGACACGCGAAATCCTGTCGGTCATGATGCCCGGCGGCGGCTATATCGCCTCCCCCAGCCATGATTATCTGCTTCCGGAGACGCCGGTGGAGAACGTCCTGGCCTTTTACGAAGCCGTCCGCGAGTTCGGTGTTTACTGATTTTCTCAAGGAGGGACAGATGAAGATTCATGGGACTCGATCCGCAACGGTTTTCGGGGCGATCTTAGGGCTCGTCCTAGCGGCGGTTTTTATCGGCTGCGCGAAGAAGCCGACCGAAGCTCAAGAGCCGGCCAAAGCGGCCGTCACGCTCCTGCCCGAAGACAAGGTCCGCCTGTCGAACGACCCGCGGAAGACCGAGCTGTTCCGCGACGCCGGACTCGGACTGTTCATCCACTGGGGCCCGAATTCGCAGATGGGGACCGAGATCTCCTGGCCGCTCTATAACGCCACCGACGAATTCGTCAAGAAATACTACGCCCTCGCCGAGACCTTCCAGCCTGCTCAGTTCGATCCGGCGGAATGGGCCCGGCTGGCCAAGCTCGCCGGCATGGAGTACGTCGTCTTCACGGCCAAACACCACGACGGCTTCTGCCTGTTCGACACGGCCTACAGCGATTTCAAGATCACGAGCAAGCCGTTCGGCAGGGACATCCTGGCCCTGCTGGTCGAGGCTTTCCGCAAGGAAGGCCTGCTCGTCGGGATCTATTATTCGCCGGGCGATTTCCGCTACCAGTTCGAGACGGGCCATCGGTTCAGCCATCTCTATGACGCGGATTTCACAAGTCTCGAGCCGTTCGGGCCGCTGAAGAAGACCTTCGTCGATTACGAACGAGGCCAGGTCGAAGAGCTGCTGACCCGCTACGGCGATATCTTCATGATCTGGTTCGACGGGAAATGCGAGCCGCTCAAGAAACACGCCTGGCGGGTGAAGCAGGACGTCTTCGTCGGAAGGGGAGAGATCCCGACGCCCGAACAGGAGATCCCCGGCAAGGCCTCCGACCACGCTTGGGAGAGCTGCATGACGACGAGCATCCAATGGTCCTATCAGCCGAACCCGGACATCCGCTCGACAAAAGAGATCCTCAAGAATCTCATCTCCATCCGGGCCCGGGGCGGGAACATGCTGCTCAACGTCGGGCCGCGCCCGGACGGCCGGATCGCCGATCCGGACGTCGACCGGCTGCGCGACCTCGGCCTGTGGATGATGCTCTACGGCGAGGCCGTCCGCGGCATCCGGCCGTGGGTCGTGACCAACGAAGGCGATGTCTGGCTCACCAGCCGCAGGAGCGACGGCACGGTCTATGCCTTCGTCGATCTCGACTACAATCCGGGGCCGGGGAGGCAGAACCGGCAGCCGGGACGCGCCTTGACGCTCAAGTCCGTGAAGTCTACGCCGGCGACGAAGATCTCGCTCTTGAGCCAGGCGGGAGACCTGGAATGGAAGGAAGACGCTCAGGGATTGCATATCAAGCTCGAGCGGAAGCAGACCGTCCAAATGATCCGGAAGCCCGGGACGAAGCCGGCGAAGCCGGACAAGGAGGACTCCGCCATCTCCATCGCCTGGGGACCGGATTGGCCGGTGGCCGTCAAGATCACCAAGGTCCGGCCGGCGGAGAATTTCGGACCGAAGGAGAAATGACATGGCCAAGCGAAGATTCGGGACCTATGCCGCTTTCGCGGCGGGAGTGATTGGTTCGGCCTTCATTCTCGGCCGGCTGTTCAGCCAGCCGAAGGTCCAGCGCTACGGCATGGTCATCGGCCTCAAGCCCGAAAAGATCGAATATTATAAAAAGCTCCACGCCGCCTGCTGGCCCGGCGTCCTGAAGAAGATCAAGGAGTGCAACATCCGCAACTACTCGATCTATCTGAGGGAGATCGAGAAGGGCAAGTTCTATCTGTTCTCCTATTTTGAATATTCAGGCGGCGATTTTCAGGCGGATATGGCCAAGATGGCGGCCGACCCGACCACGCAACAGTGGTGGAAGGAGACCGACCCCTGCCAGGTCCCCATCCCCCTGCGCGGGCCGAAGGAGTTCTGGAGCGCGATGGAAGAAGTCTTCCATACGGACTAAAATCGCGGCGGCCGGCGGCGCATGGATCAAAGCACTCTTCTCCATATGGCTTGGCCCGATGTTCTGATCATCGGGGTCTATCTCGTCGGGATCGTCGGCCTGGGGCTCCTGGCCTGGGGCAAGCGCAAGCGCCGGCAGAACACCAGCGCGGAGTACTTCCTGGCCGGGACCACCCTCCGCTGGCCTTTGATCGGCCTGGCCCTGTTCTCGACCAACATCTCGACGACCCACTTGGTCAGCCTGGCCCAGGAAGGCTACGTCAATGGGCTGGCCTACGGGAACTTCGAATGGATGGCGGCCTTCCTTCTCATCGTCCTCTCCCTCTTCTTCGCCCCGTTCTATATCCGCTCCCGGGTGGCCACGCTGCCCGATTTTCTGGAAAAGCGCTACGGCCGGGCCAGTCGCGACTGGCTGACCGCGCTCTCCATCATCTCGGCCGTCTTCATCCACATCGGATTTTCCCTTTACACGGGGGCGGTCGTTTTAAAAGGGATGTTCGGGATCGACATCAACACCAGCATCATCCTCACCGCGCTCTTGACCGGGCTCTATACCATCGTCGGCGGTTTGCTGGCCGTGGTCCTCACCGAATCGGCCCAGACGATCATCCTCATCCTCGGCTCGGTCTGCGTCCTTGGGTTCGGGCTGACCGCGGTCGGAGGCTGGAGCGGCCTTGTCTCGTCCGTCGAACCGGTCAAAATGACCATTCTCCGGACGGCGGCCGAAACGCCATCGCTTCCCTGGTATTCCGTCTTTCTGGGCTATCCGATTATCGGGCTTTGGTATTGGTGCGCCGACCAGACCATCGTTCAGCGCGTCCTTGGAGCCAAGGACGAGCGGCAGGCCCGGCTCGGCCCGCTGTTCGCCGGGTTCATCAAGATCCTCCCCGTCTTTCTCTTCGTTCTGCCCGGCGTTATCGGTTACGGCCTGGTCCGCCAGGGCCAGTTATCCGCCCCGCAGAATTCGGCCGACATCTACTCGGTGCTGATCAACCGGCTTCTGCCCGTCGGGATCAAGGGGATCGTGGCCGCGGCGCTGCTGGCGGCCTTGATGAGCACGGTCTCGGGCGCGCTCAACTCGATCGCCACGCTCTTCACCCTCGATATTTACAAGCGATGGAAGCCGCGCGCTTCGGAGCGCCGGTTGACCTTCGTCGGGCGGCTGGCCACGTTCATGGCCATGCTCGCAGCCATCCTCTGGTCGCCGCTCGTCAGCCATTTCCAGAGCATCTTCCAGGGGATCGTGGCCATCATCTGCTACATCGCCCCGCCCATCACGGCCGTTTTCGTCTGGGGCGTTTTTTGGCGAAAAGCGTCTTCGGCCGCGGCTACGGCAACCTTGTCCATCGGCTCGGCCCTCGGGCTCGTCGTCTTTTTCCTCGACTGGTTTAAAGACAGGACGGGATGGAACGTCCAGTCGATGATGGCCACCTTCTATCTCTTCCTCATCTGCTCCGGCATCCTCGTGGTCATCTCCCTCCTCAAACCCCATGTCCACACGGCGGACAGCGAGAAGCTCGTCTGGGGATCTCCCCTGGACGCCGTCAGGGGCCGGCTGTCCTTCGGCGTCATGGATTACCGGCTCATCTCCGCGGTCTTGTTCGCCGTCATGGTTTTGCTCTATTTTATCTTCGCCTGATAAGGAGCCCGGAAAATGGGACGTCGGTTTGCGATGATCATTTTGGCCTTCGCTTTTCTTGCCCCCGTGGCTCCGCTCCGGGCGCAGCCGGCGCCGACCTCCGTGGATCTTTCGGGTCCCTGGAAATTCGAGGCCGATCCCATGGACTCCGGCGTCCGGGGAAAATGGTTTTTAAAAGAGCTTCGCGACATCATCCGGCTGCCCGGCTCGATGGCCCTGTCCGGCAAGGGGGAATATCCGGGCGTCGAGACGAAATGGACCGGCGGCATCGTCGATCGAAGCTGGTTCACCGCCCCCGAATACGCCAGGTACCGGGCACCCGGCAACGTCAAGGTCCCCTTTTGGCTGACTCCAGATAAATATTACGTCGGCCCCGCCTGGTATCAGAGAGAGATCACCATTCCGGAATCCTGGCAAGGCCGGCGGATCGTCCTTTTTCTCGAGCGCTGCCATTGGGAAACCCGATTGTGGGTGGACGACAAGGAAGCGGGGACGCAAAACAGCTTGGGCACGCCCCACGAATACATCCTCTCTCGCCTATTAATGCCGGGACCGCACCGGCTGACTCTGCGCGTCGACAATCGCCTCGAAAATATCGACGTCGGATCGAACGCCCACAGCGTCAGCGACCATACCCAGACGAACTGGAACGGGATCGTCGGCCGGCTCGAGCTCAGGGTTTCGCCGTCCGCGCCCGCGATTATTCGCGATGTCAGGATCTTCCCGGACATCACAGCCAAAAAGATCAAGCTCTTGATCGATGTCGGGAACAGCTCAGGAGAGACGCTTGGGCGGACGTTCGTTCTCTCAGCTCGGAGTTTTAATTGGGGGCCTCCTCA
>Ga0315284_10006124_pt1 | contig 17128 bp, 29 predicted proteins | sample YL17G09_16_MG_FD_203696 | JGI IMG/M metagenome (GOLD analysis project Ga0315284, IMG submission 203696) | Sediment microbial communities from Yellowstone Lake, YNP, Wyoming, USA - YL17G09_16 | ecosystem: Environmental > Aquatic > Freshwater > Lake > Sediment | place: USA: Wyoming | collected...
TCGAGATTCAGACCAGGAATCCGGCCGGCGGGTTGTTTCGGATGGAGCTTACCCAGGGCCAAGCCCAGGCCGTGATCTCCCACCTTCAAGCCGCAATCGCGCCGGCGCCAGACAAGCCGGAAGGGACATGATTTCATTCTACACGACGCCTGGCGGCCGGTTCCTTGCCGAGCATGATGATGTTGGTAACGTCCGGCTGGCGATCGAGGGCCGGCTTGAAGATTCATGCCCGGCCGGCTCTCTGGTTCGGTTTGTCGCCAAGCTGACATCGGCCCAGCTCGCCCGGGTTGTCCGTGAGTGTATCCCGAACACGGCGAGGATCCGCGAGGTAGCCCGGCAGATTGTTGAGGACGATAATCAGATCGAGGCCGCCGAGCTGTTGGAGCTGTTGGCTTGTCTCCTGGACACGGAGCGGGCCGCCAACTGAGAGGATGCGTAATGCTCTGGCGCAAGCTCTACACCGACCGAATCAGGATGGAACGCGGGTTCTGTGCGGAGTGTGGCCGGATTTGTGCAATCCGGCCTCCCCGCGGCGGCGACGGGTCAATGTGCGTCCCGGTCTATCACCGGAACATGAATAGCGGGTCAACCCCGTGCGTGGGGATCCACAAGCCCGCAACGCCGCTGAGTGAAACGAAAGGGACTACATGAGCCGATTCCTGGTTGTGGGTGCCAATGCGCTCGGGGTTGCTGCGATTCTTGGAACGCTGTGGTTCCCTACCGGAGACATGGCTACGCGGGTCTTCGTTTCGATCTGCGCCGTGGCGCTCGGGTTCAACGCCGTGTTCAACCATCACACGTCCGGAACCTATCTGGCGTGGTACCGCGAATCCCTGGACCGGAAGTAATGCGCTGGCGCCCGGTAAAGTGGTGGGGCTGGTTCCTGGTCCCGATCGTCTGGCCGGCCTGGGCGGTTGCCGTTTACGTCATGTGGCTGGGCGATCGGATCTTGCCGGCGGTGGATCGGTGTTTCCCCGAAGACGATAAGTAAGGCCAATCCGACATGAAAACCCTTCCACCCCGGCCGGAATGGCTGCGGTATAATCGAGCGGCCCGCAAGGCGACTGAGGAGCGGCCCGATGGCGAGCGGCACCTGGTTGGCGTGGTGGAGCCCGGGCCGCACGGCCTGGCGCTGGCGACGGTGGCGGTGATGATTGCCAGGCCGGTCACACCCCGAGCGGTTGGGGACGTGGAGCGGCTGAGCTTTGAAACCTTTGACGAAGCCCGGGCCTTTGTCACGGCCTGGATCTGGTATCGAGTCGGGAAACGGGAGGCTAGACCATGAAACGGCTGGCGTTGCTTGGATTGCTCGGGGCTCTGTTACTCAGCTCGTGCGCCGGGGCAACGGTGCGCTACAGCCCCGGCCGGTTTCGCATGACCGCGCCGGCCTTCGATAACTTCCAGGTGGACAGCGCCGGGATCCCGCGCTGCGCCCGGCCCGAGCTGTGCTACGCCGTGCCGGCGGCCACGGTCAGGATCTACCACCTGCGGATCACCCAGGGCGCCTACGCCTGGGAAGACTCCACCGCGGCGGCCGGCGCGGAGGTCACCTGGGATCCCCCGGACGTGCCGCTGCCCGGGTTGTGTACCGCGGCCGGCTGGGCATCGGACCCGGGCGGGTCGAGCTGCCCGGTCACGATCACCCGCACGCCGCTGGCGATCAGGCGACCGCCGGCGGCTCCGACCCTGGTAGCTTACTGATCGCCGTGCGCCGGCGGCCAACTGTCCGACTCGGGGCGGCGCTCCCGAGCCAAACGGAGGGACCATGTTGATCAGCCTGGTGGTGCTGTTCATTGACCTGCTGTGGTGGATCCGCCGTTGTTAAAGTGGCCTGGGTGCTCTGAGGCCATGACCGGCGCCGCCTTTGTAGTGGTCGTCTGCGCGGTGATCGTGTGGGCGTTGGTGGCGGTCGGGGTGTGGCGTTGAGCCCCATGCGGCGGCAGGACTACCCGCCCGATTGGCCGGCGGTCAGCAAAGCCGTGCGGGTCCGATCGGGCGGGCGGTGTGAATGTGTCGGAGAGTGTGGCCGGCACGGGTTCCACTGTGAGGCTCGCCAGGGCGACCCGCTTCGCTCGGGCTCCCGCGTAGTCCTGACCACCGCTCACCTGTGGCGCGGACCCTGCCACCACGGATCTGGCGCCAAGTGCGGCCAGCTCGATCACCTGAAAGCCATGTGCCAGCGGTGCCACCTGAGCTATGACTTGCCCCACCATATCGCCAACGCGAAGCGCACCCGCCGCGCCCGCAAAGCCACCGGGGAGCTGTTCCCAGCCCCCTAGAAACCCACCCTTGACCGCCTGAGCCCAGCGCATTACCATACCCACCGGGCAGGCGTGGCAGAGGCCGGGGTGTCCCTTTCGTGCGTGAATGCGCCTGCCCGGGTTGCACGTCACGGCCCATCGCGGAAGGGCACCCCGGCCGCTCGCCTTCGGGGTGATTGATGGGCTTCGCCCAATCCCGCGCCGCGCTCCGCGTCCAGCTCCCCGCCGGCCCCAAGTCCGTCTTGAACGTCCTGGCCTTCTACGCCTGTGAGCAATGCGGCCACGCCCGACCCGGCGTGGCCCTGCTCATGCTCAACACCGGCCTGGAAGATCGCGGGGTCAGGCGAGCCCTGGAAACGCTCCGCTCCCACCCGGAGCTGTTGAGGCTCTACCGCTACCCCAAGGGCGGCCGGGGCGTGACCACGGAATACATTGTCATGCCAGAGCTTGCGAAGTTATCCACAGCGGATTGCCCGTTTTTGTGGAAACACACGAAAACCCTGCACCCAGCGCAGGGTATTGGGGTGGGGGAGGGGTCAAAACCCTGCGCTAGAGGGGGTCAAAACCCTGCGCTGGGTGCAGACCATCCATCAGTACAACACCATCCATCAGGCGGCGAGCCCGCCAGCGAGCCCGCCGCCGCCGGCCCTAACGGGCCGGGAGTGGAACCCCACCCCCCAGGATCCCCGCTTTCCGATACCCCTCCCAAAGCTCCACAATCGCCCGCAGAGGTCAAAGCCTACGTAGACGACCTATCACGCCGGTTGCACCTGCGATCCCCCGCCAGGGCCAACCCCGGAGGCCACAGCGGCCCGTGAGAGGTGAGCGCAACCTGCGAGCCAACCGGAGCGGCTAAGAATTAGCCACCTTCCTCCTCCGGCGCCGGGGTACGCAGCTCGGCCAGCACCGAATCCAGGTATGGCGCCGCGGACTCGGTTGCCAGGATCGGGTACTTGAGCATGGCCCCGCTGTCGGTGAGCTGCCCCATGATCTGCTCGGTGCTCCCCAGTCGGAGCATGGCGACCTGCTCCCGGCTCAAGCTGTGCTCCAGGACGAAAGCGAAGTCTTCCGCCGGCGTCTGCTCGATCAGCGCCCGGGCCAGGGCGTCAATCGCCGCACTCATCCGGGTTTCGTCGTCACTTGGCGGCTCGGGCGGTTCCGGCTCGTTCACCACCTGGGCGGTGGAGGGGACCGGCCCGCCGGCGGGGCGGCGCATGGCCGGCGGCGGCTGGCGCCGGGTCAGGAGCGTGGCGGCCAGGCGTTCCAGGCTGGGCGCGAGCTTTTCCAGGACCACGGCCACGGTGCTCGGTTCGCTCCCCGGTTGCGTGGACTTGCCCAGCTCGATGCCCTGACTTACCAGGGCCATCATTTCGGTGACGCTGGCCCCGGCCAGCGCCGGCGTGGCCCGGTCGCTGATCAGCTTCGACAGCTCTACCAGCTCCTTGAACGGGAACGGCTGGACCGCGGGCGCGGGTGTGGCCGGCTGGGCGGCGCGGGTGTCGAGGCGTTCCAGGGTGCGCAGTATTCCGTTGAGCACCGCGGCAAGCTGCGCATCACCGGCCGACGGCGCCGGCGGGGGCGGCGGGGGCGGCGGATCCCGCCGCGGGCTTTCCACCGCAAAGGTCCGCTTGAATCGCAGCCGCTTGCCGCTGCCGTCGTTGTGGTCGAGGAAGGCCCAAAACTCATAGATTCCGCCGCCGAATTCCCGCTGGATCTCGGTAATGTCTATCGCGCCCACCCGCCGCGTGACCAGCGATCGCGGCCCAGCCTGCGGCATCCGACTGATCTCCTCCGGGCTGCGCAATCTGTAAATGATCCATGAGTAGTCGGTGTAACGTGAATCGGCCAGCTCCCCAACATCACCCAGCTCGGGCTCGGACGGGGGTGCGGGGTCCGGTGGCTGGTAGCCTGCGGGCTCGATCGTTTCTAGATTCTCGCCTTGAGGATCGAGTCCGGGAACCTGGATGCGCTGTGCGCGTGCCATAAGTGCCCTGCTTTCATAGGGATTCACAGGAACGGTGAGGCGTACATTCACCCCCGCAATGCCCCCTGTCAATTCAAATCCTTGCTCACTGTCGTTGCTGACAGAAGCGACACAACGCGAAAACCCTTGCCAACCGCGGGAATCTGTGTCACGCATGGGGCGTGTACGAAACCCTGAGCGGCTACAGAATCACCACCGGGAAGCTGCCGGCCGGTGAGGCGGGAGTCAGGAAGACCGTGGCGATGATGGCCCAGCTTGCCCGCGCCGGCGCCTTGCGCCGCGAAGTCCGTGAAACCGCGATCGAGGTCGTGCGCAACGCGGGCGCCGCGCCGCATGATAGCCGGGGCGAGCTGGCCGCGTTGTTTGCCTTTGTCCGCGATCGGGTGCGGTTTACCGGGGACATCGCCGGCGTCGAAACCCTCCAGGCCCCCGATTACACGCTGCGCGTGATGGCCGGCGACTGCGATGATCGGGCGGTGTTGCTGGTGGCAATGGCCCGTTCGATCGGCCTGGCGGCCCGGCTCAATTTCCGGGTGATCGGTGCCAACCCGCGCCAGCCGGGGAAATTTTCCCACGTCTACGTGGTGGCGAACGTCAAGGGTAAAGAGATTGCCCTGGACCCCACCTATTCAAGTTCACGCCTGGGCTGGCAGCATCCGAGCCCGTCACGGATTGGAGACTACCCGGCATGAGTTACGAGCTTTCAGGTTACGAAGAAACGAGCCCCGCGCCGCGCCGGAAGTTCTACAAGCTCAAGTCTTCAAAACTCAGCAAGCCGCTCTCAGCTTCCGCCCGGCTGTCCACACGTCCCGGATCAGCCCCCTGGAAGCGCCGCGCCCGGCCGATGGAGATGCTGCACACCATGCCGCGTCTGCCGCGGTGGGCGGCCCAGCCGTCACAGCTCAGCGGGCTGGGATTCAGCCTCAAGCCGCCCAAGTGGGTGCGCAAGCTGACCATCAAGAAAGCACTCAAGCCGCTGGCGATCGGCGCGGCGATTGTCGGCTCAGCGTTCATCCCGGGCGCCTTGCCGCTGCTCGGAAAAGGCGTGGGATTATTCGCCAAGGGCGCGGTGGGAGCTGGCAAGTTCCTGGGTAAGCGGTTTGCCGTGCCGATCGCTACCGGGTTCATGTCGAAATTCCGCAAGCCTGCCGCGGTGCAGGGTGCGCAGACGCAAGCAGAGTATGACGCCCAGGTAGCCGCGGAGCAGGCAGCGGCCAATCAGGCGGCGCAGAATGCCGCCAATCAGTGGGCGGCCGATCAAGCCGCCGCCAATCAGGCGGCGGCACAGGCATCGGCGGTGTCGCCGCAATTCACTCCCCCCACCTATACCCCGAGCGGTGGCGGCGGCGCATCGTATGGCGGCGGCGGCGCATCGTATGGCGGCGGCGGCGGCGGCGGAGCTGCCCCGCCAGGGGCAGAGACTACCGCGCAAACCCCGGCATCGGCCGGATTGGCTACCTCGTCACTCATTCCAATCGGCATCGGCCTGGTTGCCCTGGTGGCTGTCTCGGGCGTCCTCAACCGCGGCCGGCGCTAGGAGAGCCCCAGTGTACGCCTCCAGGATCAACGCAGTCCTCAAAGCCAAGCTCCGCCACGTCAAGCCACCGTCGCCCGCCGCAATCGCTCCCGGCCCGGTAGAAGCTCTGGCGCCCCACCCTCCGCCGATCTTCGCCAACTGGCGGCTGGTCAGGCAACACCGGGGCTCAATGGATGTGCTCTCGCGGCATTTCCCTGGCTATGCCAGCCGTGTGCTGGTCCCGGGTGGGCAGCTTTCCGGCCTGGGCTTTTCGCTCAAACCGCCCCGCTGGGCACGCGAGGCGGTGGCGAAGATCTGGCAGGGTAGCAAGGTGGAAGTTCCGGCGGTGACGATTCCGCTGCCCGGCGGTGGCTCGATTACCACCCCGAGCACCAAGCCGAGCGTTCAGGAGCAAGCCGAATTGCTGGCGGCCAATATCCCCGGCGGCATGGTGACGATTGCGGCGGTGGGATTGCTCGGGGCGTTCCTGTTGATGAAGTCGTTGAAGCGATAGGGGGCGGCATGGCTGGCCCGGTGCAATGGACGGTGACGGAGTTCTGGAAGCAATTACAGAACGTCCAGAACCAGATCAAAGCGGTGGACGCGAAGCTACGAGCCGACAAGGCCACGTTGACCGCGCTCTACAGCCAGGCTCGCCAGCAATACGAGCCGGCCGGGGCGCATGATCGCGCCTACCTGGATCCGCTGATTCACCAGAATAGCGTGCTGCGCCTGAGCTACCTGGCGCCGGTCAAGAGCAAGTTCAACGCGGCGGTCGCCGCGGCCAGCTCGGCACTCAAGAGCGCCGGCTACACCACGCCCAATCTGTCCGGGCTGGGCGTCGTGCCGGCGGTGATCATCGTGCCGGCGGTCGCCGTCGCGGCGCTGGGAATCGCCGCCGCGGCCGTGCTGGTGGTCTACCGCCTGACCGAATCCCAGGTCAACCGCACCGCTACGGCGCGGGCGATCTTCTCCGATCCCAACACTTCACCCGAGCAAAAGCTGCAACTCGCCGGCGCGTTCCAACAGGAAATGGAAACCGAAAAGAAAAACGCCCCACCGGCGCTGGGGTTTGATGTGGGCTGGATCCTGCCCACCACGGCGGTGATCGCATTGATCGTGCTCGGTCCCCAACTCCTGCGGGCGTTCGGCCCGAGAAGGGCGGTAGCATGAGCGTGACCCGCTGGAATCTCAGAGACTTCAAGACCGGCCGGCGCCTGGGCACGGTGATCGGAACGAAAGCCGAAGCCGTTGCGGCCGCGCAGAAGATCGCAGACAAGACTCGGCACAAGGTTGCAATCCATCCCGGGGCAGACTTGGAGAACCCCGAGATCCGCCCGCTTCCCGGCGAAGTCTGGAAAGATCTGCGCGGCGCCCGGGTCCGGGTCAAGAGCAACAAGCCCAAGATCGTGTTCGTGGATCAGTCGGGGGACGGCCACTACGTTACGCTGGAGGAATTCACCGAGAAGTACCAGCCGGCCAGCGGGCGGGTGCCAAACCCGAAGCGACTCTTTCCCGGCATGAGTAGCGAGGCCAGCCTGCGGGATGCCGGCTATGTGCCGTGCCCAGGATGCGGTGGGACCGGCGTTGACGAATCGGAATTCGGTTTCAGGCCGGAATGTTTGACTTGTAAGGGCGAGGGTTGGGTGCCAGGCAAGGCCGGGATCCCGCGCCTTTCCAACCCGTCCCGCTCGCGGGCGGCCGTGGCGAGGCGGAAGAAAGACCGATCATTCGCCCGGCTTATGGGTCGGCGGTGGCTCAAGGCGCGGAAGAAGTCGGGGCGCCCCACGGCCAGGTCTATGTACTATGGCGATCATTCCCAGGCGCGGGGATTCCCCGGCGATCTCAAGCGCGGCGGAAAGGCAATCAATCCCGGCGGCCCGCGCATTGTCTACAACCGGCTACTCGGCGGCTGGTATGTCGTCACCGGGCCGCACCAGACGCCGCTCAATGGCCGCTTCAACAGCAAGGCGGAAGCCCAGGCGTGGCTTGGTCGCAAGAATCCCCGCGGCGCCGGCCCGTGGAAGTTCACTGGACGCGGGCGTAGTGGAAGCAAGGTAGTCATTACGGTGGAACGCGAGGCGATTCCCGGAACGCCGATACAGGCTTCCAGCCGGGGCGGATACGGGCAGCTCCACTACGCCACAACCACAGACGCCAGCCTGCAAGGCGTTGGGATCGTGCTCATTCTCCGTGGAAGCGAGCTTGAGGGCTGGGCGGTGCTCCCCCAGGCCGATAAGGAAAGCGCCCTGCGTGAGTACCGCGCCATGACGGCCCGCAGCAATCCCCGCAATCCCACCGCACAAAGCAACATCGAGCTTGCAGCATTGAAGCTCTGGCAGCTCACCCGGCACGCGGGGATTTCAGCGTACCAGCTCCGTAGCGTTTACAAGACTTATGCGATCAACAGCCAACCCGACAAGATCAGGGTTATGGTCATGTTGGAAAAGATGAAGCGGGCGACGGGTCCGCAATCGAATCCGAAGCGGCACAATCCCGACGTGATTCCGGCTGATGTTCGCGTCTACGTTGTGAGCATCAGAAACCGTGCGAAGCAAGATTATGCTGCCGCCTACGCCATGCACCTGCTACACGGAGATCTGGCGCCAGACACGGATGATCGCCTGCGCGATGGAAGCCCGGCCTATCCGGGGCTGTCCTACATGGCCGCCCAGGCGGTAAGGATGCGGCTCGCGGAGCTGATTCCCGAGCCCAACCCATGCAGCAAGCGCCAGCACAATCCCGGATGCCCGTGTGACCCGCGGTGCTGCTCGGCGGTCGGGGATGTGTGCGAGTGCCGTTGCCGCGGCGCCCACCACAAGAGCGGGCAGTCCAGGCTTACCCGCAACCCGGCGGGACCAATCGCCGGGGGACTGTTCCAGCTCAGGAACGGGGCTATCGTGCTGGCCCATGCTCAAGATCCGAACGTCGCCGCGCATTGGCTCATTCAGAGCCAAGCCGAGAAGTACCTGCACAGCGGCAAGGTAGATGCGCGGGAATTTGTGCTCTACAAGCCCGCGGGCGGGCGCATGATTTATTTGCAGTACGTTGGCCCGCGGATCCTGGCCGGCAAGATACAGAATCCCCAGGGGGCCATGCTCAAGTTTCCCGCTCGTGGGGTTCCCAAGTCCGCGAATCTGACCGCGCTTGAGCGGTTGCGGGACCAGCTTGAGGACGCTCATTCCACGGAGTATCGCAAGCAATACCCTGGAAGCCCGGTGGCTCCGGATTCCGTCACGCTCAAGGAGCGGCGCGATTTCTTCGCCCTGGACATTGGCGGCAGCGGCGCTTTCATGGTGCGCAAGTCGGACGGCGCGATCTTCGGGATCCGCGGCTACGGGAGCCCTGACTACCGTAAGGGTATCGCCTACCTGGGCGAGCTGACCGGCTATGAGCTGTTGCGCTGGCGCTGGGCTCGTGGTCCGTTCCATGTGGACATGAAGGAGCCCCGGCCGAATCCCTCCTTTCGCGTGAGCGGCACGATCGAGGAGATCCCGGACGCCCTGCCCGTGGCCCGGCGCGGTCCTGGCCGGCCGCGCAAGGTGCGCATTGCGCCGGTGGAGCTGGCGGCCGAGCTGGAACCGGTCCCTTTTGAAGTGCCGGCCGAGGCGCCTGGGCGCGAGCTTCAGGCCGGCGATCGCGTGACCGTGCCCTACAGCGGCCGGGCCAGCTACTTCGGTCGGGCGGTGAAGCACACCCGCGAGAGCGGCATCTTTGAGGGCTACACCTATGAGAATGATCAACGCTTGGCGTTCGTCCGCGTGAACCGTGGGCACAGTGTTGAAACGCACGCCTTCCCGGTGGATCAGGTGCGGCGCCACGGCAAGAGCTTTGCCGAGCAAGCGGCCGGGCGCCGCGCTGGGCGGCCGGCCAAGCTCGCCCGCCTGACCTGGAAAGCTCGCGGCAGCCTGGCGAAAGCCGAGGCCATGCTGGAGAAGGCCACCGCCGAGCACGCAGCTACCGAGGCCGTGGCAATGGCGCTGTATCCACAACTTGAATCCGTCCCCGGCCGGCCCCAGGGCCGCGTGGCCCCGGCCAGCCGGGACTACTTGAACGCCCGGTCCAAGCTGCGCCGGCTCCGCGAGCGCGTGGATCTGCTGGGTTCCGTGGTGCGCTCCCTGGGCGGCGGTCAGGAATACCTTGATCCCACCGGCACGGATCCCTGGGCGGCCAACCGCCGGCGCATTCCCAACCAGACCAGACACAACGGCCCGCTCAAGAACGCCCGCACCGTTCGCGGAGCTAGCGACAAGCGCAACCCCCGCGGGAGTGAACGCGAGCGGGCCGTAAAGACCTTTCGGATGTGGCATGAGTTCGCCCCGCATCGGGTCACGCGCATGAAAGGCCCGGATCGGTTGATCCCGCGCACCCTGGTCAAGCTCGGGGATATTCGTTCCATTGACTACATCTCAGACAAGTACGAAGGGAGGCCCGTGACGTACACCCACAAGACTGATCGCCCGCGTCCGGTGCTCGCCACAGACCCGGACGGTCAGAACCTCCACATCATCGGCGGGCGCGTGCGGATCACCGGCGATGGACTCATCCACTGAAAGGAGCACAGGCATGGCAGGCGAATTTGCTGTGATCAACCCGCGCCGGCGTCGGCGCAAGAAGGCCACCACTCACCGCCGTCGGAAGGCTTCCCGGCGCCGTCGCCGGGTCGCAGTCAACCCCGTGCGCCGGCTGCGTCGGCGTCATGTCTCCCGCCGCCGGCACAACCCGCGGCGTCGTCGGCACTACGCTCGCCGGCACAACCCGGCCATCTTCGGCATCAACATCGTCCAGATCGGCTCGATCGCCGGCGGTTTCGTCGGCACCGAGATCCTGGCCGGCTACCTGTCCGGGATGCTCCCGGCGGCCTGGAAGACCGATCCCAACCTGGTGCGCATCGGTTGCAAGGCGGCTGTGGGCGTCGGCGCTCCGCTGTTGCTCAAGCGGTTCCTGCCGCGGGGCGTGGGCAACGCCCTGGCGGTCGGCGGCGGCGTGGCCGTGCTGGTGGACATCTTCAATACCTTCGTCAAGCCCAACATTCCGGGCCTGCCGCTGGGTGAGTACGACCCGGGCTATATCGAAGGGTACGAGGCTCCCGAGCTGATGGAATCCAGCCTGAGCGGCTCGGGTTCGGTCTACGGCGAGAGCGTTTACTAGGCCAGCTTCGGCCTGGCGTTGAGTAGTTCAATGAAGGGGGCCAGGAAAGACCTGGCCCACCTGCAACACCCTAACACGGGAAAGGATTACCTACCGTGGCTTCTCAGATGGGGATTTCCGATTACCTGGACGTAGTGGTTGAGCCCCGCTACGACACCGTTCTGTTGCCGGCCGCTGGCGCCGGGCTGTTGACCTTCTTCGCTGTCCCGCAGGGTCAGCCGGGCGCGGTGTTCCAGATCGCCGGCGCGGCGCTCGCCAAGAGCCTGGCCGACACCAACATGGATCTGGCCGGCCAGCTCCCGGGCGGATACAACTTCAAGCTCCTGGGGTTCCGGGTGATGTACGGTTGGAACATGAGCACGCAGGATCTCCAGACCGTGATCAACGGCGCGGTCTTCACGTTCACGATCGGATCCAAGCCGTTCCTGCGGACCCAGCTCCGCAACATTCCGGCCGGCAACGGCCCCGTGAGCACCGCGGCGGCCGTCAACACGAGCGGCTGGCAGATGTTGAGCAACAGCTACAGCATTGCCAAGAAGCCGCTCGATCTGCTCCAGACGCAGAATTTCCAGGTGACGATCACCTGGCCGGGCGGCGCGGTCGCTCCGACCACGGTGGGCGCGACCTGCCAGCAGGCCGCGGGTCTTCCGATCACGGTTGTGCTTGACGGATTCCTGTATCGGCCGGTGCAGTAGTTCAATTCGGGGTGCGGGTTAGAAGCCCGCACCCCACCCGCCGGCTCAGACCCGGAAAGGAGCAAGGATCATGGCACTCGTTCCTGGCGTGGCGTTGGTGGCACGGGAAGACCTTGCCATCTTTGCCTGCACCTGGGGCTTGGATGCAGACACAGCCGGAACGCTCGTCAACGGGACTACTCCCGGCTTCAACTTCCGTAACACTTCGGGGGTGCTGGTTCCGCCTACGGGCATTTTCGTGCAACTCGATACGGTGATTGCGGCCACGGTCGCCGTGGGCGCCACGGCGCTTGTCAACGATGTGGTTTGCACCAAGGCGGGCGTTGGCCTTGGGTCAGGAGCGGCCAGCGCATTTCACCTGATCCTGATAGGCACCAAGAGCAAGGCGCTCGGCTAGGCTTGAATCGGTCGGTGATTCGGGGTGCGGGCGTCCGCTCGCACCGTAATATCCGGCTCAGCCCGGAAAGGAGCAAATATAATGGCACTCACTCCCACGCTGGTTGTGGGGCGGGAAGACATGGCAATCTACGCCTGCACCTGGGCCGATGGTGATACGACTGGCACGCTCGTAAACGGAACCCTGGCGGGATTCAACTTTCGCAATACCTCCGGGGTGCTGGTTGCGCCAACCGCAGTTATTGTACAGACCGATACCGTGGTTGCGCTGACCGGGCAGACCGGCGCCGTGGCTGCCGGTGCTGATGTGGTATGCACCAAACTGGCAGGCGGTGGATCGGGCGCGGCCAGCGCATTTCACCTTCTTTTGCTCGGTCCCAAGAGCAAGGCAGTCGGCTAGAACGCCAGCGCAGCGACAGAAGACAAGGGCCGGCGCGGAGATCCCGCGCCGGCTAGTCAACCCCACAACGGGGAGCATGAAACATGAATCAGTCCATGCAGGGGCAGCAAATCGCCGGCCGCAATCTCGGGTCCGTGACCCGCGACAGCTTCTTTCAGTACGCGGTCAACATCACTTTCGGCGCTGGCGGCGTGGATAATCAGACGCCGGTGATCCCGATTCAGTCGGACGCGCATTTCTTGTGCGTCCAGACCATGATGAGCAACCAGAGCGCAGTCGGCGCGAGCGCCGCCGGCGTGGGCACCCCCTACGTGGACATTCTCCACGGCGGCGCGATCGTCCAGCTCACGGACGGCGGTAGCCAACGGTTGCTTTCGCTGATCCCGGTGCCCGCCAATTGCCTGTTCGGCTCCGCGAAAGAACCCTACATCTGGCCGTTTACGCACCTGTTCCGCGCCAATACCTTCATTGGCGTGAGTGCCACCGGCTCGGTGGCTGGCGCCGCTGGCGTCGGCATGACCAACATGAATCTTCGCCTGATCTTCGCCGGCTTCAAGGTGGCAATCGGCGCCTTCCCGGATTTGGGCCTGTAGCATGAATCGGCTGCGTCCGCAGAACGCTGGGCTGTCCCGGCTCGGCGGCGGCCTTGAGGCCGTTCGCTCTGTCGGCCACGGTGCGCCTGAGCCTTCACAGCCCGGCGCACTCGGGCCGCAGACGGGAACCTGGGTGCGTCTGCCGGGGGCCAACTTCCCCCCGGCCGGCGCCCTGCCGGTTGACGAAATGGGCGATGCCAACATTGCCCCCACCGTCACCGGCCTGTTGCTGACCTATACGGTGCCCACCAACCTGATCTTGCGGGTGGAGGGCATCGGCTTCGGTGCTGACGATGAAACCGCCCTGGCGTTCCTGTCCTGGTCTATGCAGCTCAACGGGGACACCGTGCCGGGCTACGTCAACAAGCCCAGCGCGGTGGGCTCGATCCGCAACCTCACGCCAATCTTTCAGATCGCCGGCACGTCTTCCATCCTGACCGTCACGGCCACGCCGGCGGCGGCGGCGGTGCTCACCTACCGCTATATCTGCCGGATCCGCGGCTGGTGCTACAGCGAAAAGGGGGCCAGCTAATGCCACAGCCGCCGTTGACACCCGTACAGGCCCGCGAGCTGACCCGATCAATACCCTTCTGTGCGCAGCGCACCTTTGCGGCGCTGGACATTGCGCCCGCCGGAGCAATCCAGGTGCAATGGGACGTTGCAGACGGGATCACCGATGTAAACCAATTGCTGGTGGGAAACTATCCCGGCGCGGGCGGCGCTGCGGTTCCCCTGCCCCATGCTACCGGGCCGTTTCTCGATGCCGCGGTGTGGAGCGTGGCGGGCACCGCGGGCGAGCAAGGCTTGCTCACTGTGGAATACTCGATTGACCGGGGATGTCCTTTCCGCCTGGTAACGCCGGGCACCGCCGTTCCCGATCAGGTGTTTGTGAATATCTCCGGGCTGCGCATTACCGGGCGCTTTGTCCGGGTGACGCTGGCAAACAACAACGTCGCGGGTGCGGCGCACCATCTCGTGGTTGACTTCGGCGTGTACGTGCGTAGCAGCTAGGGGGCGACATGGCGTGCCCTGATCGTTTCGGACAATTCAAAGAATCCGCCCGCGAGGAGCCCACCTATCCGCTGACCCGCGTGGTAGACGTGGACGCGATCAAGAGTGACGCGGTGGACCTGCCTTTCCTGCCGCGGGCGATCCATGTGACCGTGGGCGGCCTGGTCAAGATGCACGTTGGCACCCGCACCCCCAACGTGGTGATCAGCACGACGCTGGAAGCGGGCTGGCACCCGATCAGCCCGACGCGCATCTGGCTGAACGGCACCGATGCCACCGGCATCACGGCCTGGGACTGAAATGCTTACCGGCATCGGCACGCCCACCGCCTGGCCGTTCTTTCAGCGGCGCGGCCGGCCGAGCATCACCGCCCTGGGCGGCGCCGGCGGTTCCGGCGTGCTCTCGATCGCCCGGGCCGGGGTCACGGTCGCAGTAGATGATCTGTTGCTGGTGGGGGTCGGCTGGTATCGCAACCCCACCACGCTCCTGCCTACCTGCAACATTGACGGCAACGCCTTGACGCTCAATGTCCAGCGCAACACTTCAGCCCGGATCAGCGGGGCGATATTCTCCCTGCTGATAGCGGCGCCGCTGGTGAACAAGACCATCACCGTGACCTGGACCGCGGCGCCGACTCATGCCGCCCTGATCGCCAGCAAGGTCAATCTGCTGGCCGGGAATTTCGTCGAGGGCGTGACGGTCGCGCCGGCCCTGACCGCAAACCCCGATTCGGGCCTGACCGCGGATTGGGGCACCGATCCCAGCCTGCATTGGGGGCTGGTCGCCAACCAGGGCGATGCGCTGGCCGATAACCTGGGGGCCTGGCAGAACGCCATGCAGGCCGGCCAGCGGTACGGGCAGGCGTTGGGAGTTACCATTGATCTCAAGGAGGGCTATCGTTTCCCGCTCCCGTCCACTACTGGCCGGGCGCAAATCCTGGGGCAGACAACCCGCTGGTCCGTGCCGTTGATCGCCTATTACGAGTGAGAGGGCACCATGTTCGGAAAGCTCATCATGGCCTTTGCCGGTCGCCCGGCCGGGCGGTCACGTACCAGCACGTCCAGCGCCAACCCGCCCGCCGGCGGCGGCGGGACGACCACCACCGACGATCCGCCGATCAGGGATCCAGACGTGCCGGATCTGACCGTTACCCTGGTCGAGCGTTGCCGGTTGCGGGTGTCGCCCTTGAATCGCAGCGGCGGCCGGGTGCCCTGCGGCCCGTTCACCTGGCGCTGGGAGGAACCGCTGGGCCGGCTGGAAGTGGCGCCCAATACCACGTCGGCCTGGTTTTACCCGATGGCCTGCGGGGTTTGCGTAGTAACCGTGGCCGGAGCCAAGCGCGAGGCCGCGGTGCGCATCAACATCATCCCGGCCGTGCCGGAAACCTTGAACCTGACCGCCGATCCGCCGGAAGTCTTCCGCGACCTGGCAACGCTTGACAGCGCCGGCGGGGCTGTGCTGTAATTCCTTCCGTTACCGTTCGCAGGGGGGAATGAAGTGGGACGCATGGGATTGCAGCAAGTGGTACAGCTCAAGAATGGCGCGGTGATCCTGACGTTCAGCCACGGCAAGGGGGAGAAGTCGCTGCGCACGGTGACGGCGGGGGGCCTGTTGACGCTGCCCCAGGTGGCGAAGCTGGCCGGGACGTACCACCTGCGGGTGTGGCGGGCGGTGCAGGCGAAGAAGCTCAGGGCGGTGAATACGGCGAAAGGCTACCGGGTGACGGTGAAGGAAGCCGGACGGTGGGCGCGAAGCCTCAAGGCGGGGGATTAGACTGTGGCGACCGAAGACCCGGACATCTTGAAGCACCTGGGGGAAGCCTCCGAGCTGGCGGGGATCGCCGCGGCCAACGTGATCGGCGGGACGGGTGAGGCCCGGCTGTGCGAGCTGGGGATACTCCACGGGCTGATTGCGCTGTGTCTGCTGGTGCGCCAGGGGCAGGAGCGGGCGCTGGCGGCCCCGGTGAGTGACTACGGCGATCCACCGCCGGCGGTGGGGGTGTAGCGTGCCTGAATTCTCAGGAATCCGCATCACCATGCTGGATGGTGGCTGTGTCAACTTCCTGCCCGGTCCGTCCCGGCCGGGCGTGACGAGCTTCACCGCTCACGTTGAAGGCGTCTGGATCACGGTGCAAGCGATCTGCCCGGCCGGCGGCGGCTACGTCGCTGGCCGCTACTCGGCTTTCGCGGTGCGAGGCTATGAGCCCATCCCGTAGACATTCTGCCGCCGGCTTCGCTCGGGCGGCTCTGGCGGTCTGTGGCGACAGCGCAAGGGGGGTGTACCGGACCGCTTCCACCGGGAACCCCCACCGCCTTTGCTTGGCGCGTGACTCAGAAGCGGGTGCGAACGGTTCCGCTTCGGGCTCTAGCGAGCCCCACGCGCCTTTTGATCACGCCGGCATCCCCGTGGGAGTGGACGGGGCGCCCGGCACGGATGCCGGGTTGCCGGCGCTTTCAGGGAGGTAGCTCATGTCGTGGTCCTGGATCATGCCCGTGGTGCAAACGCTCATCCCCGTGGCCGCGATCGCCGCGGCCGGCTGGATCGCCAAGCTCATCAAGAAGCCGTCCGACAAGGAACGGGCCGATCTGTTGAGCATCGTCGCCAACGCCGCCGCCGCCTACGTCTACAGCCTGAATCCCGGCGCCGCCTGGGCCGATCTGGTGCGCGACGTGATCCAGCGGATTTCCGCATCGGCCGGCCTGCCAACCCGCAACGTCCAGGTGATCGAGCAAGAGGCGGTGGCCGCCCTGGTGAGATTGGGGAAGGTGCCCGTTGCCGGCAAGTGAACGCGCCTCACTGGTGATCGCTGGCGCCGTGGTAGGCGTCCTGGGTGTGCTCCTGACCCTGTTCGCCCTGGTCGGGCAGCTCGATAGCCGCTATCCCACGCGGCGGGAGTACGAGGCCACGCTTGCCAGCATCAATCAGCAGCTCGGAGAGATCAAGACCGACGTGCGGGCCAGCATGAACGACAAGCCGAGGCCGTAATGCTCAGACGCATGACCCGCGATCGCTACTTGTCGGATGCCGAGCTGGTGGCGTTCATGGCCGCGGTTCGTGAGCGCCGGCACGTTCACCAGCCGCGAGATCATGCCCTGTTCGCCCTGCTTGCCAACACCGGGAT
>Ga0315284_10006125_pt1 | contig 17128 bp, 14 predicted proteins | sample YL17G09_16_MG_FD_203696 | JGI IMG/M metagenome (GOLD analysis project Ga0315284, IMG submission 203696) | Sediment microbial communities from Yellowstone Lake, YNP, Wyoming, USA - YL17G09_16 | ecosystem: Environmental > Aquatic > Freshwater > Lake > Sediment | place: USA: Wyoming | collected...
TGCCACAGGAATCCGACGCCTATCTATCGTCAGGATAGGTCGATGGATGCTCTTGTCAAGGCCGGTCCGTGACAGCCTCTGGATCAGCATGAACACTAGTTGTGGCGGCTTTCCGTTGTCCGTCCGGGACTTGTGACGCCGGACGTCGCTCGTCGGAGCGCTTCTCTTCAGGAGATCAGGCCCTGGTCGTGCAGAATGCCGGCGAACGCGCGCAGGGCATCTTCGTGTGCGTGTTCTTCCCACGAGGGTTCGGACGGGCAGTAGGCCACACGCCAGAGCCTTTGGACCTTGTCTGCAATAGCTTCGCTGGCAGCGCCCTGCTGGCGCAGGCGATTGCTTGCCACGACACAGCACAGGCTGTCGATCTGGGCCAAGAGGGAATCGCCCGGGCATCCGAACTCGAAGCAGGTTGCGTACAACGCGGTCGTCGGGTCGAGTACCTCACACCCGTCCTGCACGGTACGCTGGCATTGACCCGCCGGGACAAGGCGCATCAAAATTACCGCGCCGATCATGAGGACGAGAAGGATGAGTGCCGCCGAGATAAACGCGCGCCTGCCAATGCGGGCGCCTGACCGTTGTTGTTCTATACTTCGTCCCCGTTTCACAATGAGACGGGCCCTCACTGCAACGAGGGCCCGTCATGATCCAATGCTGTTTCCAGTGAGACCGTAACGTCGCTCTACTAGATGGCCGCGACGATCATTCCCGGCATTCCCAGGTGGAGTGAGTGGGTGATACGGCCGTTGGCGTGGACGACCATGGCTCCTCCGAACGAACCTCCGTCGAAATCTTTCTCTCCTATCGAGTTCGCCATGAGCGTCGTGACGGCCATCTTCTGGACGCGCTCGACGTAGATCTGGCGCTCCTCGGTCTCCCACCGTTTCTGGTCACACAGGCCGCTATCGAAGCAGCGTGCGAAGGGCATGAGGAGATAGCTCGGATGCTGTTCCCGCACCTGTTCCGCGACGGTGTCGTTGAACAGGTCGGCGCAGATGGCAAACGAAAAGCGACCGATCGGCGTATCGACTGCAGGGCATTCTGTTCCCTCACGATAGAGCTTCGAGTCACTCATCTGGTCGTGCCACTGTGGATCGATACGACGGTACTTGAGGAGCATGTCGCCGCTCGGACCGACCAGGACGGCAGTGTCATACAGTGCTGCTCCGTCCCGCTCAAGGATGCCGAACGCGATGTGGATGCGGCTGGACTTGGCGAGGTCGGCGAAATGAGTCACCGCCGGCCCAGGCACCGGTTCTCCCAGCATCAGGTCATGCCTGGGATCATTGTTGAGAATCAGCCCTGTGGTCGAAGCTTCCGAGAACAGGACAAGGTGCGCTCCCGCCTTTGCCGATTGTGTCACTGCAAGGTCCATTCGCTCGATATTCTTTGCTGTGTCCGCCCCGACACGATGTACCACCAGCGATACGTTCATCCTTTCTCCTCCTTTTCAAGTCTGACTCCCGCCAGTCGCTGCGCAGTTTTGGAGCCCTCCAGGCGCGCACGACTGTCAAGCGCTCTAGCCCCATCATAGTTGAACGTGCTGTTTTTGCAACATCGCGGTTCAGACACCAGAACGCTTGATGCCATGCTAGATACCGAGGGAGGACAGAAACTTAGGGGCTTGGGTTGACCTCCGCGTCATTGCCATATCCCTGGCGCTCCCAGAACCCCTTGAAGTCAGGATCGGTTGACAGCTCGATGCGAACGACCCACTTACACCACTTGTATCCGAGCTTGTCCTCGGCGGCCAGCTGGAACGGATACCCGTTGCGGGCGACCAGGTCTCCGTTGTTGACGCGGTACGCCAGCAGCATGGTGCGCTCGAGCACCGTGGCGAGAGGCAGGGACGTCGTATAGTCGTCCTGGCCGTGGAAAATGACGGTGACCGCTGATGGTAGTGGCCCAGCCTGCGCCAGCAGGTCCTTCATGAGGACGCCCTCGAACAGGCCCGTCGCACTCCACCCGTCCACGCAGTGCAGGGTGATGAGCTTCTGGTAGTGCGTGTGCGAGAGGACGTCAGCATACGTGAGAGTCTGGGGACTGCGTACAGCTCCATCGATGACGAGACGGTACGTTGCGAGATCCACTGATTGCGGTCCGCGGACCGAGTTGTCCGGCAGGGCCTTGAAGTCCCTCAGCGGTTTGCCCTCATACTCGCGGATCTCCACGGCTCCCAGATCCCGCGCCGGTACCAGAGGACCCTTGATGTCTCCCTCCTCCAGTGTGGGGGGCTGAGCGGTGCAGCCGCAGGTCGTGCCGATGAGAAGTGTCAGCAGGACAACACAGGCGATGCGCAACACTCTATGCACGGTGGCTCCTTTCCGCGTCAGGTACGTCGGGATCCAGTTTTGACGCGGTCCTGCTTGCAGTGTAGTGCCGCTGGCCTCAATCACAAGGCTGGGAACACGCGGCGCCCGGCATCACGTTTCATCAAAGTTGCGGGCCTTGGCGCTGGCGATCAGGGGTTCACGTTCGGCTTCGCGTGCGACGACACACCAGTCCTCATGCCGTTCCCGGCCTACATGGCCAACAGGCTGGCCCGTCGTCTCGGTCAGGTCCGCAAGGACGGCACGCTCGCCTACCTTCGGCCCGACGGCAAGACACAGGTGACCCTCGAATACGAGGGAGACACTCCATTGCGCGTCACGGCGTTCGTCGTTTCCACACAGCATGATCCCGACGTGGTTCACGAGCAGATCGTCCGCGACATGATCGAGCACGTCATCCGGCCTGTCATCCCCGCAGTCATGCTGGACGCAGAGACGGAATACTACATCAACCCGACCGGCCGATCGTCATCGGGGGACCCGCCGCTGACATGGGTCTCACTGGTCGCAAGCTCATCGTCGACACCTATGGCGGCATGGCCCGCCATGGCGGAGGCGCCTTCTCGGGCAAGGACCCGACCAAGGGCGACCGCTCGGTCGCTATGGCCGCGCGATACTGCGCCAAGAACGTCGTCGCTTCAGGGCTTGCTACATAGTATGAGGTTCAGGTGTCATATGCTATGGGCGTCGCGCATCCGCTGTCTGTCTACGTCGGTACCTTCGGGACGTCCACGGTCGACGAAGAGAAGATCGAAAAGGGGCTGGCGCAGGTCGTCGACCTGAGGCCGGAGGCCATCATCCGGTGCTTCAACCTGCGGCGGTTCATCTATAGTGCCATAGCATGCTATGCTGCATTTAGCCGGGACGACCTCGATCTGCCTTGGGAACAGACGGACATTGCAGACAAGCTGCGTTCTCTGGCAGGACAGCTGCAGGCGGCGTCTAGTCTTCCGATTTCCTGCAGAACGGTGAACTGTGAACCCCATTGTGCGAGGCACAATGGGGTTCACAGTTCATGGGGACGGGATGAGGGAGCGAAGGACGGCGAGGTTGCGAGCGTAGGCGCCATCGCCTCCGGGCGTCTCCAGAATGCCGGGGATCTTGCCGAATCGCGTGTCGGCAAGCAGGAGCCGAAACGGCTCCAGGCCGATCTCGCCCTGTCCGATTTCTGCGTGCCGGTCGATCTTCGAGGCCAGTGCGCCCTTGGAATCGTTGAGATGAAAAGCCCGGACATTGTCTAGTCCGAGGGTGCGGTCCAGGTCGTGGATGGTCGCGGTGTACCCTTCTCGAGAGCGGATGTCATAGCCTGCGGCGTAGATGTGGCACGTATCGATGCAGAAGCCCACACCCGCGGGGAAGTGGCACAGGCTGCGTATGGCGGCGAGTTCCTCGAACGTGCCGCCCAGAACCGAACCAGCGCCCGTGGTGGCTTCGAGAAGCACCATGGTACGGTGCGCATGGGCATGCCGGAAGATGTAGTCCAGACTCTTGGCCGTCACATGGATTCCCTTCTCGGCTCCTTGTCCACGGTGAGCCCCGGGATGGACGACGAGGTAAGGGATGCCCAGATGCTCTGTCCTGCCGATGTCGCTGATCATGCAGTTCCTGGACTCGGCCAGAAGCTCAGGGTCGGGGGCGGCAAGGTTGACGAGGTAGGCGGCGTGTACCATTCCGGGGACCAGGTGATTCAGCTGCATGCCGCGCTTGAACCCGGCGATTTCGTCCCGCGACAGGGGCGCCACCTGCCACTGAAGTTGACTCTTGGTGAAGATCTGAAGCGTCTCGCATGTGCACTTGAGAGCATTCTGAGGGGCGTTTGCCACTCCCCCCGCTATGGACACATGTGCCCCGAGGATCATCGGTCTGATCTTCCATTCATCTCGCGGACGAGGAAGAACGTCTGACCAGCATACCGCTCGACCCTGAAGCGCGGATCGGAGCGCAGTGCGTCGAGGACCGGCAGCGGGTCGATCCCTGAGTTGACGAGCAGCTCGATTGCCTGGTCCTCGCGCATGGGATGTCTCTTGCAGACCTCGGCGAGCGTCTCCAGCGGATCCCTGCCGGCGGCAATCGTGAAGGCGCCGAAATCGAAGCCCGACGGCTGTGCTCCTCCCAGTGCTTCTTCGGCAAGCACCAATGCTTCGGGCGTTACGGGACGGGCGAAGTCTTCGGCAGGAGGACGGATGGGTGTGTCGACGAAGACGCGATCCGGTTCGACGCCCTGCAGGACCCACCGTGTCTGCTCCAGCGTGTCCGGAGAGTCGTTGATGCCCTCGAGCAGCATCATCTCCACCCAGAGTTGGCCCCTCCTCCGCATGTGGGCAAAGTCCAGCAATCCCTTTTTCATGGCCTCGAACGCGATGCCCTGACATGGTCGGTCGATGCGGCGGAAGAGTTCCTCCGTAGGGGCGTTGAATGACGTGAGGACGATATCCGCTTCGGCCAGCGCCTCGCGCACGGCAGGCTCGGACAACAGCGCGCCGTTGGTGATGACGACGATGGGAATGCTGCTGAGCCCTCGCGCTCCCTGGATCAGGTCCCCCAGGCGAAGATAGAGGGTGGGCTCACCGTTTCCCACGATCGAGATGTGATCAGGCGGCGGCGACACGTGCCTGAGCGCGTCGTCCAGCTCGGCGAGGATGTCCTCCAGCTTGAAGTACTCCTCGCGCTCGGTCGTGAGGTGGTCCGTTCGCCCGAGCATGCAGTAGATGCAGCTGAAGTTGCACGTCTTGTCGGGGATGGGGCTAATGCCTAGGCTCCGGCCCAGGCGCCTGGATGGGATGGGGCCGTAGATGTAGCGGTAGGTCATGGGACGGATATCCTTTCGGGCATGGTTCGTACGCACACAGCGTGTCTGGCTGCAGACGATGCGTCCGCCGAGGGACAGCGCCGTTCCAGTGGACAGGCGAGACACACTGGGCGTGCCCGGCAGTGTTCCTTAGCCAGACGGACCAACAGGGCGTGAAACTCATTGAACAGGTGCACGTCTTCGGGCAGTCCCGCGATGAAGTACTGTTGTGCGCTCTCGTAGGTGGCGTTTTCGGGCAGGAGGCGCAGTCTGGATCCGATGCGTCGCGTGTAGGCATCAACGACGAAGACCGGCTTACCGATCGCGTAGAGCAAGATGCTGTCTGCGGTCTCCCGGCCCACTCCACGCAGAGCCAGCATCTCGCGGCGCAGAGCGTCGACATCTTCGGACGCCAGACGGGACAGGTCCCCTGAGGCACGCTGGGCGACCCACTGGGCGAGGGTCCGGAGATACCGCGCCTTGACCCGGTAGGTACCGGCGGGCTGGATAGCCTGTTCGAGGTCCGACGCAGAGAGAGCAAGTAGACCGGTAGCTGTCATGGCATTCGCGGCTTTGAGCGAGGTGATCGCTTTCTCGACGTTCGACCACGCCGTGTTCTGGGTAAGCACTGCGCCGACGGCAACCTCGAACGGCGTGTCGCCGGGCCACCAGTGCTGTGGTCCCCAGACAGCCGCCAGCTGCGCGTACACGAGGGCGAGACTCGGATCTGCTTGTGTTCTCATGGGTTCACTGAGACAGGGTATCCCATGGAAGCTTCTGCGCAAGAGGGCCAATGTGGTGTACCCGTTCGAGGCTGGAACGGGGCCCAGCGGTTGACAACGGGCTGATTGGGCAATATCCTGTTCAATGATGACCAGTACGGAAACCAAAAGAACGAACAGACTTAGACACCTTGGCCCTGCGCTTTCGCGCTACTGGCCACAGTATGTCGGCGGCATCCTTATTCTTGGCACAGTCGACGTCATACAGACGATCATCCCAGGGATAACGGCACGCGTCATCGACGAACTGGCGGTGTTCAGGGCGGGGCCCCGCGAACTGGGCGTTGCGATGCTCCAGATAGGCCTCCTGGTCGTGGCGATGACCATCGGGCGGTATCTCTGGCGGTATCTGCTGTGGGGTTCGGCCAGGCGGGTCGAAGAGCAGATGCGCCGTAACCTCTTTGCCAAGTTCATGTCGCTTTCGGCCGAGTTCCACGACAGACACAAGACGGGAGACCTGATGGCGCTCGTGACCAATGACCTCGAGGCGGTGCGGGAGGCGCTGGGCGACGGCCTGCTCATGATTTCGGACTTCATCATCATGACGACATTCACGCTCGTCGCCATGTTCCGCTTCAACCGCTCGCTGACTCTGATGACGCTGGTGCCTCTGGTGCTCATCGCCCTCGTCGTGACGCGCTCGGGCCCCATCGTATTTCGGCTGTTCAAGCGCGTGCAGGACGCGTTCTCCGCTCTCAGCGACTATGTGCAGGAGGCCATGACAGGCATGCGGGTGATCAAGGTCTTTACCCGCGAGGACGCGGCCGCGCGCGGCCTGCGGGAACGAGCCATGGACATCGAACGCCGCAATGTCAGGCTCGTGACGGTGTGGGGACTCACATTTCCCCTGATCGACTTCCTCGGTTCCATTGCCACGCTGATCCTCCTGTGGGCAGGCGGTCTGCTGGTCACGCGAGGACAGTTCAGTATCGGAGGGCTGGTGGCGTTCAACACGTACATCGGCATGCTCGCCTGGCCGATGCTCGCGCTGGGCTGGGCCATCAACCTGTTCCAGAGGGGCCAGGCATCCCTTGCCCGCATCAACGAGATCCTCGACATGCAGCCGACCATCCTCGAGCGGCCCGACGCTCTCACGCTTGACGACATGCATGGGGAGATCGAGTTTGACCACGTGACGTTCGAGCGCGAGGGAAAACGCATCCTCGACGACGTCAGCTTCCATGTGCTCCCCGGGCAGAGAGTCGGTATCATCGGCCCCATCGGCTCCGGCAAGACGACGATCGTTTCACTGCTGACGCGTGCCTATGACACGACGTCGGGACGGGTCCTGGTCGACGCACATGACGTCCGCGACTACCGAATCAAGGACCTGCGGCGGGCAATCGGCGTCGTGACCCAGGACGTGTTCCTGTTCTCGGATTCGCTCGAGGAGAACATCAATGTGAGTGAGCTCCCGGTCGGTGCCGAGGAGGTCCAGGAAGCGACGAGGCTGTCCGGCGTCTACAAGAACATCATGGAATTCCAGGACGAGTTCAGTACGGTGGTTGGGGAGCGCGGCGTCACGCTGTCCGGCGGCGAGAAGCAGCGTGTCACCATCGCGCGCGCCATTCTCAAGAAGCCTCGTATCCTTGTCCTGGACGATGCCCTGTCAGCTGTGGACGCCGACACGGAGAAGCATATCCTCGACAACATCGCAAGCTTCGAAACAACACCGACGACAGTCGTCATCAGCAACCGCATCTCTGCACTGCGGCATATGGACAAGGTGCTGGTTCTCGACAGCGGACACGTCGAGGAAGAGGGGACCCACAGCGATCTGCTGCGAGCGAAGGGCATGTACTGGCATATCTTCAGGAAACAGCTGGTGGAGCGCAAGGTGGAGAAGGAATGAGCGAGCCGATCACGCAGGAAGAAGTCAAAGAGCGTTCATTCGACGTGACGCTGATGCGCCGCCTGCTGCACTTTGCGAGGCCACAGGCGTGGCTCCTGCTGCTGGCATTGGTGCTGGTCTGTGTCCTGAACGCAGGCGATATTCTGAAGCCTCTGATGGTCCGCAGCGCCATCGACCGGTACGTCGATCCGACCTCGTCGAGATTCGTCCAGCTGGAACCTGCTGAGGACGCCAAGCTGGTAGACACCCTGGTGCCCGTGACTGCTCGTTTCGTACTGGGTGACCGCTCCTACTACGACAAAACCGAGCTTGCTCATGCGGGCCGCGTCCTGGGCCGCTCCCTCGCCGGAACCCAGGTCTCATTCTATGTCATCACGCCGGACAAGGCCGCACAGCTTGGAGCTGCAGCGCTGGCTTCGTACACCAGTCAGACGGTGCCCGTGCTGTTCAAGGCGCCAGCGCCTGCCTTTGCGGAAGGATCGTTCCTGATGAATGTGGAGGACCTCCAGCGCCTGCCTGCCACCGAACGTGAGCGGCTCCGCTCGGCGGACAGGGCCGGTATCGAGCGCCTGTCCCTCATCTTCCTCCTGGTCGTCGTGATTATGCTGGTCGTCGCCTACGGCAACAGACTCCTGCTGGAGGTCGTGGGACAGCGAGTCGTGTACGACATCCGCGTCCAACTCTTCCAGCACATCGAGCGTCTTCCATTCAGCTACTTCGACAAGGCCCCGTCCGGTCGTCTGACGACACGGGTCACCAATGACATAGCTGCCCTGGCCGACATGTACGTCAACTCGCTGGTCAACCTGGCCAAGGATTCGCTGCTCCTGGTGGGCATCCTCGTCACGATGTTCACGCTGAACGTATTCCTGACGTGGATCCTGGTGGGCGTGCTGGCGGCCGTCATCGTCATCACTGCCGTGCTTCGCATCCCCATGCGCGATACCCACCGCATGGCGCGGACACGCCTGGCTCGCATCAACGCATTCATCGCCGAGCGCCTGCAGGGGGTACGTGTCGTCCAGCTGTTTGCCATCGAGGAGAAGGAGAAGGAGAAGTTCGACGTCATCAACCGTGACTTCACGCGTATCCGTCTGCGCCTGGTCCATCTCAACGGCATCTTTCGCCCGCTGGTGGGCGCTCTCTCGACGTTTGCCATCGCCCTCCTCCTATACTTCGGGGGAGACCGTATCCTTGGCGGGACCCTGTCCTTTGGAACGCTCATCACGTTCACCTTCTATGCGGCGATTTTCTTCCGCCCCGTGCAGGAGCTTGCAGAGCAGTTTGACACCATCCAGTCGGCTATGGCCTCCGCGGAGAAGATCTTCCGGGTCATGGATGAACCAGAGGAAGTCTACACTCCCGAGGCGTTTGACGGCCGGCTTCCTTCTTCATTCGATATCGAGTTCCACGACGTTCACCTGAGCTACAAGCAGGGCGAGGAGATTCTCAAAGGCATCTCCTTCAAGGTCGAACAGGGTAGGTCTGTCGCACTGGTCGGTTCGACTGGTGCCGGGAAGACGTCCATCACGGGCCTGGTCCCGCGGTTCTACGACGTCGACAGCGGCCGGGTCCTGCTCGGGGGAATGAACGTAGCGACTCTGCCGGCCGAATTCCTCAGGCACAGCGTCGCGTTTGTCATGCAGGACGTGTTCATCTTCAGCGGCAGTGTTCTGGACAATATCGCCCTGTTCGAAGAGCGTCCCGATGAGCAGCGCGCGAACGAGATCGTCGACTACCTGGGCATGGAGTTCGTGAAGAACCTCGAGGGAGGTCTGCACTACCATCTGTACGAGCGTGGCAACAACCTCTCCTCGGGACAGCGGCAACTCATTTCCTTTGCCCGGGCGCTGTACTTTGACCCCAACGTGCTCATCCTCGACGAGGCCACCTCCAACATCGACACCGAGTCCGAAGCCGTGATCCAGGCGGCCATCCGCAAGATCCTCAAGGGTCGCACCAGCATCATCGTTGCACACCGCCTGTCGACCATTCGCACAGTCGACCGCATCCTTGTGGTGCAGAAAGGGCGTATCAGCGAATCCGGAACACACGAGGAATTGCTCACAAAGGGTGGCATCTACAAGAATCTCTACGAACTCCAGTCCCTGAGCGAAGAAAAGACCTGAGAGCCTCGTTGCGGGACGAGGTCCGTCGCCGGAATGGTTGACAACGCGCGCCATGGCGCTATACATGCACGGGGTGATATCTCTGTTCCCCCCAGCCGAAGGGGCGGGTGCTGTGGAACTCAGGGGACTTGTTCTACATCAGCGGTACAGGATCTACGAGCAAGCAGGGACGTCCGGCATGGCCACGGTCTGTCTGGCCAGAGACGTTGAGACTTCGGCCGTCGTGACAGCGCTTGTCCTCGAACCGCCCATCACACGAGATGCCGGCACCGTGCGGCGCTTCCTTCGGTCCGCGGAAATGGGTTGTCGTTCCGGACACCCATATGTGGCGCCCATCGAAACTTACGGTCAGGAACAAGACATCTGCTACATGGTGACACGGTATGGCCAGCAGGGGGCCACGCTTGCCGAGCTGGAGCGCAAAAGCGGGGCATTGCCCATGGTTCAGGCTGTATGGATCTGCTCATGCGTCGCCTCGGCACTTGAGGGGGCCGTCGCGTACGGCGGCATACCATTCCACGGTGCGCTCCGTCCCGCAGGCGTCATCGTCACCCCATCTGGCGATGCCCAGGTGACAGGCTTCGGTACCGCGCCCGCGTCGGGGGCTCTCGACACCGTCCTTGGAGAGAGGGCTACGCTGTATGCGGCTCCGGAACAGACCGACGGTCGTGCCGTCGATGTTCGAACCGACCTGTACGCGCTGGGGACAATGCTGTACGAGATGCTGGCGCGACGCGTGCCCTCCGTATCAGAGGTCCGTTCGTTTCTGACGCTCGAGGGGTCGGCTCACATGGAGCAGTTCCTGAAGAACATCCCAAAACAGCTGCACCCGGTGCTGTCCGGCCTGCTGGAGTGGGATCCCGACGAACGGTTCGCTTCCCCCGGCGACGTTATCGACGCGTTGGAGAAGGCAGGGTTCCCGGCACCGCAACGGCCCCTGATGGAACCAGTGGGACCCGGACGGCAACATGGCCCGGTGCTTGACTCCATCGCGACTCCTGAGCCAGTCCCGCTTGCGGTACCAATGGTCGGCATGGGCGAGCTGTATCTTCAGGAGAAGACAGGTGAGCGTCCTCCGATGGAAGAACTGGTGTCACTGGTGGGAGTTGCTGGGAGTACGGAGGTTCCTCCTTCCGAAGAGGGATCTTCCTGGGAGACCGCGACCCTGTCGTCCGTCGAGCCGGTTGCCTCGCCAGCCGTTCCTCTACCACCGCACCGGCGACACTGGGTCGTACCCGTCATGGCCGGGGTGTTGGTTGCCGCCGCCCTGATGTATGTCGTGGTTACCAGGCCCTTCAAAGGCGGTCCCTCGACCCCCGACGAGACGGCTGTCAACCCGCCGTCTGGCCAGACCGTTACAACGGGCGCGCTGAGCGTTACGTCGACGCCGTCCGGAGCATCCATTATCCTCGACGGCACTGACCGCAGGACCACCACTCCGGCCACACTGACAGGTGTTGCACCGGGAAGCCACACTGTCCTTGTGCGCCTGACCGGTTACGCGGACGTTCGACAGAACGTGACCGTGACCTCCGGAACAACATCGGCGCTTCACCTTGGTCTGTCGAAGAAACCGGATGCGTCGAAGCTTCCCGTAGAGCCGTCCGAGCCGCCGGTCGAACCCGGGGCGCCACCAGTGACTCCCCCGGCACAGGTCGAGACGACCCTGTACGTAACGTCTACACCAGGCTCAGCTGCCATTGTCCTCGACGGAAAAGCAACCGGCAGACTCACGCCAGCGACGATCGTCGTCGCATCCGGCAGTCATACGATCTCGCTGACGCTCGCAGGATACGCCCGGGCTACCCGAACCGTCAGTGTTGCCAACAGGGGACAGGCGTCGCTTTCCGTGGCATTGACTCGGACATCCACGGTCACCCAGGGCTTGCTTCGCATCACGTCGACGCCTGCAGGAGCTGCAGTCACTATCGATGGGAAGACCATGACCGGCAAGACTCCCCTGACCGTCGACGTCGCGCTGGGGCATCACACGATTCTGGTTTCTCTGCGCGGGTACGAGGTGTATTCGCATGCCGGGGTCGAGGTCGTGAAAGGTATCCAGACGGCCATCGTGGCGCAGCTGGTCGCGAGTCCGGTCGACCTGAGCTACACGAACAGTGCGGGCGGATTCGGCTTCAGGTATCCCGGCACATGGCAGATCGCCCAGAACCAGGGTTCGACCGAACCTCTCGCGTCAGCCGAAGCGCGTTCTCCGGCCGGTCCCTTTGTCCGGGTTGCGGTGGTCCCGCTGGAGGGCGGTACCGTCCACACGTACCTGGCGGAGCTCAGGGCGGAACTGGAGAGGCTGCCGGGTCTCACCATCAGCGAAACGGGAACCAGGACGGTCGGCGGTATTGTCTATCAGCACGTTGTCGCCCTGCATGCGGGGAGCCAGATAGAATACTGCCTCCTGCAGTCCGGCGGCAATGTCTACCAGTTGCAGTGCACGGCGGAGGTGGGGCTGCTGAACGCTGCTACCCCCGGATTCCAGACCATCCTGGGATCGTTCTTCACAGCGCCCTGACATTCCTTGGTCAGAGCCAGAAGTCGTGGCCATCCGGCACACGCGCGTCGGGCAGGAGGGGCTTTTATTGCATTGTGCACCATGGTCACGTATAATTTGTAGATTTCTACTTCTGGAGGTACACATGGACAGGACACAGGCGAAGCTGCTGCGGGCGCTGATGAAACAGCCTCTCAGTTTCTGGCAACTGGTGGGGAAGCAGGACGACGCCATCCACGGCTACATCGATGCACTCAAGACGCTCAAGATCAAGGGATACGTCGAAGCGAAGGGCGACCTCATCGCCGTGACGAAGGACGGGAAGGAGTACGCTCGCACGAACGGCGTCGAGAAAGAAGAGTCCATGATGTGCCCGACCTGCAGCGCAACGGGCGTCAAGCCGCGTGGCTGGCTCAAGGATATCATGCCGGAGTATGAGGCACTGGCGAAGGGACGTCCGGAGGTCACCGCTGAGTTCGATCAGGGCGTCGTCCCCCTTGCGAAGAACCTCGACCGCATCGCCTACATCTACGAGCGCGGCGACCTTGAGAACAAGAGCATCTTCATCCTTGGCGACGACGATCTCCTCAGCGTCGGCCTTGCCCTGACCGGCAAGTGCAAACGGATCACTGTCGTGGAGATCGACAAGCGCGTCAACAAGTTCATCCGCAAGGTCATCAAGGAGAAGGGCTGGACCAACGTCGAGGTCTATGACTATGATGCCCGCGATCCCGTGCCCGAGCAACTGAGGGGCAAGTTCGACGTCTTCATCACCGACCCGGTCGAGACGGTTGAAGGCATGAAGCTCTTCTACTCACGCTGCTGTGAAGCTCTCAGAGGCAAGAGCTGCTCAGGCTACTTCGGCATCTCGCACTTTGAGTCCGGCCTGGCCAAGTGGATGGGGGTCGAGAAGGACCTCCTCCGCATGAACCTGGTCATCACCGACATCCTCCGTGACTTCAACAATTACCTTCTGACCGGTGAGCGCATCGTCGAGAAGGGCTTCCGTATCGTCACCGAGTCCCCCTTTGCCCTCAAGGCGCCCGACTTTGCCTGGTATCGCTCGACCTTCTTCCGTGTCCAGGCAGTCAAGAAGCCGCGTCCTCTGATCACCGAGCGCGTGGAATGGGCGCGCGAACTCTACTTCGACGAGGACACGTTCGTAGCCCTGCCCTGACGGCAGACTGATCAGGCGTGACCCGCAAGAAGGGCGAGGTCACCGAGATCACCGCTGGAGGCATCGTCTTCAACGGTGACCAGGTGCTCGTTCTCAAAAACCTGAAGGGAGTATGGGTCTTCCCGAAGGGGCATGTCGAGCTCGGAGAGAGTCACGAGCAGGCGGCCCTCCGGGAAGTCCTCGAGGAGTCTGGACTGCACGCCCTCATCGTGGGAAAGGCGGGCATGTCGTCGTTTCATTTCTACTCCTATATGGACAAGGCGGTCCATCGGAAGATCGTGTACTGGTTTGAGATGGAGACCGCGGATACACAGGTGACCGTCAACCGCGAACTCAGGATGGGCGCGTTTTTCGGGGCAACGGAAGCGATGCGCATGCTCAGTTTCCCCAATGACGTCACGAACCTGAAGACTATTCTCGAACGGCGCGCAAACGATGTATGCAACAGTAGCGAGTGTTAGTGTCGTCGGCCTGACGGCCCACCCCGTGCAGGTCGAGGTCGACATCGCCGACGGCCTGCCCGTTTTCACTATCGTGGGACTCCCGGACGCAACTGTCCAGGAGGCTCGCGAACGCGTCAAGAGCGCCGTCCGGAATGCCGGCTTCCACTTTCCTGCTCACCGTATCACGGTGAACCTGGCGCCGGCCGATCTTCGCAAGGAAGGCGCGTTCTTCGACCTCCCCGTAGCCATCGGCATCCTCAAGGCGTCCGGCCAGCTCGAGGCCCCGCTCGACGGCTATGTGTTCCTCGGTGAGCTCTCGCTCGAAGGAACGTTGCGGCCCGTCCATGGGGTCCTGCCTGCTGTCGCCGGTCTCGCTGCTGCCGATGGGACGCACACGTATGTCGTGCCGAGCCAGAACGTGGGTGAACTTGCCCTCCTCGAGGGAACGCGCCTGCTGCCCTCTGTCGGCCTCAGCGAAGTGGTGCAGGCAATAGTCGAGGGGCCGGCGATCCAGGTTGTTCCAGCCTATGATCCACCCTCGGGAGCGGTCGATTCACCGCTGGACTTCGCAGACGTCAAGGGCCAGGCGACGGCCAAGAGGGCCATGGAGATTGCCGCGGCCGGAGGGCACAACATCCTGCTCACCGGCTCGCCGGGGTCGGGCAAGACGATGCTTGCGGAACGCCTGCCGGGGATCATGCCACCGATGATGCGCGAGGAGGTTCTGGAGGTCACGACCGTCTACAGCGCCGCCGGCCTGCTGACGGATGGACAGTCCATGGTAGAACAGCGCCCATTCCGGCACCCTCACCACACGGCATCCAGCATTGCCGTCATCGGCGGAGGAGCCACGGCGCGCCCGGGTGAGATTTCGCTCGCCGACCGGGGCGTCCTGTTCATGGACGAGCTGCCCGAGTTCCACAGGGATGTCCTGGAGGTCCTGCGTCAGCCCCTCGAGAGTGGTACCGTCACCATTTCGCGCGTGCGTCAGACCCTGACGTATCCTGCTCATTTTCTGCTCGTCGCAGCGATGAACCCGTGTCCGTGCGGCTGGTACGGTGATACGACCCATCCCTGTACCTGTTCAGCCTCTGATGTGAGACGGTATCGCAGCCGGATCAGCGGGCCGCTCCTGGACCGCTTCGACATGGTCCTTTCCGTTCCACGTCTGCAGGCTTCCGAGCTGGGCGACTTGCGGGCAGGCGAGACGTCGAGGGCAATTCGTGAGCGTGTTACCCTTGCCCGGGAGCGTGCGCGGGGCGTCCTCGAGGAACGCGGCCTTCGTGCCAACGCCGACCTTTCCGGTCCACAGGTGCGCAGGCTCGTCACGCTAGACCGCGATGCGCAGGCGTTCCTTACCATGGCCGTCACGCGGTTCAGCCTCAGCGGACGCGGGTATGACAAGGTCCTCAAGGTCGCCCGCACGATTGCCGACCTGGACGGAGCTCAGCGGGTCCGCGCGGAACACATCAGCGAGGCGCTGCAGTACAGGTCCGCGGGAGCCGCCTGGGACGCCTGAGCCCGGGAACCCGACAGCAGCAATACTTGTCTCAGAGGTGCAGGCCCTGCCGGAAGGTCCCGGGCAGGGCCTGGTTGCTGAACGGCCATCCTCCGCTATACTCGCAGGAAGGGGCCGGTCGGGCTGAAGAGGTGGAGATGAACTGCAGGAAGTTGCGGTGGTTTGTTGTTGCGGTACTCGTGTGCTGCTGTGCCGAAGCGGCGCTGCTGCCTGTACCTTTTGCTCAGGCGGTCGATACGACGTCCTGGTTCCGCCTGCTGACCGTAGACAGCAGTCTCTCCATCTCACTGAACGGCGCGAAGCTGTCGGCCAGAGCGAAGCGCATCGGGGACACCGTTCTGGTTCCCCTGAGCGTCCTGCATCAGGCATGGGGTGCCGTTTGTGCGGTGTCACCTGCTGGTTCCGCTCTCACGATCGGGTCCCGGCATGCGGTCTGGAAGGGAATGTCGTCCACATACCGTCTCGACCTCCTCGACCTTCCGTGGGGCATTGCGCCAGTTCTGTCGGGCGGCCAGTTGTACGTTCCACTGCGGGAGCTGATGGAACCGATGGGAGCCTTTGTGGGGAAGCGGACGCCCTCGGGTGAAGTGATTGTGGCGTACTCGACGAAGTGGCAGAAGGAACCATGGCTTCGCCAGGGCCAGCTGGCTCAGCTCGAGACGATCGATCTGACCCACACCAACGTGAAACGTGTCGCGACGACCTGCAAGGTGGTGGCATTCACCTTTGACGACAACTGGGACGCTGTGGCGGCAGTCCGCATCGCCGACCTGTTCCGCACGTACAACGGCCACTGCACCTTCTTCGTCGTCGGCACGAACGTCCGCACGCATCCCGACGCCGTACGCACGATGGTGCGGCTCGGACATGATATCGGCAACCATACCCTGAGTCATCCCGCTGCGACGACCATCACCGATGCCACATTCGTCAAACAGATCCAAGCATGTGAACAGGTTCTCAATGGCATGGGACTGACGAGCCGCCCCTGGTTCCGCTTCCCCTATTTCGCCGAGGATAAGCATCTCATGTGGATCGTGACCGACCAGGGATACCTGACGGTTGGTTCGGCGTGGACCATCGAGGATACGGGGCCCAAGCGGTCGGCTGCACTCAGCGTCGCGACGGTCCGGCGGTTCATCAGCCCGGGCGTCATCTTCGTGGGTCACGCCAACAGTATGGCGACGTATGACGCCATGAAAGCGGTCCTCCCGGAGCTGGCGCGTCAGGGCTACAGCTTCGTCTCGATCAGCGAGCTTCTCCGGGGGCGCTGACCGTCGGGGGAAGGGCAAGGGATGAGTCCCATCTGGTTCACCGTGGCGTCGTTACAACACGCACAGGTCGCAGTGATTTGAAGGGGTGTCGTCGGTAAGAGAGACCTCAGTGAGAGGAGAAGGGCAGGCCGAGGGTGTTCCTCAGCCAGGGAAGTGCGACCTCCAGAAATGCCTGAGGGCCCTCTTCCTGCGGCACATGACCGAGTCCGGCGAGGGACACGAACGCGAAGTGGTTGTTCAGGGAGACGAGGCGTCTGCTTTCCGACTGCGGGATAATCCTGTCGTCGTCTCCATGCACGATCAGCGTGGGTTGCTGAATGGAGCCGATCCG
>Ga0315284_10006126_pt1 | contig 17128 bp, 12 predicted proteins | sample YL17G09_16_MG_FD_203696 | JGI IMG/M metagenome (GOLD analysis project Ga0315284, IMG submission 203696) | Sediment microbial communities from Yellowstone Lake, YNP, Wyoming, USA - YL17G09_16 | ecosystem: Environmental > Aquatic > Freshwater > Lake > Sediment | place: USA: Wyoming | collected...
TTGTGTCGCTACAACCGATGGGCGGCAGTCCACGGTTAGATTACTCGTTTTTGCGATTGAGGGCAACTCGCCCGGCATCATTTTGCGTCCATGAAAGACGCGCGCGGCCGCGTCGCGATTGCGCCCGAAAAACAATCTCGCTTCAACACTCAAAACGTCCCTTGAGTCCTGGAGCCTACAGGGGTAGCATATGCGGCGAATTCGGCGGCAGAGATGCAAGATATTGCGTCTCTACCGTGGCACGTTGGTGTAATGTTGGAATTGGCAGGGTGGTCGCATGGGTTTGCCCACGGGGAAGATTGGGAATGTTCAAATCAGCCGCCTGATCTGCGGGTCGAATCCTATCATCGGCAGCGCCCACGACCGCGACCTGATCTATCTCGCCGCCCTGATGAGAAGCTACTTCACGGATCGCAGGATCATGGACCTGTGGCAGACCTGCGAGCAGTGCGGCGTCAACACCATGATCGGGCCGGTGAATAGCCCCTACGCCTATGGGGAAGATCCTACCATGCGCGTGTATGGCCAGTACCGCAAGGAGCGGGGCGGAAAGATTCAGTGGATTGCCCAGACCTACCCGGATGCCGCCGACCTCACCGGCTCAATCCAGAAGGCCATCGATAACGGCGCGGTTGGCGCCTTCATCCAGGGTAATGTCGCTGAGCGCTGGGTGCGGCTCAATCAAATCGACCTGTTTGCGAAGGTCGTTGAGTTCATCAGGAGAAACGGCCTGATCGCCGGAACGGCATGCCACGCACTGGAAGTCCCGGTGACGTTGCAGAAGGCCGGCGTCGATCTCGATTTCTACATGAAGACCCTGCACAGTGACAACTACTGGTCCGCCACGCCCGAGGCCAAGCGGCCCAAGGAGGGTCTGCCGCCCCACGACAACATGTGGTGCACCCGGCCGGCCGAGACGATTGAGTTCATGAAGTCCGTGAAGAAGCCGTGGATCGCGTTCAAGGTCCTGGCGGCGGGGGCCATCCATCCGCGGGACGGGTTCCGATTTGCCTTCGAGAACGGGGCGGACTTCATCAACGTGGGCATGTTCGATTTTCATGTCCGTGAGAACGCGATTCTGGCCGGGGACATCGTCGCCGAAATCACCGGCAAAGGGCGCGGCAGGCCGTGGATGGCATAGACGCCTCAGACTTTCAGGAATACCCGGTGCCGGTACAGGAAGTGCAGGACCAGCCACCGGATCATCAGAGCGCCGAACGGCAAGATCAGCGGCGCGAGCAGCCCCGCGTGTTTGGCGACGCCGCCGAGGAAGAACTGCGCGATTGCGTCGAACTCGACGAATCGCTGCAGGAAGTAGATCGTGATGGCGTTCATCCCTATGACGACAAAGAAGAACGCCCACCGGTGATATCCCTTCACGTCGATGACCCAGTAGAACAGGGCCAGCAGTAGCAGGCTCCAGCCGCCCGCGAAAAGCACATAGGAGCTGGTCCAGAGAATCTTGATGATCGGGAAGAATTGTCCCCAGGCGAGTCCGGCGAGCAGGCATGCGACGCCGGCCAGCGCCAGTCCTGACGCCTTGCGCGACCCGGAGCGATTGGAGCGAAGCCAATGCCCGGCCAGTGCGCCCAGCAGAGCGGTGCAGATCGCGGGTAAAGTCGAGATCACGCCCTCGTTGTCGCCGTACTTGTAGTAAAGCTCACCCGGGATCAACTGCTGATCGATGTAGGACGACAGGCAGCGTTCCATCGTCGGATTGCCCGCCCCATACCCCGGGACAGGGACGAATGCCGGTTCCTTAAGGCGTCTTTCGTCTCACTGATGTGCATTTTGGACTCAGAAATGAGCATTCTGGGCTTACCCATCTTGTTAAGGAAACGCCATTCGGGACAGGGACCAGCATCGTCACAGCCCAATACAAGAGCAGGACCACGCCAACGAGGATCGCCTGGGTCCGCCACCGCGTGTGAAGCACGATCAGCGCGGCGAAGAAGTAGCACAGGCCGATTCGCTGGAGCACACCGGGCCATCGCATGTCGGACCACTCGAAATTCAGCAAGCCGTTGAAAATCAGTCCGAGCAGAATCAGTCCCACCGCTCTCTTGATGACGTGCAGGTGGATTCCGGCGAGGCTCTGTCCCCGCTCCCTCCGGCCGGACAGTGAGAAGGGCAGCACGACCCCGACCATGAAAACGAAAAGCGGAAATATGAGGTCCTCAAAGTGAAAGCCTGCCCACTCGACGTGCTCCAATTGCCGCTCAATGGTCCGCGTGATCGGATGATCCCACACCCGGACGAGGCTTTCGAGCAGGGCCCCGCCGCCGATGATCCAGAACATGTCGAAACCTCGCAGTGCGTCGATGGAAAGCACACGGCTGCCACCCTGGTTTCTTTGCTCATTGTCCACAGGTCGTCCCCTTCATTTTGTCGATTATTCGGGCAATGCGATATCCGACGGCGGTTGCCCCACGGCGGGCCTGGAGAACTTCTCACCATACTGGGTGAAGCCGGGCACGAAGCCGCCGTGGGAGAGGAAGAACTGCCCGTTCTCCACACCCATGAAGCGGTCGAGCCGGTCGGCCTTGCCCGTCGGGTCGTGACTGAAGCTCGCCGTGGTCAGCTCGGTCCACTGGCCGTCGGCGGTGCGAATCCATTGGTTACCATAGAGGGCTTTGCGAAGCACGTGACCATTCGCGCCGCCGAAGTTCTCGCTGAAGCTGTACAGGCCGCGCAGGTAGCCGCCCTCCTTCGGCGCGTTCCAACTGGAGATGAGGAACCACTGCTTCTTGTCCGGGTGGAAGTAGTAGCCGGAATAGATCGTGTGCGTGGCATCGGTGGGCTTGGCCGTGACAATGAATCGCTGCTTCTCGCCGGTCTTCCACGGGTATACCATGTGGCTGTGCCCGCCGGTGCCCTCATTTCCGAAGTCGCCCGTATATACGCCGTCGCCCTTGGCGATCAGCTTCACGCGGTTCTCGTCGGCGACTTTGCCGCGATCGACGGCCTCGCCGCCGCTGTCCCAGACGCTGAAGATGATCCTTCGTTCGGTCGGGCTGTTGACCTGCATTCCGAAGTAGCCGCGATGCCAGCCACAAGCCATGTAGTACGTCCAGATTGGGTCTTCCAGGCCGGTCATCTCGCAGTAGAACGCCTCGACCTTCTTGTCCTTGTCCACGGGATAGGCGAGGTGCACGGAAGCGGCATTGCGGCGGGATTTCAGGTTGAAGTGCGCATCCTGGGTGGCCAGGCCGTCGAGGATCAGCGCATTGAGATCGCCGAAGGGCTGGCCCTGCGGGTTGAGCGACTCAAGCGTGAATCGCTGATAGCCAGCCTGGGCGATGTCGAACGAACCGAAGCTGGCCGTGACAAGGTCAGGTCCGGCGTCCGCGATGGATGCGTCATGCGACTGGCCCGCGACAGTCAGGCGCAGCTTCGATGTCGCGTCCTTCGGCAATCGCAGGGCCACGGAGCAGTCGAGCTTGCCCGGGGTCTTGATTTCACCAAACCAGAGTACCTTCAATGCCGGGTCGTCCCAGCGTGTGATGCCTGAGCGTTGCGAAACACGAGCGCCATCGACGTTCGGGTCAAGATAGGCGGTGAATGCCGGGACTCGCAATTCAGCGGCTGCGGCCGCTGCCGCGACGGCGATGAGGACTATCGTAGAGACGCAATATTTTGCGTCTCTGATGTGCCGTTTCATGTTCATGTCGCTATACTATCCGCTGACCGCAGACGCATCAAGCAAACGTGTTACATGGAGAGTATTGGTGCAATATGATGAAGGGCTTCATTCTTTTCCTCTGCATAGTCACCGTAGTTTTCGTGCCTCCGGCGTTGACGCAGAATGACGTCTGGCATGATATCCAGCGAATCTCTCGCGGTGTCCCGGCCGTGGCTGCCGACCATCCGGGCAACATCTTCACCGCCGGCGAAGCCGTGACAGTCAAGGCCCCTCAGGACCTCCCGGAGCAGGCGGCCCGGTGGCAGGCCGTGGATGATGGCGGTGTCGTGGTCGCTGAGGGCCAGCTAGAACGGGGTGGATCGGCGTCTCTGAATCTCGGGAGCCTGGGCATCGGCTGGTACCGGCTCAATTTCCTCGACGCATCCGGCAAAGTCGTTGCGTGGACCACGGCTGCTGTGCTCTCGCCTCTGACTGCTCCGACGCCTCAGGACTCGCCCATCTGCGTCGATTCGGCAACATCCTGGTTTGCGAAGAACGATACGCCGAGGCAGGGGCGTTTCGCGTACCTGGCCGCACTGGCGGGCGTCAACTGGATACGCGACCGCATGAGCTGGGGCGAAGTTGAGACTGCCCCTTGTACATATGCACAGAGCACCACCTATGATAGTGCCGCAACGCTCCAGGCGAAGTACGGCCTGAAGGTCCTTCAGGTCTTCCATCTCACCGCCGACTGGGCGGTGGATCGCCAACTCGATGGCGAGCATCCTTCGGGCCGCTTCCCCAGAGACCTCCGCCAGTTCTACAACTTCTGTAAGGCTATAGCCAAGCGGTACGAGGGACGCATCCTCGCGTGGGAGCCCTGGAATGAGGCCAACATCCCCATGTTCGGCGGGCAAACCATCGACGAGATGTGCACTCTCCAGAAGGCCGCATATCTGGCCTTTAAGGCCGCCAGGGTGGATTTGACAGTCTGCTGGAATGTCTACGCCGAGTCGGGGACACCGCTCCACGTGCGGGGCGTCCTCGACAACGAGGCCTGGCCGTACTTCGAGACGTACAACATCCACACGTACACCAAGCCGGACGAATACCTGAAGGCATTTGCCCCCGCCCGGCAGGCTGCCTGTGGCCGGCCCATCTGGCTCTCCGAGTGCGGGATCGGCCTGCCCTGGCAGACCGAGCGGCCCTCAAGCGAGCTATCCACCGGGGACGAGCGGCGACAGGCGCAATTCATCGCCCCATCGTACGCCAGCAGTCTCTTCGCCGGTGTCAACCGCCATTTCTTCTTCATCCTCGGCAACTTCGCGGAGAACAAGATCCAGTTCGGCGTTCTGCGCTATGACCAGACGCCACGTCCGGCCTACGTGGCCTTGGCGGCAGTGGGGCGCCTGCTCGCCGGCGCCAGACCTCTCGGGCGGCTCATCCCTGGGCAAAGCCCCGACGCACGCATCTACGTCTTTCGTGCCACTCCCGACGGCGTCGAACGGGACGTCCTCGTGGCCTGGGCCAACAAGCCGACGGAGATCTCCTGGCCCGCGGGAATATCGCCCCAAACCGTGCATGACTATCTTGGCCGATTCGTCGCGGCATCGTTGCCAGCCAATTTGACCCCATCTGCCCTCTTCATAGTGCTCCCGAAGGGTGATGCCGCAAAGCTCACTCTGCAGCCGCCTATGTCGGCCTCAAGCACACGCCCAGGCGGCACTTGCCCTGTCGTTCTCCAGCTTCAAATGCCGCAATCGGCGAGCAATCTCGATCAGCAGGCCCACATCATCCCGGCGGCGGCGCCGACAGAGATCAAGCTGTTCGCATACAACTTCAGCGGCGATAAGGTCTCCGGCACAGTCGCCGTGCAGCAGACGCCCGCCAACTGGCAAATCACGCCCGCCACTTGGGACATGGCCCTTGATCCGATGGAGCGCAAGGCCCTGCCCGCTCAGGTTGTCATCCCAGCGGGCAGTGCGGCCGACTGGATCAAGCTGCAGGGCGATTTCGGTCCCGCAGGCCGGTCGGTCCTTGCTTTCCGCCTCATGGTCAGGGAAGATTGACGCATTGGTACTATATTGTTTGTCGCAACTCGCAGGATGAATAAGGAATTGGAGAAGAGGCCCATATGAAGACACATCGCTCGACGGTATTTCATCAAGTCGCAATTTGGGTGGCCCTGTGTGTGTGGAGTATCGGCTTGGCGGGGCAAGCGGCGGCGCAGGAGTTCCGGCGATTGCCGGTCAAGGAGTACCGGGACAAGATGAAGGCCGGGTGGATCGGCCAGATCTTCGGGGTCTCCTGGGGCGCGCCGACCGAGGGCCGATACCAGAAGGTCATGCCCGCGGAGAAGATGCCGCCGTTCAAGGAGGAGCTTATCAACGACGCCTTCGGGCAGGACGATCTTTACGTAGAGATGACCTTCCTGCGGACCATGGAGGAGTACGGGTACGACGTCTCTATCCGCCAGGCGGGCATCGATTTCGCCAACAGCGGCTACGCGCTCTGGGTGGCCAATGCTGCCGGCCGAGGCAACCTGCGCAATGGCATCGCGCCGCCGGACTCCAGCCATCCGAAATTCCACAACTGTGCCGGCGCGATTGACTACCAGATCGAGGCGGATTACGCCGGTCTCATTGCGCCGGGCATGCCGGACGTGGTGATCGCGCTCGGTGAGAAATTTGGCCGGCTTATGAACTACGGCGACGGCGTGTACGCCGGCCAGTTCATGGGCACGATGTACGCCGAGGCGTTTTTCGAGAAGGATGTCATGAAGCTCATCGAGGCGGGCCTCAAGGCCATTCCCTCGCAGTCTCTCTACGCTGGCATGGTCCGTGACATGATCCAGTGGCATAAGGAGAACCCGGCCAACTGGGAGAAGACCTGGGAGCTGGCCGAGAAAAAGTACAACCAGGACACGAACTACAATATCAGCGCGCTCGACGTGAAGCGCGAGGGCGCCTGGGTCCTGATGGGACTGCTCTACGGCAACGGCGACCTCGACCAGACGATGATCATCTCGTGCCGGTGCGGATTCGACAGCGACTGCAACCCGTCTTCCAGCGGCGGCATCCTGTTCACCACTCGCGGCGTATCGAATCTGCCCGACAAGTACTACCGCAAGCTCGATGAGACGAAGATCTTCAGCCACACGGCCTACAACTTTCCGAGACTGCTGGATGTTTGCGAGAAGCTGGCCCGTCAGGGATTGGCCAGAGTCGGCGGGCGGATCGAGAAGAATGCCAACGGCGAAGAGGTCTTCGTCATCCCGGTCAAGACGCCGACGCCGAGCAAGTTCGAGGACCTGAAGAACCCGGGCCCGATTGTCGGCAGTGTCTACAGCGATGACGAGATGGCGAAAATCCACAGCCCCGGACTGAAATGGGCCTCCAGATTCCTGGATGGCTGGACGCTGACCAACTGTGATCTTGGCCAGAGCTCAATGCTCTGGGAGTCTCAGGGCCGCAGGAACGTGTTCGTGCTCAGGGCGCTGAGCAAGGGCGCCAAAAACTTTGTGTTCGCCAAGACGGTGGGCAAGGCCGGGACGCTGGAATTCGTGGCCGCTTGCGATCCGAAAACCGATGGCTGGAAGATCGGCATCAAGGCCGACGGCAAGGACCTTGCCGGGACGACGGTGGACAAGGAGTCGATGAAGAACGGATGGACGCAGGTCAGCTCGCCGCTGCCGGACGGCGCAGGCAAGCCGCTGGCGGTGGAGATCACGATGGAACCCGTGAAGCCGCCCACCGACAGAGAAGGCCCGCCGGCCCTGAGCATCACCGTCCCGATGCTCGTGAGCCGTTAAGATATATCGGCCATTACCAGCCGGGGTCCGGGCGAAGCTCGGCCTTGAGTCCCTTGGGACCGACGATGTAGATCGGGCTTTCGCCCAGGGGCACGCTCAGGTTCTTCGTTCGCACCGGGTCGTGCGGGACGACGCGGCGCGTTCCGAAGACGTCGTAGAACGTCAGTCCCGTCGGATTGTTGACGCGGATGTACGCGTAGGGCTTCGTGCTCCAGGCGACGATGGTCTCTTGTTCTGAGTCCTCTTCGCGGAAGAGCACGGCGTGTACATCCGGGCCGAAGGAGTCGTTGTGCAGCGGGCGTTTGCCTTCCAGCATGCGGGTCATCCACGCATAGGCGTAATACGAATACTTCGGCGTCAGGTCGCTGCGCACCATGCCCACCATGTCGGCTTGGTCGAACTGCCTGTCGCCGCCGTCTTTGAGCGTCCACCAGAACACCTTGTCGATTCTGCCTGACGCCATCGCCAGCACGTGAAATCGCACGAGCATGTCCGCCTGCCGCAACTCGGACGTGCCATAGGGATGTATGTGCGTATTCCAGCAAATCTCGGTGACCCAGAGAGGCTTGGGCTCGCCGAACTGGCGCATGGTCTTGACAAGCTCCTCCGTTTGCTCCAGGAAGGTCATGCGAACGAGCGGGTAATCCGCGTTCAGGTCATGCTTGTGCCAGCTCTTGACGTACTGATCCAGCTCCCACCAGTCGAATCGCTCCTCCGGGGCCGATGGCGGCCGGTAAGGGTGAAAACACGCGACGTCGAAGCAATCGTACGGCACGGCTTTCAGTATCTTCTTGGCCCAGAGCACGTCACAGAACGCCATGTTGAGGCCGAGCACCCTGGCCTTGGGATTCGTGGCATGAATCGCGGCCCCGGCGGCGGCCAGCAGACGCGCATATTGCTCGGGCGTCCCTTTCCAGAATCCGCCATTAGGCTCGTTCCAGATTTGCCAGAAGTCGATTTTGCCTGCGTAGCGTTTCACCGCCGCACGGGCGAAGGCGCAATACGCCTCGACACCTTCGGGAGTGAGAGGGTCGTGGAATGCAGGGTTATAGGCGAGATTGCCGAACAGGAGCAGCCCGTATGCCCGGCATATCTCCACCAGCTTGTCATAGGGTTCCCAGTCGTACGATCCCGGCTCCCGCTCGATCTGTCTCCAGGTGAAGTCCTGCCTGCCCCATTTGATTCCCGCCTCCTGCATCAGCTTGAGTCGTGCCTCGATGTCATCTGCGCCGGCCCGAAACGCGGTGTTGATGCCAAAAGGCGATGCGGGGCGCAATTGCTCGGCGAATCGGTGCGCCGGCAGATCTACCCGGAAGCTCCCGACGGCCGTTGAGGGCTGTGTTTCAGCCGACCATCCAGCAGGCACGAACATCAGCAATGTCGCGAGCGCGAACGTTATTCCCTTGAGCACGGCAACACCTCCAGAGTTATTCAGATCGTGAAAGTCGCAGGGACTTGCGCAGTTGCGCGGCGCGATCGAAGATTTCCTCTTTCGTGACACCCGCCTCGTCATACATGGCGAAGATGTTGTCGTCGGGCGTTTCGGGCGGCACTGTGTGCGAGGCGGCAAAGATGTAGCCTCCGCCGTCACGGGTCATCCCTTCGAGCAGTTCGGCGGTCGCCCTGCGCACCTGGTCGGCTGTGCCGTTCGGCAGAACGCCCTGCGTATCGACCCCGCCCATGAAGGACAGCTCCTCGCCGAATTCCTTCTTCAGTTCCAGGGGACGCATACCGGGGCAGTTGCACTGGATGGGATTCAGCACGTTCACGCCAATCTCGATCAGGTCCGCGATGATGGGCCGGATCGCACCGCAGGAGTGGAATGCTGCGTAGAGGCCGCGTCGCTTGGCCACGTCGGCGTTCTGCTTCAGGAACGGCTTCACCATTTCTCTCCACGTATCCGGGCTCATCAGCATGGATCGTTGACCGCCGGCGTCGTCGCCCAGCCAGAGCCAGTCGAGGTTGAATCGTTGGCAGGCTGCTTCCGACAGGGCAATCGAGAACTCGGTGCAACGCCGCATCATTTCTCTCGCCAAGTCCGGCTGGAGCGCAATCTCCATCAGCGTCTTTTCCATCCCCTGCAACCGCCAGTACATCTCGAAGACGCAAGGCGAGACATCGCAGCCCACGAAGTAGTCGCCTCTGAATTGAATCACAGGTTTCATCAGGTCCACGAGCGGATCGACGCGGTCGAAGGGAAACCTGTATTGCAGGAGCTGCTCCCCACCCGCATCGGCCAGAGGGTATCTGAATATCTGGTTGAAACCGTCGATCCGCGTCCATTCAATTCCCCACTCATCGACGTGCGACTGGCCGTCGCGCTCGTGCACGATCCCCTCCATGGCGTAATTGTTGCTCACCCACGTCTGACGGATGTCATCGCCCATCACGGCGGGGACATACTGCGGGGGGACCTCAAGCAGTCTGCCGAGCCGCTCCTTAGTCTGCGGGTGGTACCACATGAAGATCGGCACGCGATCCGCGGGCTTGCGCTGCAACGCGGCATACACTCGCTCTTTCGATGTCATTTTTGCACCAGCTCGATGCCGTTGCCTGTCCCCAGGTTGCGCGAGTACTTCCTGTCTTTCGGGTTATTCCAGTGCTCGTGGACGCCCACGCTCTCCAGGGCTGTCCCGTCGCCTTCCGGGTCGTATCGTGTGCCGGAGGGAGGCTTGTTTGCCATGGCCGCCTCGTGCAGATAGTTGTCGGGATTGCCCACGACGTCCACGACTGTGGGACCCGTGGCCTGCTCATTTCGTAGGAAGTCGAGTCCCACGGAATCGATGGCCACCATGTCCTGGGAGACCAGAATACTGGAGAACCAGTCATTACCGAAGGAGGCGAACTTGATCACGCCGGAGGTCTGGTTCTTGGCGGGGTACAGTCCGTCGATCATGTACAGCAGCGTCTTGCCGCCCGTGTGCTTGTGCCCGTTCAGATCCACTAAGCAGTTGTAGGAGCCCATCGCGTTGTCTCGACTGCTCGTGTCGTGCAGCGGCTGCGGCGTCCAACTGTTCTTGTCAGTGAAATAGGTCGAGCCGAAATGGTTCTTGGCGCACAGCGTGACGCCGCACAGGGTGTGTGCCCGCAGCAGCGCCAGGTTGATCATGTACCTGGCCTCGGTGACGCATCGCGGGAAATACGCAGTGCCTGCCTTGGTCTTAAGCGGATTTGCAGTGTCTGCAACTGCCGCCACCCGGCCATTACCTGTGTTATTCGGAGCGACGACGAATGAGACCGCCTGGAACTCCGGGTCGGGATTGCCTCTGATTTTATTGATTATGGGATCACCGATATTCCGCGAGGCATCGTAGACCGTGATTGCAGAACCGGGCACGCCCGCCGCTTTGATGAGCTGATGGACAAGCGAATAGACGACCTGCGGGCTGGGCATGCCGGCATCCGGCTTCCACTCGGGCCGGCGGTCCTGATTCATATTGATCTTGATCGCGATCTTCTCCGGCTTCTGATACCCTGCGTCGCCAGAGCCTGCGGTCTTGTTGAAGCGCCGGAATAAGGCGTCCCACGCCTGGGCGTCGGTCGGCTTTCCCGTCAATCCTTGAATTGCCGAGGACATCATGGCATCGACGCTTTTCTGGTCGGTATTCTTGTCGTCCCACCAGTTGCCGGTGGAGCCGTCCCAGTTGGCGGCGTTGGCATTGTGTACCCATACGACGCGGCCCGGATAGATCCCTCTGGCGGTCCCCATCGGGCTGTTCGCCGGCTCGCTCGGCGAGAAGGCTGCCGCTGCCGGCTTGCTTGCGGTCGCAGAAATGGAGCCCCAGATGATCGCCACTGCCGCCGCAGCGCAGATCGCCGCCAGCACATACTTCGACTGATGCAGTAGTTGTCTCGCCCTGCGATACGCGATCATCGAGCCGGCCAGACCCGTGAGCCATATTACGAAACCGCTCGCCAGTGGAAAGGCCATGCGCTGGCACGGATACGCGGCCCTGCTCGGCTTGGGGATGACCCGGATCAGGAACCATATCAGGGCCAGCAATCCTGTGATGGGCAGCAGCACCGGCCAGTGCGTCTGTCGTTCCACTCGCAGCTTTTTGCCTGTCCTGGGGCAGATTCTCTCAGCGTCTCTCTTCATGGCATACCCTTTCAGATAGTGAAGTTCGACAGTACAGGGTAACATATTGGGGATGGTACTCAAGAGGAGAATTCGACCATGGACATGAATCGTCGGGACTTCGTGAAGAGGGCATCGCAAATGGCCATTGTTGCCGCCTCAGCGTTCCCATCGCGGTCCGCCGGCAAAGAGTCGCCGCCGTTTATTCCGATCGTCGATACGCATCAGCATCTGTGGGACTTGAGCAAATTCAAGCTGACCTGGCTGAGCCCGCCGCTGGACAGGAGCTTTACCACAAAGGACTACATCGAAGCCACCAGAGGCTTCCATGTCGTCATGGCGGTCTACATGGAAGTGGCCATGCCTGCGGACCAGCGGCTGCAAGAGGCGGAATACGTCACTGAGCTGTGCAAGGACCCGAACAGCTTGACATGCGCTGCCGTGATCGCCGGCTCGCCCGCCGAGGATGGCTTTGAGCAGTACATCGTGCGATTCAAAGGCAACTCCTATATCAAGGGGGTAAGAGGTGCTTTCTCCTCCGCCAAACAAATGAGCGATGGACAGGTGATCAAGAATCTGCGTCTGCTTGGCGAGCTTGGCATGCGGTTCGATCTGAATGTGCCGCCGCAATCTCTGGCGGAGGCGGAGCGGCTGGTGGACCAGTGTCCCGGCACGCGGTTCGTTCTCGATCACTGCGGGAACGCCGATCCGGTTGCCTTCTTCCCCCGCGATCGCGCTGCGCCGAGACCAGCTCAGCACTCCCCCGAGCAGTGGAAGCAGGATATGGACAAGCTGGCCGCAAAGCCCAATATCGTCTGCAAGATTTCGGGGCTTGTGGATAATGTCCCCGGCTATCCTCTGACGGCCGACGATCTGGCCCCGATGATCAACCACTGTCTCGATGCGTTCGGGCCTGACCGGGTGGTCTTCGGGAGCGACTGGCCGGTATGCCTTCTCGGGACGTCCTTGCGCAACTGGGTCGAGCTTCTGAAGGAAGTGACTGCCAGCCGATCTGAACAGGACCGGCGCAAGCTCTTGCACGACAACGCAGTCAAGTTCTACGATCTGCCCTTGTAAAGACGCAACACTCCACGTCTCTGTTTGCAGTCGCGGAGCCAGGATGCTACAATGGCAGCATGACAATCACGAAGAGGTCCATTGCAGATATTCTGATGTTCACACTATCGTTGGCTCTGTGGGGAATCGCCGGCGCGGTCCGTGCCGCGCAGCCAGTGGGAGTGACCGACGCGAACCGGGCGGTGGCTCTGCCCATCGAAATCCCCATCGTCATCGTCAAGTACTTTCCGGTGGATGGCGACAAGATCGACATCGAAGTCACGGGGGATTGGGGCGACTCTCTGGCGGCGACGCGGGAGAAGACCGAGCGGATCACACGACAGACGATTGCGGCCCTGGAGGAAGGCTCGCGATACCACGGCTACAAGGATACGAACGCCAAGCCGAGCCTCAAATACACGATTCTTTCCGTCAAGGAGTTCCTGCAGCCCTTGCCCGTTCGGCCCAAGCGGCCGGGCGATGGGGTCCCGATGACCGATTACACCAGGATCATGGCCGACATCGACGGCCGAACATGGGTCGAGCAGAAGGGCGCGAAGGAGGTCTGGCTGTTCGGCTATCACGGCGGTGTCGTCGGCCTGTGGGAATCGAATATGTCCAGCCCATCCGGCGACGTGAGCAACTCCGACCGCGACCCAAACGACCTGCCGGTGCTCAGCCGCACGTACACCGTGTACCACTACAACTACCAGCGGGACGTGGGCGAGACGGTCGAGAACCACGCACATCAGATCGAGCATCTGCTCAATTACGTTGACGGTCGGGACACCACGCCGGAGGAGAAATGGCCGGACCTGCTGTTCTGGGGCAAATTCGTCGGCAGCGACATCTCGCACAGGACGGTTTCGGTCCGGACGCCGGACGGCAGGCAGGTCTATCGCTGCGGCTGGACGCACTACGCGCCCAACAGCGAGCGAGACTACGACTGGGCGAATCAGCGAGCGGTCGAGACCGACATCGAAGACTGGCGTCCGGACGGCGTCGGGAAAACGCAGAGGATCAACTGCGACCGCTGGCAGGGCAGCGACCTCAAGTGGAAGATCTATTGGATGCAGAGCATTCCCGGGGCCGGCAATGGCCTGACGTTCAAGGGCAAACGCCTGACGAATTGGTGGCTTTTCAAAGGCGACTGGGACTACGTCATGAAGAACAAGATCGGCTTGGTGGAGCATTGAGAATCCCGCAGTCATGCTCCCCGATGTGAGAACTGCGTGGGCCAAGCCGCAACTAATGAAAACGGAGATGAGTATGATGGCGAATCGCTTCTTTGTGCCTGTTCTGTTGAATACCATAGTGGTTGGACTCGCCGCGGCTGCCCAGCCGCCGGCCAATCCGGCCCCGCGGCGGTCGCAAGTGTCCGCGCAATCGCCCCAAGTGCTGGCGGACGGCCGGGTGACATTCCGGCTGCGGGCGCCCAAGGCCGGCGAAGTTGCGGTGAACGGACAATGGCCCAATGGACACACGACGATGGCCAAAGACGGCAACGACGTCTGGAGCGTCACGGTGGGGCCTATCTCGTCGGGCATTTGGGAGTACAGCCTCCGGGTGGACGGCGTGCAGATGATCGACCCCGGCAACCCCGCGATCAAGCCGATGCGCGAGCCGCGGACCAGCATCCTGCACATCCCCGGGCAGCCGCCGTTGCTCCACGACTTTCAGAATGTCCCCCACGGCGTCGTGCACGAGCACACGTACTTCTCCAAGTCGCTCAACCGCGTGCGAGAGCTCGTCGTTTACACGCCGCCGGCGTACGAGAAACAGGCGGATGCGCGCTTTCCCACGCTGTACCTGCAACACGGCATGGGCGACAACCAGGCCACCTGGGTCGTGCATGGCAAGGCCCACTGGATTCTCGACAACCTGATCGCCCAGGGCCGCGCCCGGCCGATGGTGATGGTGATGATGGATGGGCACGCAGCGCCGCCGGGGCTGGGTGGTTTTGAGAGCAACACGACCGCCTTCCAGCGAGACCTGCTGGAGGACGTCATGCTATTCGTCGAGGCAAATTACCGTGTGAAGACGGATGCCGCCAGCCGGGCCATCGCCGGCCTGAGCATGGGCGGGGGGCAATCGCTCACGATCGGCCTGAACCATCTGGACCAATTCGCGTGGGTCGCAGGCTTCAGCTCCGCCGTGCCGTCCCGCGAGGCCATCGCCGACACGTTGAACGATGCGAAGGGGGCAAACGAAAAGCTCAAGCTCCTCTGGATCGGCTGCGGCAAGGATGATTTCCTGCGCCAGCGCAACGAGGAGTTCATCTCGCTGCTCAAGGAGAAGGATCTTCACCACGAGTGGCATCTGACCGATGGAAATCATAGCTGGCCCGTCTGGCGAATCTATCTCGCCGAGCTGGCGCCGAAGCTGTTTCAATGACGTGCAGCGCGGGACCCCTCGCAGGATAAAGACACTCGCGTCTCCGTGAGACTATGGCAGGCAGACTACGAAACAGTTGGTGCATCCTGGCAGTCTTCTGTGGTTTTGCAGGCGCCGCTGAGGATGCGAATCATCCATCCCTCCTGACGGTCGAGCGGATTTTTGACTCCAATGAGTTCAAAGGCGAGCAGCGAGGTCCGTTCCGATGGCTTGAAGACAGCTCCGCGTACACCGCCTTGGAGGACTCCGTCGAGATCAAAGGCGGCAAGGACATCGTACGGTACGATCCCCGGACAGGCGCACGTGAAATCCTTGTGCCGGCACAAAGACTGATTCCCGATGGCCAGTCAAGCTCGCTGAAGATCGACGATCACTCTTGGTCCCAAGACCGCCGCAAGCTGCTGATCTTCACGAACGCCCAGCGCGTGTGGCGGACGAACTCGCGGGGCGATTACTGGGTGCTCGATCTCGATGATTGGGCGCTGCGGAAGCTCGGAGGAGATGCACAGCCATCCACGCTGATGTTCGCCAAGTTCTCGCCGGACGGCCGCCAGGTCGCCTATCTTCGCGACCGGAATATATACATCCAGAACATCAAGACGCGCAAGATCAAGCAAGTCACACGCGATGGCTCGCAGACGATCGTCAATGGCACCGGCGACTGGGTCTACGAGGAGGAGTTTGACTTGCGCGACGGGTTCCAGTGGAGCCCTGACGGCAGACTCATCGCGTACTGGCAGTTTGACACTTCAGGGGTGCCCGCGTTCCACATTATCAATAATACGGGTTCATTGTATCCGAATATCATAACGATTCCGTATCCCAAGGTGGGGCAGCGGAACTCCGCGTGCCGGGTCGGGGTCGTCAAAGCATCCGGCGGCCGGACATGCTGGATCCGGGTCTCGGACGACCCCCGGAGTCACTACATCCCGAGGATGGACTGGGCGACCGACTCGAAGTCCATCGTTCTGCAGCATCTCAATCGCCTGCAAAACACAAACGAGGTCATCGTGGCGGACGTTCGCACGGGGGCTTGCCGCACGGTGCTGTGCGAGAAAGACGACGCCTGGGTGGAGGTCGGCGACCGGCTGCTGTGGCTGGCTGGCGGACGGAGCTTCACCTGGCTGAGCGAGCGGGACGGCTGGCAACACCTGTACCTGATCTCGTATGCAGACGGGCAAACCAGACTCATGACGCCGGGACCATCTGACGTGATTCAGCTCGAACGCATCGATGAGAAGGGGGGCTGGGCGTATTACACAGCCTCGCCTGATAATCCCACGCAGCAGTATTTGTACCGGGTTCCGCTCGATGGCAGTGGCGGGGCGGAGCGAATCACGCCGCAGGATCAGGCGGGGACACATGCCTATGACATTTCCCCCGACTGCAAATGGGCGCTGCACACATATTCGTCGTTCGATGTCCCGCTGGTCGTTGAGCTTGTTTCATTGCCCGACCACCATACCGTCCGCGTTCTCGCGGACAATTCCGAGCTGCGGGACAAGCTGGCCGCTCTCAAGAAAGACCAAGCGGAATTCTTCCGTGTCGATATCGGCGACGGCGTGCTGCTGGATGCGTGGTGCATGAAACCGCCTGATTTCGACCCGGGCAAGCGGTACCCTCTGCTCTTCCACGTGTACGGAGAGCCGGCAGGACAGACGGTCCTGGACCAGTGGGGCGGCGAGAAATACCTTTGGCACTTGATGCTCGCCCAGCGTGGCTGCATCGTCATGAGCGTCGATAATCGCGGCACACCGGCCCCTCGCGGCCGCCAATGGCGTAAGTGCATCTACCGGCAGATCGGCATCCTGGCCTCCGCCGACCAAGCGGCAGCGGCTCGTAAGATCCTCGCACAACGGCCGTATATCGATCCGAATCGAGTCGGCGTATGGGGCTGGAGCGGCGGCGGGTCCATGACTCTCAACGCGATCTTCCGCTATCCCGACCTCTACCGGACCGCCATCGCTATCGCCTTCATCAGCGACCAGCGGTTCTATGATACGATCTACCAAGAGCGGTACATGGGCCTGCCCGACGACAACGCGGAAGGATACAAGAACGGCTCGCCCATCACCTTCGCCCATCAGCTCGAAGGGAACCTGCTGCTCATCCACGGCACCGGCGACGACAACTGCCACTACCAGAACTGCGAGGCCCTGATCGACGA
>Ga0315284_10006127_pt1 | contig 17127 bp, 14 predicted proteins | sample YL17G09_16_MG_FD_203696 | JGI IMG/M metagenome (GOLD analysis project Ga0315284, IMG submission 203696) | Sediment microbial communities from Yellowstone Lake, YNP, Wyoming, USA - YL17G09_16 | ecosystem: Environmental > Aquatic > Freshwater > Lake > Sediment | place: USA: Wyoming | collected...
TTTATTCGTAGAATATGAGGTTTTGTTCCTCCAAGCTTGCGTGAAGTTTATGCACTGCGTCATGAACGTCCTGTTCTTTCTTCGCTCCGGTGCAAACAAGGTTCCCGCTTGCGAATATCAGTATGACCACCTTAGGCTCGTCCATCCTGTAGATCAGGCCTGGGAACTGCTCCGGCTCATACATGGTTTTTACAAGCTTGCCAACTGCTTGTTCCAAGTCTACCTTTCCGCCTAAGCTTACGGAGGCAACGATGTTCTGAATCTTAAGCTCCGGCTTGCAGATGATTATTATTCCGCCCTTTTTCAGTTCTTTAACAACTGTCATAACAGCTCTGCGTGCTTCTTTTTCCGATTTCGCTCCTGTGCACACCATTTTTCCAGAGTTGAAAATCAGCGTGGCTGTCTTCGGTCTCTTGATTCTGAACACTAGTCCTGGAAACTGTTCTGGACGATACTCGACTCCTGGAAAACTCTTCACCACAGCGTTCAAGTCAACTTTCTGGTTTAGGGTGGCAGAAGCAACAACGTTTTGAATCTTTATTATCGCTTCAGTCTTCGGCATTAAATATCACTTCGTATAGTGAGACGGATGTTTATATGCCCTTTATTAAAGCATTATGTTGCCACTGTATAGAAGCTTCCGTACATCGCCTTCTTCTGTGAGCGCGCGCCTTATGCGCACTACTCTTCTGGGAGTTCTCCTTCTTCAAAGTCTTCATCTTCGTTGAGTTCTTCCTCTTCTTCTATCATTTTGACCACCACCTTCAATCTCAGGCTTCATTTCCTTTTCTTTGGTGTTAAATACTTGCTGCGCGCTTTAAGAGTGCCTTCTCTAACGATATGGAAAATATCCGCATTACTTCCACGCTATGTGTGGATCCCGTTATTGAAGAATCTTCCGAGCGAATTGGGCATTAAGAGCTTCCATGGGACCATCAGACCTATGCAGCGCAACTATATGTGAAAACCGGTTGACGCGACTACGCTGAACTGGATGCTGGAATAGAATATTGGCGGACATTCGCAAGGAGGCTCTTCTACACAAATGTCAATCGCTATCGTTTGGATTTCACTCGTCGAAACGATTTCGTCGTGGCCAGACTTGCTCCGCAGACTGAGCATTTACCCTCAGCTGTTATTTTCGGCTGTTCCTTCACTTCAGTATCACAAAGCCCGCATTTTGGCATCAAGTCACCTCCCCTCAAGGCTCTTATCAACAATCAGTAAACGTTCTTGCCAATAAAAGTTATGCCACTTGTGCCCGAGCGTTTTTTGCACACTACCAAAACTGGATATTTTGACTGTTGCGTTCAATGACGTGGCTATTCCAACGATTTTCAACTCGCGCAAAATGCCAGCGTATACTCGATTTCGACAATATCTATATTCCTTACCTTACCATGATACTATTCACTATGTTCCGAATCGAGTATACAGTCGTTGCATTTTCTCCGTCGTCCACTAACCGTCGTCCGTCGTGGTCGTCGTAGTTCGTCGTCAAGGTTGGTTGGGGTAAAGTTTTATCTAACCAACAGACGACGTCGCAGCAGGAAAAAGACTATTTCTCCGATCTCCATTATTCCTTCTAACTGCACTTCGGCTTTGTATTGCAAATTCCCTTTTGATTTGGAATAAAAATTGTGCCTTCATAAGCCTTAATTAATTAGACAATAGATTCGCCTATGGGAAAGCCATATGTCTATAGAGATTCATGATGTAATGGTCAATAAAGTAATAACCATAAAGAAGCAGACAACGATCGAAAACGCAGTTAAGCTGATGAACAAACACGAAATAGGATGCCTAGTCGTCGAAGAAGAAGGGAAGCCTGTAGGCATACTTACGGAAAGAGACCTTCTGAAAAGAGTCTTGGCCACATCAAAAGAGACAAGAAAAATGAAAGTAGGGCAAATAATGACAAATGAATTAATATCCGTCCCTCCAACAATGGAGATTGAAGAAGCAGCAAGACTAATGTGCCAAAAAAAGATCAAGAAGCTTCCGGTGGTTGAAAACGGAAAACTACTTGGCCTAGTAACCTTGACAGACATCTTACGCATACAGCCGCAACTCATCAGAATGTACAAAATCTTCAGCAGCGACCTCGCCCCAAGGCGAATGAAAAAAGTCTTCGACTACTACCTACTTGTCCAAACTGAATCCAAGTCTCCAGACGCAACTTGCCTCACGGTCTGCGAACCCAGCCCACTCAGAAAAATGAGATAACGGTGAACACTACATCTCGCCCTCAACGGGCCCATGATAAAACTTTACTCCTACACATAAGGGTAAGGTTTTATCACAAAAAAAGAGGGGATTTGCGGGAGAACAGTCCAATGTATCCAGCTTTTTGCTTTACGCGCAAATAGTAAAACTCTGAACGGTTCTCTAAACAGAAAGAACAAGAGCGGCGCTCTCAATCAAAAATGATTCGCGCACACTCTCCATTTCTGTATACAAAAGCATCAACGAACTTCCCTGAGTTCTACATGTCTGAAAGATTAGACGGATAAAAACAATCTCCGAAAGATTTTCTCAGCAATCACAGCTGAGTAGAATCTGAAAATCTGTCAACGTAGGTAACCATTTTAAGCAAGGTGCACACTTCTCTTTACGAATGTGCTTGAGGTGCCTGATTGGGAAAGAGAAAAGTGATTAGCGAAAGCGAAATTCACGAGTTGGTTCTTCCTTCTGCACACGAGGTCTTAGGCGTGGCCACCAAAATGCTGGGTTTTGACAGGATGATGGTCAAATGCCAAGATGGACATGAACGATTGTGTCGCATACGCGGAAAAATGAAAAGACGCGTTTGGATACGTCTCGGCGATATTGTGGTGGTTTCTCCTTGGGAGTTTCAGACAGAAGCTCGTGGCGACTTGACCTGGAGATACACTAGAGGGCAAGCTGAGATGTTACGCAGAAGAGGCTATCTGAAAATTTAGAGCTTCGCGAGTTTATGGATGGATAGTAGCAAGTGTCTTTTAGAAAACATGTTGATCAGAGGCTTGACAAGAAAGAACGTAACTATGAAACTGAGCAACTGATGAAGGAGAAACGAAGCGAAGAAAACGAAGCCTTGGAAGAAGTTTTTGATCGTTCTACCCTCATGGTAATCTATGATTTTATGAACCAGAATGTAATAGGCGAAATTCACGGCGTGATCAACGCGGGCAAAGAGTCACGTGTTTACTGGGCAAAAGACAATGAGGGAAAAGAGTTAGCAGTCAAGATCTATTTGACTGGTTCAGCCGAGTTTCGCAAGGGTATGCTTCAATACATTGAGGGAGACCCTAGATTCAGATACGTAAAACGAGACACGCGTTCGTTAATATTTACTTGGGCGCGAAAAGAGTTCAGAAACCTTGGGCAGGCAACAAAGGCGAAAGTTAGAGTGCCTAAGCCCATTGCAGTCATGAAGAATGTGCTCATAATGGAATTTATAGGAGTGAATGGTCAACGAGCTCCTTCGCTAAAGGAGCGGTTGCCTGATGATCTGACTTGTATGTACGTAACTCTGCTGGATAACCTTAAGAAACTGTATTTGAAGGCTGAGCTTGTCCATGGGGACTTGAGTGAATACAACATCATGGTGTGGAAAGGGCGTCCAGTAATATTTGACGTGTCGCAAGCTGTCTCTGTCGCGCATCCGATGGCTGACTTTCTTCTGCGCAGGGACCTGGCGAATCTGAATAGGTTTTTTAACAGGTTAGGCGTAAAGGTTTCAACTGCTGAAGAATGTTACAAGAAGGTTACAGGTCATGACTAAACCTAGCACATTCGTAAAGATTCCAACAGAACGCGTCGGTGTCTTGATAGGACCTGACGGAGTAACCAAGAAGAACATAGAGGACAAGCTCTCGGTGGAGCTGCAGATAAACAGCGAAGCCGGTGAAGTCACAATAGCTTTGAACGAAAAGACAACAGATCCTTCGCTACTCTTCAAAGCCAAAGACGTCATAACTGCTCTTGGACGAGGATTCTCGCCTGAACATGCCTTTCGTCTGATACGCAACGAAGAAGCCATGCTTGATGTCATAGACCTGCGAATTGTTTTTGGAAAATCTGAATCTGACCTCAAACGGGTCAAGGGACGAATAATAGGAATGAATGGCAAAACAAGAGAAACAATCGAAGAACTAACAGAAACTGACGTTGCTGTGTATGGTCACACAGTCAGCATCATTGGAACAATGGAGCAAGCTGAAATAGCAAGAGAAGCCGTCCAGATGATAGTGCGAGGAAGCATGCATGCAACAGTGTATCGCTTTCTGCACAGAAAACGCGGCGAACTCAAAAAGAGAAAACTTGAGATATGGGAAAAGCCACCAGAAGAAAAGTGAGAACCAAGCCAACATATCTCCAGCCCATGTTTTGCTTTATCGAGTGGCGGGCTCACGCATTCTTGGAACTGCTCTCAGCTTCGCTTGGGCAATTCTCTCAAGATCCAAATCATTCTGGCTCATTGGGGCCAGAGTCGTCATCGCCCACCATGTAACGTTAAAAAGAGGGCTCGAATAAAAACCTATAGCGTTAGGGCTGTGCAAAATGCTAGAATGCACCAAAGTTGTTCCGTTAGCTGCTGAAAGCTTAGGCGTCAGATCAATGTGCACATATGTTGAAACTCCTGATGTACGAGTTTTGCTTGATGCAGGCGTTTCCTTGTGTCCAAACCGTTTTGGTCTGCCGCCTCATCCGAAGGAATTTGAGGCTATAATTGACTGCAGAGAAAGGATTGCACAGTTTGCGGACAAGGCGGAAGTTGTGACGTTGAGCCATTATCATTTTGATCATCACACGCCCTCTTACGGAGACTGGTTAAGCCAGTGGACAGAAGATTCCGAGACTGCAAGACAGATCTACCAAGGAAAGCATGTTTTGATGAAAAATCCAAGAGAATGCATTAACGCCAGCCAGCGACATCGAGGATGGCTATTCCAGCAAACAGGCGCAAAACATGCGAAAAAATGGGAAACCGCTGACAGCAAGTCATTTTTGTTCGGCAGCACACTGATCAGGTTCTCTGAACCAGTATTCCATGGATCAGAAGACTCGTTCCTGGGATGGGTTCTCATGACAGTCATCGAGTTTCAAGGAGAAAAGTTCATGTTTGCACCTGACGTTCAGGGACCTATTTCCATGCGAACTCTTCAGTTGATAGTTCAGGAAAAACCCGACATGATAATGTTGGGCGGACCGCCTCTATATTTAGCTGGCTTCAGAGTTGACGAAAAGCAGATTCAGACCGGATTAACAAATCTCAAGGAAGTCGTCAAACACGTGCCAACAACGATCCTTGAACATCATATTTTGCGAGATGAAAACTGGAATGAAAAGACTACTGACGTTTTCTATTGCGCTTTTGAAGCGGGCCACACGGTTCTAACAGCAGCTCAATTTTTGAATAAGCCAAACATTTTTTTGGAAGCTAAACGGAAAACACTTTTCAAGGAACACCCACCATCAAAGGATTTCGAGAGATGGATGAAACTAGGAGGAGAAGCACAAAAAAAGGTTAAAAATCCTCTCTGATAAATGTTATACTGCTTTTTCTCGGCTCACTATTGCTCTCTGATCAGCTTTTATATCCTCAACCATTGAGCCGATCATTTCTGTCTTGCTCCTCAGCAGACCAATTACATGGTGAGTCCCATTAGTTAGATGGGCTATTCGTTCAGTTACGCTGAAGCCATACGTTTCCCTGCCGTACATTTTCGAGTTAGTGTTGATGGCTATCACATGAACCCCTTCTCGTCTAACAATTTTTGAGACGGCAAACACGTCTTCTGTAGCAACGTCTTCGTACTTTCTGACTGCAACTAGGGTCTCGTCTATCTGACGGATTTGTCCTGTTTCAAGACTCTTGCTCAGGGGGACATTGGCGCTTCCATCAGTCACTATGACCATTACAGGCGTGGTTGAGGGGTCTCTACGTTTTGTTTCTTTCAAAACATCTAGAGCCTTGTACATACCAGTAGCGAGAGGCGTAAAACCACTCACGCGCATGCTGACTAGCTTGCTTGCAACCACCCTCAAATTGGCTATAGGATGTTGGACAACAACTGCGCTGAGATCTTTCAGGGCAACTATTCCAACACGATCTCTGCACCTGTAAGCATCGCTATGCAGTTTAAGTAAGGCTTCTTTCACCGCTTCAAGGTTCAAAAGCATGGAACCACTTAGGTCAACAACAAACATCATAGTCAAAGGAACCTTATCTGATCTCAACTTCTCACGTATATCTTCAACAGCAATCTTCAGAATAGTCTCAACAGGTTTCTCACGAGACCCGCTCTTCCTTGCAGCCTGACGAATAGTTGCGGGTATATGGATGTCAGCAGGTTTTCCATGAGGAAGTTTCCAGCCATAAGGTCTACCTCTATTAAGCGTAGTGACAGCGTGTGCATGTCTCCCGGCGTAGACGCTTCTGCTCCTTGTCTTTATGCCGCCCATTCTCAGAAAAAACTCTGAAGGAGAAACCACTCGATTCTTCATGTTGCTGAGCAGCGTGTAGCCCTGTGTGATCCCTGCTGGGTGAGCAGCTTCGCCAACAGTTGGGTAGGCCTTTCTCTTGCTTTTCTCTGGAACTGCCTTGTCTTCATAAGTCTGACCCTTCAGCATGTCGCCCTTCTGGAGACCATCTCCAACCGGTGCATCTTTCGGCGTTTTGTCTAATCTTCTGCCCTTACCCCACATTCCTCCAGTAAGAGAAGCGATAAGGTTGCGAATTCGAAAGTCAATCTTCTTGATCTTGTTGATGCGTTTGCAGTTTTGGGCATGTTTTTCTTCGTCTTCTCGGGCATCTTTCTTTACCCATAATGCGGTTTTCCCAAACAGTCGAGTCCGTTTGTTCACGTCTTCTTTCGTGGTTTCGCCAGTCTTTTCAAACCTGTAGAGTTTTTTAGCTGAAGCCGTAAAGGTGTCAAAGATTTCTTGTGAGGTTGCAGGCTCCAGGAATCCTCCTTCGCGTGTTCTGTGACTCAAAGCAAGTTCAGCTGCAACGAGAACGTCGTCAAGGGTTGCTTCTGTTCTGTTTTCAAACGCTGCCAAAGTAATAGTAGCCTTGGCAATTATGATGTCGGGACGCAAACCGTCTACCTTCAAATCTAGGCATGCCTGAGAAATGCTCTTTAAAAGTCCTTCTGGCAAAATCACTTTTCCCAGCATCGTTTTCGCTTGCGCTATTTTGTTTCGCAGTTCCTCTTGTGATTGCCTGAAATCATCATAGAATTTCTCAGGGTCTGTTTCAAACTGGATGTTTCTTTTAACGATCTCAACGCGGTCTCCAACTGACGCTATACTCCCAACACTGACAGACATGGGAAAACGGTCAAGAAGCTGCGGCCGCAACTCGCCCTCTTCTGGATTCATAGTTCCCACGAACAGAAAACGCGAAGGATGACTTACCGATATTCCTTCTCTTTCAACAACATTCCAACCAGTGGCCGCAGCATCCAGCAAATCATCAGCAATATGATCAGGCAAAAGGTTGACCTCATCCACATAAAGCACGTTCTGGTTAGCCTCAGCCAGAATCCCCGGCTCCAACGCCTCTATACCGTGTTTTATTGCTTTTTCAACATCAAGACCCCCTATGACCCTGTCCTCAGTTGCACCGAGCGGAAGATCAACGACAACCATTCCACGCTCTTCAACAAGCATTTTCTCGTCTTTTCGGTATTTCTCACTACATGTTGGACACATGTTTGAAGGATCATCCGGATTGCAATTGAAAGGACAGCCTTTAACGACCTTAATCTTCGGAAGAATGTCCGACAGAGATCTAACGATTGTCGTCTTCCCGCAACCTTTAGGTCCTTTGATCAATAAACCACCTATCTTCGGGTTAATGGCGTTTATGAGGATAGCAAGCTTAAGCTTCTCCAAGCCGACAATTGCGGAAAACGGGAAGACGAGACGTTTTCGCTGCATGGACTGGTTCTCCTAAAACTTAATGCAAAGAAGCGACCTTTAACCTTTGGTTTCCAATGGAAGGTGGGGCCGGGACTGGGATTTGAACCCAGGCGCTAGGCTCCACAGGCCTATAGGCTACCAAGCTACCTCATCCCGGCCACGTCTCGCTTGGTCTGTCTTCGCCTTTTGTTCAATGTCGTTAATACTTATTTACATTTTCCAAGCAAGGAGCCAAATGGATTCACCGAATTGAGTAAGTTATAAATAAGGCGTTCTGTCAGAGCTATTTTGTGGAAGTGAGCAAATGAAAAAGCTGAATGCTTTACCACTGATTTTTGTCGTTCTGTTTTCAATTTTCGCAATGTTGCCTATTGCCGCTTCGATTGCTGAGTCCAGAGTCCAAGAAGCAGTCATAATCATCTATGCGATTCCGCCTAAAGATAATTCCATGGCCAATCCAAACTACGAGCTAATTGGAATCAAATGGTACACGACGATAAACTACTACATAAACCCAAGCAACAGCTACGGCTTCTCCACAACAGCTGCCGTGAACACGATAACAGCATCAACCAGCGCTTGGGACAAAGAGACAGCCTTCGCAGTGTTCTCTTACAAAGGAACCACCACAAAAACCGCGGGAAAACGTGACGGCTACAACGTGATCTCTTGGGGTCGCTACTCCGTAGGAGCCATCGCCGTGACATACCTCTGGTACAGCGGCGACAGAATCACCGAAACAGACTGTCGAATGAACACACGCTACGCGTGGAGCCTGACAGGCGAAGCAGGAAAAATGGACGTTCAAAATATTATGACGCACGAGTTCGGCCACTGGTGCGGTCTCGCAGACCTGTATAATGCCGCAGATTACTGGTTGACAATGTACGGCTACGGCAACTACGGCGAAACATACAAACGAACACTCGGCTTAGGTGACATCAACGGTCTAGAAGCAGTCTATGGACCATAAACAGACCACATGCCTCCAACCTTTTTCTTTTTTGGTTCGAAATTCTCAGAGCTCTTTGAAAGAGGTTTATTAGAATAATCTGTTCTGGTATTACCCTCCAAGCAGTATAGTCCAATTCGGCAGGATGCGTTTCTATGGGTTTAAAACAAAACTTTGACACTCGTTTAGCGTTACTTGGTGTGGCACATTCTCTTAATCACTCACTCTTCTTAATAACACCCCCTCTACTTGGGCTGATAATGAACAACTTTGGAGTTTCAAAAGCAGAAATTGGTTTAGTGATGACAATTGCATCACTAATCTATGGAGTGGGCGCAATTATTGGAGGCCCTCTTGGTGACAGAATTGGAGAGACTAGAACCATTATGATTTGCCTTGCGTTTTCAGGTCTTTCAACGCTCGTCATGCTGGTCGTTACAGTCTTTGGAACCATCTATGTTTATGCTGTGGCATTAATACTGATGGCTGCATGGGCCAGTTTGTACCATCCGGTCGCAAATTCACTGATTTCAAAGGCTTTCAAAAATCGAGTTTCTGTTGCAATGGGAATGCACGGCGTGGTTGGAACAGCTGGAATTGTTCTCACACCCACGATCTCGTGGCTCATCGGCGCAGCCTTTGGCTGGCCCTGGGCATTCATTTGCTTTGGCGTCCCATCCATGATAGTTGCTTTACTAATTGCAAGATTCTACGGAGAAGACAAGCACACAAGCGAGAACAGAGGATCAATATCGGAGGCTCTAAAAATCCCCGACTTGAGATCACTCCTAGTCTTCAACGTTGCTATTGGGTTTTTCATGAAAGGAATTGACCTTTTTTCTCCAATATATCTAGGAAATAATAAGGGAATAGGCTCAATGTGGGCATCCATAGCTCTGTCTCTGATGCTGACCGCAGGAGTTTTTGGACAGCTTCTTGGAGGCATCGCAGCAGACAAGTATGGCTCAAAAAGGGTCCTCATTGCCGCCATGACAGGCATCTGCATCAGTCTGGTTTCACTGCTCTTCTTCCCCATCCCGCTCGTCGGGATAGCCATCTTTGTTTTGGTTTATGGCCTATTCTTCAATGCACATCAGCCCGCGTTAACTGCGATAACTGGATTATGCAGCCCCGAGGAACAGCGAGGAGCAGTTTTTGGCATTTTCTTCTTCACGTCTTTTGGGCTTGGATCTTTTTCTCAAGTGATATCAGGCTACATCGGCGACCTGTACGGCTTAGACTGGACATTCTACCTACTCACATTCTTTGCCGCTGTAGCCTTGCTACTGTCATTAAGGATTCCTGATAAACGCCCAATTTCAGAACAGTCTTGACGCCCCAAATCGCACAACACCTGCGACTCTAAACTCTGCAAACTACTCTCAGCGAGAGTAATCCGAAAACCATCGAAGCTTATAAGCATAGTGAAGTGAGTTTTCTGAAAACGTCCACTGTACAGCTCGATAACATTACAGCCGTTCACAAAACGCTAATACAAAGGGAACGCCACGCAACAAAGATGGCGAAAATATAAGAGCCTAGAAGCAAACCTGCCAAAATTTGTGAAAAATGGAGCGAAAGAGAAACGTATCCGCCTTTTTTACAATAAAAAGCTAAAAAACGCCACTGTCAATTGTCAAAAAGACATAAAATAGCAAAAGTCAACCATTATCACTCTTACCGAGAGTAAGGCAAATCAGCGAACCTGCCTAGGCAGAAACACTAAGCCGACGCACGATATCAGAAACTGAGGGCTGTAAAAGACAACCTAAATTAATTCTATGAATGACTTTTCTGTTCGAAGACAGGCGAACCCTATATACTCATATCCTAGACGGTAAAAAATGCAGAGAAAGACACAGATCTTATCGAAACCAGGGGACAATTGATGACCTGATAGACCAAAACCAACCTTAAAAAACATGGCGGCGCAACGGCTACACGCTTGAACTCAACGCCTTCAAGACGCCACATGAACGAATAGTAGGCGTACTGATATAATTTACAACAAACAGGTTAAGATCAGTTACTGCTTCCGAACAAAATGCGCCAAACATGCAAAATTCAACATAGTCACCTTTAGCTAGAGTTGAGAAAAATACGAAGCATCCATTAATGATGTGGAAAGCACACCAATTTGCTGACTCAAGGATTTAACGTTGATTAAGAGCGTTTGCCATCTAAAGCTCACCCATCACTTGAATCAGTATTGTTCTTCGTCTGGGATGAACGTCTGTTTCCACAAATAGGATAGATTGCCAAGTGCCAAACTGAACTTGTCTTCCAACTACAGGCAGAGTTCTATCAGGTGGCAAAAGCACTGACCTAAGGTGGGCATGCGCGTTTGACGGGTGACTGTAGGGTGCATCTCTGGGAACGAGCTGCTCAAGCATTGTCTTAATGTCTTCCAACAGAGAATAGTCCTTCTCCGTAAGAACCAGTATGCCTGTTGCATGAGGAGCGAACACATGAACTAAACCGTTTCTCACAAGGGACTTGGCAACTGCTTCCTGAACTTTCTCTGTCAAATCCACAAATTCTATTTCACCCTTCGTTGAAAAACTGTGGCTTGTGTTGAAGACCTTAAACTCTGACATGTCTCTGTTCACTCCAAAGTCTTAGTCATGAGTATCTCATCAACACACTTTCCTTCCTTAAAGAACTTCCTTGGAATGCGCCCAACTTGGACGAATCCAACTTTCTCATACACGTGAATCGCTCGACTGTTAGATCCGAAGACTGATAGTGTCAAGAGTTTCAAGCCCCAGTTTTTACCCTGATCAATTAGAGCTTTCATCATCTCAGTACCTATTCCCATATCCCGAAAACCGCTCTTAATTCCTATACCCAAACCGCCGACATGTGCAGAGTATCCGTCTCCGCGGCCTATTTCCGAGTTAGCGACAACTTCGCCGTCTACTTCTGCCGCTACGTAAAGCATGTCTCCTCTCTCTATGCTGACTAAAGCTCTTGACAGCCAACTTGCCTCCTCATCTCGAGTCATATTTACCGTTTTGATTATATTGGCTTTCTCTTCGACTAAGGAGTTGATGAGTGCCAGCATGTCGTCTAGATCTTCCCATTTAGGAGTACGCAGAATCACTTTTCGTCCGTCTTTTGCCACATAACTTTTAACGATTTTTCCAGACAACATAATGCAAGCTTATGCTCGAACTGGTTTAATAGTTTTCAATTAATCCGCGTATATGCAGTCGAAAAGAGGGAAGCTCGGCGATGCTTCCGTATACGAGCTTACCCTCTAGCAATACGGAGCATGCTGGTGAAACATAAAGCAGCAGAGTATTACCAATATCACCAATGCAACCAAACAGAAAAAACCGTACATCAAAACGCGAAAAATATCAACGGTTTAGCCTACACCAGACAATACAAATGCCTACGCTCATCCTAGAAAAGCTTGAAAACAGCTTCTTTTTCGGCCGCAAGAAGCACTCAAAACAGGATGGTGAAAGCCCAGTCATGTTTCTTCAAGAGCAAAATGTCGGTATACTGAAGCATCGCCAGAAGTCACAGAGACAACCAAACTGTGTTGCCCCAGAGTCTGTCTAGCCAACGATTCTCGCATGCATAGAAGCCGAAGACCAAAAAGGAAGTAAAAAAGAAGAAAGGCAACTTGAACCCCAATAGATCTTATCTGCTCGTAGATACAAACGTTCGTTCAATTGCAGCAACTGATGAGAGACAACAAGTCTCAACCAGATAGAGTTTCTAAGAAGGTTGAGAGACAATAACCGCAGGAGAAGCAAAGTGGTTGGAGCAAACGCAACCAGAACAGAATGGGCGTCTTGGAAGCTCGTTCAAACTTGTGGGAACCCCCAAAATTCTCGAAGTGTTTGCGAAGCTTTGGTTTTCTGTTTTGGATGGAGATTTTCAACGGTTCTTATATGAGGCCACGGCCACTTTTAGGGCTATATGCTCAAAACAAGCTAATTTCGTGGAAATATGGCAAGGAATGGTTCGGCTAGGCATGGGTGAGTTTTTAACATGAATCTATGGACTTCCGAAAATCCTTCGCTTTTCAGAATGGACTTTTTCGAACTCTTTATGGAAAATTGAAAATACCTGAAAAGCGGTCTCTCAGTCTGGGCATGGAGAGTCTTTGAATGAATTGGAAGTTCTGGAAGACTAAAAGATCAACGGAGGAACGGTTAGACCTTATCCAACTTGGCATGTTTCGAGAGGCTATGAACATCGAGAGACACCGAAAGAAGACGCCTGAATATGTCGCTTAGCTTCCTAACAGAAAACTTCAGAATTCAAAATTTTTTGCGATTTTATCGTTTTTTCACAGTTTTTTCAAATCTTGATTTTTCGGCAAAATGGGTTATTTGGTTTCAAGCCCTGTCCGAAAATGGATAAGGCGTCTACGTGTCTTTCTTGGCGAAAGAAGGCAGATTTGAGGAGAACAGACGAGTGGCCTAGCCTCTCGCATGGACTTTACCGTGGCCTCATATAAATACCTACGAGAATCTCCATGCGAAGCAAAAAACTTATGAATGCTATCATGTGCTTAAGATGTATGCATGTGATGTAAATGTCTGAAGACAAATGGACATCTATAAGGCTCAAGAAATCAACAGCCCAGAAACTTGGCGAGATCGGCAGGAAGGGCGAAAGCTACGATGACCTCATAGTTTGGCTTCTTGAAAATAGCAAGAAACGAAAACTCCAGCCTAAGGGTAAGCAAGAGTAAGCAGGTTAGGCTATCTTTTTCTGCAAAAAATGGCCGCTCGTGACCATGCACCATACAGGAAAGCATGCATGGCAAGAAGAAATCGATATACGATAAGATCAGATAGCAGAAAGTCCAATGTACCCTAATACCTCACTACACTACCTAATTGTGAAAGAATGATACTTAACAGAACAAGGATGACCCTTTCCTTCAACGAAAAAGAACGTGTAAGGATGGAGGAAGTAATGAAAGAATACGGTTACACTCAGCACGCTGTAGTGAAGATGGCACTGGATTATTTTCTTTTTCCAAAAGAACGTGACAGAATCCCTGTTGACGGTTATGTGAGTCTCATAGAAGGTAAGGGAGATTATCATAAAAGAAAGGGATGATCTCAGTCCAATAACTAACGAGGAACTTCAAACGTATAAGGATAAGATCCAGAAGCTAACCGAAGATCTGGAAAGAAATCTGAAACAGATGGAAACTCTCAAAGAGCATACCGATAAGAGATTTGCCTGCCTTTAGACGTTGCGAGGATCATGCGGTTAGCACCTAAACAAATACCACCATAGACTTCGAAAAATAAAGCCATAGAAACGCCTCTTTTGGGTCAAACCTTTACATGTTATCGGGTTTTTCATATTGCGAGTTTGGAAATAACCGCTTTAATAATTGGCAGCCATATCTTGAGATAGACGAAACGGAAGGTGCTAAACTTGACTCTCGACAGTTTTGGAGAAGGCGTAGAAACACTTGAGCGAACCGTCAGTGGGAGAAAGATGACTGTCCAGTGGGACTGGGACGCCTTCAAGAGCACTGAAGGTTTTCCGATTGACGACAATCTCATTAACTGGGCAATAGGTCAAGAGCAAGCATTGAAAGAGTGTTTCCTCTGCTTAGATGAGTGGGTTCACAAGCTCAAATATCTTGAGCGGAACAAGTGGCACGAAGGTTGGAGCAAAGCCGGCAAAGATAGGCCAACAGCTAAAACAGTGATAAGTCCAGGGCCGTACCTGCTACTTCTGGGAGATCCTGGTACAGGCAAGTCGCTGATTGGACGAGCCTTGGCCGAGAAGTTAACACAGACATACAAAGAGAACGGAATAAAGCTTTATGACGCTCTGTGCTGGAAGAACCTCGCGCTGCCTAGTCATCCAATGGTTTCGCTAACTAAAGCAGGCGAAGGAAGAAAGATTCTACAGGTGGAACAGCTTAAGGAATTTAAGCGAAAATTCACAACCAAGATTGGTTTGAAAGCTTTACAATTGTTTCTGGTAATGATGGGCTTAGTTCTGATATCATTAGGCTTCTACTTCATGTTTCAAGCTTGGCAAACATGGAGCCTGAACCCGAACTTTCTGGGCGAAACATTGCAAGAGTACTATCACAGCAGCTTCGCAGATTACCTGATTGAACGATTCGTCGGGCTTGTTCCGTTGACGTTCATTCCAGGAGGAAGTCTGATCTTCTTTGGAGTCTTCATCTGGTGGCTCTCTCGTCTCATGGGATCAGGTGGCCTCAAAGGAATCGGAGGCGCACAGCAATCCGACGCTCCGAAGCTAGTAGTCGACAACAGTCCAGAACGTGCACCATTCGTGGATGCAACAGGCCACAGAAGCGCACAGCTGTTCGGTTCAATAGCATGGGACCCATATCAAACAGGCGGCCTAGGCACACCAGAACACCAAAGAGTGTCTGCAGGAGACGTTCACGTCGCCTCAATGGGCATACTATACATCGACGAAGTAAAGAACCTAGACCCTGAAGAAGCAATAACGTTGCTTACAGTGCTTGAAGACGGTCAGTTACCGATTACATTGAGAGGCAGACTACATGGCGGCGACACAGCAGCCATGGCAGTTTCAACAGAGCCGGTTCCAACCATAACTTTCCTTGTAGCCGCCGGAAACTTTGACAGCATCAGTCAGATTCACCCCGCATTAATGGATCGCATCTACGGATATGGCAAGGTCGTCAGAATGAACAATGACATGCTTGGCACAGTAGAAAACAAGCGCAAGTATGTCCAGTTCGTAGCTCAAGAGGTCAAAAGATTTAACCTTCCACCATTCAGCAGAGACGCATGCCAAGAAGTGGTGGAGGAAGGCAGACGAAGAAGTAACAAAAGAGACGCTCTTACGACGAGATTCAGACCGCTGATTTCAATAATCAAGACAGCAGCAACGCTCGCCATCAACGAAGACGCAAAAATTGTTGAAAGTAGACATGTCAGAGAAGCCATCGAACAACACTGCAAGACTATTGAAAGACAGATATTGGAACACGACATGAGCGAGAGAGGTAAACTGCTGGAAATAAAGACTCAAGGGAGCATGGTTGGACAGATACACGGCTTAGCAGTCGTGAAAGATCCGTTCAGCGGCGAAATGACTGGCAGCGTACTGAACGTCAAGGCAAACATGGTTAAAAGAAGCGATCTGCCACGAACTTATCCGTTCAAAGGATACTACAAGGTCACTGGCGTGGCGAAAGGCCAAAGTTTCATCTCGGACAGCATTGCCAAAGTTAGAAGTGTAATCTTACAAAAATACGGTGTAGACATAGCTCAAGACTATCTGACTCACATCGACTTCGCGCAATCCTATGGCGTGGATGGTCCGTCTGCAGGTGTCACGATGACCATATTGTTATGCTCTATGATCGAAGGGAAGCCAGTGAGACAGGACGTAGCGGTCACAGGAGAAATCAACCTAGGCGTTGGAGATTCAATTCAGATCACAGCCGTGGGCGGCGTTTACGAGAAGATCAAGGCTGCTGAAGCATGGGGCTTCAAAAAAGTCGTGGTACCACAGAAGAACTTTGATCATTCGATCGACATAAAAGACTACAGTATAGGAGTCGTGCCTGCAGCAACATTGGATGAGTATCTCAGAGAATGCTTAGTCGAGAAATCGATGCTGCAGATCCCATTGCAGGCTTATAAGCGTAGAAAACCGTAAAGGCTCTTAGGCTCTGAAGATTGTTTCCCTTTGGAACTCCGTCAGCCTAGGAGCTCCCCACCCCATTATGAGAGAAGTTGATAAGGCAGAAATCCGAAGATGGCGGAAGCGAGGATTTTACAGCGAAAACGTTCTCGTAAAGCTCCTGCAGAAAAATGGTTACAATTCTGTGCGCGTTCCTGTAAGCAACCCCAGCCTAAACCCTTTGCCAGATGTTATGGCAAGAAAAGGCGAGCACATCTACGCGTTTGAAGTGAAAAACGTAAGCTATTATGCATACTTTCCTAAGCAGCAAATCGACAAACTCTTTAGATTTTTGAATGAACTCATTCCAACAGATAACACCCACAAACACGCAATACTAGCAGCACATCTGGGCAAAAAATGGATTTTCAAAGAAATCGACTGGAAAGAATGGGAAAAAGGCAAACTTCCAGAAAAAGCAAGAATACTTAAAAGAGACAGAGGCAATTTCGACCCAGAATAGAGAGAGGTTGACTGAACAGAAAGACCAGTGCTTGCGAGATGTTGTGATTTTTTATCACATGATTGTCTATGTTGATCCTGGCATTTGTGTTGTTTATGGCGAGTGGAGAAGTTTATTT
>Ga0315284_10006128_pt1 | contig 17127 bp, 32 predicted proteins | sample YL17G09_16_MG_FD_203696 | JGI IMG/M metagenome (GOLD analysis project Ga0315284, IMG submission 203696) | Sediment microbial communities from Yellowstone Lake, YNP, Wyoming, USA - YL17G09_16 | ecosystem: Environmental > Aquatic > Freshwater > Lake > Sediment | place: USA: Wyoming | collected...
TCACGGCCCAGACTTCCCCGAGTTCCCGGAGACGCTTCACGCCCGCTACTGCACCCTCGTAGACGGGGATGTTGAGACAAAGCCCGGGGACCTGCATGGATTTGTAAATGGCGCCTGCGTCAGTTCCTGGAATGCAGAGCGCCTTCATGATGTCCCAGTCATCGATGGCGTCTGCTGTATACTCTTGTCCGGTGTACGTCTTGATAGCTGCGAGACACGGCGTGATGAAATCGGCGCAGACGCCGTCGATGTCGAGAAGAATACGCATACAAGCTCCTAGTTGATAACTGCGTAGCTGGTGATGATGACCTCGTCAACCTTGCCGCGCTTGTCACCCTTACTGTTGATCGACCGCCCACACTGGACTGTGTCGACACAGAACCCGCGGTACAGGTTCCGGATGAAGGGCGTGTCGTTGTTGGACAACATGACGTATGCGCCTCGCCGGTGCAGCTCTTCCGCGTGCAGCGCAAGTTCTTCTTGCTGCTTGTCGCCGAAGGCATCTTTCGTGTACGACGTGAAGCTCGAGGTCTTGGAGACGGGGTCGTAGGGCGGATCGAAGTACACGAAGTCTCCTTTGGAGACGTCCGTGGACGTTGTCGCATACCCGTCAACTCGAAGCGTCGCGCCCTTCAAAAGCCTTGAGGCGGCGGCCAAGGCGTCTGCGTCGAAGATCTTGGGGTTCTTGTAGGAGCCTCGCGGGACGTTGAATTCGCCCTTCCGGTTGACGCGCCACAGGCCGTTGAAGCAGGTCTTGTTGAGGTAGAGGAACATCGAGGCGCGAGCAACGGCATCGTCGGCACAGCCTCCGCTGTTCCAGACCTCACGCGTCTCGTAGTAGTACGCCTCTCGGGTGTGCGCCTGGCGGTGGACCTTGAGCATCTCGACCAGGCCGTGCGTGTTCTGTGCGACCACGCGATAGAGGTTGATCAACTCCTCGTTCATGTCACCGAGCACCGCGCCAACAGGCTCGAGGGCGAAGAACAGAGCGGCACCGCCCGCGAACGGCTCGTAGTAGCGCTTGAACGTCTTGGGCAACCGCGCACGCAGCTCGGGCAGAAGTTTGGTCTTCCCTCCGACCCACTTTACAATCGGGGACGCTCGCATCGAGGAACCCTATAGGTTTATCGCGCAAGCGTCAACCAAGGGCAAAAAAACAAGGGCGCGATCTCGTGCGCCCTTGTCGTCACCTGGTCCGCTGCTCGTCAGCCGTCAGCTGGCTGTCGAACCCGAACAAGGTGTCCAACTCCTCCGCAAGACCCTCGAGTACGCTCTTGATGGCGGCGTTTCGCACACCATCAAGTTCCGTGTCGTAGTGGTCGTCATACATCCAGTACGCACGAGAGCGCAGACGCTTGGCCAGCACGTGCAGCTGACCAACCGTCACGGCCTTGGCCATGTCGTCGGGCTTCCACATTTGGTCGTCGTCTCCGTTCACGGTATGACGGGCGTGAAGTCCAAGTAGTCGATGAGCGTCTTCGGCGGCCCGCCGTCACTGCTCAACAGGAACACCGAGATGCCGTGGTCTTTGAGCCTGTTCGTGGCCCACTTCGCCGCGTCCCTCGGCGACGTGAAACCGCCGCTTCCGACATAGACGACCTCACGGTCGTGCTGCCGGTGATCAGGGAGTGTGGAGACCGTGGCATTCCAGCGACCGTCGCGTCCTTCCAGAAGGATCTCCCAGGGAGCCTGTCGCGCGGTCCAGATGCCGTCAGTGAGTTTGGTCGCGTTCATAGCCCGACCTTCCGGGTGATGCGCGCGTCCTCGAGCCAGTTGTACGCAACACGCGTCTCGTCCGGGGACATCTCGAAGAGGTCTTGGAGGAGGAGCATGCACACCTTCCGACGTTCGCCGGACGCGGCCATCTCCTCGAGAAGCTCGAGGTCGATCCCAGGGACCGGGTGCGTCACGTCGAACGTCAGTGCCGCGTTGTGCAGCTTGCACGCCAGGTCGTTACGCCGCTCGACCTGGGCGAGCTTATCGTTGGCCTGGTAGTAGATCTTCTCGTCGGGGTAGCGGTTCTTGACGTACTCGAGAGCGGGCGTACGTCTCGCCGCAAACTCACCGAGCGCATCGCTCAGCAGGTACTTCAGGTCAGCCTGTTCCTCGACGGAGAGGCCTGCATCAACGGTCATAATGATCTTGGTAGCCATGGTCAGATGGTCCTTTCACCGCGCGTCAGCGCGTGTTGTCGTCTTCGGAAATTCGAAGAACGATTGGAACGTCGTAGAGAGGGTTGTCTACGGGAGTCAGTTCGTCGTCGTCGGTTTCGCCATCTAACAGATATCGAACTTGGAAAGTCATGGAGAGTGCGGCCTTGACCGTCCGAGCAACCTCCAGAATTTCTTCTGAGGGTTGATCGGGCAGGCAAAGCAGGACGCGTCTAGGGCGCATCCTAGTATCCTACTAGGCACCGCCCCGTTCAGTAGGCGAATCCAGCTTGGAGACGTCGCGTCTTCTCGACCTGGATCGACTTCTTGGGGCTACAGGAAGCGCCCTTGCCTGTGGGCATGTGTCGCGAGCCCTTCCCCGTGCCTCTCTTCCGAGAACGCTTCTTTGCTGCGACGAGGGTCTGCGAACCCTTGGGGACCTCCAGCCAGTAGGTCCCCGGCTCGAACCCCCGCTTGTTGTCGAACCCGTTGATCGCGGTCTTGACGTTCGGAGAGGGAATGTACCGCTTCGTCTTGGTCATCTTCCCCGTCACGGGATCTCCGAAGGCAACGTACACACTGTTCTCGTAGACCCACGCCTTGTAGGCGCCGGGAATCTGCCGCGCGATGGCGTGCGCGATGACACACTCGTCGGGGGCGAAGCACTTTGCGTGTTTGACATCGAGTTTGTTGACCTCGATGCGCAGACGGCGCTTGGTGTCTTTGTAGGCGGCGATCGTCTTCAGGCGAACTTGCTGTGAAACTTTGGTCGACATGTTGGATCTCCTTTGGAATGTCATTGGCGAGACCTGTGGGACAGATCTGCGGGGTGTGCGACGCTGGTAGTTGAACTAGTGGAGCAGGTGCAGGTGTTTCATCGCGCCGTCGCGATTTCTGTCATAGAGCACGTAGGTATCGTGTTCGACGTCGACTCCGGTGCCCTGGAACTCTTCCGTCTTCCGGGAACCGTCACGCATATGGACCTCGACCTCGTAGTCCACGACCCCCTCCTCGCCCTGGGGACACTGGTGCAACGTCACCGCACGCACGTCGCGCACGTCGCCGTCTTGCAGCATCTCCTGGACACGGAAGGGGATCATGAATGCGATCGGCAGCTCGCAGCGGAGGCCCGCCTGCAGAAGCGCATTACTGAGGCAGTCGAACGCGTTGGTGCTCACGGCACCATTATAGGCGCGGGGTCACCGTCGGGAGGATCGCCCAACAACGACAACCCTTGGTCGTAGATACGGTCCAACTGCTGGACCATCCATTGCTCTGCCTCGGCGACCGAGCCTCCGAGGGTTGTCGCGATCGTGTGGCCGTTGTCGGTCAACGTGCAACGAAACTTCCCGTTCTCACGTGTGATTCGCTTTTCCATGGCGTTACTCCTTCCCAGCGACGGTGAAGAGCAGTGGTGCTGCGGTCGGTGCTGCTACGGGTTCACGCTCGGACTTTTCCCGCAGGTTGTCCCGCCGGTCAAGCTCGTCTGTGACCTGGAGCTGCGCGCTCGCGACGGCCTTGACAAGGGCGCCTTCGCCCTTCAACACCGGCACCGTACACACGAGACGCTTGTTGAGGTCGAACCCCTGAACCGCGTTCCGTTTGTAGTGGTACCGAACCGTCGCATGGACGACGCCGTTCCCGAGCACACTCCACTCACGTGGGGACGTCGAGCCGTCCGTGTCTCGGAACTCCGCCGTCACGAGCCAGTGCCATGAGCCGATGTCCGCCCGACTAGCAGCGGCGATCGTGCTCGCCTCGATGCCCTCCCGGAGGAGGGGCACCACGATGCCGCGTTTGGCACGTGACACACCTGTGTGCTTCAGCGCGGTCGCTTCCGCAACTTCACTCGCAGCGCACTCGGGACAGATGTCCCGGTCACCTTCGAGGATGACCAGCGAGGGCGTGAGCGTCTCGGCCTGTGCGGGGCAAACCGCACACGTACGCAGCACGACGGGCATGTCGTACGTCGAGCCCTGCATCTCCTCCACGCCTTGCGCGCGAAGAGGGACCTCGCTCGGGGGAACAACGACCTCTGCATCGACAGCAGCCGCTGGCGCTTCGATGACAGCCTCGATCGGGGTTTCGGTCGCAGGCGGGACTTCGGCCGAAGTCTCAACCACGACGTCTTCCTCGATCGGAGCCGTGTACGAAGCGTTCTGCCGCCGTGTCTTCCAGTTGCGATACGCCGCGCGAATGGCCAGAACGTCCTGCCATCCGTACAACGCGAACCAGATGATGGCGAGGGGAAGGTCCCCTGTCATCAGGCAGAACGCGACGAAACTGAGCGTCGAAGCCCCGGGCACTGCGAAGTAGTTCAGCACCAGGTGCAACGCGGCGTAGATCGCAAAGGGCACCGACGCGATACACATCGCGACGAGCGCTGCGGCGGCACCGAGATACGTCGCGACGTCGAAGAGACCCTCGATGACCGCGAAGACAGTCAGCGTCCAACGTGCAGCGCGACTGCCGTTGGCTTCGGCCTTCTCGAGCCTCTCAACAACCGCGGCCAGTCCGTGAAAGAAGAGGCCGAGGCCGACGATGATTGCGATCGTGAGCACGGGGCTCACGTACAACCCGATCGCAACCGCCGTGATCATTGCACCGTAGACGACCATACGGAGCAGGGGGCGCAGTGCGCGGACCCAGAACCGTGTGGCGATCGCCTTGACGCGGGCGAAGAAGAACGCAAGCCGCGGGCGCTTGTAGACGAACGTCCGCGTGCCGCGTGCCACTGCCTTGAACGGCTTGGCAACAACAGCCGCGGTCTTGGTGAAGGCGCGCTTCACCGCGCCCAGGGCGCGCGATGCGGTGGCCTTGATGCGCGTCCAGACGGACGCTTTGGGCGTGACGGAATCCGCCGTCGCGGTGCGCGCCTTCGGGGCGGGCCGCCGGTGTGTCCGAGCAGTAGCCATGTCATAGCTCCTTGGAGGCCTTCCGACCTCGGGTGAAGGGTTAGAGCCCGAAGTGGGCGGCAGCCGCGACGCGCTCGTCCTCGGGCATCGCGAAGATGGTGTACGCCGTGACCGCCATCGTGATCGAAACCAACAGGACAGCACCGAGGAAGAGCGCCGTCACCACCAGCGTGGTGATCGGTGCGAAGAACAGGGCCACCAGCCAGAGGGCCCCGACGATCAGGCGCTTCCAGTTCCGCTGGAGGAACCGGCCCGTCGCACGGGCCGCGCGCTTCGTGTAGTAGATCGCGCTCTCGGCGATGTCGTTGGCGCGCCAGATGACCGCTTCCGCCGCCGGCTTGACCTTACGGCCAACCCACACGAACGGCTTCGCGATGACCTTCGCCGCCGGCTTGACCTTGCGGCCCACGAACACGAACGGCTTCGCAACGGCCTTGGCGGCCGGCTTGAGCTTACGGCCCACGAACACGAACGGCTTCGCGACCGTCTTGCCGACGGTCTTGGCCGCGGTCTTGATCTTCGTCCAGAAGGACGTCTTGGGCGCCGAGACGGGCGCATCGTTGACGGAAGAGTCCGCCGTGTTGGTCGCCTTCGGGGCGGCCTTCCGGTTGTACGCGCGAGCAGATGCAGTCGACATAGTCAGTGTCTCCTAGACCCTTCCGGGCCGTTGATGATGTCAGCGTTTGATTGAGTTAGTTCTTGGTTTTGTCGTCGTCGTCGTTCGCAGGTTGATGATCGCCGTAAGCCATCCAGCAGAAGTAGGCAGCGAAGAGAGCCGTGAGAATTGCAAGAATCAGCATGGCCTTCCAAGCCACGATAGTAGTGACGATGATGAGGGCGCCCACAGCGATACGCAGCCAGTTGTTGCGCAGGAAGCGTCCGGTAGCCTTCACAGCACGCTTGGTCTTGCGCCACGCGCCGCGCAGCTTGCTCTTGGCCCGCTCCCACCGTGTGGGCGGGCGTTCACCTACAGCGAAGTCCACCGTGGTTCGGAACTGGACCGGAAGGTCCCATGTGTCGAGGAGGCGCGAACGGTCAGCGCTAGCCATGCAGCGCAAGTCCGCCAGGTTGTACCCCGTCGCGTCGAAGAGTTCGTCCAGTGTCATGTGCTTTCTCCTTGCCCGTCAGGGCGGTTGGTGTCCGTCAGGATTCTTGCTTGGAGCCGCCAGAGGATTTCGAAACCTCGACCTGCTGATTACAAATCAGCTGCTCTGCCTCTGAGCTACGGCGGCATGGCCCGTGCGGGCCCAGACTAGTTCGAGTCGGCCGAGGCGTCACGCGCCTTGTACGACCAGTCCACGACCTCGACGGCCTGCGGTGCATGGCGCCCCGTGCGGGTCGCGTCACCGACGGCCAGGCGGGTCATGTAACCAGCAACCGCGTCCTTCAGCTCGCTCGCCGTCGAGTTCGCGCGAACCACGACGACCGGGTCGCCGACGCGCTCCTGGTCCCGCACGAGGACGGGCAGGATGATGAAGAGCAGTCCTTCCACTGCGCTGACGCGGTAGTCGACCTGCGTGAGCCGCGCCATCTTGAGTGCCGCCACGATGACGTGGTCCAGCGCCGCTTTGATTTCCGTATCGCACTTGGTGCACATGTCAGATGCTCCTTTGCCCGTCAGGGTTGTTGGTTGTTGAGTGGGTCGAAACGAATCAGGTCCCGAACCCACGCTGAGGCGCGAGGATGGCGGGCGTCGCCGCGAGCGCCTGGGTCAGGTCATCCTCGGACTGGAGGATGCGCACGTCCGCAGACGTGCAGTAGTCCGGGTCGATGACGATCTTGGTGCGCCAGGCGCTGTCCTGGTACAGCGCACGGAACGCGGCGCCATCCAACACCCAGCGACTGTCGCGCGAGACGTGCAGCGTGCCGTCCGCCGCCTTGTAGACGCGGTTCAAGCTCATGCCGTACTTGTGGCACAGCTCGAAGCTCGCGTCGTCGGCAGGCATGAGGTAGACGACGCACGGGGTGCCGTCGACCGTGAGAAGCCCCAGGCCCCCCGTCTTGGGGAGGCCTTCACGCCGCGTGTTGTACTCGTCGTGATCGTCGATGATGTTGGTGGTGAGCATGCTGCAGAACATAGTCCGGCAGATATTCGACATAGAAACTCCTTGCCCGTCAGGGCGGTTTGTTGTTCGTCAGAACCCTTCGAGGAAACGTCGCAATCGAAGACCAGATGCCCTGGTTGGCGTTTATCGCAACCATCGATTGAGACGCTTCCTCGAAGGCACGTCGGTAAAGACGTACTTTCGCTACACAGTCTTATGCCTCTTTTGGAGGCATGTTTTAGACTGTCTTGCGCCGGTAGACGTACAGCTCGTCGTGAATCCCCTGCCACTGCGGCAGTCGGATGTTCGCGACCTCGTCCCACTCACGGTCGAGCGTCGTGTGGAACGCCGCGTCTCCCGTGCAGCCGTACGACCCTTCCCCTATGTACGCTACCGTGTTCCCCGTGTAGCACTCCAAGGAGCGCGACGCGAAGTCGGTGTCGTAGTCGGGCCAGCACAAGAAGAGAGCGCGGTTGCCCCGCTTCTTGAGCTTTCCAGGACGGCCTTCAATCACCGAAGTCCACGTCTTGGTGAACTTGTAGCGGTTCGAAGGGTTATTGCCTGGGTGTTTGTCGTACGCCTGGATATCTACCCCACGCTTGCGCAGGAGATATGCCCAGTACCCCGTCCCTGCGCCCATCTCGATGATGGGCCCCAACGACGAGAGCGTCGCGAGTGCCTCTTCGCACGGGACGGCGAAGGAGTACGTCTTGACGAGGTCGTACCGGAGTTCGCTCGGCGAGAGCATCGACCCGCGCGCGTACCCTCCGGCGAGGGCGCTGTTCACCAGCTCGAAGCGACTCCGGTAGTCGTCCTCGCAGATTGTCGCAAGGCGCGCGTGTAACGCGGCCTTCTCCTGTTCGTACATACGCAAGTAGGCTGTACGGTCTCGGTCAGTGCGCATATTTTGAACCTTTCTGCCCGTCAGGGCGGTTGTTGTCGGTCAGGACCTTCGTGCCCTCTACTCCGCCAGCGCGTGCTGCGCCCAGAACGCGACGCTCTCCTTGAGCTGCGTGTGCAGCTTGTGGAGCAGCTCGTGGTCCTCGAGCCCGGGGTTGCCTTCGGCGCGGGCCGCCTCGTACCGCGGCGTGACCGCAGCGATCTGCGCTTCGATGTCACCCGGCTCCTTGGGCGTCTGAGGTGCGTCGATACTCTCGACACCATACGCCGTGTAGAGGATGCAGGCGTGTTCCTCGTGCGGCCCTGCGATCACCCGCACGAACCTCGTCGACTGCTTCGGCATCCTGATCATCCGCGAGTCCCACGTCCGGTCGCCGCGGGGTGCGTAGTAGACCTCATGCTCGTTGACCGGCGAGCCGTGCCCTGTCGGACCGTACAGGTCGTGTGTGACACTCCCAAGACCCAAGGGCAGCTCGATCGTCTCGATGAAGAACGCGTCCTTGGCCGCGAACTTCGTGAAGATGTAGTCCCACTGCGCCTGCGAGAAACCGTGGTCCATGTGTGATTCGGCGTGCTTCTTCATTTCGTCCTCCTATGCCCGTCAGGGCGGTTGTTGTCGATCGGAACCCTGGTTCTGTTCCCAAGCCCAGGCAGGCTCGGCCATGCGCCTTGAGGCCACGGCGGTCTGCGGTACGTAGTGGCTACGTCTAGGCGCCGCGGCGACAAGTCCACGCGCTCGTGTACTTGCCCCAGTAGGCAGCCCAGAAGTAGTAACGCACGTCCGCGAAGAGTCCGGCTTTCACCGGCTTCTGCAGAGTAGCCATCACGACCTCTCTCCCCGCTCATCACAAGCGGATTGTTACCCCCAGGCCGTGGGGGCACGGTGTCCGTCAGGACATGTGGTTCATTACGCGGCCTTCAGAATGCGCGGAGCCTCGAAGCATGGACGTGCCACGAAATCGAGCCATGTCTCCGTCACCTCCGTCGCGGTGAACTTCCGGCCTTCACGCCAGGCCGCCGACCGCAGGTCCGTGTACAGCACACGCAGCCCGTGCAGCGCCGTCACAAGCGTGCGGTCGAGCCGGTCGATCTCTGCCCATGCCGCGCCTCGGATCATCTGGACCGACTCGCCGCGGTAGTAGGCCTGAATCCAGGGCCGCATCAAGGGGACGAAGACCGCGACCAGGAAGTCCTGGACCGAGCGGTAGTTGTCCTCGTCGAGGACTTTTCGCACCAGCCGCAGCGGCGCCTGGAACTCGGACGTCTTGAGCAACATCTCGCTGCGCACCAGGCAAGATTTGAAGGCTCGGCTTTCCAGTCCGAGCTTCTGGATGAGGGTTTGTCGTTGTTTGAGATTGTGAGACAGAACATGCTGCATATGCATAGTGATTCCTTGCCCGTCAGGGCTGGTTTGGATGTCCGTCAGGACGTGTTTTATCTACACAGTCTTATGCCTGTTTTTGGACCTCTTTTTAGACTCGGCCCATTACGTGGAGCCAGCGAGGGTCGAACTCGCAACCCCTGGCTTGCAAAGCCAGTGCTCTCCCATTGAGCTATGGCCCCAAGACGAACGGCCGAAGCCGTCCGCCGGTTGACGGGGATACTACCAGATGGTGCGGACGTCCATAGAGCGATCACCTCCTTTCATCAAGGAGGTGTTACAGCCCTAGCGTTTTACGGCAAAGGGTTTCAAGGGTTTCAGAGGGAAGTCGTCCGATCAACACTTGTTTGGTTGTGGCGATTAACCGTACGGATATAGCTTCACTGGTTTCACGCTCCATGGTTGATAGTTCAGAAAGAACGACCCCGAGCGAGTCGGATTTGATCCGATCGAGGCGCTTTCGGCGGCGTGTATCTCCGTCGATGCCGGAGAACGCATCGCCAAGACATTCCAGGATTTGTTCTTGAGTCATCGGCTATAATTCCTGTGTGGAAAAGAGTGCAGTCAAGGTGCCGTTCATCCACGGGACATCCGGGTCCTGGCCCCTGCTCGAACCGGGCGTAGGCGAACCCGTCCTGCGCAACGACCCCAACCCGCGTGCGGTCTATACTGCGATCGACAACCGTCCGCGCGCACGACAACTCGGCGCCTTCGCACAAAAGGCTGTGGAGGCACGCGGCGGCGTCCCGACAATCGCACGCGGTAAGATGGACACCGCCGCGGGCTGGCGTCCCGAGAACCTCAGCGACTTCGGCAGAAAACATATCGGGACGATCGACGACGCCCGTGACCTTGTCCGGGAATTGGACCAAGGGGCACAGGGTGCACGTCGAGGCGAGATATGGCGCCTCCTGCAGAAGGGGACGGGAGCTTGGCGAAACGAGAACCCCGCTGCGACACTACGCGCGGTTGAACACGAAGTGCTTCCAGCGCTGCTGCGGTTGAAGAGCGCCTACGCCGCGGGCGTGGACGCCGCGAAGCGGTGCTACAGATAGATCTCGACCTTGTTCTCCCCGTGCACGGTCACGTCCGGGTCACGGACGACCTGTCCATCGATCTGAACCTTGCCGTTGCGGATGGCCTTGCGGGCCTTCCCCTTCGAGAGCTTCGCCGCCTTGGCGACCTCCTCGACCAGCGGGAAGGTGAAGACCTTGGGGATGGCGTCGAAGTCCGGGATGCTCATGGGATCGAAGGTTGCCACAGGTCCGTCGGGGCTGGGCATCTGCTCCCAGAAGTCCTTGGTGACCGTCGCGTAGACAGCCTTGGCGTGCTTGACCTGGCAGGGGATGACCCGGGCCTTGCGCGCCTGGACGGTGCGGGAGGCGGGTGTCGAAGGGCCACGCATCCAGCAACGGTCGCAGACGGAACCCACGGGACCATCGTCAGATGTGATCGAATTGAGACAGCGGATACAGCGACCTGTGTATGTCATGGCGTCCTCCTCGGTTGAATGTTTATGCCGTAATCTTCTACACATTCTTATGCCAGGTTCCGGGGGTCGATTTAGACCCCCTTGACAGGCCCCAGGTGCAGACCTACCGTAGGGACACAGATGATCTGACCGATAGGATTCGCCGGCATCGCCGGTCAAGCAGCAAGCTCCTTCCCGCGTCCTCTACACGCTGGTCCGCGCAGACCTCCCCCACGGGGTGCAGGTCGCCCAGACTGCACACGCTGCCTCCGAGGCTTCAGGCTACCCACCCACTGTGGTGGTTGCCCTGGCTGTCCCTGATGAGGCGGCGCTGCGGCGCATTGCGCTAGCGCTCGGCGAGCACTCGCTGACCTACAAGCTCATCACGGAGGACTATGGTCCGTTCGCTGGCCAGGCGATGGCTCTTGGTGTGGACCCTCTGGATTCGCGTGAAGCGATCAGGAAGGTGGTGAGCGACCTGCCGCTGGTGAAGTAGTTCTGGCTTCGTCACCTGCAAAGGGGGACCTGCGCGCCGTGCGCACTACCTGTGGTGGCGAAGCCGCTTTCAGCCGTCGTAGCTCATTGGCTCAGAGCACTGCGTGGTAACACGCAGGGGTAGGTGGTTCGATTCCATCCGACGGCACGTTCGGGTTCGTAGCTCATCGGTAGAGCAGCAGGATTAGATAACCTGTGTGACGGGGTTCGATTCCCCGCGAACCCTCCGCTCGTTGTACGTTCGGCTCATGCCCTTCTCGTTCTACCAGTACAAGGCGACCGTCATCCGCGTCATCGACGGCGACACTGCATGGCTGCGCATCGACCGAGGCTTCCGTGAGTTCTTCGAGACGTCGTGCCGGTTGTTCGGGATCAACGCGCCCGAGCTATCGACAGGTGCGCCAGGTGCGGCCTCGAAGGACTGGCTCACCCAACACATCACCGGCAAGACGCTCTACGTGGTGAGCATGAAGCTCGACAAGTACGGACGTCCGCTGGTTACGCTCTACGACCCAGAAACAACGGTTGCGGAGTTCAATCAGTCGATCAACCAGCAGATGTTGAATCTAGGGCTTGCGGTTCCGCTGGCGGACTGAGACGCCACGCGAGTTGCTTCACATCACGTCCGACCTCTGCAGCGTACATCAAGCAGTTCTTAGTTCCGCCAGAGCCTCCATCCCAGACGGACAGGAGCAGGTTGCAGTGGTCGACCATCCACTCGTTGCGGCGCTGCATCTTCCAGGGCTTGTACGGCCCCGGGCTGATGATGTGGATCTCCTTGGCCTTGGCTAGGAGCTTCTCCTGACGGGCGCGCGCGAAGATGGGCCATTGCTCGCCCCAGCTGTCGCAGGGCAGAGCGGCGACGAACGGGATGCCCAGCTCGAGACAGGTTTCGGCAGCCCAGGTGTCGACGCCGAGGGCCATGCCGGAGATGGCATAGAGGGGCCAGTTTGCAGCAAGGGCATCACGGAGGGCGCGGCGGACCTGGGTTACGACGGGATGGAGAGGGTCCCAGCTGCCTAGCTTGTCGGGACGGTGGCCGGTGAAGGCGACAATCACGGCCCCAACATCCTCACGCCGAGCCGGCGCCCGACGTCCCGCACCTGCATCACCACATTCTCCCAGTGCTTCGACCCGCCACGCGTCAGCTCACCGACGACGATCCCGGGGTGCGTCTTTTTTTGCTCGTCCAGCACCTTGTCCCAGCGCCAGCCGTGCGACGTCATGCACTCGTACCAAGCCGACCGTGTGAAGTCCGGGCTGTTGGTGTTGAGCGCAGCATCGGCAACAGCGCACGCGGCGTTCTGTCGCCAGGCGGGCGCCTCGTCCCACGGAACGGGATCGAAGTCGGCTGCGAGGGCCGCCTTGGCACACGCCAGGAAGTACTCGTCGATGGGCCGGGCCATCAGGCGGGACGCGGGGTGACCTGGAGGTTGTCGCTCAGGGCCGTCTTGGATGCATTCAGGACCAGCGGATGTCCGAGGGACATAGCCATCGCGAGCACGGTGCTCACGAAGAGGAAGTCCTTCTGCTTGTCGGCCTCGGACAGCTGCTCGTAGGGGACGAAGCAGGGGTGCTCCTTCGTCTCGGCGTTCTTCACTGGACCGTACTTCCAGCCAGAGGCGGCCTTCTCGGCCAGCCAGCTCTCGTGGGAGGCCTTGGGGCTGTTGCCTGAGAACACGCCGTCGACACCCTTGAGCGCGCTCTCGCGCTGCCAGTCTTCCGCGACACCCCAGGACGCCTGTGTGAAGTCGCCCAGGGCCTGGCAGTACACGCGGTTCATCTCGTGCGCAGCTTCAGCGCAGATCAGACGGACTTGTTCGAGGGTTCGCATGCGTCCATGTTTACCCCGCAAGCACGGGCTGGTGCAAGGGGTCTCCATCCCCATGAGCCAGCCGTCGTCATACGGGGACACGCGCATCTCAGCTGACAGGCGTCGTTTCAACAACGGGAGGTGTGTCGAGCGTGAGCATCTGCGTCTTGAAGAGCGTCATGACCGTAGGGTCCATGCGGTCGACGATGACTCCGCCCTCGCGCAGGTAGTCGGGCACGTCCGTGCTCTTACCGTAACGGCTCTCGTAGTGCTCGTCGTAGCAGACCCGGGTGATGCCCGCATTGACGATGCGCTTGGCGCAGTCCCAGCACGGCGTGACGGTCACGTAGAGGGTGCAACGCGCGGCGAATCGTCCCGCGAAGTCGATGGCGTTCGACTCGGCGTGGAGCGTCCGCACGCAGTGATTCTCGACCATCTGACAGCCGACCTCATCACAAGAGGGCAGGTGCCGAGCGGCACCGTTGTACCCGGTCGCGACGATGCGGTACTCCGAATCCGCGATGATGGCGCCCACGTGTCGCCGCGGACAGGTAGCCCGCATCGCGGCGGTGTACGCGAAGCGCATCATGTACTCATCCCAATCCGGCCTCACGCGCGCACCTCAGACATGTCGGAGGGACGCCAGGACGTCTTCTGGAAGGGAGCGGTTGCATGGTCTGCATCATCATCGATGTAGAAACGGGCCTTGCCTTCGTCGGAGTTACCGACAAAGACTTCGAGGGCGCGCACCCAGACGACGCCATCCGCGCCTGCGTAGACGACGACAGGCACCAAAGTCGCCTCGTCGACGCCTGTTGCGATCACCGTATACCGGCGTCCGGTCTTGGTGTGCCGCCATGTTTGGCCTGCACGTACCTCGGATGCGTCCAACATCCACAACGCTTGTTCTTTGGTCGACATCCCCCGTCCGTAACACACCCACTAGATGTCGTTCAACAACTTGCGCACACACTCCTCGTAATCTTCGAAGGGATGTTCAGCGAATATGCGACCGCACCCCCCGCAACGCTCTTGTTGTTGACGGTCGTGTTCTAGACGCGCCAGGGCTTTGAGGAACCGCTCGTCCCACTCTCTACGCAACCGCACGTTGGGTTGCCATACGGTCACGTCGAAATAGCCTCGTAGAGCATGAGGGGCATGCCTGTCCGCTCGTCGACGTAGGTGCCGACAAAGATCAACGTGCCCTCATACTCGAGGGCCTTGCCTGCCGGAAGCCAGACGAACGAGCGTTTCACGGGAACGCCGTCAGGATCTACCTCGAACACCAGAGCCGGGATCGGCGACATTTCGGCCTCGGGCGGTTTGCCCATCGAGGCGGGGATGATGGTGCTCGGCGGCTCGTAGCCGGTGAGGACGGTCCGAAGCACGCCGGGCGCCTTCACCTCGAGCGAGAACGGCGTGTAGCCATTGGACGGAGAATTCAGGATCTCGATGGCGCGCTTCATGGCAGCCTCATAACACGAGCGGCCTCGAGCTGTTCGACGCGTTTCTCCAGGGATCGCGCCTGTGTATCTCCGTACAGCTTGATCAAAGACGATATGACCAAGGCGAGAGCGACGAGAATGGCGGACCAGCGGACCGTGCGTCGCGCCTGTGCCACGGTCTCAGGGAGAGACGCACTCTTGGCAACGGTCTCGAGGGCGTCGACCTGAAGTCTCAGGTTAGCAAGGCCCCGTGCGACTTGATCGATCTCTCCGGGCGCCATGGGTCACGTGGATACAGGAGTGATGGTGGCGATCTCGTCGGTCTCGTAGGCAATCAGGTGGGCACGCTTGTACAGGCTCGGCAACACGAGGCTGGACGATTCACGCACCCGCATGTTCTGGAGGATGTTCTCCGACATCATCAATGAGACATTGATAGCCGTGGGGATGACGATCCGTACAGGTCCGTTGGTGAGGTCAAGGGTAAGGGCTTCGCCTGTGATCCGCGGTGCTGCAGGAGGCGCAGAGACGAGCTGCGAAACCAAGCCCTTGGTCGAAACGGTGACGCCCCGTCCCGAAGACGCGCCCTTGTTTGAAAGGGGGCCGCCGGAACTCACTGTCGCACCACACGGTGCGTTGCGATCTTGTTGAGGCCCGTGTACGTCGTCGTGACGACGAAGGTCGCGAATTCTCCTTGGCCCGACCCGCCGTCCGTGGCTGCAGCCGTAGCAACACCTGTACGAAACACCCGCAACCGCGCAGCAGTCTGCCCGTTCGGGTCGGCATTGTTGGTCTGATCCATGAGGAAGTTGCCCTGGAGCATGCCAGCCGCGATCGCGATACCGTCAGCAACGCTACCGACGATGGCGTGGCCGGTCAGCAACTCGTCGAGGATTGCGTTTACGACCGTGGGTGTGTTGGCCACGTTCGCACTGACGTTGCCAGAGATGTCGACCGACATCGAACGGCCCGAGACGGTGGGGAAGGCGAAGTCGTCAGGGTTACGTGCAACAGTGTTGAATGAGGAGACCCCGTTGATGGGCGAACGCGCCGTCACGCCCGCGACGACTACGACGACGAACGTGGTGTACGAGCGGTTGACCGCGAATCCGTTGCCCACAGTCACATCGATGGGCACTTCGTAGAGCCCCGTCGCCTTGTTCACGACAGTCGGGGTGTAACCCAGCAGGGTTCCCTGGTCGAGGACAGCACATGTCGGAAGGGCGTCAGCGTCGACGGAGGCGCCTGTCGAGAAAGATGACGTGCCGAAGAGGCCGCGGATGGTTTCACCAAGCTTGACGTACATCACGAACCTCCGCGGATGAGAGACGAGCCGATGACAGGAGCGCCGCCACCGCTACCACCGAGGCTGACAGTGTCTTGCGCCTGAAGCAGCGGGTCGACCTCAATCTCCGCCTGTGAGAGCATCGTGATGAACTCACCCGTCACAGCCTGGACAGGGGTGTTGATCGAACTGCGGGACCCGTCAGCCACAGAGTACCACTCCGTGTTTCCGCTGTAGGGTCCACGCGGGACCGATACCTTGCCCGTCATCGCCTGGCCACACGTTTCCAGTCCAGTCATCGTAAAGCCAGAGACCGTTGTACATTGAGAATACCTGGTGTGGAGTCCCGGCCCCTGAATACCCACCCCCCAACAAATAGGAGTCGGCACTTACCACATAGATAAAGGGGTCGGGATCTAGTGCCGCCAACGGCGAGGCCGGGTGGATCGTATCCATCGCGACCATCTGCGCGGAACCGTAGTCCCCGTTGCTCCCGTCCATTGGGGCCGCCCAGAACCGATAGGGCGCAGTCGTCTCGGCGCAGATGTTCCACCGCATGTCGCGAGCGAAGCCGCCGATATTGAAGTTGTAGAAGTTATCACCTGCGACCCAGCCAATGTCCGGAGCTGTCGGTGTATCGGTCTCCGGTGTGACCCCTGCGACGAACCCCGCGGTCTTGGACACGGCGATGAACCAGTACTGACCGTTGCCCGCGTTGTCTGGGCCTTGCGGAAACAGGCCCCGCTGAAACATCCACTCGTGCAAGTTGTCCGGGCTTCGGACAACGAACCACGCATTGTCATTATCGAGACCGCCCGCCCCAGGACCGCGCGACGTACATTGATCGCCTGTAGGGTTGTACGTAATGCCGTCAGAGGAGATCGGCACGGTCCAGCCCGCGGTCTTAAGGTGTTCCTTGAGTGCAAAGAGCGCCCACACCGTGGATCCCCGACGTAGAAAAATGTTCGTGTTGTAGATGAAAGCCACGTTATGGCTCCTCGGGAGGGTCGCTCGGGGCCAGCGGATCCGGCCGGGGTGGCAGCGCGGGGGCCGCGGGCGGTGGCGAGGGATCTGGAACAACGGATGGATCGACCAACCACCCACTCGCCTTCAGTGGCTTCAGGAGTTCGTCGGGGACTTCGAACTCAGTCTCCGCTTCCCCTCGAAAATCAGGTCGACCCCAAATGGCGGGGAACCGTCGATTCTTCACACGTGCACGAACTCTAA
>Ga0315284_10006129_pt1 | contig 17120 bp, 9 predicted proteins | sample YL17G09_16_MG_FD_203696 | JGI IMG/M metagenome (GOLD analysis project Ga0315284, IMG submission 203696) | Sediment microbial communities from Yellowstone Lake, YNP, Wyoming, USA - YL17G09_16 | ecosystem: Environmental > Aquatic > Freshwater > Lake > Sediment | place: USA: Wyoming | collected...
CAGTATCGAAAATTCCTCGAGCTCTGGAAGGACGCCGACCCGGGCCTGCCCGAAGTCGAGGATGCCAGGAAGCGGCTGGCCGGGCTGAAGGCACAATGAAACGTGCCTTCAAACTTGTTTGAAAAAAAAGGGACTTTCAGCGGCACTCCAGGTGAGCACAATCTGAGCACAATCAATTTTACGGCCCACCTAATGTAATCAATATCAGCAATTTAAAACGCTAGACCAGTTGGTTCGTAATCAGCGGATTTGAGGTTCGATCCCTCTCGCTGGCTCCACCGATTCCCCAACTAGGCCCCTGAGAAGCTCTTTTCCTACTTGACCCGGCCGAGTTCTTCGGCGCTCTGAAGAGGGAAGGCCCTTTTATCCTCGCCATATTTCAGGATGAACGTCTGAAGCCCGGACGTCGGGGCGGTCAGAACCAGGAAGCCCTCGGTCTCGACGTGGGTCAAAGTGATCCGGCCGTCCTTGATGGCTTCGGTCAGCCAATCCTCATCGAGAAAGACGATCCGAAGCGAGTCCTTGTCCAGCCAGACGCGGGCCAGGGTGTGGCCGGGGATCATGTGCGCGTTGTATAAGTCGTTGTGGACCACGGGATTGTCTTTTTCCGCTGGAATGAGGTCAAGGAAAAGGCCCGCCCCCAGCCGGCCGAGCCGGGCCCTGAAGCGCACCGTATCGCCGGGGACCTTTATCGACGGCGTCTCCAGGCCGACGGACTTCTCCAAGTCATGTTCGGCTTGGCGTTGGGTGAGCAGGTACTCCATGGCGTCCGCCTTCTCGAAGGTCCACGTGTCGGCGTCGTCCGCGACCTTCCAGTTACCGAGCAGACCGGACTCGGATACGAGATAGCCGTCATCGAAGAGCGGCAGGAGCGAGACGACACAGGACAGCCAGGTCGTCGCGGCGAGCACCAGCATGCCCCATTTTAAGAACTTCATGGCCACACCTCCCTTTTCCGATTGTCCGGGTCTATTATAACGCTCGTTGGTCGCTTAGTCATTGGGATTCGTAATCAGCAGGTCGGAGGTTCGATCCCTCTGGTTTGACTTGACTTCCTTCCTAAGCCATAATCGGCAGCGTCCAAGGAGGAGTCCGATGCCCAAAGCCCTGGTTTCCTATTATTCCCGAACGGGAAATACCAAGAAGATGGCGGCCCGGATCGCCGAAGTCCTCGAGTCGCATGGCCTCAAAGTGGACCTGAAGACGGTCGAGGACACGGCCCCGGCCGACCTCCTCGGCTGCGACTGCATCGTCCTCGGGTCCCCGACCTACTACGGCACCATGGCTTGGGAGCTGAAGAAGCTCCTCGACGAGAGCGTCAAGTTCCACGGTAAGCTCCGGGGGAAGGTCGGTGGGGCTTTCACCTCCTCGGCCAACATCGGAGGCGGCAACGAGACGACGGTCCTCGATATCCTCCAGGCGCTCCTCATTCACGGCATGGTCGTCCAGGGGGACCACCGGTTCGACCACTACGGCCCGGTCTCGATCGGCCGGCCTGACAAGAGGTCGCTCGACTGTTGCGAGTCCCACGCCAAAAACCTGGCCGCCCTGACGAAGAAGCTCTTTCCTTAAGGCCTCGACGCCACGCCCTGAGGGGGGTGTGGGATGGCCTGGCTGCTCGTGCGCTCGCCGGCGATATCATCGTTTCGCGATTGCAGGGATAAGTTCCGAGCCAAAGGGGTGGGGCATACGTGCGTCGCTAAAAAGGGAATCCCTACACCGCCCATCCTAATGGATCACGATCCGGTGAGTAGATCAGCCTCATTGCTCTCCGGGCTATCGGCCGGCGGTGCCCGAAGCAGAATAGCTTGAAAATCTTACTTTAGAGGTGATATCTTGAAATGAGGGAACCTTTCATACGTCTTTGAGAATGAGCATGGTTCGAATGGAAATAAGGAAACGACCATGAAGACTCTTATTAAAGCGTTTTTGGGTTGTCTTATTTTCGGAGCATCCCTAGGCGCAATCGTGGAACGTCAGGTGCCAGCAAACACAGAGAGATGGAATCCCGTCGCTGTCGCCCCACGAACAGACGCCAAATTCGGACGGATGCCCCTTTCTTTTATCCCAAACGAGGGCCAACTCGACCACAGCGTGATCTATTACGTCGCGGGTCGGGACACATGTATCTATTTCGAGCCCACGGGAGTTTCGATATCTCTCATGCGTTTCGCCCCGCCCGAGAAGGCCGCGCCAATCTTCCCTAAGGCTGCCCCCTTCTTAATGAACAAGCACGATCAGAAGAGCCGCTGGACCGTCAAAATGGACTTCCTCGGGGTTGCCGCCGGTGTGATGCCCTTTGGAGACGAGAAGACCGGATTGGTCATCTCCTATTTTAGGGGCCGTCCGGATGAATGGAAGTCGGGCCTCCCGTCTTATTCCCGGATCGTTTATAGGAATCTCTGGCCGGGAATCGACCTCGCGTATTCGGGCAGCGCCGATTGTCTCAAGTATGAGTTTGTCGTCCAGCCGGGTGTCGACCCCTCGACGATCCGGCTGGCCTATCGTGGGGCCTCGCGAGTCGAGGTCAATACTGAGGGGCAACTCGAGGTGGACACGCCCCTGGGCGGTTTCCATGATCAAGCGCCCCTTGCATATCAGGATCGTCACGGAGACAGAGTGCCCATCCCTGTCGCTTTCCAGATCGAGGGATCGGCGGACCCATCCGCTGCCTTTGGCTTTGCGGTCGGCGCGTATGACCGGAGCCTGCCGCTTGTGATCGATCCGGCTACGGTCATTTATTGCGGATTTATTGGCGGCGCCGCGGACGACCGCGCAACGGCGGTGGCCGTCGACAGTTCCGGCAATGCTTACTTGACGGGTTGGACCGCCTCCCTCGGTTTCCCCGTGACGGCGGGCCCCGACCTGACGTTCAACGGCGCCTCGGGGAAAAGCGACGCGTTCGTGGCCAAGGTGACCGCCGACGGCGCGGCCCTGATCTATTGTGGGTTCATCGGAGGAATCGCGGAGGATGTCGGCACCGGTGTGGCGGTCGATTCCGCCGGCAACGCTTACGTTTCGGGAAGGACGTTTTCCTCGGACTTTCCGGTCCTCGTCGGCCCATACTTAACGCATCGCCCTGAGATCTGGCAATACAGCGACGCGTTCGTAACTAAAGTAAACGCCGAGGGCACGTCACTCCTCTATTCCGGCTTCGTCGGCGGGAGCCGGTCCGACCAGGCCAACGCGATCGCGGTCGATAGTTCAGGATGCGCCTACCTCACGGGCTGGACGGAATCGGGCGATTTCCCGGTCAAGTCAGGACCCGAAACATCTCCCAAAGGGGGCCGTGACGCTTTCGTAACTGAGGTGAATGCCGCAGGTACATCGCTCGTCTATTCCGGATACATCGGCGGCTCGCAGGCAGACGTCGGGTCGGGCATCGCCGTCGACTCCTCGGGATATGCCTACATCACAGGCAGCACGAGTTCCTCCCCGGATGAAAATTTCCCTGTTTGGGTAGGACCGTCCTACACCTATAACGGAAACCAGGACGCCTTCGTGGCCATCGTGAGCCCGTGGGCCAGGATCGGGTACTGCGGCTATATCGGAGGTGCAGGCGTCGACGCCGGAGCCGCGATCGCTGTCGACTCACACGGATGCGCCTATGTCACGGGGGCGTCCAATTCCGGATCGCTGTTTCCCGTCAAGGGAGGGCCGGACCTGGTTCATCACGGCGGCAACGACGCCTTTGTGGCCAAAGTTTTCGAACTCGGCGGCAACCTTTACTACTGTGGATTCATCGGCGGTTCTGGCGATGACCAGGGAAGGGCCATCGCGGTCGATTTCGCCGGGCGGGCCTATGTCGCCGGTTCGACGTCCTCCGCCGCGGATTTCCCGGTCACCGGCGGGCCGTTCCTCGTTCATGCGGGATCAACGGACGCGTTTGCGGCCACGGTCGGCTCCACCGGCGGGAGTTTGCTCTATTGCGGCTACCTCGGCGGCTCACAAGACGATGAGGCCGCGGGGGTCGCTACGGACGGGTCCGGGAATGTGTTCATCGCCGGCACTACGCGTTCGGCTGACTTCCCCATATCCGCGGGCGCGATTCCCGCCTCCGGCGCCGGGCCCTCAGGGCTCTCCGACGACGCGTTCATCGCCAGGATCTCCGAAGACTTACCCCCCTGCGGACCCTACCTTTTGGGGAAGGGGAATGTCACAACTTCCGAAATCGAAATAACCTGGACCGACGAGTCGACAAACGAGACCGGTTTCAAGGTCGAACGGCAGAATAATCCACCTCAAGAATGGGTCCAGATAGCCACGGTCGACGCCAATGTCACAACCTACGTGGACACGGGCCTCACGGAAGGGTGGCCGTATATCTACCGTGTTCGGGCCTACAATGATTTCGGCGACTCGGAGTATTCGATCCCCTTCCTGTTCTACACGCGGCCGGCAGCAGTAACGAACCTCACGGCGACGGCCGCCAACGAACGGCGGATCGAACTTTCCTGGGTCAACAATGCGAATCACCAGATCGAGTTTCTCATCGAACGTAAGGTCCAGGCCAACGGTTCGTGGACGATTCTTGCCCGCCCGTACACGACATCGTATGTCGACACGAACTACATAGTGGAAAACACAACCTATGGCTACAGAGTCCTGGCCTTGACTCACGACAATACGGAGTCTTTCCCATCCAATGAAGCCTTGGTGACGACGCCGCCCTTGTCGCTTCCGATCGCGCCGTCGGGCCTTCAAGCGACGGCCCCGTTTGCCACCCAGGTCACCTTGAGATGGCTCAACAACGCCTTCAATGCGGCGGGTTTCAAGATCGAGCGGAAAACGGGCGCCGCTGGCGCCTGGAGCCAAATCGGCAGCACATTGATCGGCTGGTATGATTTCGTGGACAGGATCGCTGTGGAGAATACGACTTACTTCTACAGGGTCTGCGCTTATAACGGAGCCGGGAACTCCGGGTACTCCGACGAGGTTTCGTTGACGACCCCGGCCTACCGGCCCGTCTTGCGGCTGCCGATCTGGGACCTCAGCTTCGGTTACGTGGACGTGTGCACGGGCGTCTACGAAACGACGTTCCTTTATAACGACGGTGACGCTCCCCTGGTCGTGAACCGCGTTATCTGGGCTTCCGGGTCCTCTGATTTCGGCTACCTGGGCCCGCCCACGCCGTTCTCCATCGCGCCGGGAGGATCTGCCGAGATTGGGATCGGGTTTCTGCCTTCCGGGGGGACAGGCCCGGTGTCCGCCGTCTTTTCTATCCTTTCGAACGATCCCGTGAACGGCAGCGCCCCCTTCACGGCCACCGGCCTCGGCATGGCTCTATCCGTTTCGGCGCAGCTCCAAGTCGAGCGCGGATTCGTCAGGGCTTGGATCGCGCGGATGGATTATGCCCGGATCAACGCGGCGGTCACTTTGTCGGCGCCTCAGAGCGCGGTCACCTTTCGTTTGATGCGGAAGGCGGGTAGCGCTACCTACCGGGGCATCAAACTTTTCACGTGGGACGATACTGTGGCAGGTCAGTGGACATACACCGACACGTTCCTCGAGAGCAATGTGAGTTATGCCTATAGGATCGAGGCGTTGGACTGCCGGGGCTTCGTGATCTATACCTCGCAAGGGCTTGACCTTGGGCCTTCTCCCCAGCGGCAGAAGCTGGAGAAGGGTCCCCTGCGTAGAATCGTGAAGAGGTAGAAGGCCATGAAAAAGACCGCTCTCATTCTTGTCCTCCTGTGCGTGTCCGGATCGGGTCGAGCTGCCGACCGTTTGCTGCTCTCGGTCGGGGCGAGCTATTTGAAGCATGCGGATGCCAATTACCGCGCGATCTACGGCAGCGGCGCCGTCCAGCCTGAATTTGAGCTCGGCGTAAGGATCTACCGGAACCTCTATGTGATGGGAGGGTACGGGGCCGTCAGCCGGAGCGGCAAAATCCCGGACTTCGGTTTCGATGCCCGGTCGACGCAGAGTTTCCTTTCGGCCGGGCTCGGATTCGTCGATAGGATAGGGAAGATACTGATGTTTAAGCTCGAGGCGGGCCTGGCCGATGTGATGTACACCGAAGATGCTCTCGAGTCCAGCTTCTTTGGATCGAAACTCGGCTATCAAGCCGAGGCGGGGCTGCTCGTGGCCGGGAAGATCGTTTTCGCGGAAGTCAAGGTTGGGTATATCTCCGCAACGGAGACGATCGGGGACGTCAAGTTCAAACTGGGAGGCGCCCGCATCGGCATTTTTGCCGGTATCAGGCTTTAGCGGCTTGCCGTCCGCTTAGGAGGGAAGTGATGTTTCGATCATTCATGACTGTTATTATCACATATCATCACGCATCTTTTCTTCTGGATCAGCGGTTTTAATCCCAACCGAGATCTCCCGAGCTTTCCCGGAACTTTAATTGATTTCGGAATTTGGCTGCTGGTCTTTTTTATAATCTATTGGTTTCTTGGTGTAATGGGAATTGGGGCCTCACCTCTGAAAAATGGCCGGAAATTAACGTGAGATTTCTGGTAAAGCACGACCCGTCCCAGAGGGGAGCTAGTTCAGGTAGGCTCTGGCTCCGGAGAAACGCTCCTTGAAATAGCGGCCATCGAGAGACTCCTCGCGAACGTTCTTGCCTTTCCCCGGGGCATGAATAAAAACGTTCTCTCCGACGTAGATCCCCACATGGGATATCGGCTGGCCCGGAGAGACGGAGAAGAAGACGAGGTCGCCCTTTTGCAGCCGGTCCCGAGTGACCGTCGTTCCCGCTTGGTATTGATCCGCCATCGACCGAGGCAGGCTGAGGCCGTTCAGCTGGTAGATCGCCCGGACCAGTCCGCTGCAATCGACGCCTTCGGGCCTCGATGTTCCGCCCCACGTGTACTCCACACCGATGAAGCTCTCCGCCGTGGCCACCAGCAATTTTCGGAGGTCCTCTCCCGGCAAATTCCGCCTGTAAACGGGATGATCCTCGGGGCTGACGATGAAGTAGTCCTCGACGAGCTCTTGCTCGAGAAGTCGTTCGGCCTCATGGACGGCGGCGTCCCGGGAAGGGAAGTCCCCGAAACGAACTCTAAAGAGCCCGGACCCCTGTGAAAAATAATAAGCATCCAGGCCGCTGTCGTTCAGGGCCTGGGCCAGCTGTCGAGCATTGTCCAGGATGGAGAAAGCGCCCACCTGCACGGTGTAGCCCGTCCGCGTCACGGTGGCGCTCGACGCAGCGGGAGCGGGGATTGTGGGAGGACCGGAGGGAGGAATGACCCGGACGCCCGCTCGACATCCGGAGAACCAGGCAACAGCGACTCCGAAGAGGACAAGTCTGGCTCTCTTCAAACATATCTTCATTGAATTCTTCCCTTTTGAATTTTGTCGAACAGAGGATTGGATGATGGAATTTTTAGGCGGTTCGATCCCTCTCGCTGGCTCCACCCATACTCCGTTTATCGCCTGTTTGAGTCAGGTCAGGGGCACTTCAAATCCTCCCCTGTCTCGGGTTGACTTCCCGTCCATCCCTCTGTTAATCTGAGGCCGAACTCGAGAAGGGGAACTCGCTTGGCCATCAAGTGCTCGACCTGTCATTACGACAATCCTGAGACCAAGCGATTCTGCAGGGAGGGGAATCATGAAATGCCCGTCTTGTGGGATCGAGAATCTGGAAGATTCGAAGTTTTGCCGGAAGTGCGCGACAGCGCTTCCGGGGGGAGAGGCTTCCTTCACCCGGACACTCATCAAAGGGCCCGCAGAGTTTACCTCCGGAACCGTGATTGCCGGTCATTACAATATCGACAGGATCCTCGGCCGGGGCGGAATGGGGGTCGTTTATCTGGCCGATGATACACGCCTCAAACGTCCTGTAGCCTTGAAGTTCCTCCCGCCCGGGCTGGCTTTGGACGAAGACATCAGAAAACGATTCATCATCGAAGCCCAGGCCGCGGCGGCCCTCTCCCATCCCAACATCTGCACCATCTATGAGGTCGACGACCAAGCGGAAAGAGCCTTCATCTCGATGGAATACATCGAGGGGGAGAACCTGAGAGAAAAGGCTAGCAAGGACCCTCTCGCTTTCGACTACGTCCTCGATATCGCCCTCCAGGTCTGCGCCGGACTGGACGAGGCCCACAAGAAGGGGATCGTCCACAGAGATATCAAGAGCGCGAACATCATGCTGACGGCCAAGGGGCAGGCCAAGATCATGGACTTCGGCCTGGCCAAGGTCGCCGGCACGGCCATGGTCACGAAAGAGGGCTCGACCATGGGGACAGTGGCCTACATGTCGCCCGAGCAGGCGAGAGGAGAGGCGGTCGATGCGCGGACGGACATCTGGTCGCTGGGAGTCGTCCTCTATGAGCTCGCGAGCGGGAAGCTCCCGTTCAGAGGGGACCTGGAGTCGGCGATCATCCATAATATCATCCACGAGGAGCCGAAGCCGCTCAAAGCGATCGTGCCCAAGGTACCCGAAGAATTCGAGAGGATCGTTAAGCGGGCGCTGAAGAAGAAGGTGGACGACCGTTACGGCTCAGTGGCCGAGATGCTGGCCGATCTCCGGAAGCTCCATGCGACCCTCGAGAAGGAGAAGGCCGGCGTATTCAACCTCCGTTCCTTCCTCCGCATCATCCGCAAGCCTCTTGTCGCCGTTCCTGCTGCTCTTGTCCTCATCGCCCTCGGTTTCGTGATCTATTCCATCCTCAAGCGTCAGGCCAAAATTAACTTAGTCAGAGATGAACTCCTCCCGAAAATCGAGAGTCTCATTGGAGCCGGCCAAGGCAGCTATGTCGAAGCGTATAGACTCGCTGTAGAAGGGGAAAAGTATCTTCCGAATGATCCGAAGCTTACCGAGTTTTTCTCGAAGATTGCCGTGACCATATCCATTCAAACAGAACCCCCGGGCGCGAAAATATCCCAAAAAGAATATAAGGCTGCTGAGAGCGAGTGGACATATCTCGGGGTTTCGCCCGTCGAGAAGATCCGATTGCCCGTTGGCTTTTTCAGATGGAAGGCGGAAAAGGAAGGATATGAAACGGTTTATGCGGCTTTCCCCACATTTAATTTGGACTATGCGAATCCAAGATTGGTTGTGCCCCTTAACTTAAATAGAAAATTGGATGAACGAGGGAAGATCCCTCAAGGTATGATTCGAATAAAAGGCGAAAAAATCGAGCGGATCGGAGAGATCGGCGACTTTCTTATCGATCAGTATGAGGTCACCAACAAACAATTCAAGGAATTCGTGGACAGAGGCGGCTATCAGGAAAGGAAGTATTGGAAAGAGAAGTTCCCTAAAGACGGGAAAGAACTGACCTGGGAAGAGGCCATGAAAACGTTCTTGGACCAAACCGGACGGCCCGGCCCCGCAACTTGGTTCGCCGGCGACTATCCTGGGGGGCAGGATGACTACCCGGTTTCAGGGGTCAGCTGGTATGAAGCGGCAGCCTACGCGGAGTTTGTGGGGAAAAGTCTTCCGACTCTCCATCATTGGGACATTGCTGCAGAAGGAGGAATTCCTCAAATTTTGTTAACAAGAGGTTTTAATTCTCTATTAGCTCCTCTTAGCAACTTCAGTGGAAAAGGACCAGCGCGCGTTGGAAGCTATTCCGGCATGACGTCTTATGGTGCTTACGATATGGCGGGAAATGTCAGAGAATGGTGCTGGAATGAAGCAATAGCGGGGAGGATCACCAGGGGAGGAGCCTGGAACGATGTCCCCTATATGTTTGACCTATGGAGTCAGGCTCCACCGTTCGATCGCTCGCCCAGGAATGGATTCCGATGCGTTTTGTATCTGGAACCTGACAAGGTCCCGGAGTCGGCATTTGAAGCGGCGAAAATTGTAGAATTACCAGATTTCTATAAAATGAAGCCCGTGCCCGATTCGGTGTTTCAAACATACAAGGAACAATTCTCTTACGACAAGACCGGTCTTGACCCCCGTGTGGAATGGAAAAAGGAGAGCTCGAAAGACTGGACCGAGGAGAAGATCACCTTCAAAGCGGCGTACGAAAACAAACGGGTGATCGCTCATCTTTTTCTTCCCAGGAAAGGCTCCCCGCCGTATCAAACGGTCATTTTTTACCCCGGTGGCGGAGTCATCGCTCAGCCATCCAGCGAAAACCTTGATAAATATTGGGAATTTGAAGACAGGCTCTCCTTGATCGTTAAAAACGGGCGGGCTGTTCTCTTTCCCATCTATGAGGGGACCTTTGAACGCAGTGACGTTGCCTACGCGGCTGTGGGTGCGAATCCTAATTCTTATCTTCGTACTGAATTATTGATTAAAATAATTAAAGACTTTAGAAGATGTATCGATTATTTGGAAACCCGGTCGGATATCGATAGCCAAAAGCTCGCCTATTTTGGATGGAGTTCGGGAGGAAGTCGGGGAGCTATGATCCCAGCCGTCGAGGATCGCCTGAAGGCCAGCATTCTCGCCGTTGGAGGACTCAGCGGGGGCGGCCGTCCCGAAGTCCAAGATATCAATTATGTCGGCCGGGTGAAAGTGCCGACTTTGATGCTCAATGGACGCTATGATCTGGATTCTGCATACGAGACGAGCGCAAAGCCGTTATTTGATCTCTTGGGGACGCCCAAAGAGGATAAGCTCCAAATATTATATGAGACGGACCATTATATACCTATTAACGAGGTCATCAAAGAAACGCTGGCCTGGCTGGATAAGTACCTGGGGCCAGTGAACAAACAGGATAGGGCCCGATAGGGGAGGAATACCGATGAAAGCCAAAGCCATTTTGGGCGCGTTACTGGTTCTCTCGGGTCTCACCTATGCCCAGGAGCAATACGGCAACATTCGCGGCATCGTCGCCGACGCCCAGGGCGGTCCGCTCCCCGGCGCGACCGTCTCTCTCGAATCCGCTCAATTCCCCCCACGGACGGCCGTCTGCTCCGAGGGCGGCATCTTCCGCTTCATCAACCTGAGCCCGGGGATCTACAAGCTGCGCTGCGAACTGGCCGGGTTCACGGCTCACGTCCATGAGACCATCGTCATCCGTGTTGGGACAAATTTCGACCTCCGCATCATCATGAGCCCAGCGACCCTCCAGGAGGAGGTCACTGTCGTCGCCTATTCGCCGATCGTCGACACGAAGAAAACGGGCACGGTGACCAACGTCACCCAGGACATGCTCCAGCGGCTCCCTTCGGCGCGCGACCCCTGGGTCGTCCTCCAACAGACGCCGGGCATCCTGGTTGACCGGGAAAATGTCGGCGGGAGCTCGGCGGGCATCCAATCCGCGATTATCGGCCGGGCCGGCATGGCCCAGAACCTGCAGTGGAACATGGACGGCGTGCCCATCACGGACATGGACTCGTACGCCGCTCCCTTCTATTTCGATTTCGACACGTTCGAGGAGATGACCATCGTCACCGGCGGCCAGGACGCGTCGATCCAGACCGGCGGCGTCTCCATCAATTTGGTCACCAAGCGGGGCGGCAACAAGTTCCAGGTCCAAGCCCGGACGTTCTTCACGAACGACCACCTCCAGGCCGATAACCGGACCCCGGAGGTCGTGGACCTCGGCTACGTCGGCGACCGGATCGACCGGATCGTGGATTACGGCCTCCAGGTCGGAGGCCCCATCCTCAAGGACCGCCTCTGGTTCTGGCTGGGCTACGGCGTCCAGGACATCCGCCGGTTCGCCATCACCGGCGATCCCCTGGACTACAAGATCAGAGGGATCAATGCCAAGCTGAACTTCCGCTTGAGCGACAGGAACCGGGCCGAGCTGGCTTTTCTCGACAACGCCAAGACGGCATCAGGCCGCGGGGCCAGCGCCGTCCGGCCTCCCGAAACGACGTTGAACCAGACGGGCAGCAGCCCCTACATCAAATTCGAGGACGAACACACGTTCTCGCCCAACTTCCTCCTGTCTCTGCGGCTCAGCTACAATTACAACCGGTTTACCCTCACGCCCGAAGGTGGGATGGACACCCAAGTCAGATACGACCTGGACACCGGCATGTACTCCGGTTCTTGGGCGTACTCCGATACAAGGGGGTCCTCGTTCGTAGCCAGCCTGGAAGGCAACTATTTCAAGGAACGCTTTCTGGGCGGCAATCACGAGCTCAAGTTCGGAGCCGAATTCCGCAGCACGCCCAGCCGGGCGGTTGGTGTCTGGCCGGGCGGCGCCCGCAGATTCTACAGGGCCGGAGAGCCTTTCCTCGCCGATGTGACGCGGGGCGGCAACTGGGATTATGGTTCCGACCGGCTGAGCATCTTCGCCAACGACGCCTGGACCATTGGCCGGCTGACCCTCAACCTCGGCCTCCGGCTGGACCGCGAAGACGCCCGCAATTACGACGCCTCGGTCGACGCCGGCGAGGTCGCGCCGGAGTTGCTTCCCGCCGTGATCTATCCGGGCTACGACCCGGGCGTGACCTTTTTGACTCTCTCGCCCCGCTTCGGCTTCACCTATGACCTCGGCGGCGATGGGAAAACCATTCTCCGGGGGAACGCGGCCCGTTACGGAGCTCAGCAAGGCCCCTGGCTGGCCTACGCCCTGTCCTCCTCGAGCGATGCCGGCGCCAGGTTCTTCTGGACCGACCTCAACGACGACGACCGGGTCTCGACCGACGAGCTCGCCGGCTATCCGACCGCCGGCATCCGCTCGTTCTGGGGCTTTGACCCGGCCAATCCTACAAACTTCGAGTCCCTCAACGGCGTCGACAAGGATCTCAAGGTGGAGCTGACCGACGAGCTCCTGCTCGGCCTCGAGCGGGAGGTCTTCACCGATTTCGCGCTGAGCGGGACCTTCATTCTCCGGAGGAACCACCGCTTCATGCAGGACACCTTCTATGACAAAGCCACGGAGACGATCATCGAGCAGTCCGACTACATCGGACCCATCGCGGGTTCCCTGACCTACGGCGGGTCGACCTACAACTACGAATATTGGACCCTTGCCGCGACCCGCCCGCCGGGGACCTATATCTTCAACATCCCGGATTACCACGAGAACTTCACCGCCCTGGAGTTCGCCGCGGTCAAGCGCCTGGGAGACCGATGGATGATGAACGCCTCATTCACCTATCAGATCTATAAGATCCATTACGGCGAGCGCGGCTATGTCGATCCGACGAACGTCAAGATCCAGGATGGGCAGAGGGCTTGGGGCGGACCCGATTCGGACTGGATGGCCAAGCTGAGCTTCCTCTACCAACTGCCATGGGGGATCAACATCGCCGGATTCGCCAACGCCCGGCAGGGGTTCACCAACGTCCAGCGGATCAACGCGGCGACGCCGGAGCGGGCGGCCGTCGCCCTTGACAGCTTTATGGATATCATAATCGAAAAGCCCGGCACAACCCGGCTCCCCGATTTCTATAACGTCGATGTGAGCCTGACCAAGGACATCCGCTTCAAGAGCTTCGGAACGATGACCCTCTCCATCGACGCGTTCAATGTCTTCAACTTCGCCCACAGTCTTTCCCGATATCCCTATGTCAACTCTTCCCGCCACGACGAGATCCAGAGCATCCTCAACCCCAGGATCATCCGCTTCGGCGTGAGGTACAATTTCTAGGGAGGATCGCGAAGGGCATCGGCTAGAGCCCGTCCAGCCGATGTTCCCGCCTCTTTATGGGACAATCTCAGCCAACCTGTTGACTCCAGATCAGCAGGTCGGAGGTTCGAATCCTCTCGCTGGCTCCACCGATTTCTCCCTCAAGGCAGGGGCCATCACTTATTGACTTCCCTCCCTGGCGGCGATATCCTTTTGCCAATCAGGTATGGGATTGTGGAACCATGAAATGCCCAAAATGTCACGCCGATAATCCCGACACATCACGGTTCTGCAGCAATTGCGCCACATCCCTGACTTCGGCTAAAGCCGCTCTTCCTTCCCTTACCGAGACCCTCGAATCGCCTGTCCGTACAGTTACTCCGGGGACCGTTTTTGCTGGACGCTACGAAACTCTTGGACAGATAGGCGTGGGCGGGATGGGCGAGGTTTATCGGGCCATTGATAAGAATCTCGGGCGTCATGTGGCCATCAAGATTCTCCCGGCTGCCTTCGCCGAGGACAAGGAGCGAATGGCCCGGTTCGAGCGGGAGGCCAAGCTCCTTGCTGTCTTGAACCATCCCAATATTGCGGCGATCCACGGGTTCGAGGAATCCGAAGGACGGCGCTTCCTTATTCTTGAACTTGCGGACGGGGAAACCCTCCAGGCTCGGCTGAATAGGGGAGCCCTCCCGGTTGAAGACGCTCTCGAGATCTGCCGTGAGCTTGCCGAAGGGCTTGAAGCGGCCCACGAAAAAGGAATCATCCACCGGGACCTGAAGCCCGGGAACATCATGATCACCCCCGAGGGCAAGGTCAAGATCCTGGATTTCGGGCTGGCCAAGGCATATGGGGGAGAGACAACCAATATAGATATCGAGAAGTCGCCTACCATCACGGCCCAAATGACCGAGCCGGGCGTCATCCTGGGGACTGCCGCCTATATGAGCCCAGAGCAGGCGCGCGGACGTTCGGTGGACAAGCGGGCCGACATCTGGGCCTTCGGTTGCGTGTTTTACGAGTGCCTGACGGGGAGCCGGGCGTTCCATGGGGAAACCGTATCGGACACGCTCGCGCACATCCTGAAGGGCGAGCCGGATTGGAGCAGGCTGCCCGCGGAAACGCCGTCGCGCATCAAGGTCCTCCTCCGCCGCTGCCTTGAGAAAAAATCAAGAGAACGCCTTCATGACATCGCCGATGCTCGGCTCGAAATCGCGTCCCCGGAGGCTTATCCCTCCGAAGCCGCGCCTGCTCAACGGCGATTCTCGCTTCTGTCGCTGGCCGCAAGTGCGGTCGTCATGCTTCTCGCTGGCTTTCTGATCGACCGATTGGTGAGCGGGCGTCCCCAACCCGGTCCTCCCGCTTCGGTTATCACATCAACCATCAACGTCGAGCCAGGTCACCGGCTGGAAGGCCAAGCCCGTGACATGGAGCGTCCTGGCCGGACTGCTATGGCAATTTCCAAGGACGGCAAGTTTGTCGTCTACAGCGCAATCGAGGAGAATCCCGGCCCTCAGGCAAAGCCGCAGTTGTACCTGCGGAGAATGGACCAATCGACAGCCAAGCCCATTGCTGGAACGGAAGGGGGTACGTGCCCCTTCCTGTCGCCCGACAGCCGCTGGGTGGGATTCTGGGCCGACGGCAAGTTGAAAAAAGTTCTCGTGGAAGGTGGCGTCCCGCTTCCTTTGTGCGACGCTGCATTTCTCTATGGCGCGAATTGGGCTCCGGATAACAGCATCGTGTTTTCGGATGAAGCTGAGTCCGGGCTCTCAAGGGTATCGGCTGAGGGTGGGAAGCCAGAGACGTTGACCAAGCCTGACCCGAAGAGGGACGAAGGCAGCCACCGTCTGCCGTTCTGGCTTCCCAATGGGAAAGCCGTGCTGTTCACTGCAATGAAGCATAGCTTTGATCCGAAACCCTGGCTTGCACTGCTTCGACTCGATACCGGCGAGCGGCGTCTCCTGATCGAAGACGCGGCAGATGCCAGGTACGTTCCCACGGGACACCTTCTTTTCTTGAGACAGGGGACGTTCATGGCCGTGCGCTTCGATCCGGCCAAGCTGGAGGTCATCGGCCAACCCGTCGCGCTTGTGGAAAACGTCATGCAGGGCTTCGGCTTGACGTATCGGCATCGCACCGGCGCTGGTCAGTTCGGCATCTCCGACACCGGATCGCTCATTTATGCCCTAGGCGGCGTTCCTCCGTCCCCAGGCAATTCGCTCTTGTGGGTGGATCAGAGAGGTATAGAGCAGCCGGCCGCGGCCTTGCGGTTCCCTTTCGGCGAAGTGCGTCTTTCTCCTGATGGCCGGAGAGTCGTCTACTCAACGGGGGGGCGAGAGTTACAGGTCTATGTCTATGATCTGGACAGAGGTACGAACAGCCGGCTGACCGGCGAGGGATGTTCTTTCTACGCGATCTGGACTCCAGACGGTAAACGCGTACTTTTCTCATGGGGAAAATCCACGACAGACAGCCTGTTCTGGCAACCCTACGACGGAAGCTCACCGATGGAGCGCCTGACAACGAGCGAATATGGTCAACGCCCGGGATCATGGTCTTCTGATGGGAAAACACTCGCTTTCGTGGATATCCACCCGGATACGGGGGACGATATTGCCTTGCTCGACGTCCGCTCGGGACGCGTGACGCCGTTCCTGAATTCAAAATACTCCGAATGGTATCCGGAGTTCTCGCCCGCCGGTCGCTGGATGGCTTACACATCCGACGAGTCAGGTCGCCAGGAAGTTTATGTCCGGCCTTTCCCCGGTCCAGGTATGAAGCAGCAGGTGTCGATCGAAGGGGGCCGCGAGCCGCTTTGGGCAAGAAACGGTCGACAGCTTTTCTTTCGACGGGAGGACCAGGTTTGGGCCGTGGATGTCCGGACGGACGGCGCTTTTGTGGCCGGCAAGCCGCGCCTCCTATTCGAGAAACCCGGATGCACCCGGACCTACCCCATACGCGCCTATGATCTGTCCCTCGACTCGCAGCGATTTCTTATGGTCAAGTTCGAAAACAGGAAGCCTACGCCTGTCACCGAAATGATCCTGGTCCAGAACTGGTTCGAGCAACTCAAGCGTCTTGTCCCCACCGGAAAGAAGTGAGAACGCCGACCCCGGCCATCCCGAGGTAGAGGATGCCAGGCAGGGGCTGGCCGGACTGTAAGGAGGAAAATGATGCCGAAAACAAAACTTGGGAAATGGGCAGGTGGATTGTTGGCAGTTTTTCTTGTGTTCTTTATCGCGCTTATTCTTGGCAGGAATCTTTTCGGGATCCAACCGGGGACCCTGCTTATTGTCACAGTGGGAATATGTGCGATGATTGCCGGAATTGCTGCTTTTGTTACCGGGGTAGTAAGCTTTTTTAGGTTCAAGGATCGCTCATTCGTCGTGATACTGGCCACAATCTTTGGGTCCATTGCCATCCTCATTATCATAATGGAGGTAGTAGAGGGGATTATTTGGCGCTCAACTCATTAGAGGATAAAGCGAGATCATATTCGATACACGGCGGAGATTAATGATGCCAGGAAGCGGCTGGCCGGGCTGACGCGCAGGGGTTTTTTATTCGCGTCGCTTTTTTCCCTCATCCCCGTCCTCGTTTCGTTCGCCGGTTTCGGCGATCAGGACGACGCATATTATGAAAAAAAACGGAAGGCCATGGTGGAGAGGCAACTCCAAG
>Ga0315284_10006131_pt1 | contig 17120 bp, 17 predicted proteins | sample YL17G09_16_MG_FD_203696 | JGI IMG/M metagenome (GOLD analysis project Ga0315284, IMG submission 203696) | Sediment microbial communities from Yellowstone Lake, YNP, Wyoming, USA - YL17G09_16 | ecosystem: Environmental > Aquatic > Freshwater > Lake > Sediment | place: USA: Wyoming | collected...
ATGCCCGGACACGCCGCGTAGAACGGGTTGACGGTCTCGCGGCCCTGGAAGTAGACGTCCGGGTTCTGCGCCGTGCCGCCAACCATCGGATGATCGGGGCTGAGAGCGCGCTTGCGGTGAGCGATGACGAGATCATCGTCGATCATGGCATGCATGTCATCGAAGGTCAGCTCCTCGATCTTCTGGACCTCGCTCGATGTTCTGAACCCGTCGAAGTAGTGCAGGAATGGCACGCGGCTGGCAAGCGTAGCCTGCTGCGAGATCAGCGCGAAGTCCATCGCTTCCTGAACGCTGTTCGAGCAGATCATTGCGAAACCGGTCTGACGGCAGGCCATGACATCGCTGTGATCTCCGAAAATCGAGAGCGCCTGGCAGGCAAGCGAGCGCGCGGACACGTGGAACGCGGTCGGGGTGAGCTCCCCCGCGATCTTATACATGCTGGGGATCATCAGAAGCAGGCCCTGGGAGGCGGTGAACGTGGTCGATAGCGCGCCGGTCGAAAGAGCGCCGTGAACGGCCCCCGCCGCGCCGCCCTCGCTCTGCATCTCCGTCACGGTCGGAACGGTTCCCCAGATATTCACCTCCCCGCGGGCGGTCTTCTCGTCGCAAGCCTCGCCCATGGTGGAGCTCGGTGTAATGGGATAGATAGCAATGACTTCGTTTGTCGCGTGCGCCACGTGTGCAACTGCCGCGTTGCCGTCGTAGCTTTCCATTTTGCGTGCCATGAAACTCTCCTTGATTCGAGGTTCGAAGTTCGATGTTGGAGGTTCGAGCTCCGAACCTCCAACATCGAACCGTCAAACGTTGGCTGCCTGACTCGTGATATCCGGTTCTTTACGAAGCGCGGCGCAGCTCCTGCTGCGCCCGCATTTTGGCCCACCATTCGGCGAGAGGACCCGACTCCAGCATTTCACGCATTTTGCGAAGCCGCTCTTCCCCTGTCAGCCCCTCCAACTCCGCCTGCACGCGCTCCTGCATCTCGTCCTTGAACTTGATGGCATCAAAGCCTTCGATGGGTTCGGGTCTGATCATCTTACACCACCTCGCTGGGAGTGTGAATCGCAATAGTGCGATAACCCTCGCGGATATTAACCGCGTTGTATCCTCGGATCTTCTCATAATGCACGATGTGCCTGAGATTCCAGCTCACGATGATATCACAATCATCAACAGTCGCGATCGCAACGTGCATGGCATCGTCATGGTTGGCCGGACCGACCACTCCCGCCGAAAGGTACGCCTCGTGTAGAGCGTCCTCTTCCGGCCCAGCCACAACCAGTTCGACCAGGTTACTCGGAAGCGACTCATACAGGTCTCTGACGGCCAACGGCGCATTCTGAAGCTCAAGGGCCAAGAGATCAGACATCACGAGGATTAGGTCTCCTCTCAGGCCACACTCAATCAGCGCGATGCTAGCTTCCCTGAACCTTTCATCAAAACACCCGCCTATGACTGATGTGTCAATGTAGACCCGCTGCTTCCTCATCGCTCATATCTCCCTTCGCCATTGGAGCGCCTGGATCAACGTCGCCTGATCGGCATAGTCCATGTCGCCTCCGACGGGCATTCCGTGGGCGATCCGAGTGACCAGCACTCCGAGCGGCTTGAGCAGCCCGGCGATATACATCGACGTAGTATCCCCCTCGATAGTCGGATTGGTCGCCAGCACGACCTCTTTGATGCCGTCTTCGCCCACCCGGTTCACAAGCTCGCGTATCTTGAGCATTTCGGGGCCGATACCGTCCATCGGCGAGATCACGCCGCCGAGCACGTGGTAGACCCCTCGAAACTCGTTCGTTTTCTCCATCGCGACCACGTCGCGCGGCTCCGCGACCACGCACAGAAGCGAATTGTCGCGTTTCGCGTCCGAGCAGATGGAGCAGCGATCCTGGTCGGTGTAGTTGTAGCAGACCGGGCAGAGCTTGATGGAGTGCTTGACCTCAAGGATCGCCGCCGCGAACGCCTGGGCGTTCTCTTCGGTCATGCGCAGCACGTGGAACGCCAGCCTCTGAGCCGATTTGGGGCCGATCCCCGGCAGCTTCTCGAACTCGCCAACGAGCTTGGCCAATGGTTTTGCGTATTCCATAGGGCGTACACACAAATACGGCGGGCTAACGACACCCGCCAGCGATAGTCTATATCGAGCCTGTCATATTATAACAGATTCGGGAAAACGGAGGAAGCTGTCAGCCATCAGCTTTCAGAATATCCCCGGCAGGTTGATGCCGCCCGTGATCTCCTGCAAACGCTCGGCCTTGGTTTCGCGGGCCTTTTCCGAAGCCTCTCGCACCGCGCTGATCACCAGGTCCTGGAGCATCTCCACGTCGTTCGGATCGACGACCTGAGGATTGATCTTTATATCCAGAATCTCACCTTTGCCGTTGCACACGGCAGTCACCATGCCGCCGCCGGACGAGGCCTCGATCTTCATCTGGGCGAGTTCCTCCTCAAGTTTCTGAGTGTCCTCGGCCATCTTCTGGACCTGCTTCATCATATTGCCCAGGCCGGGTATGTTCGGCAGGTTCCCAAAGGGTCCTTTAGCCATCTACGATTTCTCCTCCCAAGGATCGGGTCCGTCATCTTCCACAACAGTGCCGCCGAGTGCAGCAAGCACGTCGTTAAGCAGCGGATGCGCGACCTGCTCGCGCTTCTGATCTTTCTGATCGGGCGGGATTTGAGGTCCCGCCCGATCAGAAGCATCAGAAGCGGGCTGCTCCGGCTCAGGCTCGTCCGTCAAGGCGGTTGTTACCCTGAGCTTTGCGCCCAGTATGTCCATCAGGCCCTTGGCGATCCACTCCGCGCCGCTGTCAACCTTCTGTTTGTGGAAACTCCACTTCTGAGCAAAGCCCAGGGTAAGAACGCCGCCGGACAGCTTGACCGGCTGCCCCGCGCGCGCAAGGGCCGCCACGCTCGGCTGCTTGAGCACCTTCTCGACGTGCCGCAGAACCTTCTGCCAATCGCGCTGCACCTCGCCGAGCGTCACCGGCTCTCCACCCGATTCAGGCTCGGGTTCAGCAACCGGCTCCGGCTCGACAGGCGCGGCCTCTTGATCGGGCTCTTCAGCCGGTATCTGGTCGGGCACGGTCTCCTGCTTCTGGTCCGAAGCAGGTTCGGAAGCAGGTGGTCGGGGCCTGACATCCGCCGGAGGTGGCACGGGATCGTGACCCACGCTCGCCGCCGGCGGTCGCGGCTCCGACACGGCGACCGGCGCGGCCGGGACGGTTGGCTTCCTGTCGGGCGGGATTTCCCTCTGATGGGGCGGGGTTTGAAATCCCGCCCCATCAGAGGGGGCAGCCCGATCAGAAGGCGCCGGTCGAGCCATCGCCTTCAGAAACGCCATTTCGAGCGCGAGGCGGTGCTGCTCGTTCCACCTCAGATCCTTCTCGGCGGCGGCGAAGATGTCGATGGTCGAGACAAGGCGCTCCCGCGAGAACGCTTCCGCCTGATCGCGCCACCGCTGGTCGCCCGAATGCCTTTCGTCCGCGCCGACCTTTAGTTCGAGCACGTCCCGGAAATGGCCGGATGCCGACTTGAGCAGCTCGCGAACGTCCCTGCCCTCGCGCATCAGCTTATCGGCAAGCGCGAACGCGGCGGCGGTGTCGGTGGTCGAGAGCACCTCGCCGATCTCCAGCAGCGCGTCCTCGTCCACCATTCCGGACACGGTGTAGACATCCTTGGTCGTGATCGTGCCCTCCGCGTAAGCCATCACCTGTTCGAGCAGGCTCAGCGAGTCCCTATAGGAACCCGCAGCGATGCGAGATATGAGATCGATCGCGTCCGGCTCGATCTCGATCTTGTCTTTCTTCCTGTCCGGCTCTTCGTTCTCCCTTGCGATAACTTGGTCGAGCCTGCCGCCGATCTCGCCGACAGTCCCCCTGCGAAAATCGAACTGCTGGCAGCGCGAGCGGATGGTGATCGGAATCTTGTTGGACTCGGTTGTAGCGAGGATGAAAACCGCGTGCGGCGGCGGTTCTTCCAGCGTTTTGAGAAAGGCGTCCTTTGCCTGGGGAGTCAACTGGTGCGCCTCGTCTATGATGTAGACCTTGTAGCGCAGGCGCATCGGAGGATACTTGACGCCCTCGCGCAGCGCGTCGATGTCGTCCACGCCGCGGTTCGACGCCGCGTCCATCTCTATGACATCGACCGCCGCCCCCTTGGTGATGGAGTCGCACTCTTCGCACTTGTTGCACGGTTCCGGCGTCGGTCCGTGCGTGCAGTTGAGCGCTTTGGCCACCAGGCGCGCGACAGTGGTCTTGCCGGTTCCACGCGAGCCGCAGAACAGATAGCCGTGCGCGATCCTGCCGGCCTTGATGGCGTTGCGAATGGTGCGAACGACGTGATCCTGCCCGATCACGTCGTCAAACGTCTGGGAACGGTATTTGCGATAGAGGGAAATGTAAGACATACTAGTCCAAAGTCGAAAGTCTAAAGTCAAAAGTCAAAAGTCTAAAGTCCAGGACCAGACATGTGCGCTCTCGACTGAGTCAGTTCAATCTTGCGGGAATAACCAGTGCTGAGCAGGCCACCCTTCGATACGCTCGTTCCTCGCTACTCAGGGCTTACGGTGTACAAGATTCCCAGAAAACTGAACCCTCTCCGGACTTTCGACTTTGGACTTTAGACTTTCGACTAACGGAAATAAGTGATCGTGCACCTGCCTCTGATAAGACCGCCCAAGCGCCGCCCCGACAGCCGACTCCAGCCGGAACACAATACGGCACATGCGCGAACGCGTTTACCGCTGCTTCCTTCCGGACCTGACGGGGTTCGCGCGCCGGGCATTGCGTAGGGCCCGACTATCAACGCCACTTATCGAAACGCATTCTCAAACAGCCAGACCGCGGGCAGGAATTCAACCCCGCTATAGCGGATTGCGGGTCGAGGGCACCGCTAGTTCCCCGTCTAGCACGATCACATGTAAAACCGAAGTCCGAAGTCAGAGGTCAGAAGTCCGATCGCGAGCCTACCAGCGTCGGCTCTGGGCTTTCCACTTTCCACTTTCCACTTTCCACTCTTCGCTCTCGGCTCTATATTATATCATTTCTACTGAGGACAAACTCCTTTTTGAGCATCTTAAAGCCCGGGCGCGTCTTGGTGTCGAGGCAGTTCGGGTCGGTAAGCGCCTCGCCCTTCCAGCCAACCCTGTCCTGGACGTAGTCCGGCATGCCCGGATCCTCGGGAGTCATCCAGATCGTGAGTTTATACTTGCCGGCCTTGAACGGATACATCTCGCTGTCCCGCGGGTCGCTCATGTCGATACTAGAGGTGAACCTTCCGTTCCCCACCCATATATCCCCCCAGGCAATGGTCTTGTCCAGGTCGATTTTCCAGTCGAAGGTTTCGAGATCAGGCATCGTATAGTCGTAGTCCTCAAGGCGCCAGTAGACGCGGCAGCCGTCCCGCCAGGTCTCATGTTTGACGGCGTTGGGGGCGTTGTTGGTGGCATACCAGTGCGTAAATGCCTCGCAGGCAAGGCCCTTATACTCCGAAGCCTGTATCACGTTCACTCTGCCCTTGATGATCAGCACCTGGGGCGCGGCGCGCAGCCATGAGACCTGGAAGCTGGTGTTGAGGGGCTTCATCGCGTCGCCCACCCACGCCTTGCCTTTTCGGCTTTCGAAGTCCTTTCGAGCGGACGCCGTCGCTGCTACCCACTCAGGCGGGCCGGTCAGCCTTTCCGCGACCTCGAGTCCCTGCTCGTAGCGATCCATCCTGGCGTAGCGCCACCCAAGCCTCAGCAGAAGCAGCGAAAGGTTGCGGTCGCACAGATCGACCGCCATCCGATCAACATACTCGCCGCTGGCAGGCTTGCGCTTGACGGCCTCGACCAACTTCACGCTCTGGGCGCGCGATTTGTGCCACTGCTCGATCGCCTCGTCGAACCGGCCGCATTTCTCCAGCATATGCGCCTTCATGCGGTCCACGAACTCGGCGCGCGGGACGGTTTCGCCCGTGTTCGGATCGATCCCCTGATACTTGCACGCTTCGGAGATCCACTCCAGGGCCTTCTGGTTGTCATTCATCTTCTTGCAATAGTGGGTCCAACCGAGCTCGAAGCACAGGTCCCAGATGCCCGGGTTGTTCCGGATCCCCTCTGTAAGAAGGGCAATGGAAGCCGGGATGTAGCGTTTGTCCGAAAGCGAATTGGCCTCGTCCACGAAGTTGTAGTCGAGGTGCCACGCGCCGGTGATGTAGACGTCGATGTTGTGCGGATCGAGCCAAGTCACCATCCGCACGATCGGGATAATGGGCTGGTAGTCGCCGCGATGGAAGAAATCGTCCGCCCGAATCCACAGCGCCCCCGCAACCACCTGCTCGAAGCCCGTAAACGATGCAACGATGAATTGACCGGGCAACTGCGCCATCAGATCGCCGGTCTTTCCTTTGCTGACCGGCTGAGAGGCCTTGACCATTTTTCGATAGGTCGGATCAAGGTCAAACTGGATCGCCACCACGCAAGCGACCAGCACGACCAGCAGCCCAATCAACAGCCTCCGATTCCGCTCTTGCATCGGCTACACTTCCTTCCTCTCGAAGATGAGAATAGCCGCGACGAGGGTTACCGAGACGAACAGCAGTCCGTAGAGGGCCATCTTGAGCGTGTAGAAGGCCATATTGTCCACCTGCGTTTCGGGGTGCAGCAGTTGGTTTGGTATATTGAACTCGTCGAACCGGGGCAGCACGTAGTAGATGGTCGTGAAGAACGCTCTCTGGAAGTTGTTCGCGCCCTCCGCGCCGCCAAGAGAAGTGACGACCGTGGACATGAACCCTATCACATACACCGCCGCGCCCATGAAGAAGTTGACCGTAGTAGTGAATATGAGCGAGAAAAGGAGCACTATGGAGCTGAGCACCATAAACTGCAGGTAGACCAGCACCACGCCCCAGATCATGTTGGCGTCGAAGATCGCAACGCTTGTCTCGCCGGCGCCCTGGATCTGGCCGACGGTGGGCGAGGCGGCCAGTTGATGAGCGCCGATGGCCTTAGCAACGACGGTGATGATGAACGTGAGGCCCATAAGCCCGGTCGTGATGCCAAGAGTCAGCAGCGCGCCGACAAACTTGCCGGTGATGAACTCGTATCTTTTTACGGGCTTGGCCAGGATCGTGTAGATCGTGCGCCGCTCGAACTCCTGCGGGATCAGCGACACTCCGAGTATCAGGCTGATGAATATGCCGGCCAGCGCCATCATCCCCAGGCCGAAGCTCTTGAGAAGCATCAGGTCCGCGGAGCCCCCTCTCTGGCTTGAAAAGGAAAGCGTCTGAGAGAACGAAAGCGAGAGCACGATAAGCCCTATGGCCACGACCATAAAGACCTGCAGCACCTTTTTTCTCAGAGCGTCTCCGACGGTAGTCTTGGCAATCGCCCAGATAATCACTTTCGTCCCTCCCTTACTATCTCGACGAAGAGGTCTTCGAGAGTCTGCTTCTGCGGAACGACCGACACCAGAGTCGCCTTGCCTCTCGCGGCCTCCAGCACCTTATGAACGTCGTCCTCGGACTCGACATAGACCTTGAGAAGCTCGCCGTCCTGCATGACGTGCGCGGCGAGCGGCTTGACCTGCTCGGTAAGCTCCGCGCTCGCGCCGGCAAGCGTCACAATCGTGCGGCCGGCGTGCAGGAGTTCCTCAAGTGTCCCCATCCTGACAAGCTCCCCGCGGTTGATGATGGCGACCCGGTCGCATACATACTCCACGTCGGAGAGTTGGTGCGAACTCAGGAAAACCGTCTTGCCCTGCTTGCGAAGGCTCAGGATCAGGTCCGTGATGTCCTTGTGGGCGATGGGGTCGAGGCCCGATGTCGGCTCGTCAAAGAATAGCAGATCGGGATCGTTGATCAGCGCCTGCGCGATCCCTACGCGCTGGAGCATGCCCTTGGAATACTGCCTCAGCGTTCGATTCCCGTCCTTGCCAAGCCCGACCTTGTCCAGAAGCTCGGCGACCTTCTTGCGGCGAAAAACGGTGCCCATCCTGAAGAGCTGGCAGTAGAAATCGAGCAGTTCCGCGCCGGTCATGTGCTCGTAGAAATACGGGCTTTCCGGCAGATAGCTGATCCGCTCCTTGGCCTCGATGTTGCCGGCGGGCAGGCCCAACACCGACGCCTTTCCCGCCGTCGGGAAAAGCAGGCCCAGCAGCATTTTGATCGTGGTGGTCTTGCCCGCCCCGTTCGGCCCGATGAAGCCGAATATCTCGCCTTCGTCGACCGCAAAACTGACATCGTTGACCGCCATCACGCGGTCCCCCAGCCGGCCTCTGAATTCCTTACAGAGTCCTTCCACTACAACGGCTTCAGCCACATTCATACCCCCAGACCAGAGATTGAACGCTCGGCGCGCATGCAAACAGGCGGCACATAGCTGCCCCGCCGCAAGTATAAGCGCGCGCGCGGCTGGCTGTCAAGCGAACCACCAATCCAGCCAGTAACTATACGACAAGGTCAGCCGCTGTGTTCCGGGCAGAAGTCGAAAGCCCAAAGTCCAAAGTCGAAAGCCGGCCCCGATGCGACGCGCTAGCCTGCATTATTGGTGTCATTTCGAGCGGCGCGAGAAACCTGCTTTGCGACAGCTTCAGAAAAAGCAGATTTCTCACTGCGTTCGAAATGACAATGTGCAGGGTTACGACGCTTATCGTGAATAATGCGCGTTAGTAGAGCAGCACCGACTTCGTTTCTTGTTGGAACCTGGCCAGGCCGGCCGCCCACGATTTCTCGATCTCCAGCGGAGAAGCGCCCGCCTCTATCGCCTCGCGGATCGCCGTGCCGCCGCCCAGCAGATCGAAGAACCGCTTGCCGTGGCCACCCGGCGGCCTGAAGGCGAACTGCTGCGGGTACAGCTTCCGTATCGCGGCAACGGCGGCGATGCCGGTGATCACCGGCTTGAACGCCTTGCGATCCGTCACGTAGATCTGCAGCCCCGCGCACGGCTCCTTTCGGAACTTCCACTCGAACGGAGAGAAATACGCCTCACGGTACATCACGCCGGGCAGATCGCAGCTTTTCATCTCCTTATGCAGGGCGGCGGCGTCGATCCAGGGCGCGCCGAATATCTCGAACGGGCGGGTAGTTCCCCTGCCCTCGGAGACATTTGTCCCCTCAAAAAAGCACGTGCCGGTGTAGACAGTGGCGGTATCCAGCGTGGGCATGTTGGGGGATGGCATCACCCACGGCAGCCCGGTATCGTCGTACCACATCTCCCTATCCCAGTTCTTCATCTTGACCACGCGCAGGTCGCACTCGACGCCGAAACGAGACTTGAACAGCGTGGCAAGCTCGCCCATGGTAAACCCGTGCCGGATGGGCGTGGCGAACTTGCCGACACCCGATGAATACTCGGTATCCAGAATGTTGCCTTCAAAGCCCAGCCCGGAGATCGGGTTGGGTCTATCGAGGACCCACACCTGGACGCCATGCTTGCCACAGGCTCCCATGACATTGGCCATCGTGTATGGGAACGTGTAGAACCGCGCGCCGACGCCCTGCTTGTCCACGATCATCACGTCTATTCCGGCAAGCATCTGCTCGGTGGGCGTGTGGGTCTGTCCGTAGAGGCTGTAGACCGGCACGCCGAGCCGCGCGTCAACCGAATCGGAGATCTCCGCGCCCTCCGCCGCGTCGCCGCGGATGCCATGCTCCGGGCCAAAGAGCGCCGTTATCTTGACGCCCGCCGCGTGCAGGGCGTCGGTGATATGGGTCAGATCGCTTGTGACGGCCACATGGTTGCCGACGATGCCAATATTGAGACCCTTCAGCGCGCCAACCTCCTCGGCCAGCAGCACGTCAAGACCCGATACTACGTTACCTTTCCGCTCCATTGCTAGCTATCTCCCCCTTTGGGTTTGCGTACTCTATCTCTCTACAACGCCGCCGCCCTTTTGCCCTCTGGACTTTGGACTTTTGACTTTCGACTTTTGACTTTGCCTCCGATAGGATGGTATAATCCATCGTGGAGATGGGGCTGTGGCTCAGTTGGGAGAGCGCTTCCTTCGCACGGAAGAGGTCAGGGGTTCGAATCCCCTCAGCTCCACCATCAAGGCAGAAAAGGACGGTTTGCGGTCAAACCGTCCTTTTCTGCCTTATGGCCCACAGAGCCGATACTGAGCGGGATCTGGGGAGGGATCAGGCTGTGAACAAGAAGACCTTTGATTGCGTCGAGATGAAACGCAAAGGAGCAGCCAGAGTACAAGCTCGACTGCAAGGCATGTCTCGTGAGGAGCAGTTGCGCTACTGGCAAGAGCGCACCAATGAGTTGATGGAACTGCAACGGGAGGTGCTTCGCACCAGGAAAGCGTCCTAGCCCGCCCCGCGTTTGCTCGCACCCCTAAGCGGATACACAGTGATTGAGAGGCACCGATCCTCCCCGGCGCGCTGCTATGGTTCTCGCATACGGCCGAATCGGTTCAGCCGGTCCGACAAGCGACGCGAGTAAAACCTCCGACAGCGCGCCGGGGAGTTGCATCAGGATGGGGCGGGATTTCGAATCCCGCCCCATCCTGGCATCTTGGGTACACCTTTCCGCTCCGTCGCGCGTTATTATCTGCGGAGCGCGGCTTGACACGCGCCGAACTTGTCAGCTATACTTGAGCCGAACCAGGATTGTGCTTGTCGGTGAGCTGACTAAGGGTAAGGATTCCGACAGGAGGTCTAGGCAGTTGAGTAAGCTCTTACTAACCGGCGGCGCACGATTGCACGGAACCATACGTTCCAGCGGCAGCAAGAACAGCACCCTTGCTATTATGGCGGGGGCGCTGCTCGGCAAGGGCGAGACTATCCTTCGCAGTGTCCCGGATATAGGCGATGTCCATACTATGATGGACATGCTTAGGGCCTTGGGAGTGATCTGCGAGGAAGTGTCTCGCGGCGTAGTCCATATCGACGCGACCGAGATAGATGCCACGGAGGCCCCGTACGAACTTGTGAAGCGAATGCGGGCCTCTTTTTCGGTACTCGGCCCGATGCTTGCCAGAAAGGGCTACGCGAAGGTTGCCATGCCGGGCGGCTGCGATATCGGCGCCAGACCGATCGATCTTCACGTGAAAGGCATTCAGGCGCTTGGGGCGCTGGTCAATATCGAGCACGGCTACGTCGAGGCAGAGGGCAATGAGCTTCGCGGGGCGCAGGTCTACTTCAACCTCCCCAGCGCCGGGGCGACCCAGCACATCATGACCACCGCCTGCCTCGCGGAGGGCGTGACCACCATCAGCAACGCCGCGATGGAACCCGAAGTGGTCGAGCTGGCGAACATGCTCACGCAAATGGGCGCGAGAATCCACGGCGCGGGCACTCCGACCGTGCGCATCGAGGGCGTGAAGGAGCTTCACGGCACGGAGTTCGAGATAGTGCCGGACAGGATGGAGGCGGGAACTTTCGCAGTCGCGGCCACGATAACAATGGGTGATGTGACCATCGAAAACGTCCGGCCGGAACATATCGAACCTTTCGTTGCCAAACTGCGTGAGGTGGGCGCGGTCGTGGATATGTATGATAACGCGATGCGCGTGAGGTGCAACGCCAGGCCGATGGCCACCGACGTGATGACCATGCCGCATCCGGGTTTCCCGACGGACCTGCAGCAGCCGTTTGCCGCGATGCTTTCGATCGCGGAGGGAGTGTCGGTTATCACGGAGAACGTCTACGAGCGCCGGTTCAAGTATGTCAACGAGATCGTGCGGATGGGGGCGGACATCAAGCAGGACGGCCGCAGCGCGGTGATCACCGGCGTGCCGAAGCTGATGGGCGCGCAGGTTACGGCCCCGGATCTCAGGGGCGGGGCGGCGCTGATCTGCGCGGGGCTTGCCGCCGAGGGTCAATCGGAGATAAGCGGCCTGGAGCACGTTGAGCGCGGATACGAGAACCTCGCGGCCAAGCTGCAGGAGCTTGGGGCGGACGTCGGCCCGGTATCAAACGATATAGAGAGGGAGACTATCCTTGTTTAGCCTGGTGCCCGAGCTGGGCATCGATCTCGGAACCACAAACATCCTGGTCTATCTCAAGGGCAAAGGCATCGTGCTGCGCGAGCCGTCGGTAGTCGCCGTGAATACGACGACCAAGCGGCTCGTTGCCGTCGGTGAGGAGGCCAGGCTGATGCTCGGCCGCACGCCCGGCAATATCATCGCCATTCGCCCGATGTGCGAGGGCGTCATCGCCGACTACTCCACCACCCAGAAGATGCTCGAGTATCTGATCGCCAGGGTCTGCGGCAAGAGACGGATGCTCAAGCCCACGGTGATCGTCGCCGTTCCATCGCAGGTAACGCCCGTCGAGAAGCGGGCGGTGGTGCAGGCCGCCAAGAGCGCCGGCGCGAAGCAGGCGTATCCCATCGAAGAGCCTCTGGCCGCGGCTATCGGCGCGGGACTGCCGATATCGACTGCCGGCGGGAACATGATCATCGACATCGGCGGCGGCACAACCGATATCGCCGTCATTTCGCTCAACGGGATCGTGAACTCCAAGTCGATCCGAGTGGGCGGCAACAAAATGGACGAGGTTATCCAGCGGCATGTCAAGGCCAAGTACAGCCTGATGATCGGCGACCGGACCGCTGAAGAGATCAAGATGAAGATCGGCAGCGCGTATCCGCTGGAGCAGGAGCTGGTGCTCGAGGTGCGCGGGCGCGATCTGGTCGCGGGGCTGCCCAAGACCATCGAGGTCACGTCCGGCGAGATTCGCGAGGCGCTGACGGAGCCGATCATGGCGATTGTCGACCGGGTGAAGTCGGTGCTGGAGCAGACCCCGCCGGAACTCAGCTCGGACATAATCGAGCGCGGAATAATGCTCACCGGCGGCGTGTCGCTCATAAGAGGCTTCGACAAACTGCTCACCAAGCAGACCGGCATCCCCGTTCATGTGGCCGAGGACCCGTTAAGCTGCGTCGCTCTGGGCTGCGGCCGCGCTCTCGACCAACTCGAAGTGATCCGCGACCAGTTCATCGAAACCGGATTCGAGGCATAGGGATTTCGGATTTCGGATTGCGGATTGCGGATTGCGGAATGCGGAATGCCGTGCTGGCTAGTAACGGCCGCGCCTCATCCTGAGCATCCTGAGCGTGTCGAAGGACGAAGGGCCGGCCCAGTCCGAGACGGAGATCGGACACTACGGGGATTGCCAACAGCTACTCACGAGGTGCCAACGATGCGAACGACTATGATCGCAGTGATTCTTCTCTCTGCTTCCGCGACTTTCGCCGAGACCTTCAAGGACGTCCCCAAGGATCACTGGGCTGCGGAGTCCGTTCAGATAGTGGCGGCCGACGGCGTGATGAAGGGCTATCCCGACGCCACTTTCAAAGGCGACAAGCCCGTCACGCGCTACGAGCTTGCGGTCGCATTGGAACGGATGATCTTCTTCATCGAGCAGAGCCTGAAGCCTGAGGTGGAGCGGAGAGAGGGAGTCGAAAGTCGAACCCTGAATCCAGTTCAGGGCAAAGTCGAAAGTCCGGGAGCGCCCTCACCCCCTAGACAGGGAGTCCAAAGTCGAAAGTCAAAAGTCGAAAGTCCAGGAGAGGGAGCCGTATCGAACCCCTCCACCCCGACAGCCCTGAGTAGGCCCGGTTTGGGGGCCGTATCGAAGGGCGATCCCGCACAGGCCCTCAAAGCCGGCGGCTTCATCCCCGCCAACTCGCCTCTGCTAACAGACCCTAAGAGGACCGTTTCTGCCGGGGAGCTTGCCCAGGCGCTGTCCTCGGTAGCATCTCGCCTCATCGAGAAGCACATCCCGCCGCCTAAGGACGAGTAGCGCGGTCCTTCGACAGGCTCAGGATGGCGGCCGTATCCAAGCACGTTCTCTCCTAGAGCCCCAGTTTCCCCTGCCGTGTTTTCCTGGCCGACAGCGGTCGCAGTGCCCTATCGGGCGTTCGCGTCTTGTGCTTCTTGATGCCCTCGTTGGCAAGTTCGTCGGCGCGCTTGTTGAGTTCTCGAACCACGTGCGATATGGTAACGCGCTCAAAAACGCGCAGCAGCGAGACTGCTTCTTCGAAGAGCGGCTTGAGGTTCGCGGACTTGACCTTGTAGACGCCCGAAAGCTGCATCGCGAGAAGTTTGCTGTCGGTGCGGATGTCGATCTGGGTGGCGCGAAGCTCGGCGGCTTCTTTGATACCTCGTATCAGCGCGGAGTATTCGGCGACGTTGTTGGTGGTCTTGCCGATATACTCGGCGATTTCGCTCAGCACACTGCCTTTCTCGTCGGTGATCACGACGCCGATGCCCGCGTCGCCGGGGTTGCCTTTGGAGGCTCCGTCGGAGTAGATGACGACCCGGCTCATTCGACGTCCAGCATGAGAATGCGGCCGCAGTTCTCGCAATACTCGATGCCCTTGTCCTGGAGAAGGTTGCGTGTGGTAAAAGACGTTACGGCGACGTGGCAGCCCTCGCACTTGTGCTCGACTATCTTCGCAATGCCCGTGCTGCCCGACTTCTTGCGAATCGCTTCATACCGCGAAAGAAGCTGCCTGTCGGTGATCGTGGTGACTGCGTCGGCGCGTTCCGGATCGAGCCGGTCAAGCTCGGCTTCGAGGCGCTTTCGCTCGGTGGCTTCCTTGCCGATGGCCTCCCGCGCCTGGTGTTCGAGGTCGTCTACAAGCGCCCTGGCGGCCTTTTCTGTCGCGCGCAGCGACTCGACCAGATCGTAGAACTCCAGCACGCGGCCGTCGAGCTCGCCTTGCTGGCCCTTGAGATGCTCGATCTCCTTTTCGAGGCTCGTAAGCTCCCTCGCGCTCATAATGCCGCCGCCGTAGAGCTTCTTTTCGGTCGCGGCGCGCTTCTCGTCGATGGACTTGAGCTTAAGCTCATTGTCCTTAAGCTCGATCTCGGCATCGGTCAGGATTCTGTGGGCTTGGTCGGACTGCTTCTTTGCCGCTGCATGCTTCCGTCGGAGCGCGAGAGCGCCATCGAGTGCGGCAAGTCCGGCGTTGGCGCGCGCGATCTCGACATCGAGTTTCTGAAGCCCATACAGCGCCTTAAGCTGCTCTTTCATCCGCTGGTTCTCCACGTACTCGCCCCACGTCATCCCGAACGCAGTGAGGGATCTGCTTTTCCCACGCCGTCAGAAGCAGATTCCTCGCAAGCTCGGAATGACATAGTTGGCCGCGCCCGGCGTTGGTCGCACAGAGATTCTACCAGACGCCCGCGGCACTTGCAATGTTTACCGGCGCAGCTTGATGAGAATAATAGATAAGCTGGGCTGGTGGATGTGTGGTATCATTACTGCACTGAGGCACTGCAATGATCGAGGAAAGCGTCACTTTCAAGACATCGAGAGGGCTGAAGCTTGCCGGCGCGCTGCTTGCGCCGGATGAGACGATGCACGACGTCGTCGTCTTCGCCCACGGCACGGGCAGCAACAAGGCCAGTCCTCGCAATCGAGGCATCGCCGAGCAGCTTCTGGATGCTGGAATCTGCTCGTTCCTCTTCGACTTCACCGGCCACGGCGAAAGCGACGGCATTCCGGAGCAATCGACACAGGACCAGCAGTTCGATGACCTGACAAGCGCGCTCGATTTCATCACCACTCAGTCGTTCTTCGCGACCAGGTTCGTGGGAGTCAACGGATCGAGCACGGGCGGGACTGTCGCGGTCCGCGCCGCCGCCGAGGACGAACGAATCGCGGCAATGGTGCTTCGCGTGCCGCGCAGCTACGAGATACTCGACCTCGTGCCGATGGTGCGCACGCCGACGCTTGTGGTGCAGGGCAGCGAGGACGCTATTGTGCTGCCCGAGGCAAAGGAAATCTACGAAGCGCTTGCCTGCCCGAAAGAGCTTCATATTGTCGAAGGCGCCGGGCACCTGTTCGACGAAACCCCCGCCCACTTCCAGGAGATGACGGACGTCACCTGCGCCTGGTTCGAACGCTGGTTCGCGGAGTTGGGGGAGGAAGAGTAGTCACGGACAGGCTAGCCACCATTTGCCAGGACAACCATTTGCTGGACGGCATCCGTGCCGAGCGCTCGGCAGGACTCAAGGACGGCGGGCATTTCCTTCACTTTCCCCTTCTCATACGCAGAGGCGACACAGAGATCGCCCAGATAGATCCCACGCAGTCTCTCTACAGCGGCCTTCATCGGCTCGGTAACCCAACTCCCATGCTCTGGCTCAGGGCGACCGAATGCGCAGATGACGAGATGTCCTTTTCCGCGAAATCGATCCACGTAGTCCGGGTGGTTGAAGTAAGAGGATAGCCGGTCCAGAAAGCACTTCGATTGCGCTGACAGACCATACCAATAGACCGGGGTCGACCATACGACGATGTCTGCCTCGAGGAACTGAGAGAGCAGTGCAGGGAAATCGTCATCTTTGCGCGGATCGTCACGCATACGGCTATTATCCGCCACCTCACCGATTGGCCGAACCTGGTAGTCATCCAGGTAGATCTTCGCAACGCTGGCACCGGTTCCTACGGCACCGGCAAGAACGGCATCCGCCATAAGATCAGTATTGCCTTGTTTCCGCGGGCTGCCAAGCAAAGCTAACACGTTGAACTGATGCGATTCGTTCGGTCTGTCGCTTTTCACAATGTCACTCTCCGGCGTTGCTGTAGTTATACGCCACATGACAGCCAGAGTCAAGGCAGGCTGGCGGCCGTGGCTTCGTGACGCGCAACTCGCAGCTATTCCGGCCGCAGCATGTTCTCCGCAACTTCGAGCGCCGCGGCGCTGCCGACGTCGAGCCAGTCGCCTTTCAGATACGACGGATGCAGCGCCAGCCCATCGGCGATCATCGCGTTCATTGCGTCCGCAAGCTCGTACTCGCCACGCCAAGATGGTCTCAGCCGCTCAAGGTAGCCGAATATCACGGGCGCGAACACGAATATGCCGGAACAGTTCCAGTTGGACGGCACCTCGCCTGCCGGCGGCTTTTCGATGAAGCGCGTGATGCGCCCGTCGCCGTCAACGAGCACCGCCCCGCCGGTGCAGGGGTCATCGACCCAGTTGAGCGTCACGACCCCCGCCCCACCCTTCTTGCGGAAGATGCGGATCGCCTGGGCGTAGGTGGGGCTGGACGTAATCACGTCGGCATAGGTCATCATCACCGGCTCGCCGCGGGCAAGCTCCTTTGCGCAAAGAAGCGCGGCGCCGGTTCCGTATTTGTCGATCTGATCGACGTATTCGATCCGCGCGCCAAGGCGGCTGCCGT
>Ga0315284_10006132_pt1 | contig 17119 bp, 14 predicted proteins | sample YL17G09_16_MG_FD_203696 | JGI IMG/M metagenome (GOLD analysis project Ga0315284, IMG submission 203696) | Sediment microbial communities from Yellowstone Lake, YNP, Wyoming, USA - YL17G09_16 | ecosystem: Environmental > Aquatic > Freshwater > Lake > Sediment | place: USA: Wyoming | collected...
TCGTCTCGAATCGAGCCACCCGGTTGGATGATGGCTGTAGCACCGGCTTCAGCACCCGTATCGACTCCGTCTCTGAATGGAAACATTGCATCGGAGGCTAAAACCGTTCCCTTTATCGAGGACTGGGCTTTCATCACTGCCAATCGGGTTGAATCGACTCGACTCATTTGGCCTGCCCCGATTCCGATGGTCCGATCCTCCCGAACAAGGACGATAGCATTCGATTTGACATGTTTGGCTACTTTCCATCCAAAGGCCATCCCCCTTCTTTCTGCTTCAGTCGGTTTCCTCTGTGTTACCACTTTCCACTGGTCCATCGGCACTCTGCCGAGATCCCGGTCCTGGACCAAGAGACCTCCAACCACTTTTCTTAGATCAAATCCTCCTTGGAAATAGGAGGCAGAAAGAGATGGGGTTTGGAGGATCCGAAGATCCTTTTTCGTCTTAAGAATCTCTAATGCCTTTGGTTCAAAACCCGGAGCGATGATGACTTCAAGGAAAATTTGAACCATCTCTTTTGCTGTCTCTTCATCCACGATTCGATTGAAACCCACCACCCCACCGAATGCCGAGACCGGATCACAATCTCTTGCCTTCCTGTAAGCATCTGCTAAACTTTTCGTGGAGATGGCCACACCACAAGGGTTATTATGTTTGATGATGACCGTTGCGGCTTCCTCAAATTCCTTGACCGTCTCAAAGGCCGAGTCAACATCTAATATGTTATTAAACGACAATTCTTTGCCCTGAATCTGCACCGCATTCGAAACAGAGGGCTCAGTCAATAAATCCTCCCGATAAAATGCTGCTCTCTGATGAGGATTCTCTCCATAGCGTAACCCCTGAGCTTTTTTCACCTGAAAAGTGAAGGTCTCTGGGAACTCATACACCTTCTTCCCCATCTCAATCTGACCGAGGTAATTCGAAATGGCTCCGTCATAACGTGCCGTATGCTGAAAGACCTTTTTGGCTAATCGGAAATTGGTCTCTATAGAAATTTCGCCTTTCTCCTCCAGTTCGGTAAGAACAGGGTTGTAATCATTTGGATCCACCACGACGGTGACATCAGGGTAATTCTTTGCAGCCGATCGGAGCATCGTTGGTCCACCGATATCGATGTTCTCGATTGCCTCTTCAAGGGTGCAATCCTCCTTTGCCACAGTCGCTTCAAAAGGATAGAGGTTAACTGCAACGAGATCAATAGGAAGGATCCCATGTTCTTTCATTTTTTGAACATGCTCTGTTTTAGAACGCTGACCCAATAGACCTCCATGGACTTTGGGATGAAGGGTCTTCACCCTTCCATCCAGCATCTCTGGAAATCCGGTATAGTCAGAGATGTCCGTCACAGAGACGCCCTGTTCCCTCAAGGTTTTTGAAGTTCCTCCTGTTGAGAGGATCTCAACACCCATTTGGGCCAAACTCCTCGCAAAAGAAACAACCCCAGATTTATCCGAGACACTAACAATTGCCCTCCTGATTTTACCCATAGTTTCTCCTTCTCTAATTTCAAATTTCAGATTTCAGATTTAAGATTTTAGATCGTTCAATCTGCGATCTGCAATCTGCTATTTGCAATCAGCTCAGTATCCCAGTTCTTCTCCCACCAGAACTACAAGTATATCCGTTAATACTGGTTTTCGTTCATGAATAACGATCACCCGGCAGACCCGATTCGGTGAGTTACAATCCACACACTTTCCCAATTTGACACATGGGACATCCACATTGAGCCTCTTTGCATTCATGGGTGCCGCCACATCCTTGATTCTCTTGATCCCTTCCTGAACATCTTCCACAATTTTGTTATAACCGACAACGAGGATTACCTTTTCCGGACCAAAAATGGTGGAATTGACGCGGTTTCCAACCCCATCGATATTGATCAGTTCTCCGTTCAGGGTGATGGCGTTGACACTACTTAGAAAGAGATCAGAGGTCATTTGTGACCTCCGGATACCCAGGATAGTCTCCTTTGAGAGACCAGGTTTCCAGTGATCATAGACAGTACAGCCCTGTGCTTCCAGTCGATCCAGAATCCCTAACTCTCGTATGGTGAGGGAGCCCCCCACTCCAATCCTCTGCTTTGGAGTGACATGTTTCCAAATTTCTTGGACCGCCTCCTCTTTGGTTCGAACATAGATGGCTCTAAATCCATGGGCCTCCAACTTTTCGATGGCTTTCTTAATCCTTTCTTCAACCCACCACTGTTTATTCGGATCCATATTCTCCCCCCAAACCAAAAGGATCAAAAATATACATCATCACATTTAGCATAATACCTTCCCCCCGTCAACTTCTGGTATCTTTGGATACTGTGATTCAGACAGTAAGACTATAGACCTCAGACATTAGACTGAAGAGGAGGAACGGCCAGAGATGACACAGAGATAAAGGCTTCGACGTGAGCTCAGCCGAACAGCCTGGCAGCGAGCAGAAGAACTGGCACTCTGGGTATATGCGAAAGAGTTTCAAAAGAGGGAACAGAGTGAATTTCCTATATTAGAGAAGTCTGATGTCTAACGTCTGAAGTCCAGTGTCTGAATTGCAGATCTTTGGAATTAAAAAGCTCGCAGGAAATCTTATTTGGTAGTGCTTTGGAGGAAAAATAGAACGTCCACTTCTGGTTTTGGTTTAGACACTCCGAACTCTGAACTCCGAACTCCCAACTTTATTTATCTGTTGAGGGCTAATTGGGTGGCAAGTTTAATAGCCTGGATCATGCTTTCGGGGTTTGCCCTTCCTTCTCCTGCCTTCCCAAAAGCCGTTCCATGATCAACGGACACCCGGATGATGGGCAGACCACAGGTGATATTCACGCCCGACATGGATCCCCATGTTTTTGTTCTATCGTCATACTGGAAACCGATGAGTTTAGTCGGAATATGACCTTGATCATGGTACATGACCACAACAAGATCATATTGACCACCCTGCATCTTTGAAAAGACGGTATCGGGTGGAATGGGTCCCTCCACATTCAATCCTTCTTTTTGTGCTTGCTTAATGGCTGGTCTGATCTCTTCAATCTCCTCACGGCCAAACATGCCACTTTCACCCGCATGAGGGTTCAATCCGGCCACGGCTATCTTCGGATTCTTGACTCCCAGCCTCTTCCCCGCATCATATCCCAGCATGATGACTCGATAGACCCGGTCTTTTTTTACCCGATCACAAGCTTCTCTCAGAGAGACATGGGTTGAAACATGAATCACCCGAAATTGTTCGTGGACCAGCATCATGGCATAATCTTTGGTTTGAGTTAAATCGGCATATATTTCTGTATGACCAGAATAGTGGAAACCAGCAAGATTGATAGCTTCTTTATTGATTGGCCCGGTGACGGTTGCATCAATCTCTTTTGCCAAGGCCAACTCAATCACCTTCTTGACATATTCAAATGATGCCCGTCCGCAGTCGGCAGAAATGACTTTGTGCTTAATCGTTTTCGTGCCGATATTCCTCATATCAAGAACATCGAGAGTCCCCAACTGATAGAGGCCTTCCGCTGGCGAAAAGATGGTATGAATCCTCAGATCCAATCCAGAGAATTTCACTGCCTCCTTCATCATCACTGCTTCAGCCACAACCAGAGGTCTGCACAGATCATAGATCTCTGGCAAAGAAAGCGCCTTCGCCGTAATTTCCGGCCCGATGCCTGCCGGATCACCAACACTGATTCCAATGAGTGGTCTATATTGATTCATTTACCTGCTTGTGACTCTTTTCCACGTGTTCCTTAACTGACGTTTTAGCCATTTGCTCTGGTTAACGATTGAAAAGATACAGGCCATGACAAGGAAGAGACTAATGGGTCGCGTAAAGAAGGGAAGGATGTTGCCATTCGTCCCCATCAGGGCTCGTCGAAGATTTTCATCAAAAATGGGACCCAAAATGATTCCAAGTGCCATCGGTGCAGGAGGATAATCCATTTTCCGTAGAAAATAGGCGAGAATGCCCACCCAGAGGACGACCTTCATGTCGAACACACTGAGGTTTATTGCATATGCTCCAATGAAACAGAGGGCAGCTACCACGGGCATGATAATGGCTGGAGAGATCTGTAGAACTTTTGCCATGATTCTTGCCAGACTAAGATTTAGAATTCCTAAGACGATGGAGGCCATGAGCAGAATTGCCGATACATCATAGATAATGGTAGGGCTTTCCAAGGCCAATAAGGGTCCGGGTTTAATGTTGTGCAAAAGAAAAGCACCAATCATCACAGCGGTCACAGGACTTCCCGGCACTCCTAATGCAAGAAGTGGAATTAATGCTCCTCCTACACAAGCGTTATTCGCTGTCTCCGCTGCAATGACCCCTTCTTTCGAACCTTTTCCAAACAACTCCCTTTCTTTGCTGGTTTTTTTGGCAATGTCGTAGGATACGAAGCAAGCTACATTCTCTCCCACCCCCGGAACGATTCCAATAATCACACCGATTAATCCGGATCGTAAGATCAGTTTCATTTTTTGAAAGAGGTATGAAATTTTTGGGATAACACTCCCTTTAATAGGAGTGACGATACGGTGAGCCTGGGATTCCATCACGCTCAGTACTTGAGGAACGCCAAAGAGTCCAATCATACATGAGATGAATGAAACTCCACCCAGAAGATTCGGATTATCATAACAGAAACGTTGATATCCCGTGATCTTATCCATGCCGATATAGGAGATGAGGAGTCCCAGGAGTCCTGAGATCCATCCTTTGATGGGCATCTCCTCTGATGTTAGGCTTCCACAGATCAGAATGCCGAATATGGCGAGAAGGGCAATCTCAATAGACGTGAATTTCAATGCAAATTCGGAGAGAAGGGGCGTTAGGATAAAAAGAATGGCCATAGAAAAAAAGGAGCCAAGGGTGGATGAAATTGCAGCCAACCCGATCGTGGGACCCGCCTCTCCCTTTAAGGCAAGGGGATGACCATCGAGGAGTGTGGCAGCAGCGGCTCCTGTTCCAGGGACATTGATGAGGATAGCGGAGATGGATCCCCCCGCAATGGCGCCCACATAGACTCCGATAAGAAGGATGAGGGCATTTCCAATATCGATATAATAGGTAAGGCCGGTGAGGAGAGCCACCCCCATGACAGCCGTGAGACCTGGCATGGCTCCAATGAAGAGGCCGAGGGCAACACTAAGAAAGAGGAGTCCAACTCCCTGGATTGAAAATAGATTGTATAAAGATTGAATAAGCTTAACAAACCCAAGTTCCATTTTTTCCTTCTCAAGGTAAAGGGATCTCAAACACTCGAGCGAAAAGAAGGTAAAGAACAACCACACATCCAGCTGTGATCGCAAGAATCTTCCACCATTGAGTGGCCTTAAATAGAAACATGAATATCACGAGGAAGATGAAAGTTACAAGCCAGTAAGGGGCTTTACCAATTCCCCAAAAGGCATAGAGGCCACATAAAGCCAAGATGAGGAGGACGCGTTGGGTCCTCCTCTCTTGGATCAGCCAGAAAAAGTTTGACCAGGAGATCCATCTTAGAGTCCCACCCTTTTTCAAACTGTGAAGGACAAGATATAGTCCCATCACTAAGAGAACGCCTGATGTAAGGAAAGGGAGAAAACCGGGTGCTGAATAGAAAGCAGTATAGTAACCCCCGACCTTCTCAGTAGGCATTCTCCAGGACTCGATCAAGATATAGAGCGAAAACAGAGAAAGCAGAATTCCAAAAAAGAGGTCGTAGTTACTCTTCTTCCCCTCCATCGAAGACCCCTCCGGTTCAAGGTTTTGGAATGTTGAATTCAGCCGGACTTTTCTTAGCCACCCCTAACTCAAAGAGGAGCCATGTGGAGACTTTTTCCAAATTTCGAACCATCTCTTTGGCCTCCTCCCCACTCTTCCCGTAGAGAGTGGAACTGGTTGTTTCAGCCAGTTTTTTTATAGTTTCAGTCTCTAATGCCTTTTTATAAGCATCTGTAATTTTTTCTAAGATGGGCTTCGGTGTATCCTTTGGAAGCATAAAGCCAAGCCATTGGGGAAGAGGAAAATATGGTATTAGTTGAGGGTAAAAGTCTGTTATTGGACGAATTGTTCCAACACCAGGAAAATTAGCAGGCACATTGTCAACCATAATGAGGGGCTTTAATTTACCGCCACGGATTAACTCAGCCTGCTCTCCAATCGAGGTATGGCAGGCATCTACCTCACCTGTCAGGACAGCTACTTGAGAGGGTCCGCTACCATTATACGGCATGGGTTTATATTCGAACCCGGCATATTTTCTAACAACCCCCATCTTAATGCTCCAGATGCTCGAGCTACTTGAAGAAGCGATCTTAATCTCACCAGGCTTTTCCTTTACCGCCTTCTGTAAATCCTCGAAGGTTTTGAAAGGAGAGTCAGTTTTTACCGAGATAGGACCTGGTGCACCCATACAAACAAAATATTCCCAGTCTTTCGTAGTCGTAAAATGAGCTCCCATCACGCACATGCTAAGAAGGGTTTCAGAAGCCCCAAGCCAGTAATAACCATCGTGCGGTTGTTTCCAAACATAGTCAGCAGCAATTCCACCCCCGCCCCCTGTCATATTGACTACTTTGACAGGTTTTCCTATTAACTTCTCCATTGCAGCTGCAAGGGCCCGGTTTGTCGTATCCGTCCCCCCTCCTGGTGAAGAGAAAACAACATTCGTAATCGGTCTTTCAGGCCATTCCGCAGCATTGGAAATACTAAACCCGCTCATTAAAATAAATATTGAAATAAATAGCCATAGCTTTCTCATAATATTTCACCTCCTATTGAAATCTGTTATAAAAAATTTTATTTGTTTGCCGTATCCTCAATAATCCCCTCCATGCTATTTTCAATTCATTTATCTTCCATTTAAGAGTTGGTTATTTTGTCAGCCCCTTAACATAGGGATAAATGGCTGTATACCAAAGATGACCGATTTTCTGGTCACCCCAGATATTTGGGTGCAGTCCGTCTGAAAGCATGTCTTCACGATCGAGGTGGCCGAACATATCGACGTAGCCAATTTTGAAGCCCCTCGATTGAAAAGATCTAATAATATCCGAAACTCGAGTGTTATAGGCTCTGACCTTTTCATCAAACTTCTGCTCGGCCTTCCCGTATATCGGAGGGATAGAACTTACGAAAAGATAGGCTTTAGAGTTTTGAGCAATTTTATTTATCAATGTATTCAGCCTCTCTGGTGCAGAGAGAATTTCATAATCTCCAAAAAAATCATTCGTTCCGATCATCAGGAGGATGATATCCGCTGGGTTCCGTGATAATAGCTCTTCGATCGTGAAATCCCTATATTTCCCATCAATAAATCTTTTCTGCCTGTCAGGAGATTGTTCTTTGATGACAAAACGAGTGATATCCCCAATCCTGAGCGCACCCCACCCTTCGTGTTCAATATCACCATCAAGGGCTTCTTTCAAGGCCCGATAGTGGTCACTCCAAAGTTCACCAAAATTTGGGGCATGAGGGCAACTTCCCACAAAATCGACCTTTACCTTTGCCTTATTCGTTAAGCTACGGCGAAGATATAACCGCCATGTACTACCCCATCTTCCACGAGTAATCGAATCTCCTAATGGCATGATCCGGATTACCTTATCATCCGCCGTAGTTTCGTCAACCAGAATAAAAATACTAAACGTGCCAAGGATCAAGATAAGAATCAAACCATACATACAACCCTTCTTCATTTCATGTCCCTCCTTTCGAACAAAAGGTTTCTATATATTCCCACAGTGTTACAACGATATGATCTGACCTTCTACATCACCTCCTTCGTCCAAACTTATTAAAGTTTTTCAACAAGGCATTGGCTGAGGTAGTCAAACATCTCAGCAGTATTACCATCTTTTTTTACCAGCTCGGCGATCTTATTCGTTCCCATTCGATTGAGTAGTTTGACCATCCGTTGAATCATGCGAGTATTCGTATCGTATGCCTCAACAGGTCCTATATGTTTTGATGTGATATCTCCCCCAAACCATCCTTCATAACCCACCCGATCGAGGGTGTAGAGCAACTCAAGCCAGTGCCAGAAATGGACCGTCCCCGAGATCATATCCCAATCGCCACCTTCTCCTGTATTGTCATTGGTGTGTATGTAGAAGAGTCGGTTCTTGCTTGCCAGAAGTGCTGCTGATTCTGCTGGAGACTCCCCAGCGGCAAAGCTATGGCCGATATCGAGATTGGCTCCTAAGTTCGGCAATCCCACCTCAGCACAAACGTGAAGGACCTTGCCCACATTAGAAAGGATAATTTTGGCGTGCGGTTCATGAGGTTGAAATTCAAGTGATAGCTTCACATCTTTTCGATAAGAAACTACTTCTTTTATAGATTCGATGAACCGTTCCCATAAAGAGGGATAATCGGTCTGAAAAGGATAGTCGTATCCATCAGCCAGAGGACATGTTGTCACCAAACCGGCCTTCAATTCCGCAGCGATATCCATGCCTTCTCTAAGTAAGGAGATTGCACGGTCTCGAGCTTCTTTACTTCGGGCCGAAAGGGCACCGTATCGGAAGAAAGCAGCATCTTTAATATCGACATTTACAGCCGGACATGCCAGTCCACTTTCCTCTAACAATCTTTTTGCTGACGCAATATCTTTCAGGTCTAAGGGATATTTCATTTCTATACCATCAATGCCTTTTATCTGTTTAGCCAATTTGAATTTTTCCCCTAACGTACGGTCGGGTTGATATTCCGTAAAACGATCACGTCGCTTCCCAAAAAAGGCACTGTTTACGGCAAATTTCCAATTTCTCATAGAGACCCCCTGTTAAAGTAACGAATAAAGATAGGGAATCGTTTTTGTAGGATTGCGTTTCTCCAAAAGTGATTCCATCTCTTTTCGGTCAATACGATCGGTGAGATCTTCCAATTTACGTGTCAACATTACAACCGATTTGAAGGTATTCACAGTGTCTGTTTCCTTGGGAAAAACATCGAAAGCATACCAGTCATCGTTATAGCCAAGCTGTCGCAGGTAATAGAACAATTCGATGAACTCCCACATGTGGTAAGCACCGGGTAGCATGTCCCAGTCCCACCGACCATCATTGTCATTGAGATGGACATAGAAGAGCCTTTTTGCCTTTGCCAGTGATACAGCAGACTGAGCGGGTCTTTCGCCCGTATAAATTGCATGGCCAATATCTAGGGTCACACCGAGATTGTCGGCTCCGACCAGTTGGCAAAAGCTTGCTGTCTCTCCTGCATTACCGAAGAGACAGCGTGCCCGGGGGTCGCTCTCCTTATATTCAATACAGACACGCACTTGACGATTGTGAGCGCAAGCCGCTGAAAACGTCTCTGCTGCATCGTCATAAGCCTTGATATAATCCATCTCAAAGAGATAATCGCTACCATCATTAAGTGGACAGGTGGTGATGCGGTTACAACCCAGTTCTCCAGCAGCATCCATCGTCTTCTTGACTTCGTCGATAAAATCCTGTCGTTCACTCATAGACTCTGATGTGAAAGAACCCCGCCACCATTTACCCGTCCTGCGAGAACGGAAGTTGATTGCCGAGACACCAAAGTTATACTTCTTCAGAAGTTCCTTTAATTTCTTAGGATCGTCGAAATCGGCTGGATAACAAAGTTCAAGGCCATCGATCCCTTCAACTTTCGAGGCCATCAGAAATTTTTCCTCAAGAGATCGGTCTTCCTGATAAACCATATAGCGATTTTTCACTGCGCCAAGAAATGCTGTGATGATGGCCAATTTATTCATCGGAATATCCCTCCTAAGTTATTGGTTCAAAGCTTAGACTTAAATCTCCCCCAAGCTTCTAAAAACGTGTTGCAGGTGTCTCTGAACGTTGCATACGGGTCACTGTCAGGTGGCGAAGGCTTAACTTCAAGACTGATGGTTGGAAGCTTATCGCTACCTCCTTCTTTGAGATAACCAATTTGAAACAGGGTATGGAGCATCTCTACGATATCGTTGGTTCCGAGTTCGCTCCCCTCCATGCTAAAGGCAGGATGACCATCTCCCCACTGAGGATGAGATTGGTCTTTCAACAGACAATTGGCCAAATGGACATGGCCGAGACAGTTCCTAGCCAAGAACAAAGACTCTTGATGATCCTCACCCAATTGTCTGAGATGGCTCTGATCAAGTATAAGGTTGATGTTCCCAAAATTCTTTTTGACCTCCATGATCAGTTCAACACTTTCATGGGTAGGCCCCAGGAGGCGCTTTTTCTGGAGTTCCCGATCGAAGTTTTCAAGAATAAGTTCCAGGAGGTAATCCTTTTTTGACTGATGAGTCCATTCCAACAACTCATTCAAAGACTTGATCAACTGCCTCTTCGCTCTTTCTCTATCCATTGGTCCTGGATCAGGTCCAGAGCAGACCATCAGCTTTTCTGCTCTCAGAAGATAGGCCTTTTCCACAAACCCCTTCAATACCTCAACAGCCTTTTGACGTTCGGCTTCATCTAAGCTGTTGGGATCCAATCTTCTCTCTTGGATCGCAGAAGGAGCCAGATAGATGGTTCGGACACCTCTTCGGCTTAAATACTGTTGGAGCTCAATAAACTCTTGTTCGTTATTCCGGTAGGTGGTTTCCACAACACGAAAAAGGTCAGTATTCAGTATATAATCCAAGTTTCCGACCACGGGTCCGCTGCCAGAACCCAATTCCGGGAAGGATGCCGACATGACAATACCCAGGTCAAAAAAATTCTTATATGATAGATCCAAAATCTCCTCCCTCAAATTTCAAAAAGGATCTTTCCCGTTGCTGCCGATTCGGCCAATTGAAAGGCCTTATCGAAATCACCGAGATCGAAATAATGAGTGATCACAGGACTCACGTCCATTTTCCCGGAGAGGATCATGCTCTGGGCTGTCCACCAGGTGTCCCACATGATCCGGCCGGTGACACCGTAAACATTCGCCTCTTTGTAGATGACATTGTTCACCACATCCCATTCCACCGGTCCGGAGAAGAGTCCAACCAGAACGATATCGCCGCCCCGCCTCAGGGTTTTGGTCGCATCGTTCAACACCCCCTTGTTTCCAGTCAATTCCACTACAATATCGGTCCCGAAGCCTTTTGTGATTTTACTCACTTCATCAACGACATTGACGTCTTTTGCATTTAGAACGATATCCGTTCCCATTTTTCGGGCCAGATCCAATCTTTCCTTCGTAACATCCACCCCGATCACATATTCTGCGCCGCTGAGCTTCGCCACCATCTGAGCATAGATACCAATGGGACCGCAGCCGAAGACGATCACCTTCTTCCCGGCCGGCTTTGTTTTGGACATGGCGTGGACACCAATTCCAAAAGGCTCCATGGTAGCCCCAATCTCATACGAGATGGAAGAGTCCAGTTTCCAGGCACAGACTGCCGGAAGGACGGAATATTCAGAGAACGCGCCGTCTATATGGACTCCGAGGATCTTCATGTCCTTGCAAATATGCTGAAGCCCTGTAGTACATTGGAAGCAATGGCCACAAGGGACATGGGTTTCGGCTGCGACCCGGTCTCCTTTTTTGAAGTTTGTCACATTCTTCCCAACCTCGACGACCTCAGCAGAATATTCGTGACCAAAAAGAAGGGGAAGCTTAATTCGAGATGCAGCGTACTCGTTCCATTGGTAAATATGGATATCGGTCCCACAAATAGCTGCCGCATGAACCCTCACTAATAGATCGTCATCTCCGATCTTTGGAATGGGACGGTCTGCGAATGTCGCACCCCTGACAGGTTTATCTTTGATTAAGGCCTTCATGTCTCGTTCCCTCCTGGGTCAAAGGGGATCCGGCCTCGAGCATCTCAACAATTCTCTCCAGGGCATCCTCTTTCCCAAAAGCTCCAGCTTTCGTGATGACCGAAAGGCCATCCCAATTTCCTCCTATCAAATGCCCTTTCACAATCCCCTCCAACAACTCTCCTTCTATCTCAATCCCCTCGGTCCCAAGACCGTTGATGACCTGTTGTGCAGTCTCTCCACCAGTTAAGATGACCGCCAGGTCAGGAGGTTCAACCTTGGAGGCTTTCAGTGCCAGCAGAACGACCGTGGCTAAGGCCCTTGTTATTCTAAGATGGATTGGGAGTTCGTTAGAATCTTTGGAATGCAACATTTCTGAAGGAGTCTTCAGAAGGGTGATCCCCTGGGAGAGAGAGTTTGCAATCTTTTCCGAGAATTCCTTTTTTTCATTCTCTGTTTCTGTACCGGCTCGGAGGATTAAGGAATGGTTGAGCTGAAACACCGGAATATTCCTTTTTTCTATCCGTCTTAACTGCTGATGGGTGACACTTGAGGCCGTTCCGCTTATGATAAGAATATGCTTAAAAGGTTTTACGATTTGAAAACGCTTCCGCTTTGAGGGAGACAGTTTCTTGGCCACTTCTTCGGCAAGTCCTGCTGAGCCGACGAAGAGTGGCCTTCTCTCCATTAAGAAACCCACATCGGCTACATTCTGCAAATCACGGCGGCTTACGGCATCCAATATAATAATCCTATTCCCCTTTTGTTGCTCCTTTTCAACAGCTTTTTGTAATCTCTCGCTGGTAGAGGCCACATGCGTAAGATCGATCCATCCCACATGGTTGTGAGATTGGTTTTGCAGGATCTTATAGACATGGGACTCTTGAACTGGAGAGGGGGTATTTCTTGCCACCTCGGTTAAGGCAAGGGGTTTTTCTCCAACAATCAGGATACCTCCCACCAATGTCCTGTTCTGCTCAGGATAGGAAGGAGCCATAAAACAGAGAGCCCCATTCATTCCTTTTAGAATGGCATCGATCTCATATCCAATATTTCCCCTGAGGGTGGAATCAATCTTTTTGTAAATGATAGGAAAAAAATTTTTATTATAATTCTTAAACAGATTGGATATTAGGGAGGAGGCTTTCCCAGGGCTTAACTCTCTCGAGTCGGTATTAATAACCAATACCTCCTGATGGGTATATTGGGGGAGATCGATTTTGGCATCGTCTTTCAAAAAGATCAAAATGGTATTGAGCCCCCATTTGGCAAACTGGGCTCCAGCATCCGCTCCACCAGTCAGGTCATCTGCAATGAGAAGGCATCTCTGATTCATTCTGTTACAATTAAAAGCAATGGTCATGCCGAAACGAGTGCTAAGCAAAAAATCACATGAAATCAAATAATTATCAGGTTAATGAAAGGCGGGGATAAAATAGAGGATGAAAAAATTGGGATAAATGTTTAAATTAAGAACAATTTAGTTTACATTATGAACAAAATCAACACGAACTACAGCGGCCTTTACCATGGAATTGCCAGAATACTCTTCAGAACTCATCTCCAGAGTAAATTCTTCGATTTCATCGCAGGCCTGTTTAATATCGAAGAAGTAGGCTTTGGGATCATGATCCATATATTCGCACCTTGTCACGATTCAGACTTTTCCTAACGTAAGGATTTTTCACCGCACTGTCCTCAATGACATCCACTTCCCTTCCCAATTGACTTTCAAGCCGTTTTTTGAGTTCGAAGTACCGATCAAGGAGCCTGTCCAGACCGTCAAATTCAACGACAACATCAACGTCACTTCTTTCAGGTTGGAACTCACCTCTTGATACTGAACCAACTAAATCGAGGCGCTTCACTCGAAGATCTCTACAAATTTTCTCAATGACTTGTTTATGATCCTCTATTTTAAACATATTCTCATGCCTTGTTTTCGCTTTCGCTAATCGATGGTTGTAATATACGCTTTTTCTTGAATTTTTGGAAGTTTGGAATACATGAAAAATGCGATTCTTGCTTTAAGAGTGTTTATTTGATTAAGCTCCGTCTTTTACTCCCCCGGAGACTTATTTTATTTTTATCTTTTTCCAGAGGGTTGTTCTGCTTATGCCGAGAAGTTTGGCCACCTCACTTCTTTTAAGCTGAGATGATTCGCACAATTTCTTTATCCAGAGCTGCTCGAATGCTTTAAGACTGAGATTCTTTTCATCCCCTTCGACACTGATCTCTTTTGTTTCATCCGGTCCTCGAAGTTCCTCGTCTATCCACTCTGGCACATTTTCAAGGTTTTGACAGAAATTATCTGTCAATGTCCCCAACCTCTCCACGAGATTGCGTAACTCACGAACATTTCCAGGCCAAAGGTGTTCAACTAAAAGCCTCTCCACTTGCCTGTTGAAGACATATCTTCTTTCACATTTCGGGTTTAGCCTGAGGATGAAATGTCTAAAAAGCACATGGGCATCCTTCCCCCTTTCTCTGAGAGAGGGTATATTCAACTGGAGGACATTGAGGCGGTAGAACAAATCTCCTCTAAATCGTTTCTCTTTCACCTCTCTATCAAGATGTTTATTGGTTGTTGCGATAATGCGAATATCCACAGGGATAACCCGATCATCTCCAATAGGCTGAACTTCCCTCTCCTCAATCACTCTCAATAACCGGCTCTGCAAATTGAGGGGTAATTCACTGATTTCATCAAGAAGAAGCGTTCCACCATGGGCTAACTCGAAGAGCCCCTTTTTCCCTTCTTTCCTTGCACCGGTAAAGGCACCATGGGCGTAACCAAAAAGTTCGCTCTCGAGAAGGGGCTCTGGAAGCGTGGCACAGTTGATGGCCACAAAAGGTCTTTCTGGACCGAATTTCTCATTGTGAATACTTTGAGCGAACATTTCTTTTCCCGTACCGGTTTCACCCAAAATGAGAACCGTGGAGGCAGAGGAAGAAAAACTCTTTGCCCTATTGATCACTTTCCGAAAATTTTCATCTTCGCTCAAAATATCAGCAAAGACATATCGCGCCACATGACCTTTGAGATAGAGTTCATTTCTGATCTTTCTTTCGGCCTGTTGAAGCTTAGAGATACTTCTCCCCACAATAAGGGTCCCTATTCTCTCCCCGTCCGTTTCGATGGGGAGATAATCGAGGAGAAGATATTTCCCTTGGACATTGGCGAAGCAGTTTTTCTGAGAGGTCAACTTCTTTTTCATATCCCTTAACGGATCAGTGGGGTAAAGGGATAAAGGAAGTCCTCTGATTTGATCTTCGTCCTTCTTGAAGATACGGAGGGCGGCAGGGTTGCATGATTGGATTCGATCGCTTGCATCCAGGATGACAATTTGGTCATCGACAGAATCGAGAACCGCTTTAAGCTTGTTGAGCGTGCTTAAATACTCATGACTCTTCTGGGCTTCCGATCGAACCACTTCCAAAATCCTGTATGCTTCGTGAAAGGATTGTAAAATAGATTCTTTCCCGGATTCGATTAAGATGGATGGATAATCCAGTTTATTGGCAAGGGATACGACCACCTTATCGCCAATAATGACCTCAACTTTTTCCCCTATGGCTTCTTGTATCTTTTCCGGAACCCCTTCTTCCCTTTGAACAATGAATACCTTCAAATCGAGGGTTAAGAGATCCGCCAATTTATGAGAGCCATAGATGACATTTCCAAAACCGATGATGCCGATCTTCTGACTTCGGGTTGGAACCTTTTGAAGGGCCCCCAAGATGTCGTAAGTGGTCACTTGAATTTCAACAATGGGAATCGTCAACTCTTGTTTTAGCAACTGGGCTGTTCCACCCCGGCTGATGAGTACCTCCGCACCCCTTTCCATGAGATCCTGGGCCTTTCGAAGGCCTTCATGTAAATCACCTACCTCAATGGCAATGGGTTTTGCGAACTCCTTACAGATTTCCTTGGCCATCTTAGCCATTCCCTCGTAAGGAGCAATGAGTGCAACAGGATTCATATCTTCTTGTTCTCCTCCCCCCAAAGAGGCGGGGCAATCAAGTGGTCATTCGGAAACCGAAAGAGGTTCGGCACAAAGAAGGGCGGAGATAGATTCTCGTTGTCACAAAATCGAAAGGTATTGCTCTAATTCGTAATCGGTCACTCGGGCCCGGTAGCGTTGCCACTCGATATTTTTATTCTCAAGAAATTTAAAGAAGACATGATCTCCTAATGCCTTCCTCACCACATCGCTCTTCTCTGTAATCTGGATAGCTTCGTAGAGATCTCCTGGCAGAGATCCAATGCCATATTCTCTCCTCTCCTTTGGGGTCATCTCATAAACATTTCGCTCTACCGGGGGGCTCACTTTATAACCTCTTTCAATCCCTTCTAATCCCGCAGCTAACATGACAGAAAAGGCGAGATAAGGATTACAAGCAGGGTCAGGAGATCGATATTCTACTCGTGTCGCCAACTCTTTCCCGGGCTTATAGACAGGAATTCGGATGAGGTCCGATCGGTTCCTTTGCGCCCAGGAGATATAAACCGGTGCTTCATAACCGGGGACCAATCGCTTATAGGAATTCACCCACTGGTTGGTAACAAGGGTAATCTCCTTCGCATGTCTCATCAGACCGGCGATATAATGCTTGGCAATGTCTGAAAGATGGTACTTGTCCTTTGGATCGAAAAACACATTCTTCTTTCCTTTAAAGAGAGACTGGTGGGTATGCATCCCACTTCCATTGACTCCAAAAATGGGTTTTGGCATGAAGGTGGCGTAGACATTGTTCTTCAAGGCTACCTCTTTGACAACCAATCGATAGAGCATGGTGCTGTCGGCCATCGTCAGGGCATCCGTGTATTTGAGGTCAATTTCATGCTGGCTGGGTGCTACTTCATGGTGGGTATACTCCACAGAAATTCCTAATTCTTCCAAGACCATTGCCGTCTGCTTCCGGAGGTCGCTTGCCACATCAAGGGGAGTCAGATCGAAATACCCTCCGGAGTCAAGGGTCTCCGGTTTCCCTGTTGACCGTTGAAAATAAAAGTATTCCAATTCAGGTCCTACATTGAAGGTATATCCCATCCCAGCAGCTCGCTTCAGGTTCTTTTTTAGGACCCAACGTGGATCTCCCTTGTGAGGATTCCCATCTGGTTCCAGGATATCGCAGAACATCGCGGCCACTACATAATTGTTTGTCTTCCAAGGTAGGATCTTAAATGTGGAAGGATCCGGCATGGCTACCATGTCACTCTCATCAATGCGGACAAAGCCAAGAATGGAGGACCCATCAAACCCCATTCCATCTTCTAAGGCCTCTTTTAGTCCACGAATAGTAATAGCAAAACTCTTCAAGAAACCCAGGATATCGGTAAAGCAAAGCCGAATGAACTTCACATCCTTCTCTTTTGCAATTCGAAGCACATCTTTTTTCTCTAA
>Ga0315284_10006134_pt1 | contig 17118 bp, 19 predicted proteins | sample YL17G09_16_MG_FD_203696 | JGI IMG/M metagenome (GOLD analysis project Ga0315284, IMG submission 203696) | Sediment microbial communities from Yellowstone Lake, YNP, Wyoming, USA - YL17G09_16 | ecosystem: Environmental > Aquatic > Freshwater > Lake > Sediment | place: USA: Wyoming | collected...
CGCAAACATCGGCTTGATGGCACAGATATTTCACATCAGGTCTAATTTCTACAACGGCTTATTCGCCTAGGCGATTGGCGCTATCATAATGGCTTACGCCCTCGAAAGCGTCCCCAATGCTGTTATCGCTATACTTGTCTCGTTTATAGGTTTCTGCGGCTGGACCGGTGATAACCCTCAATCCTTTTGCTATTATCCTTTCATTGCCGCGGCAATCTTTCTGCCTTTTGCATATTTATGTCGCTCGGTGCATGCGTTCTCACTGTCGCTGCTCGCCGTAGGTGCAGCGGTTGTCGTATGCGCCGGCGTTGGCTCTGAGGAGCTTGCCTCTTTTGGGCTGGCTGCACCGGGCGCAGCCCTGTTGTTCTTTGCCTACGGACTGCTTTTACATCGCACGGCCAACTTCAAAGCATTTGCTTCTCCGGCTATGGTGGTGGCAACCGGCTTCATCGCTTTCGGCGCCTATTTGTCGTCGTTCCACTCTTATGGTATGCGGTTCCCGAATTTATTCGAACATCGTATGTGGTTAGTGCCGACAATCTGCCTTTATGCGCCGGCTCTCGTAATGTGGGGCATTGTGTTCAAAGCAATTCTTACTGAACAGCGAATTTCCTGGATTGCCCTCGGCGTGCTTGTTTCCTGTGTGCTGGTCGCCGCACCAATCGCGTTAACGCCGGTGATGACGAACTCGCCGGATTCATTTTGGAGCGTAGTGTTATCGAACGTGGCGTGTCTTGTCCTCTCGGCTGCCCTTATCGCAAATAGTTTCCGCGCCGAGGACAGAGGTCTTTTCTGGGCCGGAGTGCTTTTTGTCGCTTTGATTATCGCCAGCCGCTTCTTGGAGTATGAAACCGGCCTGCTCCTCAAGGCAGTCGTATTTATTACCTGCGGAATCTGCCTTATTCTTGCAGGGGTCGGATTTGAAAACTATCTAAAACGAAGGAGAACTGCAAATGAATAAGCGTCTGGTCTGGTTCGTCATTGCCGTGGCGGCACAGCTACTCATTCTTGCTGCCGTTCCTGCGCAGAAAATCCACGCGCTAACAACAGGCAAAACCATTCTTCTTAAGACGGCCCCGGTGGACCCACGCTCCGTAATGAGCGACTACTACGTTATACTTGGTTACGAGATATCAAATCCCAAGGTGTCAACCGACTGGGAGAAATGGCCTGAGGGGAGACCTGTGTGGGTTATCCTGAAGGCAGACCCTAACGGCGTCTGGAACGCCGTCTCGGTTCACGACAAAAGGCCGTCCGTTCCGAGCGATAGTGTTGTCATCAAGGGCAAGAAGGGCCATCGGGGAATTGAGTATGGCATAGAAGCGTATTTCATCCCCGAAGAATCAAGAGACAAAGTTACGCAGGACCTTCGCAGAAACTCCAGAGAAACGAAGGCCGAAGTTAAGGTCGATTCCTCCGGCAACGCGGCCATAACAAAACTCATCATACAGGACAGGGTCTATGAGTATTAACGGCCGGCAAGAGATGCAACTCTGACTTTCTGCCCCCGCAGGATTAAATGTCATAATGCTCTTCAACGCGAACTTGCACGTTTTTTCGATACTCGCTTGAGTCGTTGTTGATTTCTTTGTCTATGTGGCGCTGAGCCGTGAATACTTTCATGGCGGTTATGCAGGTTCCGATACCCACAACGAAGAAGACCATTGCCGCCAGCGTTGCGAAGAATCGGGGTAGAAGATAAATCAACAGGCCGAAGCTAATCAGGCCAAGCCCCGCGAAAAACATTCCGCCGGCAAGCCGACGCGACGCCTGCGAGAGGATTGTGCTGTAAAAGCGAAACGGCATTTGAAAAGCCCTTTCAATAAACTAAAAGGGCGGGCCTTTTGGACCCGCCCTTTTTCATTTTCCTGTTAGTACATTCCGCCTGGAGGCGGGCCGGACGGCGACTCCTTTTTCTCCGGTATTTCGCTTACTATCGCATCGGTTGTCAGCAGCAGCGAGGCGATTGATGCGCCGTTTTGCAGCGCGATGCGTTCCACCTTTGTGGGGACAATCACGCCGAAGTCTATCATATCACCGTATTCTTTTCGCAGGGCATCGTAGCCGAAGTTTTTGTCGGAATTTTCCATAACTTTCTGTGCGACGATTGAGCCATCGAGGCCTGCGTTTACGGCAATCTGCTTAATGGGGGCGACGATTGCCCGGCGGACTATATCGACGCCGACCTTCTCGTCGCCCTGGGCCTTGATTTTGTCCAAGGCGGGAAGCGCCCGCAGCATTGCTACGCCGCCGCCGGGGAGGATACCTTCCTCAACCGCAGCCCTGCAGGCGTGCAGAGCATCTTCCACCCGCATCTTTTTCTCTTTCATCTCGGCCTCGGTGGCAGCGCCTACTTTTATCTGGGCGACGCCGCCCGAAAGTTTTGCCAGACGTTCCTGAAGCTTTTCGATGTCGTAATCGCTGGTGGATTTTTCGATTTCGGCCTTTATCTGTTCGATTCGGCCCTTGATTTCTTCCGTTTTACCGGCGCCTTCGATAATCGTGGTGTTGTCCTTGTCGATGGTTACCTGTTTTGCCCTGCCTAACATATTCAGTTCGAGGTTTTCGAGGTCGATGCCGAGGTCCTCGAATATGGCCTGGCCGCCTGTGAGCACGGCGATATCGCTCAATAGCGCCTTTCGTCTGTCACCGAACCCGGGCGCCTTGACCGCGGCGCACTGCAGGACGCCGCGGAGCTTGTTGACGACTAACGTCGCAAGGGCTTCACCTTCAACTTCTTCGGCGATGACTAACAGGGGCTTACCCTGTCTGGCGACCTTCTCTAACAGCGGCACAAGTGATTTAATCGAGCTTATCTTTTTCTCGTGGATGAGAATATACGGCTTATCGAGGGATACGGTCATATTTTCAAGCTTGTTGATGAAGTGCGGGCTTAAGTAGCCCTTGTCGAACTGCATACCTTCGACCAGTTCAACAACGGTCTCAAGCGATTGACCTTCCTCAACGGTTATGACGCCGTCTTTGCCGACCTTGTCCATTGCCTCGGCCAATTTTTTGCCGATTTCGGCGTCCTGGTTGGCGGAGCAGGTGGCGACCTGCTCTATTTGCCTGCTGGAGGCGACGGGGATACTCATCTTTTGCAGTTCTTTTACGATTGTATCGACTGCCGCATCGATGCCTCGTTTTACCTGGAGGGGGTTGGCGCCTGCGGTGATATTTTTAAGCCCTTCATCGAAGATACTTTCCGCAAGAATCGTCGCGGTGGTCGTTCCGTCGCCTGCGACGGTGGACGTTTTTGAAGCGACCTCCTTGACCATTTGCGCCCCCATATTTTCGTATGGGTCTTCGAGTTCGATTTCCTTTGCCACCGATACGCCGTCCTTTGTAACGGTGGGCGAGCCGAAGGACTTTTCGAGAATGACGACCCTGCCGCAGGGGCCTAAGGTTATTTTGACTGCGCCGGCGAGCTTTTTGACGCCCTCTCGGATTGCTGCTCGCGCTTCGGTGCCGAATGCTATCATTTTTGCTGCCATATTTTTACTTCTCCTTCTGGGTTTCCACCTCAATAATCAATTATCGATGTTAGCTTATTCTTCAATCACCGCCATAATATCCGACTCACTCATAATCAGATACTCTTTTCCGTCCATCTTTATCTCGCTGCCGGCGTAGCTGGTAAACAGGACCAGGTCTCCCTTTTTGACCTGTGGTTTTTGGCGTGAGCCGTCGTCGAGGAGTTTGCCGTCACCGACCGCCACGACCTTGCCTTTCTGGGGTTTTTCTTTTGCGCTGTCGGGCAGGACTATTCCGCCTGCTGTTTTGTTCTCTGCCTCCACTCGCTGAACGAGGACCTTATCGGCCAATGGTCTTACTTTCATTTCCTGCTACTCCTTTCCGGCTACGGCTCGGCGTCTTTGCCAAGACGAGCCAATCTTTTTCACAATTTACACTGAAATAAATTCGTCACTGTTCTTACCTACGCCGAGACGAGTCAAAAAATTCGACCGTTATTTTGCTTTATGCTTTTATGCCGAAAAAATGTGGCTGCTGTACTTTTTCACAAACAGCCGATTCAACTGGTCTTTTAGAATATTCATATCAACGGGCTTATCAATCACGCTGAAAGCATCGAGCTGCAGCGCCTCTTCGAGCATCATCTCTGTTATGCCGCTTGCTAATAATATGCAAGGCATCAACGGCTGTTCCATTCTGATAATCTTTAACGTCCACAGGCCTGCCCCCGGCGCACCGGGGTCGGTGTCAACGATAGTCGTCCGAATCCGCCGATGCCGCAACACATTAACTATATCATTAGTGCTGTCGGCCACCAGCAGATTCACGCCCCTGGGCCGAAATATATCGCGCAAGGCCAAAGGCCAGTCCCAGTCCGCCTGGCTGGCCAACACATTTACCTCATCAGATTGCAGCAAGTCCGCCACCATAGCCACTTTAGAGTTGCAAACCCCGTGCCAATAAACCGGCCTTGGCGCTTATTTGCGTAAGTGCTTGTTTGGCAAGATGTTGCGAGTGCTATCCCTGTGGTTGCTTAACTGCCAAAATTCGACCACGAGGCATCAATTCTGCCATGCTGGCAGAAGTATCGACTCCAATACTATCTTAGCGCTTCTGAGCTAAAAATATGGAATTGGGATTACAAAACACAGGATAAACGCAAAAGTATGAACACTTACTATGCCTATTTTAAAAAAAAGCAGCATTTTTTCACTCTTCTGTTCAGCGACTGAAAGCAAAACACCGTAAAAAGGTATCTGTATCAAGGCGAATATGATGGAAGGATTTGTTATAGTATCATTTGAAAAATGTGTTGAAAGCATTGTATAAGGGAAGAATATCCTCGCGGGAAGATAAGTTCCATGGCCACCTCCCGCAGCAAAAACGGCTGCGTAGAACAAGAGAGGCGTAATGAGTATTGATATGATAAGATATCTTGATTTGATGATTTCACGGATACCCACTTGCCGTTCTCCATGAGCCGGTTAATCTTTGACTTTGTCACAAGCGCATATATAACTACCAGCGGGATTCAAAAGACTATCGCGGCGTAGCCGACGGATTCCCGGCTGGTTGTACCCATTTTACAGAGCATAATGTCGTTACTGTTGGTGTGGGCAAGGAGGACGCCTTTTGCTTTGCCGAGCGTCTTTGCCGCCGCCACCGCCGCAGCGGCGGCGCCAGGCCCGCAGGCATTGCAATTCTCGGCTGCGCTTTCGAGTATCTTTTGGGGCTGTAGCTTGAGGGCGTAATCGATGAACTGTTTGTCGTTGACATCCATTGCCCATTTGAGGGCATCCTTTCCCGTGCCCATCGGCGTGAAGCCATAGCGCGGGCCGTAGTGGGTCAGGTCCGTTGAGCCGAGGCAAACAATTTTTCTCTCCTCGTCGCTGGCAATAATGCTGCCGACGATTTCGCCGAGGTGAATGGCTTGTTCGACGGGCGGAGTGAGAATAGGCAATATCTTGGCGCCGGGAAAGAGGTATTGAATAAACGGGACCTGGACCTCCATACTGTGTTCGCTGTTGTGCGCTTCGCGGTCGCTTACTGCGGTTTTGCTTTCGAGCACAGCGTTGGCAAGCTCTTCGTCGACAGGGATTTCGCCCAGCGGGGTGAGCCAGCTGCCCCTGTCATAAACGGCGGGTGGCTGGCCTAAGTAGCCGTGAGCCGCGCCGAATATGACGAAGGTGTGGACCTTCGGGTGCTGCTGCCTGATTGCGGCAAAGACGAGCGCTGCGGCTGCACCGCTGAATGCCCAGCCGGCGTGCGGGACGATACCTGCGGCTATAGTTTCCGGCAGTGACGTGGTTATGGTTGCTTCTTCGAGGCACTGGTTTATCTCATCGACGCACTGGTCGTGCTGGCCGGGGTAAAATTGGCCGGCCACAATGGGTTTCCTCTTTTGCATATTTCGCACCTCTTACTTGTGTTTGCAGCTCCCGGTCGCTATGATTATACCATTACGCCTGCGTCAATGTAGTCTAAATGCGAAAAATGAGGAAGGCAAATGGCATCTAAAAAGACAGGCAAATCCACAGTAGCGGTTGTGATGGGTTCGGACAGCGACCTGGCCATAATGCAAACCTGTATCGATACGCTCAAGGATTTCGGTATAAAGCCGATTGTGAGAATAATCTCCGCTCACCGCACGCCGAAGGTTGCCGCACGGTTTGCCCAGGGGGCGGCCAAAAACGGGATAAAGGTTATAATTGCCGCTGCCGGTATGGCAGCCCATTTAGCGGGGGCCATTGCGGGCTGGACAACGCTGCCTGTTATCGGTGTGCCGCTTGCCGCCAAGGAGGGTCTGGCGGGACTGGATGCCCTGTTGAGCACGGTTCAGATGCCGTCGGGGGTTCCCGTGGCGACGGTTGCCATTGGCAAAGCGGGCGCGAAGAACGCAGCCATTTTGGCGGTGCAAATCCTTGCGATATCGGACAAGACACTGGCGGGCAAACTGGCCCGGCTCAAGGCCGCCCAGTCGAAGGATGTCGCCAAAAAGAATGCTGCCCTCAAATAGAACTCGGCTTACCTTTTTTATTTTAGTTTGTCGGCCAGGGCGGAGCCGAATTCCTGAGCAAGTTTGCTCGCGGTAAGCTGGTCAACGTTGTTGTAGGAGGCGGTGAGAAGAACGTTGCCCGCCTTGTCCTTTGCTGTAATGGTAAGAGATTCGATGGCCTGGGCGGATGAATCCTTGCCGCCGAACCAGTTCTTGTTTCCCGCGGACCGGGTAGTCATAAACGTCGAGCCGGTTAGTATAACGTTGGCGGCTTCGGCGTCGCACAGTTGAACGTGTTTACGGACAAATTCTTTTTCAAGCACGTCTCGGAGCACCTTGCCCACGTATGGGTCCTGGCTTTCGATTGGTGTAACGTAAACACATTTGTTTTTGACGGTCATTAACTGCTTAGTGGTTACGATGTCGGTGTTGCAGCCCGCAAAAAGGGCCAACAGTATGCCAATCGCTAATGCCCTTTTCATAAACTTATCTCCTTTCAACACAGTAATACTAATCGGCACAGGGCAGCGTTGCTCTGTAAAGCTTTTTGTGGATTATGCTTTGGCTTTGTCGTAGAATCAATCACCCTGTAGCTTCCATAAGTCGGGATTAGGTGTTGGCTGTATGGGCAAAACAACGTTTTGGGTATTGACGGTTTTTTTACTGCTGGCGGGTTGTAGTGATAAGCCACAATTTACGCCGGAGCAGCTTGCCACGATGCCGCTCGCCAAACGGGACGGGCTTCCAGAGGCCAGCGGTGGTTTCGCGCTGGCGGTGGGCGACCAGACGGTGACGGCAGAAGAGGTCATGGGGCCGGTCTTTGAAAAGTTGGCGCAGGTAGCGCAAAAGGGGGACTTTGAGAGATTCAAACAGCTTGCCGAGCCGGTTATTGAGCAGCAGCTTGTGGGCCGGATTTCGGATGCCCTGCTTTACAGCAAGGCGAAGAAAGATGCAGGCGAGCAAATTGACGCTGAGCTTGACAGGGCGGCAACAGCGGAGGTCAGAAGATTTGTGATGGACTTCGGCGGAGACTATGCCAAGGCGGAGCAGACGCTGAAACAGATGGGGATGGATTGGGGCAAGTTTGACCAGTATCAGAGGCGCAAGATACTCAGCCAAAGCTATATTGCCCAGCAGATGCCCAAGGAGCAGCCGGTAACTTATAGCGAGATGATGACAAGATATAATGAAACTAAAGAGCAGTTGTACACGAAGCCCGGTACCCTGCAGTTTCGTCTCATAGATATAGAACCGGCGAAGTTGCAGAATATCGACCCCAACAGGCCCCGCGAGCAGCAGGCCAAAGAGCTTGCTGAGCAGCTTGTCGGACGTGTAAACCTGGGGGATAGTTTTGAGCAATTGGCGAAGGATTATTCTCAGGGGTACAGGGCGGCGGCAGGAGGATTGTGGCGAAAACTCGACCCGGCGTCGCTTGCGGCGCCCTACGATGTGCTGGCTGTGCGGGCGGAGACGATGAAGCCGGGCGAGGTCGCAGGGCCTATCGAGGCGGAAGGTCATATTTTTATAATGCAGCTTGTGGAGTATCAGCCGAAGAGCGCCGAGCCGTTTGAGAAGGTTCAGAGTCAGGTTAAGGCGAGGATATCATTCGAGCGATTGCGCCAGGCGATTGACAAGCTTAATACGGATCTTCTGCAGCAGGCCTCGGCGGCGGACAGGGCCAGATTTGTGGATTTTTGCGTGCGCGAAATTTACGCAATGGCTAACAGATAGTGGTTAGCCCCGCCCCCTGTGGGCGGGGGGACGGGAATCTTCGGATGGGAATAATTGCACACGGCATAGACCTGGTTGATTTTCCTCGAATAGAGGAAATGGTCGCCCGGCACGACAAGCGATTCTTGGATAAGGTCTTTACCGCTGCCGAGCAGGCATACGCCAAGGCAAACAAAAACAGCATTGAGAAGTTAGCCGGGCGATTTGCCGCCAAGGAAGCGGTGCTGAAACTTGTGGGCACGGGCTGGCGAGGGAAAATCGCCTGGACAGATATCGAGGTGGTGAACACATCGACAGGGCAGCCGGAGGTAAGGTTATCAGGCGAGGTAAAGAAAATCGCCGACAAATTAGGCATCACGCAAATAAGCGTCAGCATCACTCATACCGCGAATTTCGCCATTGCATCAGCAGTTGCAATAGCCAAATCAAATGAGAACAAATAATTGCGACTGCATAGTAATCGGAGCGGGGCACGCCGGGATAGAGGCCGCGCACGCGGTTGCGAGAATCGGTGCGAAGACCACACTGATAACAATCGACAAAAATAAAATTGCGGCGATGAGCTGCAACCCTGCGATTGGCGGCCTTGCAAAAGGGCAGATAGTCCGCGAGGTTGATGCGCTCGGCGGGCTTATGGGGCTGGCGACCGATGCTACGGGGATTCAATTCAGGATGTTGAACCGCTCAAAAGGTCCCGCTGTGCAGTCGCCCCGCGCACAAGCGGACAAGTACAGGTATCAGCAGTTTATGACCGCTGCGCTGGAGCAAACGCCTAACCTCACTGCCATCGAACAATTGGTCACCGACATAATCGTTGAGGATGGGCGGGTGGTAGGTGTGCGAGGCAAAGATGGCTGGGTGTGCAAAACAAAAACAGTTATCGTCGCGACGGGGACATTTCTTCGCGGGCTTATGCACATAGGGCCTGAGCAGTTCGAAGGCGGAAGGCGCGGTGAGCCAGCATCCGATGAGCTTTCTGCGTGCTTGGAGCGTATGGGGCTTGTCGTGAAGCGGCTGAAAACGGGAACGCCCCCACGGCTGGATGCTGGCACGATTGATTATGAAAAATTAGAGGTCCAGCAGGGTGACAAGGAGCCGGCGCCGTTTTCGTTTATGAATGACAGGATAGACCGGCCGCAGATACCCTGCTGGATTACCTATACCAACGAGAAGATACATAAGATAATACGCGACAATCTTAGCCGTGCGCCGCTTTATACGGGCCAGATAAAATCCACGGGGCCGAGGTATTGCCCAAGCATCGAGACCAAAGTTGTTCGCTTTGCAGATAAAACGCGACACCAGGTGTTTCTGGAGCCGGAGGAGCAGGAGCAAAGAGTCATCTACTGCAACGGCATAAGCACGTCGCTCCCTAAGGATGTTCAGGATGAGATGATAAAGCACCTGCCGGGCTGTGAGAATGCGAGGATTCTGCATTACGGCTATGCGATTGAGTATGACTATTGCCCACCGATTCAGTTGAAGAATAACCTCGAGACAAAGAAAATCGCGGGGCTTTTTCTGGCGGGACAAATCAACGGCACAAGCGGTTATGAGGAAGCGGCGGGACAGGGGATAATGGCGGGGATAAACGCAGCCAGATTCCTGCAGGGGGCTGAGCCGATTGTCCTGGGCAGGGACCGTGCCTATATCGGTGTGATGATTGATGACTTGCTCACCAAAGGACTGGGCGTGGAGGGAGCTGGTATTGTCGATGAGCCGTATCGGATGTTTACCTCGCGGGCGGAATACCGCCTGAGCTTGCGGGCCGACAACGCCGACAGGCGTCTGACGGCAGTCGGCAAATCAGTCGGCCTGGTCGACGACAAAAGATGGGAGAAATTTCAAAATAAGTTAAGCGACATCGAACAACTCAGAGAGTATCTGACAAAAACCCGGCAGGATGGGGTTAGCTTGTGGCAGCAGCTTCGCAGACCGAATAATCCCCTTGCGCAGATGATGACTGACCTGCCCGAAATAAAAAATGCTGGCTTCAGCAGAGAAGTCATCGAGGCGATTGTCACCGATGCCAGATATGAGGGCTACTTAACTAAACAGAATCGGCTGGCAGCGCAACTTAATTCGCTGGATGGCAAAAAGATTCCGTCAGACCTGGACTATCGGACTATCGTGCATCTGCGTGAGGAAGCGAAGGAGAAATTGTCATTGTTTCGCCCCGAAACGCTTGGACAGGCCGGCCGAATCTCCGGCATTACCCCCGCAGACATTACCGTCATCCTGGTGCACTTAAAAAAATATTATGACAGATAAAACCTGTGTCGCTTATGAATTTGTCGCAAAACATTTATAACCAGACCATTGGCGTGACTGAGCCAAAGTTTAAGATTTGGCGAAATGCCGGGCTTCTGTTGACTTACAAGTGCAACGCAAGTTGCGAGTTTTGCTATTACAACTGTTCGCCAGAACAAGATGGCTTAATGCCTGTTGAGATGGCGATAAGTGCCTGGCAATCGCTTAAGGAATTAGCAGGCGACAATGCAAAAATTCATATAACAGGAGGCGAACCGTTTTTATATTGGGACCGATTGGTGGAGATTCTTCGGGAGGCGAAACAAAACAAACTAACTCCCGCTGATATGATTGAAACAAACGGCTTTTGGGCCAACGATGAGGAAATTATCAAAGACCGGCTCAAAACATTAGACGAGCTGGGAGTGAATCGGCTAAAAATCAGTTGCGACCCGTTTCATCAGGAGTACGTGGATATCGAGACCGTAAGACGGTTGGCGAAAACCGCGAAAGAACTGCTTGAGCCAAACCGTGTTATGGTGCGATGGGAAAAATATCTCGAAAACCCTGTGGATATGAAGGACGCAATCACCGCCGAGAGAGATAAACATTATATCGAAACGCTGAAGGATTATCCCTGCCGTTTTACCGGCCGGGCTGCGGGTCATTTAGCTGAACTTACGGCAAAAGAGACTATCGAGGAAATCTCGAAGTCGAATTGTATAGATGCCTTTCTCGGCGCAAAAGGAGTGCACATAGACCCATACGGCAACGTGTTCAGCGGGACCTGCAGCGGCATAATCATTGGTAATGTCAGCCGGATGCCTCTTGCTGAAATCTGGCGGAACTGGCGGCCCGGCAACGATAAGGTGATTGAAACACTGTTTAATTCTGGGCCTGCGGGATTATTGAATGAGGCGGTGAAAATCGGTTACAAACCCGCAAAGTTTTATGCAGGAAAGTGTCATCTTTGCGATGATATTCGCTCATTTTTATTTCGGCAGGGGCTTTGTCATCAATCGCTTGGCCCGGCTGAGTGTTACTGAGAGCTTGTTACCAAAGGTTGGCGACTGCCGGGACATTGGCGCGTGGCTGGAGGGCGATTGCATTTTTGGAACAGACGGAACGACAGATGCCGCAGCCGAAGCATCTTTTCTGGTCGATGAGGACCTTTTTGTTCGCGGCGCTGTAGGATATGGCGCCGAACTGGCAGACGCGCATACATTGGCGACATCCCACGCAATTGTCCGCGGATACGGAAGCAATAAACTCGGCGCGGAACATTATGGGGATACCGTGTGTTACGGTGCATCGCATCGCCAGGCAGTCGGCGCGGTCACAGTTGCAGATCCCAGCAATGAAAGGCGTGCGGAAGGTCCATACGCTGTGGCATAGGCCTTCTTTTTCGTGGTCGCTAAAGGCCGATAGGGCCTCGTCTTTGGTGAGTTTTTCCGCCCCGGCAGAGTCGGGGCCGTTAATGAAGCTCGGGTCCAGGCCGCGGACAATCTCGCTGAATTTTCCTCCGTTGGGTCCGAGACTGACACCGTAACAGTAGCGTTTTTCTTTGCCGATGGTAACGCGTCGGCAGACGCAGGCCACGCGGACAATCGAATTTACAAAGCCAAAAATTTTCTCGACTTCCTCAATGGGGACGACCTGGCCATAGTGCTGCTTTTTCATCTTTCTGGGAATCAGTTTTCTGAAGATGCCCTGGATGAATTTGGGCGCGTTGGCAAATTTTTCAAGGCGTTCGGTGATTTTTGCGGGTGATTTTGCGGCTGAATCAAAGTCGGTAACGAAATTCTCTATCATCCGGCGTCTGCTAACGTCGTTAAGCAGGTCCTCGGAGTAGTTGGCCGCCTGCAGGTACCACTTTTTGCCCTCGCCGTGTTTTAAGCAGAATTCACACATATCCAATACCTCAGTGTATCTAAAGAACGGCCCATTATAAATAAAAGTGAGAAAACGTCAAATGCAAGGCCGGTTGGAATGCTGTCGGTAAACTTTCTGGAATACGGTGTTAGTCCGGCGGTCCGAATCCTCGACCTGGTCCGCCGAAACCGCCTCGTCCGCCGGGGCCCATCATTGGGCCTTGTATGCCGCGTTCCTGCATCCGCTCCCGCAAAGCCCGGCGGAACTGCATCATCTGCACCCTCGTATCGGCACTGATTCTTTCAGACCTTGCCCTCATTCTTTCAGGATTTGGCCGAGGTCTTTGGCCAGCGTTTTGGCCTCGCTGAGCAAATCTCCTGAAACCATTGGCGTCGGGAGAAGGGCCGAATCTTGGCGGGCCGTTGGCATCGGGCGGGCCGAACCCCGGCGGACGGTTGGCATCTCTGCCCGCAAAAAACTCCGCCATTCTTGCCTGCCTTTCGTCGATGATTTTATCTAAGTACGCTGTGCGATTCTCCTCAGCCAGTGCGAAATATCCCTTTACCTCGCTTTCCATTCTCGCCCGCATTGCCTCGCCTATCTGCTCACCCATCTGGCGCCTGGTATCTTCATTGGCATCCCGGAACTGGTTGGAATCAAAATACTCTCGAATCTGGCGAGGATTCATCTTTGAGAAATCAGGTTTACTGAAATGCCTGACGGCAATCGGAACCGCAATGGCCATACCGGCAGCCAGAACAACTGTTACAATCAGAATTGTCTTGCTTTTTTTTGTCATATTTTTAATTTTGATTCGTCGAATCGCCGACGTGCCAGTCGGCATAAAGATAGTTTTTGCCGCCTATGTAATTCGCACTGCCCTCGCGGCCAAATTTCTTGTGAACCGCATCGAAATCGCTCATAACGGCTATGTTTCTCTCCTTGACGCCCTCCTTTGCGAAGCGTGAGGCGCTTATCGACTGTCCGCCCAGACCTCCAGGCCCTTGTCCGTGGTATTGGTAGCTGGTCCCCCCTACCCTTAAATAGTATTTCTTGTCGATATCCGCCTTGCAGATGAAAACTTTTGGCTCCTGCAGCAACGGCTTTAAAAAATTTGTTATAGGGGGTCTGTAACCTGGGTCATTTGTATCTGTGATATCCCAGGGATAGTCGCAGGCGGGCGGCATTATGTCGCGATTGTCGTCGAGATACGCCCTGAAGGCAACGCCTATCTGCCGCAGATTTGATTTGCAGGTCGTTCGAGAGGCTGCCGCCCTGGCCTTGCCGAGCACCGGCACAAGTATTGCCATTAACAGCGCAATTACGCTGATAACCACTAACAATTCAACAAGCGTAAAAGCTTTGTCTTTTCTCATCACTTAGTAATGACGGTTTATGTCTTATATATATTGCACGCAGAAATAAAAGGCAGGTTCAGACAAGCTCTTTGTGAATATGGATAATATAATCGTCGATTTTGTCGTTTAGCGTTTTACTTAGGTTCTGGCCCGGCTCCAGTGATTCCGGCTCAATGCCGAAAAAAACGATTTTCCGCGGGCATTCGCCAAGCTGCTTGGAAAGGTTTATCACCTGCAGAATATCAGCCTCGTGCAGAGAATAATGGCTTAGCTTCTTGACGCTTTGGACCTCGTCGGCGGCAAATCGCCTGATTGTGCCCGGCTCGGCGCCCATTTGGGCGCAATCGATGATGACGGCCTTTTTTCGGTTTGCAATTAAATGGAGCAGAGCCATGCCCGCTGAGCCGGCGTCGATAAAATCGACGAGGGGGAATTTATCCTGCCGGGTTGATAATCGCCTGATTATGTGAACGCCGATACCTTCATCGGACAAAAGCACGTTGCCAAGTCCTATGACGACGACGTCCTTCCTGGGCGATTGGCTGGTCACCGGACAAACTTGACGTCGAGAAAATGCGTCGAGCAGGAGATGCAGGGGTCGTAGGCGCGAACTAACATTTCAAGTTTCAGCCGAATCTGGTTTTCGCTTTCGTCTAAAATCTCAGGCAGCAGTTTCTCGAAGTCCTTCTGGATATTTGCGTGGTTCTGGTTTGTCGGGATGCAGATATCGGCTGCGACGCAGTTGCCCTTCTTGTCGAATTCATATTCGTGGAAAAGGATGCCGCGAGGCGCCTCGACGCAGCCGGCGCCTCTGCCGGCCTTCGGTGCACTTGTTACTTTCTCGTCCTTGAGTCCTTTGGTAAGTAGTCCGTCAATCATCGCAATACTCGTTTCAACGATATGGAAGCACTCCACAAGCTGAGCGACGGTGTTCATATAGGGATTACAGCAGCCCTTTTGGAGACCGAATGTTTTTGCGGCGTTTTGTGCCATCGGCGAGAGCAGTTCAGCGTTGTTGTTGAATCTCGCCAGTGCGCCCACTGCGTATGCGTCGCGGTGCCACTTAGCCCATTTGGCCGTTGATTGCTCGACGATGTATTCATTTGTCACATCGTGCCATTTTTCAATCGGCAGAACGACGCCTTTGTTATCGTTGGATGTGATGCCGCCGTGATAAAAAGTATATGTCGGCGGGTTGGTCTGCTTGAGGGACACGTATTCGGTGGGTCGTTCAAACTTCGGAATATTGGCCGCCACGCCTAAGACCGCCTCGGCTATTTTATTCAAATCAAGTACCGTGTCTTTGAGCGTTTGCTGCAACTGGCGAAGTTGTTTTTCGGTTGGTATTCGCGTCAGGCCGCCGGGTATGAGTGTTACGGGGTGCGTTGTCCTGCCTGCAAGCAAATCCGACCATTCGTTTGCAATCCTGTGGGCCTTGACAATCGTCTTGACGACGTCTGCAGCCCTGGCGACCAACGGCACAACCGACGGTGCGTCGAAAAAGTCAGGTGCGGCTAAGTATCCGACGTGCAGGGTATGGCTTTGAAGCTGCTCGGAATAGTGCATAAGTATGCGGAGCTTGTCCGTCTGCTCGGAAACCTTCAGACCCAGTGCGGATTCCACCGCCTTGGTGGCTGCAAGCGAATGTGTGATAGAGCATATCCCGCATATCCGCGAGACAATCGTCTGGATGTCCTGATAGCTTTGGCCCCGGACCATCGCCTCAAAAAACCGCGGCGCCTCTGGCACCTGCCACTGGAGCTTTTCGATTTTGCCCTCAGTAACGTTGACGACAATGTTGCCGTGTCCTTCGACGCGAGTTATATGATGAACGTTGATATCCACATTGTTATTATGCATTTGTAGGCCCCTGACCAGTTCCAAAAAGAACCATCTTGCCTTTCAATTGTTCCACGCTCAGTCCATATCTGTTGATTACATCTTTTGCGGCGTTGGTGTTTGGGTCATCGACGTAACCGCGGCAGCCGAAGCACCTGAAACCAGATGACGGGCATCTTGCGCCGCACCCGGCCCTTATCACAGGCCCCAGACAAACCTGTCCGTAGTCCCAAAGGCAGGGATTACCCTTCGCCTTGCATTCGACGCAGACCGGATACTCCGGTATCTCCGGCTTCCTTCCCATAAGCAGGCAGCGAATGATGTATGTGAATTCTTTTCTGTCTATGGGGCAGCCGTGGATTTTGTAATCCACCTTGACAACCTCATCCACGGCCTTCGTCAGCGTGGTGTCGAGATGAGGCATATTTGCCGACTTGCCGTAAACGCAACGCTTAACGTCCTGCATTTCGAAGTTGTTCTTGAGCTTGTTGATGCCGCCGATTGTGGCGCAGGCACCAAGGGCAATTAGCGTCTTTGTCCTTGTTCTTATAATCTCTAAGCGTTTCTCGTCCTCGGGTCGCGTGATTGAACCTTCGATAAGAGCAATGTCATATTCTCTGCTTTGCTCGCTCATTGCCTCCCGCCACTCAACCACGTCAATGGCGTCAACAAGGTCAAGCAGCTCCTCTTCGAGATTTACGATTTGCAACTGGCATCCTTCGCAGCAGGCGAAGTCGAAAATGGCTACCCTGGGTCTGTCCATTTTATATTGCCTCCGGCGCGATACTCAGGTCGGAATAACGAAATACCGGCCCGTCCATACAGGTATAAAAGTTATTTATCTGGCAGTGGCCGCACTTGCCGACGCCGCATTTCATTTTTCGCTCCAGGTTGAGGAAAATATTCTCGTGCGGAACTTTGGCCTCATCCAGCGACAGCAGGACGAATTTATACATAACCGGCGGCCCGCAGATGAAAACAAGCGCCGAGCGAAGCTCGGCCTCTATTTTGGGGATGAGCGTTGTAACGACGCCGACGTTGCCCAGCCAGCAGTCGTCGGTCTGGTCGATTGTTTCCATAAATCGGATGTCGTCCCTGTGAGACCAGGCGTCGAGTTCCGAGTGGAAGAACCTCTGCGCCATACACTTTGTGCCTAACAGGACCACAAGCTCTTTATAGTCGGCTCGATTGTCGAGGATGTAATTGACGAAAGAGCGCTGCGGCACCAGTCCGATTCCGCCGCACACGAACACGACGTTTCTGCCCTTCGCTTCTTCGACGGGGTACGTTCCTTTTCCATACGGGCCTCGTATTCCTATTTTGTCGCCAATCCTGAGCCGGTGGATTGCATTGGTAACATTGCCGGCTCGGCGGACGACCAGCTCAAAGTAACCCTTCTGGGTCGGCGAGGAAGAAATTGTTACAGGCGCCTCCCCGACGCCGGCGAGGGAAACCTCGACAAACTGCCCCGGTAGAAAATCGAACCCCGACGCATCGGGGTCGTCGAGCGTAAGCCGAAGGTACATCTCGGTGGGGTTCATCAGCCGCTTTTTCTCAAGCGTTACCAGCCGCGGCAGATAAATATCCTTTTCAACAGCA
>Ga0315284_10006135_pt1 | contig 17117 bp, 17 predicted proteins | sample YL17G09_16_MG_FD_203696 | JGI IMG/M metagenome (GOLD analysis project Ga0315284, IMG submission 203696) | Sediment microbial communities from Yellowstone Lake, YNP, Wyoming, USA - YL17G09_16 | ecosystem: Environmental > Aquatic > Freshwater > Lake > Sediment | place: USA: Wyoming | collected...
CCGCCACCGTCATGTGCCAGTCACCGGGCGCGACGTACACCGTGTCGTCCTCCAGCGGCATCCCCGGCGCGCCCTCGACGACCCGCAGCGCCGACTGCGAGTCGAGGCGGTCGGCGAAGCTCTTCGTAAAGCCGGCCGGCATGTGCTGGACGATGAGAACCGCGGCGCCGAGGCCGCGCGGCAGCGCCGGCACCACCTCGGCGAGCGCCCGCGGGCCGCCGGTGGACGCCGCGATGGCCAGGGCCAGCTGCGCCGCCCCGCCCCGAGAGACCACCCGCGGCTCCGCGGTGCGCGGCCGCACCAGCGCCCGGACCCGCGAGGGCTCCGACGCCGAGGCCGCGCGCAAGGCGTCGATCAGCCGCGGCGCGAGCGCGACCGACGAGTCGTCCGTCACGCGGTCGGGCTTCTGCACGAGGTCCACCGCGCCGAGCTCGAGGGCGCGGATGGCCTCGGCGGAATCGCGCACCGCGAGCGCCGAGACCACCACGATCGGCCGCGGGGCCTCGCTCATGATGTAGCCAATGGCGCCGAGACCGTCGAGTTCCGGCATGGTGATGTCCATCGTCACCAGGTCGGGCTGGAGCGCGTGCACCTTCCGGATCGCGTCGAGGCCGTTGCGCGCCGTGCCCGCCACGCGGAACTCGCCGGAGGCGTTCACGATGTCCGACAGCAGCCTGCGCATCAGGGCGCTGTCGTCCACCACGAGCACCGAGGGCGGCGCGCTAGAGGATTCGGGTGCCATGGGCATAGGAGCGCACCTCGACGCGCCCCGTCTCGAGGAAGAAGAACACCGACCGGCCGTAGTCCTGGCCGGTGTCGCCCGCCGCCACCGGGATGCCCGCGGTTGCGAGCGCCTCCCGCGTGGACTGGGTGTTGCGCTCGCCCACGCTGGCGACCGAGCCGGAAGCGGTGCTGGCGAACATGCTCGCGCCGCCGACGAGCCACGCCCGCAGCCGGCGCGGCGCGGCGCCGAGCTCGCCCATCCGCGCCACGAGGAAGGGGACGGCGATCTCGGGGAACTTCGCCGGCTTGTCGCGGTCGCGCGCCAAGCTTTGCGAGGGCAACAGGATGTGGGCGAGCCCACCGACGCGCGCCTCCGCGTCGTAGAGCGCCACCGCCACGCACGAGCCGAGACCGAGCGTGATCAGGACGGCGTCGCCGCGGTCCGCCGCCCAGTCCGCGACCGCCACCATCCGCTCCCTCACGACAGTCGCCGGTACAGCCGTTCCCGCGCGTCCTCGAGCGCGAGGCGCTGGCGCACGGGACCGAACAGGGTCTCGACCTTGCCGAGCAAGAGGTGGCCTCCCGGCGCGAGCGCGTCGGCGAAAACGCCGAACAGCCGCTCCTGCGCCGGCCGGTCGAAGTAGATGACCACATTGCGGCACACGATCAGGTCGTACGGCGGGTCGGGCGGCGGGTCGCGCATGAGGTCGTGGAGCCGCGGGCGGACGCACGCCGCGATGCGCGGGTCGAGCCGGTACGGCGGCCCCGCCGAGAAGTGCCGCTCGCGCAACGCCGGCGGCAGGTCCTCGACGGCGGGGGCCTGGTACTCCGCGCGCCGCAGGTCGTCGAGCGCCCCCGAGTCGAGGTCCGTCGCGTCGATCCGGACGCGGCCGCGCACCGCGCCGCCCCGCTCCCCCGCGACATCGTGGAAGAGGAGCGCCAGCGAGTAGGGCTCCTCGCCCGAGGCACAGCCCGCCGACCAGACCCTCACCGGGGCGCCGCGCTCCCACAGCGGCGCGATCACGCGTTCGCGGAGCACGGCGTAGGTTTCAGGGTTCCGGAAGAACTTGGTGACGTTGATGGCGAGCGCCGTGACGAGCAGGTCGTACTCCTCCGGCGACCGTTCGAGGAGCGCCGCGTACTCGACGAAGCCGTGGACGCCCCGCGCGCGCATCCGCACGGCGAGGCGCCGCCGCAGGCACCGGTCCTTGTAGCCGCGGAGCGAGAGCCCACGGTCGCGCTCGACCTGGGTGAGCAGGGCTTGGAGGCCGGCGTCCTCGAGGGAGACGGTCATCGGGACGGCAGCCGCTCCACGGTCGAGAGGTTGGCCAGCGCGAGGCTGTGGCCGGGGTTCAGCGCCACCGCCTCGCGCCAGAGTTCGACCGCTTCCTGCTGGCGCAGTTCCTTGAAGGCGATGTTCCCGAGTTTGAAGTAGACGTCGTCGCCGAGGCGCGGCGCGAGTTTCACGGCGCGGGCGTACGCCTCCCGGGCCTCCTCGATGCGTCCGGCGCGGTAGCAGAGGTCGCCGAGGTTCTTCGACAGCTGCGGGAGCGAGGGGTCCTCCTCGAGCGCGAGTCGCGCCACCTGCTCGGCGCGGTCGAGGTCCCCCGCCTGTTCGTACAGCGCGGCGAGGTTGTTGCGCAGCGACCCGCTGTGCGGATACCGCTCGATACCCTCCTCGAGGATCGGGCGCGCGTCCTCCGGGTGGCCGGCGACCACCGCCGCGAGGGCGCGCGCCCAGTGCCACAGCGCGGAGGGCGCCTTCCCGCCGAGCAGCGCCCGCGCGCGGTCGAGGCGCTCGATCGCCGCGGCGCCGCGGCCGGCCCGCAGCGCGCACACTCCCCAGCCGAGGACCACGCGCGCGTCGGCGGGCGCGCGCGCCGACGCTTCCTCGTAGGCGGCGTCGGCCTCCGCGAGCCGCCCCACCTGCTCGAGCGCCACCGCGAGGTCGTGCAGGACCGCGGGCCGCGCGACGCGCTCCGCCGCCTCGCGCAACGCGTCCACCGCCTCCGCGGCGCGCCCCTGCCGGAGCGCCACCAGGCCGAGGTAGAAGTGCGCCTGCTGGTCGCCCGGCGAGAGCTCCGCCACCCGCCGGAACTCGCGCAGCGCCTCGTCGAACATCGCCGTCTTGTAGAACGCGAGGCCGAGGTTGCGGTGCTCCTCGACGCGCGCGGCCGGCACCGGCGCCGCCACCGTCTCGACGCGCGTGCGCCCCAGGCGGTGCGCGAACCCCGCGGTGATGAGCCCGTAGAGCGCCTTCGCCACGTCGAACTCGAGCATCCCCGAGTCCTCGACGAGCTGCACCACGTCCCGGCGGCCGTCGATGAGCGTCACCAGGCGCTCCTGCTCGGGCGTCAGCGTCACGCCCGACCCGCCGAGGCGCTGGCGCTCGACCACGAAGATCAGGTCGAACGAGGGGATCTTCTTTTCGATGAGGCTCCACTCGTCCACGCGGCGGGCGCCCTCGAGCAGCAGCGACTCGGGGCCGATGCGGACTAGGAAGTCCTGCTGCTCCGGCCGGACGTCGGTCTCGAAGCTGAAGGTGCCGCTGGTCCAGGTGAAGAGGTAGTAGACCGCCTCCTCGATCTGGATCCGCATGTAGTCCTCGAGCGCCGGCCGCGTGAGCGCGTTCATGTCGACGAGGATCTCGCCGAGCCGCTTGTTCCTCCGGTGGCCCTGCGCCTCGACGGCGGCCTGGAGCTGGTCGGGGGTGATGAGCCCGTTCTTTACGAGGATGTCGCCGAGCCGGTCGCGCCGGTTGACGATGGACGCGTAGACGATCTGTCCGGTCTCGAAGTAGATGTAGCCGAAGTTGTTCCGCTCGGCGACCGAGAGGCAGCCCGTCTTCTGCCCCATCGAGAGCAGCTGCAGGACGTCGGGGAGGCTCGCCTCCTTCAGGCTGCCCTTGATCGCCATCAGCGGAAGTCCTCGATCAGGCGGTCGCCGATGTCGGGCCAGTCCCACACGACCTTCTCCCGGCTGCGCAGGATCGGGTCGATGCCGTCCGGGACGCCGGACGCGGCGGCGAGTGCCTCCGAGACGCGACCCGCCTCACCCTCGAGCGCGAGCCGGGCCGTCATCACCGTGAGCGTCTCGCGGGTGGGGTCGATGCTCTGGACGACGCGGCTCACGAGGCCGGCCACCGCGCGGGCGCCGTCGGCGGGGCGGGACGCCAGGTACTCGAGCACGCCGGGGTCGGCGCTGACGTGCTCGGCGGCGAGCAGTCGGCGCGCCATCTCGGAGCGCATCTCACGGTCCGGCGGCGCCACCTCCACCACCAGCCCCTCGGAGAAGCGCGAGACGAGTCGCGGCGCGATCCCCTCGAGCTGCGCCGGGAGCCGGTTCGCGGTGAAGACCAGCTGCTTGTTCGCGTCCTGGAACGCGTTGAAGAGGTTGAACAGCTCCTCCTGCGTGCGCTCCTTCCCCGCGAGAAGCTGGACGTCGTCGAGGAGGAGGGCGTCCGCGCCCCGGTAGCGGCGGCGCCACCAGTCGGCGCGCTCCCCGTGGATCGCGGAGACGAGCTCCTCGAAGAAGACCTGCGCCGACCCGCAGGCGACCACCATCCCCGGCCGCGCGGCGGCGAGCGCGTTGCCGAGCGCGTGGAGGAGGTGCGTCTTGCCCACCCCCGCCAGCCCCACGATGACCAGAGGGTTGTAGCGTCGGCCGGGCTCTTGGGCCACGGCCCGGGCCGCGCGCACCACCGCATCGTTCGCGACGCCCACGATCAGCTCGGCGAAGCTGAGCGCGCCCGAGGGAGCCGGCGGCGGCGCAGAGCCCTCGCGCACGCGCTGGACCCACGCCTTGGCCTCGGCGACGTGGTCGGGGTCCTTGAAGCGCGAGCTGCCCGCCGCCGCGGGGTCGAAGCGCGCCGTCATCTCGACCAGCGACCGGAGCTGCGCGACGTCCGCCTCGTAGGCCGCGAGGATCCCCTCCACATCGGGGATCTCCTCGTGCGCGAGCAGCGCCTCGAGGCGGACCGTCTTGTATCCCTGTCCCTGCCAGCGCACGATCGCTTCCCCGACGCGACCCTTCCACGCCTCCAGCTGGCGCGCAACGGACTGCGCGACCACCGACAGGAACGAGGAGAAGTCGTCCATTGGGACCGATGCGGGCTGCTCCGGCGCGAGGGCCGGGGCTGCCGCCGGGGCCGCCGCGGGCCGAACCGCCGGCCCAGCCGCAGTCGCGCTCGCCGCGGCCTCGCCGGTCAGGAGCGCGCGGGCCCCTTCGGGGGTCAGAGGGGAGTCGCCCACCGCCTGGAAGGCGATCAGCCGGTTCCCGAGGCCGATGAGCTCGCGCACGTTGGCTGCCGAGATCTCGGCCACGGCCTCGAGGACGCCGGGCGCCATCACCACGCCGCGCTCCTCCGCCTTGCGCCGCAGGATCGCCAGTCGCGTCTCGAAGTCCGGCGGGGCGACGTCCACCAGCAGCCCCCCCGCAAGCCGGGTAATGAGCCGTTCGTCGAGGTCGCGGATCTCCGCCGGCGGGCGGTCCGACGTGAGGACCAGCTGGCGGCCCGCCGCCTGCAGCGCCTCGGAGAGCCGCAGCAACTCCGCCTGCATCTCGCGCCGGTCGGCGAGGAACTGCACGTCGTCGAGGAGGAAGACGTCCATCTCCTGCGCGCCGCGGCGGAACGCGTCGCTCTGGCCGGCGGCGACCGCGGCGTGGTACTGCTCGACGAACTCCTCGAGGGTCACGTACCGCACGCGCAGCGCCGGCTGCTGCGCCTGCGCCTCGAAGCCGATCGCCTGGAGGAGGTGGGTCTTCCCCAGCCCGGACTTCGCGTAGAAGAAGAGGGGGTTGTAGACGGAGCCCGGCGATTCGGCGACGGCGCGCGCGGCGCTGGTGGCCAGCCGGTTGCTGGCGCCGACGATGAACGTCTCGAAGCGGAACCGCGGGTTCAGGTCCACCTCAGCCCTGCCGCCCCGACGCGCCCTGACTGAGCTTGCGCAGCACCTCGGCGCTGATGGCCTTCAGCGTCTCGAACACGCCGGCCCCGTGGAGCGCGTCGGCGGGGAAGGCGGACAGCGCGCGGAAGTTCAGCGCGTCGTCGAGTTCCGCGGGAGCGAGGATCAGGTCCCGCGGCAGGTCCTGCTTGTTCCACTGCAGGACCATCGGGATGGTGCGGGTGTCCACCCCGTACTCGAGGATGTTCTGGTGGAGGTTCTGCAGGCTCTCGAGGTTCTCGTCGAGTTGCCGCGCCTGGCTGTCGGCCACGAACACCACGCCGTCGGCCCCCTGAAGGACCAGCTTGCGGGTGGCGTTGTAGTAGACCTGGCCCGGCACGGTGTAGAGCTGGAACTTGGTCGTGAACCCCGAGATCATGCCGAGGTCCAGCGGCAGGAAGTCGAAGAAGAGGGTCCGGTCGGTCTGCGTCGCGAGCGAGACCATCCGGCCCTTCCGGTCGTCCGGAACCTGGCCGTAGATGTACTGCAGGTTCGTCGTCTTCCCCGAGCGCCCCGGCCCGTAGTAGACGATCTTGCACGTGATCTCACGCGCCGTGAAGTTCACGAGCGACATAGGCTCACCTGCCGAAGAGCGAGGCCAGGCTCTGACCCAGCTCCGCCTCGAAGTCCTCGGCGAGAATCGGTCCCCGCTCCCGGTCGGCGGGGGCCGCGGCGTGGAGCGCCGCGGCGAACTCGTCGAAGAAGAACCCTACCAGCCCGATCGACGTCTCGCGCCCGAACACCGTCAGGATCACGAGCGGTCCGCGCGGCGTGCGGCACACCGCCAGATGGATACCGTGCCGCTGGCCCGCGTGGAAGAGCGCCCCGAAGGTCGCCTCGCCAATCAGGTCGGCGAGCGCGCCGGACGACGCCATGATGGCCGCGCCGAGGGCCGCCACGCCCATCAGGTCCACCGCCCGGGCGAAGCCGTGCTGCGCCAGCACCTGCCCCGCCGGCGTCATCACCACCACGAACCGCGCGCTGGACTGCGCCAAGTAGCGGATGAGCGGCGGCTCCGTCCAGAGCTCGACGACGGCGGTTGTCACCCCGCCGCCTCCGCCGCCCGCATCATCTCGAGCCGGCACAAGCCGACGTTGACCCGCGGGTCCGTCAGCGCGACCACCAGGAGATCGCGCGGCGCGGGTACGATGAGGAGCGTCCCGTCGGCCGCGTCCATCTGCAGAAACCGCACCCGCCCGGCACCCGTGGCACCCGCCGCTCCCCCGACCTTGCGCGCGAGCGCCGCCGCCAGCGCCGCGACGGCCTTGCCGTTGACCGTCTCCATCAGGAGCTGGGCCACCACGAGGCCGTCGTCCGCGGCCACGTACATCGAGCCGCGCACGCCGCGCACCCGCGAGATGCGGTCGAGGGCCCGCTCCAGTTCCGCGCTCACTCGCCCTGCCTCGCCAGCCACGCCGACGCCGCGGCCTGCGCGCGCTCCGCCACGCGAAGCGCGAGGCCGACCGGCATGCCGCGGTCACGCCGCACGAGGAGCAGCGCGCCCGGCCCCACCGGCGCCAGGACGAGGTTCGCGCGGTCCGCCTCGGCCACGATGGTCGTCCACGCCCCGAGCGCAAGGTGCTGCGCCGTCCGCCCCGCTTCGCTGGAGACCCCCGCGAGGCCCGCGGCGGCGAGGGCCGACACGTCGGCGCCATCCGCACCGTTGAGCCCGCCCGCCACCACCAGACCGCGATCGTCGAAGAGCAGGATGTCGGCCGTCGCACCCTCGAGCCCGCGGAACACCGGCGGCAACTCGGCCGCCGCATCCGCGGCGGCACCCACGGCCCCCACCGAGGGTGCGCGAGGCGCCGTGGCCGGGACGACGGCAGGCTGGGGGCGCGCTGGGGCAAGGGCCGGCACCGCGCTCTCCACCCCGACGGCCCGGCGCACCGTGTCGAGTGCCCGGCGCGTCCCGTCGTCCGCCGGAGCCACCTCCAGCGCCCGCTCCAGCACCGCGAGCGCCCCGTGCGCGTCCCCCTCCCGGAAGAGCGCGAACCCCATCCCCTTCAACGCACCGAGGTGCTCGGGCGCCACCGCCAGCGCGCGGCCCCACGCCTCCCGGGCCCGCGGCAGGTCGTCGCGGCTGGCGTGGATGCGACCGAGGCAATCGAGGCCGTCGGCGTGCTCGGGGTGCCGCGTCAGGCCGCCGTTCACCACGCGCAACGCCTGCTCGAGATCGCCGCGCCGGCGCAGCGCCTCCGCAAGATCCACGTAGACGAGACTCGCAGGGTCGGCGGCGAGCACCGTCGAAAGGGCGCGGATGTCCTCAGGCACGGAGCGCCTCAAGGTGACGCTCCAACACCGCCGAGGCCACCTTCGCCTCGGCGACGGCCTCGCGCGCGGCGGGGCTCACCGACTGCGCCGCCAGGTCCTCCCAGCAGCCGAAGGACTCGCGCGCCTCGCGGTGCCTGCCCGTCGCCGCCAGCGCGTACCCGAACCAGCGATGCCCGTCGGCGAGCTGCGCGTCGAGCCGCAGCGCACGGCGGCACTCGTCCGCCGCCTCGCTCCAGCGCCCCTGCCCCAGGTGCACGCGTCCAAGCACCAGGTGCGCCCGCGCCTCGTGCGGCCGCAGGCTGATGGCAGCGAGCGCCGCAGACCGCGCCTGCTCGAGGTCGCCGGCCTCGAGACGCGCCTCGGCAGCGGCGAGCAGCGCGCCCACGTCATCACCCGAGCTGGACGGGCGCATCCGGGCGGGAGCAGGGTCCGCGACGGCGATCACGCCGGTGGCCACCAGCCCGAAGAGCGTCTTGGCGGTCTCGAACTCCGGCCGAGCCACCGACGCCGCGATCTGGCGGACGTCACGCTCCCCGTCCACCTGCGCCAGAACCTCCCACTCCTCGGGCAGCAGGTGCAGGTGGGACATCCCGTCGCCGCTGCCGGCCTCCGCCAACGCCAGCACCACTCCGAGGTGCGGCAGGTGCACCTCGATGCGCGACCACTCGTCGATCCGGCGCGCGCCCTCCATCAGCAGCTTCTCCACCGGAATGCTCACCGTCAGGTCGGACGGGAGGCCATCGAGCGCGCCCTCGGCGAAGGAGAAGAACCCCTCGCGCCACGACATCAGCTCGAAGACGCTCTCCTCGATGTGGGATTCCACTTGGCGCGCCAGCTCGCGCTCGGTGACGGCACCCATCTCCACGAGGATGCGCCCCAGCCGGCGGCGGTGGCCCTCCTTCACCTGCTGGACCCGCGCGCTCTCGACGTCGGCCTCCGTGATCTTCCCCGCGCGCAGCAGCACGTCGCCCAGGCGGTGGGGGTTGCTCCGGATCTCGGCGTACACGACGGCCCCGTGGTCGAAGTAGACGGTGCCGTCGTTGCTCCGCAGCTGGCTCGAGATGCGCAGCACCCCCGTCTTCAGGCTCAGGTCGAGGAGCTGGAAGACGTCGTGCAGCCCGAGCTCGCGGAGCGGTCCCTCGATCGCCATCGCTACGCGGCCTCACCCGCGAAGATGTGGACCAGGTCGAGCGCCGTGCGCGTGTGAGTGCGCGCCGCCTGCGCGAAGGGCCCGCCCGGCTCGAGCGCCACCACCCGCTCCCACTGCGCCACTGCTTCGCGGTAGCGTCGCTCGCGCGCGAGCGCCAGCCCCAGATGGAACCGCGCCGCCACGCGCTCCGGCTCGAAGCGGGTGACCCGCTCGCACGCCGCGCGCGCATCGGCCGCGCGGCCGTCGTCGAGCAGCACTTGGGCGAGGAGCAGCAGGGCCTCGAGGTCGAAGGCGTCCCGCTCCAGCACGGCGACGAGGACATCCAGCGCCTCGCCACCCCGCCCCTGGCCGCGCAGCAGTATTGCGAGCGCCAGCGAGGCCGCCGCGTAGGTCGGGAGGTGCTCGAGAGCCGACCGGTACGCATCCTCGGCCTCGCGCGCCGCGCCGCGTACCTCCGCCAGATGGCCGACCTCCACCCATACCTGCACGAAGCCGGGATCGAGGTCGAGCGCCGCCCGGTAAGCCACGTATGCCGCCTCCGCGTCCCCCACGCCGAGGGCCACGTCGCCCAGGAGCTTGCGGACGTCGGCACGCTCGGGAGCCCGCTCTTGAGCGTGGCGCAGCGCCTCGAGCGCCGCCGCCGGGTCGCCGGTCCGGCCGCGGGCCTCGGCCGCCAGCAGGGCGGCGTCCACGTTGTCGGGCAGCTCCGCGAGGAGTGCGTCCGCCAGAGGCCGCGCTTCGCCGGCGCGTCCCAGCGCCAGCAGGGCCCGCACCTCTCCCCCGCGGGCCGCGGGGAGGTCGGGCCGCACCTTGCGGGCCTCGCGGTAGCGGTCCAGCGCCTCGCCGTGCACGCCGCGGCGCGCGAAGACGTCGCCGAGGATGACCGCTCCTTCGCAGCGATCGGCGCCCCGACCCACGGCGCGCGTGATCTCCGCCGCCGTTTGCTCGAACAGGCCCTTCGAGAGGTAGTCCCGGGCCAGCGCGAACGCGTCCTCCGGCGCTCGCGCCATCCCCTTCCGCGTCGTCGGCCGGAGCGACGAGAAGATGTCGTCGAGGAGGCGGGGGTCGAACGCGAACGCCTCGCCCGTGGACTCGAACGGCCGGTCGCCGCCCAACTCGGGCACTACGCCGAGCGACGGGTCCTCGAACTGCAGCTCGATGGCGAGCAGGAACTTCTGCGGCACATAGTACGGATCGAGCTGGAGCGCGCGGCGCACCTCGCGCAGCGAGCCCTCGAAGTCGCCGAGGTTCGAGAGCGTGAAGCTGAGGTTGTAGTGGGCCGCCGCGCGGTCGGGGTCGGACTCGACCGCCCGCGCGAAGGCGTTCTTCGCGTCGGTGTAGCGCTTGAACTCCACCAGCACGAGTCCCACGCCGTTCCACGCCGCGGCCGACCGCGGGTCGATCTCCAGCACCTGCCGGTATGCCTCGAGCGCGAGCTGGTGCCGGCCCAGCTGCGTGAGGAGCAGCGCGAGGTTCAGCCGCCCGGTGACGAAGTCCGCCTGGTGCCGCATCGCGTCGCGGAACGCCTCGACGGCGTCCTCGTGCGCCCCCTGCGCGGCCAGCGCCACGCCGAGGTTGTTGTGCGCGAGCGCGTACCCGGGCTCCAGCGCGACGGCGCGGCGGTACGAGGCGAGGGCTTCGTGCGCGCGGCCACTCTGATGGAGGCAGACCCCCCGCTCGTTCCACAGCTTGGCCGCGTCGGGGTATTCGGCCACCAACTCCTCGAACAGCTCCACGGCGGCACCGAGGTCGCGCCGGGCGAGGAGCACCTCCGCGATCGCCTGGCGCACCAGCCGCCGGTCTTCGCCGCGGTCCAGGGCGAGGCGCAGTTCGCGCAGTGCCTCGGCGTGGTAGCCCTTCTCGCGGAACGCCAGGCCCAGGGTGTAGTGGGCGAGCTGGTTCGGCGGCGCGCCGGCCACGGACGTCTCGGGCGCCGACTCCGCCGGCGCATCCGCGGCGCGCCCGCCGGACCCGTTCTCCAGCGACAGGTTGGGGTGCGAGCGGCCCAGCGCGGGGTTGAGCTGGACCGCCTTCCTGGAGGCGGCGCGGGCATCGGCATGTCGACCGAGGTCACCGAGCACGAAGGCGAGGAGGTGCTGCGCGTCGGCGTTGTCGGGGGCCAGTTCCACCGACCGCTGGAGGGCCTCCAGCGCGTCCTCGTTCATCCCGCGCTGGTAGAGCACCTCGCCGTGGTGGAACCAGACCACCGACGAGTCGGCGTCCAGCTCGCAGGCCCGCTCGAGCCACTCCCCCGCCGCGCCGAGCCGCCCGCGCCGCTGCTCCGCGACGCCGAGCTGGAGCATCGCCCCCGCGTCGCGCGGCCGCTCTCCGAGGATGGCCGCGAACTCCGCCACCGCGTCGTCCCACTGTCCCACCGACGCATACGCCCGGGCCAGCTCAGCGCGCGTGTCGAGGTCGCCGGGCCGCTGGCGCTGCCGCTCGCGCAGCGTGGCGATGCGCCGGTCGTAGGCGCCGGACTTCGCGTACACGATCTCGAGGTTGCGCTGCGCCACCGCCATCCGCGGGTCGAGGGCCAGCGCCCGGGTGAGCGACTGCGCCGCCTCCTGGTAGAGGCCCTTCCGGAAATAGAGGACGCCCAGGTTGTTGTGCGCCCCCGCGTCGGACGGATCGATCCGACCGGCGAACGACCTCAGGATGGCGAGGTCGCGTTCCGAGGCCACGGGCGCCGTCAGCACCGGAGGCCGCTAGGTGAGCCGGACCGCCTGCAGGATGGCGCGGAGCGAGGCCGAGTCGGGAATCAGCAGGAAGTAGCCTGCCAGCAACTCGTTCCCGGCCTGGAACTGGAACTGGGTCTCCACGCAGAAGACGTAGTCGCGGTCGTGCCCGAAGTTGAGGTAGGTGGAAGTGAGCACCGCCGCCGACAGATCGATCACGAGGCTCGGCACGGACGGCAGCAGCATCATGCCCATGAACGACGAGAGGGCGTTCATGTAGGCGCCGCACAGGATGTTGCCGGCCTCCTTGAGGCTCGACTGCTCGAGCATCCCGAACTCGGTCGTCTTGCCGATCGGCCGGGCCAGGAGGAGGTCGCACAGGCGGCGCGCCGCCGGCTCCGGGAAGACGAGGAGCGTACGGCCCGTCAGGTCGCCGAGCATGTGCAACAGGACGGCCGCCACGACCTCGTCCGGCTTGCCGAGGAGGCCGGCCACGTCCTCCAGCCGGGTCACCGCGATCTTGGGGACGGTGATCATGATGCGCCGGTTGGTCAGCTGCGAGAGCGCCGTCGCGGCATGCCCTGCGCCGATGTTCTCCACCTCGCGCAGCGCGTCGAGCTGGAGTGCCTTCAGGTCCCGGATGTCGTCCATCGAACCCTCGCCCTAGACGAGGCCCGCGGCGTCGAGGATCAGCGCCGGCACACCGTCGCCCAGAATGGTCGCGCCGCTGAACACGGGGAGCATCCCGCGCGGCGCCTCGAAGCTCTTCACCACGATCTCCTGCTGCCCGACGAGCGCGTCCACCACCACACCCGTGCGGCGCTCGCCCAGCTCGAGCACGATCACCGGCTGCCCGCGCCGCGGCACAGCCGGGGCCGCAACCCCGAGCACTTCCCGCAACCGCACCAGCGGCAGCAGCTGGCCGCGCAACAGCACGGCTTCGCGCCCCTGCACCCGCTGGACGTCGGCGGGCCTGGCGTCGAAGGTCTCCGCCACGTGCGTGAGCGGCATCGCATACAACTCGTCACCCACCCGGGCGAGCAGCGCGCGCACGATCGCGAGGGTCGCGGGCAGCCGCAGGGTGAAGGTGGTCCCCGCCCCGTCCACCGAGCGCACTTCCAGCGATCCGCCGAGCACGCGCAGGGCCGCGGTCACCGCGTCGATCCCCACGCCGCGGCCCGACACGTCCGTCACCGCCTCCGCCGTGCTGAAGCCGGGACGGGAGATGAGATGGAACAGCTCCTCGTCGGCCAGCGCCGCGACGCCCGCCTCCACGAGCCCCTGCTGCCGCGCGCGCGCCAGCACCTTTTCCCGGCTGATCCCGCGGCCGTCGTCGGCGACCTTGATCGCCACCGTCGAGCGCTCCCGCAACGCGGACAGCACCAACTGCCCCACCGCCGGCTTGCCCTTCGCCACGCGTTCGTCGGACGCCTCGATGCCGTGGTCCACCGAGTTGCGGAGCAGGTGCACCAGCGGCTCGGCGATCTCGTCCAGGATCGCGCGGTCGAGCTCGATCTCCTTCCCTTCCACCCGGAAGGCGACCTGTTTCCCCGTCTGCCGCGCCAGGTCGCGCACCATGCGCGGGAAGCGGTCGAACACCTGCCAGACGGGCACCATCCGCGCGGTCACCATCTCGTTCTGCAGCGCCGCCGCGAGCCGCGCGATCTGGCCGCTCACGTCGTGCAGGTCGGGCTCCGAGAAGCGCGCCGCGACAGTGTGCAGCCGGCCCCGCGCGATGACGAGTTCGCCGGTGAGGTTCATCAGCTCGTCGAGGCACCGCAGGTCAACCCGGATGTGGCGGGAGCGCTGCGTCTCGCCGGCCGCCGCCGCCTGCGCCGCCTCGGCGACCTCGTCGGACACCTCGATCCGCTCGACGTCGCCCACCGCGACCAGCGCCGCGGTGAGCGCCGCGACCTCCGCCGCGCTGTCCAGCCGGAAGCTGAACCGGCCGTCGAACGCGTCGTTCTCGAACGCCACCGGAGCCGGCGTCACCGCGCTCACCGGGCCGAGCCCCTCGGCGCGGCGCAGGACGAGCAGGGAGCGCGCCCCCTTGAGCTGGGCATCGGCCCGGATCGTGACCTGCACCGTCCGGCCCTTGCCGGGGCCGGTCTGCGGCAGGATGACGGGCACCGAGGGGCGCGACTCGCGCACCGGCGCCGCCGGACCCGCGGCCGCCTCCCGGTCCAGCTCGGCGAGGAGCAGGGCGACACCCGGCGCGGCGTCCCCTCCGGCGACCGACTCGGCGATGGCGCGCTCCAAGGCGTCCGCCGCGCGGAACAGCAGATCGAGCATGGCCGCGTTCGCCGTGCGCTCGCTGCGGCGCACGCCGTCGAGCAGGCTCTCCACGCGGTGCGCCAGGTCCGCGACCGCCGCGTAGCCCATCGTCGCCGCCATCCCCTTGATCGTGTGGACCGCGCGAAAGATCCCGCCCACGGCGCCCGTGGCGGCGGGATCGCGTTCCCACTCGAGGAGAAGCTGGTTGAACGCGGTGAGATGCTCGCGGCTCTCGGTGAGGAAGAGGTCCGCGTACTTCCGGACATCCATCCTACCCGAGGACGCGCTGCACCGCTTCGAGCACGCGCGACGGCTGGAACGGCTTGACGACGAAATCCTTGGCTCCGGCCTGGATGGCCTCGACCACCAGCGCCTGCTGGCCCATGGCGCTGCACATCAGGATCTTCGCGTCCCGATCGGCTTTGACGATCTCGCGGACCGCCTCGATGCCGCCCATGTCGGGCATCACGATGTCCATCGTGACGAGGTCCGGGTGCAGCTCCCTGTACCGCTCGATGGCCTGCACCCCGGTCTCCGCTTCCCCGACGACCTCGTAGCCGGCTCCGGCGAGGATGTCGCTGATCATCGTCCGCATGAAGATCGCGTCGTCGCAGACGAGCACTCGATGGCCCACACCTTCCTCCTACGGCAGAAGAGGATCCAACAGCGCACTCGTGGCGAGCTGCGCGAACGGGCGGCCGGCCGCGGTCCCCACGGCGCGGACCAGGTCCGGGCGTACGCCCGGCAAAGCGCCCCCATCGTCGAGGTCCGCGTCGTCGAGGACCACGAGATCGAGGACCTCGTCCACCATGAGGCCGACGCGGTGGGACGCGTGATCGAGCAACAGGACGGAGCCGACCTCCGGTGAGGGCGTGGCGGCGAGGCCCAGAGCCACCGCCGCATCCACCAGCGTCACCAGCAGCCCCCGCACGTTGACGAGACCCCGGATCGCCGCAGGCGCGCCGGGGATGCGGGTCGCCGGGCGGACGGGGAGGATCTCCCGGGCCGCCTCTGCGTCCACCCCGAACAGCTGCCCGGCGGACCGGAACAGCAGCACTCTACGCGCGCTCACGGCACCCACCGAGCTCGAAAAAACGAAGATACTCCAGCGGCCGGGTCTCAGCAAGCAAGTTGGTGTCGCGCAATGCGATGGCCAGCGCCGGCCGGAGGTCGTCGGGCCATTCCGCGCGCACCACGATGCGTGCGCCGGTCCGCGGGTGGGGGATGGCCAGCCACGCGGAGTGGAGGGCCTGGCGCGGCACGCTGCGCTCCAGCTCCTCCGCCGCAGCGCGCGTGGCGTCCGAACGGCGGGCACCCTGGCCACCGTACACGGCATCGCCAACGACGGCGTGGCCGATGGACTGGAGGTGCACCCGGATCTGGTGGGTGCGGCCCGTTTCCAGCGCCGCCGCGCACAGGTCCGCAGCGGCGCCGCGCGCCACGGCGCGCACGCGCGTGACGGCGGGCCGGCCTCCGGCCACGATGGCCATCCGCTTCCGGTCGGTCGGGTTGCGGGCGAGGGGCGAGTCGATCCGCCGTTCGTCCGCACCGAGGTGGCCCCAGGCGAGCAGCGCGTACCGGCGCTCGATGCGCCGCGCCGCGAGCGCCGCACCGAGCCGGTCGTGCGCCCGGTCGTTCTTGGCGACCACGAGGAGCCCGGACGTGTCCTTGTCGAGCCGGTGGACGATGCCCGGCCGCCCCGCCGCCCCGCCCCCGAGCCGCAAGCCGCGAGCGACCAGCGCGTTCACCAGCGTGCCCTCCCAGTGGCCCGGCGCCGGATGCACGACCAGGCCCGCCGGCTTGTCCACCACGGCGAGGTCATCGTCCTCGTACACGACGGTGAGCGGGATGTCGGCGGGAGGGATGGGGCGCACGGTCCGTTCCGGGAACGCCACTTCGACGAGCGCGCCCTGCTCCGCCTCGAGCGAGGGTCGCGCCAGGGTGCCGTCCACGCGCACCGCTCCCTCGGCGATGAGACGGGCGACGGCGGTGCGGGAAAGCTGGAGCTGGTCGGCGAGGAAACGATCGAGGCGTTCGGTCCGCGGCACCGCCACCGAGAAGCGAGTGAGGGGCGGACCCGTCACTGAGTCGCTAGCCCTGGTCCAGGGGGGCGACCTCGGGCGTGGGGACGGCGTGGGTCACCCGTCCCTCGCTCCACAGCGCGAGGGCCAGAGCCACCGCGCCGCAGCTGATGGCCATGTCCGCCACATTGAAGGTCGGCCAGTGGAGCGGCCCGATGGTGACGTCGAGGAAGTCCACCACCCCGCGGCTCGAGCGCACGCGGTCGATGAGGTTCCCGGCGGCACCGGCCATCACCGCGGCGATGGCGTACAAGCGCAGGCCGTCGCCGGTCTTCGTGTGGCGGGCCATCGAGGCGAGCACGACGAGCGCGACGACCGTGAGCGCCATGAAGACCCAGCGCGAGTAGTCCCCCACGTGGATGCCGAACGCCGCGCCCCGGTTGTAGACGAGCTGCAGATTCAAGACATCGCCGAGGACCGGGACGCCGAGATAGCGTGGGAGCCGGGCCTCGGCGATGAGCTTCGTAACGCGATCGAGGACGATCACCGCGAGGATGATGCCGGCGAACCAGCGCCGCTCAACGGTGCTTGCCATTCTCCTCTTTTTCCTTGCAGTTGATGCACAGGCGGGCGTGGGGCAGCGCGTCGAGGCGCTCGTAGGAGATGTCCTCGCCGCACTGCTCGCACTTGCCGAACTTCTCGGGCGTGGTGTAGAGGCGGCTCAGCGCCTGGTTGAGATGCCAGAGGAAGCGCCCTTCCTTGGACGCCATCAGGAACGCCTTCTCGCGCTCCATCGCGTCGGTCCCCTGGTCGGCCATGTGGAACGAGTACGAGGACAGGTCGCCGTCGGAGGCCTGGAGCGTCGTGTTGAAGCTCTCGCCGTAGTGGCCGATTTCCTTGAGCGCGCGCGCACGCTCCTCCCGGAGCCGCTTCTCGAAGTGCGCAATCCGTCTCTTGTTCATGGCTGCGTTCCCCGCTCCACGCTCGTGTCAGCCGCCCGCCCGCCGTACCGCCAGCTGCGCGCGGAGGCCGTCCAGCTCCGCTTCCTGCACCAGAT
>Ga0315284_10006136_pt1 | contig 17111 bp, 13 predicted proteins | sample YL17G09_16_MG_FD_203696 | JGI IMG/M metagenome (GOLD analysis project Ga0315284, IMG submission 203696) | Sediment microbial communities from Yellowstone Lake, YNP, Wyoming, USA - YL17G09_16 | ecosystem: Environmental > Aquatic > Freshwater > Lake > Sediment | place: USA: Wyoming | collected...
TGTCATCAGGCTCCCACGTGATCACCGGCTCGAACTTCTGTCCAGGCCCAGGCGTGTGTGTCTCTCCAAATTCCAGGATCGGCAGATTGTCAAAACTCAGCTTGATCGGCTGTCCATACCACCACCACGGCGGCACAATATGCACTCTCGGCGCTGGAGCTACCACCTTGAACCCTTTCACTACCGTTATCCCCCCACTCTGTGCGGTGATCTCCACGTCTCCATATCCCTTCTGGCCATCCGCCAGAAAGCCAAACGTTGAAAACTCTCCTTTCTTCTTCACAACAATGTAAGCCCGTTTTCCTCCACCCACAAAGCTCCCCACGTCTTGTCCCTTGGTGATCTCCAGCTCAATCGGCCATTCGGACATCCACACTCCTGGTGAGCACGGCACTGTCGAGGTGCTCTCTACCGCTCCAAAGGTGTTCGTCCCTCCCGATCCAATCACGGCAGATTGCGGCCAAAACGTGTATCCAGCATAGACCCGTATGTCCCATTCGCTGAATAACGTGCAGCCCGTGGGGCAACTGACCGGCGTTCTGAACTCGCGGATGAGACTATCTCCCAGATAGACCGCAAAGCGGAATTGCCCGCCGGTTCCACCAGCAGGATTGGTGAAGCGGTAACCCGCTTTGTATGCTCCATCGTATGCTGGAGCCGTGAGTGTTCCCGAGATGTTGCTTGATCCGACGTCTATTGTGCAGGGTCCCTTCAGCCAGATGAGCTGCGGGAGGTTGGGATCGACGCTGCCATCGAATGAGGACTCCACGCGTATCATCAAGGCGCCTTGCACTGAACGAGGTAACGGCTGAGGTTTGATCTCCACCTTCTCGCGGATGATGACCTGAGCGAGCAGAAGGGTAGGGAGGAAGAAGCAAACACAAGCAACGATTTTCAGCAGCCTATGGCAAAGGGGAGCCGACATACGCTACCTACGGTGAGATGGGGTGAAAGCTCTTTTGTTCGCTGAAGACGGCGAAAAGCTACAGATTTGCCGGGAAAGTGTCAAGAAAAAAAATCCGTGAAATTGGGATCGCCAACACGCTCGGGCAGGAGCAGTGAGTAATGGTAGGGGAAGTTGTCCGCTGGAGAGAGCTGTGACTGTGCTTCCTCTCGGTGAGAGGGAGCTACTTGAGCTGTTCGAGGGCCTTGAGCTTCTCTTCGGCCCGCTTGCGGTATTCAAGCGTGGGTGCGTGACGCGGCTGATGGACGTCAACTGGCGCACGGCAATTGAGATTATGCGGAGGGGAGGTACCGCGGACGCCACAAACAGTACCTCAAAAACGGCACAAAATCAACTCCCCCTTTTTTGGACAGGCGCACGAATATCTCAACCCTCCGAAAGGAGTTCCCTCGTCGAGGCAATTCCTTCGGGACGGGACAAGCCGACATGGCGATGCGGGTAGGAATGAATACTGCAGTATGATAAGCGTTGTCGTCGGTTGGATTCCGCGGAACTCAGCAGTCGTGAGCCAGACGATGAGATCTGCCAACTGCGGTCTGCACTCTCTCTTCTGCCGTCTTACTTACTACTTCACTACTTTCTACTTCCTACTTTTTACCCTCCACTTTCTGCTCCTGACCTCCTACTCACCCTTCCCCCTACTGATTCATCACCGCTACGATCCTCACCGGTCCTCCGCTCCCTCCATTGATCTTCTTCGACTGAAAAAGAAACCCTCCCCTATCAGGGGAGGGCTGGGTGGGGTCAGCACATCTTGGTCAATCCTTAGTCCATCACCGCCACAATCCTTACAGGTCCTCCGCTCCCTCCTTTGATCTTTATCGGCAGCGCAATGATCGTGAATCCCTTCTCCGGCAGCTGATCAAGGTTCGCAACGTTCTCCATCGCCGGTGTGCTCTTCTCATAAAGGGTCACATGGGTCTTGAAGTTCTTCGATTGGCCGTAATCGATGCTCGGTGTATCAAGACCAATCGCTCTGATCTTACGATTCTCCACCAGCCACTTCGCGGCGTCTGGGTGTAGGCCTGGAAAATGGAGTTTCGCCACCGCCTCCGCTCCCCGCTCGTTCGTTCCCATATACTTCACACGATCCGGGTAGTACTTGCCAAACCCCGTCCTTAAGAGGATGATGACATCGTTGAGTTGCTGACCGTGCTTGCTTTCCCATGCTTGGAGGTCGTCAGCCGTGACTTGGTAGTCAGGATTCCCCGCACACTTGTCGGAAACATCAATCACGACGCCCGGGGCAATGAGCTTCTCGAGCGATAACTCATCGAGATGCTCGCGATCCTTGAAGAAATGAATCGGCGCATCGATATGCGTACCGCCGTGCTCGGGCGTCCAGAACCGGTTGGCCGTGTAGTACCAACCGCCTGGCGTGTATCCTTCTGGCCCCTTCTCGAAGACAAAGCCTTTCTCAGTGGGCCAGTAGACTGTTGTTGAATCATAGGCATAGGTCAGGTCGACAACTTTCCCAGAGAACGGCTGGTGCTTCGGCGAACATCCAACAAACGCGAGCGCGGCTAAGAAGACAATGTATGTTTTCATGTGCTTGCCTCCTTTGTGGCTGGACACAATCTAATCACAAACGCCGGGAAGCACAAGCCCCCGACTCAAGCCACGCCGGGCTGCTTGAGCTCTACACCCAGGACCTCGGTTCATGAGTTCCAAAAACCGAGAATCCTACCGGTGCCACTCCTGTCTCAGGGTGAACATACTGCTTTGATAAAGCCGCTCCGGGGAGGTGTTCGAGAGGTCATCCGTTGAGCCGAGGAGCGGGTCTTTTCCGATCGCCTGGTAGCACATCTGCACGAACGTCGCGCACTGGATGGCGTATTTCTCGTCAAAGATATTCCGCTTGTGGAGCCTCCCTGTGAGCATCGCCCACAGTGTTCCGAAGAGCTCTTTGATGGGATAGCGATAACGTTCGTCATAGGCGATGTCAATCCCTGTGGAGAGAACCTTCCTCTGCTCCTCTGGTTTGAGATCCATCCCGAGCACACAGGCATGCTCAATCGAGTCCTTGCACCATTTCTCCAAAAGGCTCTCTTGCGGACCGTTGATGAACTGGAACTCTTTCCAGCTGAAATGAAAGTCGCTCTCTAAGATGAACAACTTCTCCCTGCCTGGGGACCCACGCCGCTCCCCCATCAGGAAGGTGTGGTTCCACTTTGAGCGCTTATGGCCGGGAGTAATCTTGGCCTGGCCGATCCGAATCAACTCATAGATCGGATCAGTCAGTCCGACCAAGCAGACGCGGCCCGGCGCGTAGTTCTGCCGAAAGAAATCAAGAGCTTTCGTGTTCATCTAAGATCCTGCGGCCCATCAATTGATCGAGCTTCTTCTGTTCGCGCATCACCCACTCCCTCACACAACCCTCACCTTCAACCTGCCAAGCAGACGAGCAAGCTCATCCGCCTTGTCCGTCAACACACCGTTTACGCCCGTGCGGTAGGACTGGAGGATGAGGGTCGGGTCGTTCAAGGTCCAGTGAATGACCAACTCCACGGGACTGTCATCTTCATAATCGCGATCGTTGACCGCCTCCTTGATCTCGTCAAAATCGCCGGGGCGGAACTGATGGCCGATGGAAACGACCTTATTCCCCATGCGCCGCGCGACACTCAGCGGATTCTTCTTGCCGCCCAATACCTGCTTCACTCCACCTGCCGCATCGTAGGCAAAGAGGCACCGGTCACCCGTCTCCGCACGAACGTTTTCTCGAAGGATGCCGAGAATCTCCTCATTGGGATTGCAGATGACCAGGTACTCCGGAAGCGGCCCTTGCCGCAATTGAGCGGCAATCCTCCGACCGATCCCGCGTCCAAATTTCGTATACAGGTTGCGGTCAACGCCGTCGACTGGATACTTCATGTCGAAGAAGAGAAACCGCAGCCGATTCGATTCGGCGGAGACGAACTGTAGGAATTCCTCGAGCGTCGGAATCGGGTGCTCGATGCCGTTGACGAGCGCATAATGATAATTCTGGCGCACCTCTGCAAGGGTCAGATTGATGATGTCGTACTGATTGAAGGACTCCAGTCGGCTCTCGGGCCGATCGACGTACCGCCCGTTTTGAAACTCCTTTGTCAGGACTGTCGTCCGACCGTTGTCCCGTCGGAAAACGGGTGAAACCAGCTCATAGGGGAGGTCCTCGAATATCGTGCGATCGAGATGGGGAGGAAGCTTCACGGGCTGGGCATCGTGGAAAATGACAATCTGATCGTCTCTTGTCAGACAGAGGTCGAATTCGAGTCCGTTCGCTCCGAGATCGAGTGCTGCTTTGAACGAGGCAATGGAGTTTTCGGGGAACCGATGCGGCGCCCCTCGATGGCCGATGTTGAAGAGCTGGCGCATGGGGATCTTCAGTTCGTACGGCTTGTCTCGTGAACTGTCGATTGTGACATCCTCATCGTCAAAGTGCTTGTTGATCTCATAGTTGCTCTGCCATCCGGTGTCCCAATACGGCAGCAGCACAGGACAATAGATCGGAAGAACAGCCGCTGAAACGTCCTCCGGCGCAAGCAACGACTTCGTCCGCTTGGAGAAGTTCGGCTTTGCGAAACCGACGCGGATGAAGTGATCACGGCTCGGCTCGTAAGCCGGATTCTCCGCGACGAACGTTTGTGTCCCAGGATCTGCTCTCAGCCGAAGTGAGTCAAAGCCGACGTTTGGATTCCACGCCTGTATTTCAATGATCTCGACTTCGAGGCCGTCGAAGACCGGAAACTCACGATCGGCAATGGGAGCTGTTGAGGGAAGAGTTGGATCGAAGAGGACGACTTTAAGATAGAGAGGTTTCATGGATTGACCTTTCGCAACAAAAATAGTTGAATCCGCAAGACTGCGCTCTATCACTGCTGATAGTCATTTCTGTGTGGGCCTGAATGTCCCTCCCATTCCTGGCCGATTGTCTGGGGCGCCATCGCGAGGACTTCAGCAAGCTTGTTCGTGGCGGTATCTGCCAAAAAGTTCACAACTGCGCTGATTGATGTTGCCTACCCCGGTTCCTTACTCGGAGGGCCGCCCGGGCTCAATTCCCCTTCCCTCTCTTTGCCTGCCGTCTTGAACATCGTTCTGAATACCTCGGCGAGTTTATTTGTCGCATCGTCGGTGAACAGTCCGACGAGCACGCTGATTGCCGCGACGCCGAACGCATTGATGGATCTTGTGGCGTCCGCCGTAAGGAGTCCGGCGCGAATAGCAACATAGAAAATGAAAGCCATGATGCCGCCAAGGATAGGAATCATGAAGTACCAGAGCGTCCAAGACCGGAAGAGCCTTCGTTGCCCGCGGAAGTCCATCAGCGACCCAAGGCCGTGTGCCGATCCCCCTAGCAGACCAAACAAAAGCGTCAGCAAGAGATAGCTCCGCTCCAAGACTCCAGGTAACTCGGAACCCTCGGCCGGCCAGAGCTGGACAATCCATGATATCGAGGCGGTCGCGATGAGAAGAAACCAGATCGCGAGCGCTCGGTGGATCCAAGGATTCATTTTGGCCAGCTCTTCCGTGACGAAATTCAAGTCACTCGACTCTTTCTTCTTCAAGTCGTCCGGCGGTTGTTGAATATCATCAGCCATAGTAACCTCCATAATTGTGTGGTGCTCGACAATATCTTTCTTCTTCGGACCCTTTCTATCTTCGACACACGTTGGTCAGGTGCGCGCCTGTCCATCATTTCTTCAATTGAGTGCCGATGACCACGCCGACCGCAGTCGAACCGAGGATGGTCCCCCACGATGGCAGTCCAAGGTTTACTGAGGGCGGTTCCTTCAGCAGCTTGACATAGTCTTTGTTCAACTCCTCATACTTGGCGTAGGCGTCATCATACCCTCGTTTGTACGCTTGAGCTTTTTCTCGCTCCAGCGTGAGCACGGAATCCTTCAGCGCAATTGTCTCTTGCCGGAGAGAATCAACCACAAGCAGCTTGTCCCGCTGCTTCTTGTAATTCTCCGCATTCATCTCGTTGATCAGAAATGGCTCAGCAAACCACACGGGAATCCCGAGGTATTGAAGCGAGAGCTTCTCTTTCTCGTCGTACCTCTCGGTGATCGGCAAAGGCGTGGTCTTGAGCGGCGGAAAGATCTCCCGCACTTTCACCAGCAGCTCGTCCGTTTGCTTTGTGCGCCGCACATCGAGCTGCTTTGCCTGGCGCTCCCGTTCCAGCTCATCGACCCGGCCGAGCAGCGTTTTCGCTTCAGCCTGCAGAGTGCCCACCTTGAGTTGGAGGATTCCTTGCAGTGAATCCTTCACCGCGACAACGGTCAGGACCGAATCGCGCGAGAGGCGCATCTGCTGCATCTCGGTTTCGGCTCTGTGTATTGCCTCTTGGTCGACATACCGCGCGGTGAGGTATGTCAGCGCGAGAAGGAGAAGCACGACAAAGATGCCAGCGGCGATCAGAAGATTTTTCATCACGAGTACACCTCCAGTCTGGATTCCGTGACCTCTTTGAACCCCAACGCACGGCCAATCCGGAAGACCAAACCCTTCTCCCCCTGAACGGAGTCGTAGTTCACCGCATGGCCGTTCGCAACCGCATCGTGCAGCTTGATATACGTGTTCCGCCCATCCCGCTCCAGTTCCATGATAAGGCCTTTGACCATGCTGCCGGCCGCAACATTCATCACGTTGATCTGCTGCACGTTCGCTTCAAACAACTGATCCTTATCAGACTCGGTCAGCAGTCGCGGCGCCGCGGGCGCGCCCCCCAGGTCGCTCGTTTTCACCAACCCGCACTCGTTGATCACGCGACTCCAAAACTCCATATCCGGCGCGGGATCGCTCTTATCTTTCCTCACCATCGTATGACCGATAATGCCCTGGAAGCCCGTCAGCAGGTCACCATAGTAAGCAAGGACCTTGTCCGGGACTTTCCGTTCGATTCCGAACCTGGGGCACAGCTCATTGATCAGTTGGATCAACGAGTCCACCTGAACCTTTTCATATTTGTCGAAGTACCGGTATCCGCGATAGACCTCTCCGTAATCGAACGCTTCCTGGCGGTTCTTCAGCGTCCTGTCGGAGATCGTATCGAAACAGTACAGCTTCCCGCTCGATTCAGTCAATCCCCCCTCGCTGGCAATCTCGATCCCGATGAAGCGTTTTTCGAATGCAATCTTGTTTTCCGCTGGCCACGGCAATCCGAATTGCCACGCCCATGCTTCAGGATCGAAGACTTCAAACACTGTTCCATCCCGTTCGATGATGTAAGCGGTTCCAACCTGAAGCGGATCCTTCATCCACCACTCGAAGGTTGAGCGCGCCGACCCACCCACGGTATGGTGAATGCAGATGCCGGTCTTGCCCCCACTTCGGGGAAAGTATTGATTCTCCGAGAGTCGCATGCTGCGGATGAGAGCCATAAGCTGCTCCTTTCTCTGCTTGATGAATGTTTATGAGCCAATTCTGTTCACGTTCTTCCAAGTCCGCACGAGGCCGTCAACGATCGCGTTGATGACGTCCTTGTTCGTCCAGTAACCCAGATGTGAAGCGGGATTCCAGCTGGTGAGCCAATTCCCCGCGTTGACGGGTTGATCGTTGACGCGGGCGGCATACTCTGAGTTGAGCACGCGGAGCGGATATGCGATAATGTCATCCTCGTCAAAAAAATTGATCCACTCACCCAGGAGATTTGGATAGAACGTCATGAGATCCTTTGAAGGTACATCGATCGGTTTACCGAATTCGTCAGCAGCGCCGCTTTTCGGAAAGCGGAGGCTCCAGATGGCGATCGGACTCCCCATGGTATAGAAGAGCGTGAGCGTCTTGCCTTGCTCAAGGGGATTATCGCGGATCAGTGAGCGAAGGGAGTCCGAGTACTTTCGTGCCTGGAGATCGTAGAAATAATTGCTTGCGATCACCGTCCCAAGGCTGTGCGCAACGCAACAGAGTGGTGCGGTCGTGCCAGCCCCTTCGGCAAGCGTTCTCATCGCGTCTGCGAACACGGCGTGCACGTCGTCATAAATAACCTGCTCTCTGCGCGCTGGTTGATACGCTAGACCGTCGGCGGCAAGGTCAATCATCAGTTGCCGAAGTGTGAGGTAGTCCAAGTCGTGCTCCGCCTTGACTCTCTCCCAGAGGATATCCTCTCGACGTTGTAGTACCGGGGCCCAGTACACGGGTCGGAGGACGAGGTCTTCTCCCACCCCCTCTCCAAATTCACGGAGCCTGCCTGCAAAACCTTGACGAAGGAGCTCCATCATTGGCTCGGCGAAATTAGGATCCTGCTTGCCTATCCCGTGTATCAACGCTACGGCAATTTTCGTTCGGCTCATTCTTCAACACTGTCATTGACACGACGATTTGGTGGTACAACGCGATCGCGACACGAGAAGAGTCTGTTGGTAATCATCGTCCAGGTTTTGCCACGATCCTCGCATGTGCTCGTCCGATGATTCTGCTGGACATCGTCGCGGAAGTCATCATGATTCGCTTTCGCCACATCGATGTGGGCTTGAGGTGTGATCTTGTTCTCGGATGTAAACTCAAACGAGCGTTGCAGATGTAAACAGTGCAGCACTCCGATGACGGAGCCGCCAGACACAGTCGAGATGAGCTCGATGGGCCGAAGAAGATTGAGTTCAGCTCGTCGTGCAAGGACACCAGAGTGGAAAAACGACGCGCGGAACCCTCCCCCCGAGAGCGCCAAACCCAGCCTTCGCTCTGTTCGCACGAAGACCTCCCTGGGCTAGGAATCTAGTTGAAAAGTGGTGCCACCAAGACACCCCGCCCGAACGACGCAGGCGGGCGGGGAAGTCACAAAGTTTCTCCAAAGGGGACAAAATCAAAAAGTTTTTCTTTTCAGCCTGAGGCTGATGAGCCTTTGGCTCAGTGTTTTGGTGACTTTGTGGTCCCGCTCTTTGCCTGCCCGCCTAGCGTTAGGCTGCGTTTGGGCAGGCGGGGATTCCGCTGTATAAGCGGGATTTCCCGCCCTTCAGGATTCCGCTCTTAAGGCGGGATTCTGAGGAGCGGAACTGAACAGCGGAACAAAGATGATGTTCTCGACCGCGGTTCTAGTGGGCAAGCAGTGGTTGTGTTGGAATAAGTGCTGATCTTTTGGTCGGATGAGAAACACGCTGCAGCTAGCCGGTGAATTCGTCCGGCATATAACATGCGCGAGCCAATGAATGGACATGAACGGTCTTGGGCTCGCAGAGGCCTGCGACTAGCTGAATGTTGCGTTTTTTGCATTTAATGTCAAGCCTCTGCGAATAGCAGTGGAAATGGGAAAATGGCGACTCAGCGGGCTGAAGAAGGTAAGTCCAAGGAACCTCGAGTGACAGCCGTGGGGGAAAGTGCCGCCAAGCTGTACAGAAGAATTGACAGGATGAAGAGAACAACAAATCCAAGCTCAATCGCCAGCAGCACAGCCACAGTTGCACTCATCACCGAGCAGTATCCGTTGACACCCCAGGCATAGGGAATGAGCGATTCCGCTTGACGTGAAACAGCTTTGAGGCCAAGAGGGAAAGGAAGGCCCATCAGAAAAGCCAACGGGGCGAGAAAGAGCACACAGAGAACCAGCCGCCACCCGAACGAAAGAACGAGCAACGCCGATAGCACTGGAGAAAGGAAGACAGCATACAGCAACAAGGTTAGAACGATTCCAACGAACACGAGGCGTGACATATTCGGGCTTCGCTCGGCAAAGCGTTCCGACACATAACTTCCAAACCCGGAGAACACCAACATCGCAGCAATAATGGCGGACAGAGAATAGACAGGATGACCGAGAAACAGAATGAACTTCTGAATCATAACCATTTCAACGAACATATACCCAAATCCAATGGAACCGAAATAGAGAATAGTCTGCAACATCGCTCCCCGTGGGGCGCGCTGCTTGCGCTTCAAGAGCAGAGGGAGGATAATAAGGACAAAACTGAGCAGCGCCAGCTGTGCAAACGTAGCGAGCAAGAGAACATAACCCAACTCAAAGAATGTTGCCTCCGTTGTCCCGTAGGCTCTCATCAGATCCGAAAGCCGCGTCCACTTGAAGAAGTGCGAGAAGTACGGTCGATTGTCCGTCGCCGGTTCAAGAGAAAAAGGGTAACGATCAGCAAAGTCTTTCTCCCGACCGTTGATGATTGCCATCGTTGCTTCATACGGATACGGTGGCGTGAGCACGTGGTAGCGGTTGACTTCATCCGGCTGGATGCCCGGCACATACACCAGGTCAAATCCATTTTCATCGCAAAACCTGCGCACCAACCGAATTTCTTCTTTCGTGAACGGCTCCTTCTTAACCATCGCACTGAACGAATTCCAGCTCCTTACGGCGACAAGATGGTTCTCTGGGCTCTTGACCCTCTTCAATCTCATCACCTCGAATATCATCCCGATAGCCTTCAGCGGACTTCGCGGGGGAAACGTCATCCAGCAATGAACCGCGAGGATTCCATTGTCCGTCAGCCGATCGATCATCGTCTCGAATGATTCAACGGTGGACAGGTAATTCTCAAAGAGAGCTTGCGTCCCGGCCGCTGAGGCGATAAATCCCTCGTGGACAGGCAGGACGATGATATCAAACCGGTCGGTCAGCCGCGCGAGAAAAGAACGCGCTTCTCCGATGACGATATGTACATCCTCGCGGCGGAGGAGATTCGCCGATTCAGCCTTGTACGCTTCAGCCAGCAGCTCCACTAATTCCCCGTTCATCTCGACGCCGGTGATGGACTCCGCTCTGTTGTGAACCGCGAGATGGATGTCATTGCCGGTCCCCGACCCAAGAACAAGCACTCGCGGCTGTTCCCGCAACTGATACGGCAGCGCGAAGATCGAATGTTCGAGCATGCTCAGCGCAGCCGTGTCGCGCACATCAAGGATCGATCCCAGCCATTCTCCATCGCTGAACACCCCATGCTGATGAGGAATCTTGCCCTGGTACGATAGACTCATCCCCGGCGCATAGCGAAGGGCTGAGCTTTCTACTACCTCCAATACACCAAGCGGACCCACCCTCTCGTGCACAATCCGAGCATCCGGAAGGAGAAGAGACTTAGAAAGACTCTTGTACTGGGATCGCTCGGGGCGCGGCAGCGGCACAACCAGAACAACCACCATCAGGAAAAGAGGCAGACCAATCAATACCATTCCTGTTCGTCGAAGATCATAAGCTGCCAGCACGAGCGCTGGGACGGTGATGAGCGCCATTGCGAAAGGTAAATCGTGCGGATGAATCCATTCCATCAAGAGGACCGCGCCAAGACTGCCGATGCCTGAACCGATGAGGTTCGAGAAGTAGAGTCTCCCCACTCGATCAGGGTAAATGATAAAGGAAAGACCAATCACCGTGGCGCCAAAGAAGAACGGAAGGAACGCGAGGATATAGAAGAGGAGCAGCTGCCAGAATCTGACAGGATCCCAAACCATGAGAAAGGGATCAAGAGAAATCTGCGAGAGGAGCGACGGCGAGAGAACCAGCGAGAGAGAGCAAAGGCTGGTTGCAGCTCCAACAACGAGACTTGCCCGTCGCAGAAGAGAAGATCGAAACAAATAGAGGAGCGTTCCGCTGACGCCAAACCCGAGCAGTGCTACGCTGATGATCATGTACGCGAAGTGATACCACTGCGCATACGAAAGAATACGCATCAGCGACAACTCAAATCCGAGGAGTGCCGCGGAGAGTACTCCAACGATCCACGCGAGGCGAGTGGTCATTGTTGTCTTGTAAGCGGGACAAAGCGGACGGGGGCAATGCTGCGAGTCGTGATCTTGCCACCCCGTTTCTCGACAAGCACAAGATTCTGGACGAAGAACGGATGACCGACCGGGATCACCATTCGGCCCCCATCCCGGAGTTGCTGGACGAGCGGCGGAGGAACATGCTCAGCGGCAGCGGTTACAATGATCGCATCAAACGGCGCACGCTCTGGCCAGCCATAATAGCCGTCAGCCCAACGCACCCGCACCTTCCCATACCCTAGTCTCCACAGCCGCTCTTCGGCCGACTTTGCGAGCGACTGAACGATTTCGATTGTCCAGACCGAGTCGACGATCTCCGCGAGGACTGCGGCCTGATACCCAGAGCCGGTGCCAATCTCGAGCACTCTGTGGCTCCTCTTCAGCGCAAGCAATTCAGTCATGAGCGCGACGATGTACGGCTGAGAGATCGTCTGGCCATATCCGATCGGCAAGGGCCGGTCCATGTAGGCTTCCCGCAGGAGTTCGGGTGGAACAAACTGATGACGCGGAACTCGACGCATCGATTGAAGCACGGCAGAATCCATAATGCCTTGCTCCTGAATCTGCTCGCGCACCATCGTCATTCGACGCTGCTCGAATTCCTTTTCCTGTTGGGAATGAACAATGGTCTTTCGCGAAACCGCTCCAGGATCTGCTGACTCGGTGAGAGAGAGAAAGAGGAAGATAAGTAAGAGGAGGAATTGTGGGAGGACTTGACGTATCATCGTCGCCTCTGTGATCGGTCACGACGAATGTGGTAGAGAGGCTGCCCCTGGATGAGCTTTCTGGATTCCTACCGGCTCACCTTGCACCTCCTCAAGTTACGTGTTTCCTTGTGAGTGTCAAGTGGGCAGGTCTTGGTCCGTTTCACTGTGTTGTTTACCCGGCTCATCCGTCTTCGGCGAAAATGCGCCCCCGGCGCAAGCTGTCAGACGACTCAAGAAGCTTTGTATCTTGTGCACGAGAATCGATGCAGATTTCGGCCTCAATGAAGACTCCAGCATGTCTTTCCCAGAAATTGGCGTACCCGTCATCGCCTCCGAAGCGCCGTTCGAAAACGTTCTCGTAGAAATTCCCGCTGTGCTTTTTCTCTCACGACTGGAGCTTGTACCAGTCACTCGTCCACGGTGAGATGCGCCATCCGCGCTCTGCAGCGAGCTCGAGATCTGCCGCAGTTGGGTCGTTCGTTGGATCACCGTTGCGGAACCGCTCCGGGAAGATCTGATACCAAACGGCATCTTTCGCCCACTGTGGAACCTAGAGTTGTGAGAGACCCGTCGAGTAAAAAATGAACAGCGCGAGGCAAATGCGGGCGAAGTGCTTCATTATTATCATGCTCCAGATGTTGGGGGAAGAGAAACGCAGGAGATCGTGAGATGGGCGCTACGATTATTCGCCGGTTTCATCATCCTTCGGTGGCGGGATGCGTCGAACGCGCACACGATCAATCACGCGGTCGTTTACCTGTTCCACGGTAAACTCGACCCCATTGACTTGAACGCTCTCGCCCTTTTGCGGAATGTGTCCAAGCTGCTCCAGCACAAATCCACCGATGGAGAGGATATCCTTTGGAGATAACTCTTGACTAATGAGTCGCTCGACGTCGTTGGTCGTTAGACTTGCATCAAGAACGTATTCATCGTCGCTGACTTTTGTAACCTCAGGTGACTCGCGGTCAAACTCATCCTGAATCGGTCCGACGAGTTCCTCCAGCACATTCTCCAGCGTAATGAGGCCGGCCGTTCCTCCATACTCATCGGCAAGAATCACCATGTGGGTTTTTCGCTGAAGTATCGTCTCGAGGACTCGCTCCAGGTTGGCCGTTTCCGGCAAAAAGGTCGCGTCACGGAGTACCGATTCAAGAGTGAAATCAGCCTTCAGGTGTCGGTCTTGCTTGAAGATGTCCTTCGTATAAATGACCCCGATGATATTGTCAATCGAGTCCCTATAGGCGGGGTAGCGGGAGAACTTGTTGGTGCGCATGATGTTGATGTTCTCTTGTACCGGCGCTGACAAAGAAAGCGTCATCATTTCAGTCCTTGGGACCATTGAATGGCGGGCCTGCTTGCGACGGAAGTCCATCGCGTTCAGGACAATGCTCTTGCTCGCCACCGACACGCGCTTGTCCTGAGCCAGGAGCAACCGTAGCTCTTCCTCCGAATGTGTCAACTCAGCCTCGCCGACTGTGCGAATTCCCAACCCTCGAACAACCGCATTCGCAAGCGTGTTCACAAACCAGATGAACGGCCTGAACACGACATAAAAGATCCTGAGCGGGTAGGCGACGATAAGTGTTGCCGAGCGCGGCCGCTGAATCGCAAGCCATTTCGGCGCTTGCTCGCCCAGCACAATGTGAAGGATTGTAATGATGGAAAATGCCACCCCGAAGGCAATCGCCTGAATCGCGTCAGGATTGGTGAGCCCAATTCGATCAAAAAGAGGCCTGAGCAGGTTCGCCACAAACGGCTCCCCAATCCACCCCAGGGCCAGGCTGGTCATGGTGATGCCGACCTGGCTGGCCGAGAGATAGGTATCGAGATGCGTTATGACCTCTTTCGCCATCCGTGCACGCCAGTCCTTCTGAGCAACCAGCGGTTCAATTTGCGTTATCCGCACCTTCACAATCGCGAACTCGGCAGCCACGAAGAAAGCGTTGAGGAAAATGAACGCGAAGACAAGAGTAATATTAAAGATTACGTCCCACATGGTGATTGAGCGATCAAGCCATCAGGTCATCGGGCCATCGAATCATCGGGTCGTTGAAGCGCTCTCTCAACTCGGGTGATTTGACCCTTCAAGGATGGGCACCGTTTCATGAATCTACAATCTTCAATCTACAATTTAGAATTGCAGTCGAATATACCTGAATTTCGACTGGCCTTCAAGAACGCGCAGCAACAGCGTGAGGAAACGGTCAAATCGGGGCACTTTGCAGGATGAGCGGGCGAGAATTCTTCTCGAGCGGAGGAAGACTTTAGCGTCTGAGCTGCTCAGAGATCCACGAAAGGTAAGCTTCCATTTTACCAAGGAAACTGAGGTAGGCGGTGGACCACTCAACCGGATTCGTGGGCTCGCGTTTGCCGAGAGATTCCTGGAACACTCTCGACACCGACATAGCCACCCTGTGTTTTCCTTCCTCGACCACAGCTTCAACCGTGGAGGAGTAGTACGCTCTCAGGTTGCTGATGTCCCACCTCACGCTTGCCTCCGGGGTTTGCTTCGCGAAGAACGAGAGATCGGTCTTCCCGGCGCCCGACATCTCATAGATCAAGAGGTTCCATCGCTCCATAATCTTGCGGAACTCCTCTTCACTCCGACATACCTCGAGCGGAAGCCGAGCTGCGGCTTCTTCCGTTGCCAGCGAATGTCGGAAGAGGACATCACCGCCGATGAGCTGGGAGAGCAGGTTCACGTCCTTCCGCGTGCCCAGCACTCGATGAGCAGCTATATACGTTTCACGTTCGAAATTCCGCGCGCTCGACGATGCCGGCTGCGGCTGTTGCCGCGCCATCATTTTTATGCGAACCTCGAACTCTGCGTCAGCTTTCGCCGACGTTGAAGTCTCACGCCCTGACCGCATATCATCGCCAATCGGGGCGGCTCCAGCCTGGGGGAGGTCGAGAATCCGAGCCCGGGTATCCCAGTCAAGCTCATCGAAGTGCTTTGCTGCTTGCATGGTGGCTGGAAGTGAATCCGCTCTCGCCTGCAGAAGCAGTAGCAGCTTGGTGAACAGGCGATCCTTGTACACCGACTTAAAGTGGGACATGTCAGCGAGAACATAAAGATCATCCTCCACACACGAGAAGATGGAATTGAAGAGCCGCGCGATGCGATACTCCCCGATCTTCCGATCGTCGATGTACCGCATGGTGTAGTCCACCCCGGCCATGGTTGTGTCAAAGATCACCGCCTTTTTCCGATGACCACGGATGGTCTGAGGCGTTCCCACTGCCACGTTCCGCAGCGCCTGCAAACGAAGCTGCAGTTTGGTGTGCAGCGACGTTCCATGGAACGGCACAACGACGCCGATATCAACCGCCCGGCGATGAGGCTGCATGAGGGCGTGTTTCACCAACTCCATCGTCTTTTTTGTCTGAGGATCGTTGAAGGGGACGATCCTTTTCTTTCCGATATACTGACGGCATGCGGATCGCAAGACGCTCGTATCAAGAAAATAGACCCTCCCTTTCGCTTCCGGCGGCGCGGTAACCTTCAGTTGATTGTCAAAGAGGACAGAAGCAACGAATGCTGAGAGCTTGGTGGTTGTTGCGATCTGAGATGGGAGAAACATGCACCACTGGGCGTTTCGCCGGGACCACTCAACGAGTTGATTCAATTGCTCCGTCTGAGCGACGTGAAGGAAAATGTCCCGTTGCAGCCAGGTTTGTGCAAGGTCGCTCGTCGAGTACGATTCCGGACCGAGTTGAAACGGATCGCCCGCCACAACCATCTTTTCCGTGGCCAGAAGCGCGAGTGCAGCGAGATGCGGCATCGGCACCGACTCCGCATCGTCGACGATGACAAGGTCGAATTGACCATTCCTGAGGCGTGGGTCGGTGAGGATGGTGCCGACGGTTGTCGCCACAAGCCGCTTCGAGGAGAGAAGTGCACGCTCATCGACCGCAATGAACGCGTCAACATCCTCGGTCACCTTCTTGACCCCACCCAGCTCCCCTAAGCGTTTCACCGCTGCCTGGTACTCTTTGAGCTCGCTGGAATCGATTGGAGCCTGTGCTGACGTCCGCATGAGCTCTGCCGTCAGAGCTTGCTGCATCGCCTGCAGCCTCTTTTGCTGAGCCTGTTTTTCAGCCAGCTCTTTCTGCGCACCCGCCTTTTCTTCCTTGTTGAAGCCCTTCTTCAGTTTTTCCAACATCGACGCGTTTTGTGCCCTGCCGATGGTCTCCTTAATCCCTTTGAGGTCGTCGTTGACCTTGTCCAACTGCTTCCTGTTGTTGTCCGTCCGCTCGCGCAGTTCGCTCAGCTTCGCATAGAAGTCCTCGCGAAGGAATTGATGGACCTTTGTCCGCCAGTAGCTTTGCAGAAGCGCCACGCGCTCTTCGAACATCTTCTTCTTCTCGCTCTTCTGCTCTCCAACTTCGTACTCCAACGATATCGAGCCCAAGCGCTCAGCGTCAAGCCTCACCGGCAACCCAGCGCGCGTTCCCACAGCCTTGATGTCGACACCAAGATCTGCGCTCAGCGCAATCGTTCGGATCACCGCCTCATCGACAAGGTCATGGCTGTTGGCCACCACGAGAACTCTCTTGCCCGCCTTGAGGTAGTTCAACGCGGTGAGCGCCAGAAGGTGGGTCTTTCCTGAACGAATTGGACCCCAGATGTACGAAACACGGTTGTTGAGGATGTTCTTGATGGCGTCCTGCTGGTCCGGCGGTGTCGTAGCCAAGAAGGACGGTTCAAGGTTCGCTGGATGGGCGTTGGCTGGATCCTCCGGATGAAAGAG
>Ga0315284_10006137_pt1 | contig 17110 bp, 12 predicted proteins | sample YL17G09_16_MG_FD_203696 | JGI IMG/M metagenome (GOLD analysis project Ga0315284, IMG submission 203696) | Sediment microbial communities from Yellowstone Lake, YNP, Wyoming, USA - YL17G09_16 | ecosystem: Environmental > Aquatic > Freshwater > Lake > Sediment | place: USA: Wyoming | collected...
AGAACGAGATCCTCCCTGCATTCAAGCAGCAGCAGTACTATGAAGGCATCGACGCAGGTGTCACCGCGATCATACAGACCGTGCGCGGTGTATACCAGGGTTCACCTCAGCCCCTCAACCCGCAGCGGCGGATCGTCACCGGCAACAGGATGAATTTGCTGGTTTTTCTCCTGGCACCCATGCTCTGGCTGCTCTCCTCGACTGGAAAATGGGGTGGCGGCATTCTCGGAGGAGGCGCAGGCATGTACCTGATTTACGCCCTCCTCGGACTCAGTCTGGTACCTATGTTGATCTGCGGTCTGATAGGTTCCGCCCTTGGCGTTGTCATCGGCGCTCTCGTCCAGGCCGGCAGCCGTTCGTCCCCCGGTGGACGCTGGGGAGGTTTCGGCGGTCCCTTCTTCCCCGGAGGTTTCGGTGGGAGCGGAACGGGCGGAGGAGGCTTCGGCGGCGGCGGTTTTTCCGGAGGCGGAGGAGGTTTCGGCGGGGGTGGCGCATCCGGCAAATGGTGACGAATGGGGGATGAGGCGCAGATCGCCACATGTTCTTCGATCCGAGTTCATGACTATGATGTTATCAGAAGAAGAAAAACGAGCGGTCGCGGAAGCGATCAAGAGGGCTGAGCTGACGACCTCAGGAGAAATCGTCTTCGCCCTGACGGGCAAATCGGGACGCTATCATCACGCCAACCTGCAAGCCGCTCTGATCGGTGCCATCGCGGCTACAGCCATCTACCTCACACTTCCTGTGCCTCAATCGATCGGCCTGGTTATTTGGACTGAAATTATTGGTTTTGCTCTCACCTTGGCGGTTATTCCTCATATTCCCTGGCGGCGCTGGTTGATCTCGAAAAAGGAAATGGATGAGTGCGTCCAGGACTCAGCCTTCCGGGAGTTCTACGCCAGCGGCCTGTATAAAACCCGCGAGTCGAACGGGGTACTCATCTATCTCTCATGTTTTGAGCGTCGGGTCGTGGTCCTTGGAGATAAGGGAATTCATGAGAAGATGGGAGACCCTCACTGGAACGAAGTACGGGACCGGATTATCCGCGGCATCCGCCAGGGACAGGCCGTTCAGGGCATCTGTACCGCCGTTGAGATCTGCGGCCAAGCCCTGGCCAGGCACTTCCCACGCCGGCCCGATGATATCAACGAACTCTCCGACGAAGTCCTCGACCGCACCAACCGCTGAGCCAAGAACCGTCAACCTGAAGTCTGTTTCGAAAATAACTCGCCTCAAAACTGCAAAGGCAGCCACGAATGGCACAACGCGGCATAGCCGCAACCAAATAAAATCTCACGGCGGAGATGCAGAGGATCGCAGGCAGTCAACAACTCCGGGATCCTTTCTGGCGCCCTTCCAGGGCTCCGTTTCTTTTTGATCCCTAACCCCGGGCGGCGCTGCGCTTGCCCGGGGCTACTGTCTTGCCGCCGCTGCCGCGGCTGGTCGACCCTGCCCCGGAGGGGCCAAGAGAAAGTAGCCGGGGGCAAGCGCAGCGCCGCCCCCGGTTTGCAGTCGCAAGCGCACGAGCCCTGAAGGTTACTCAATTGTGCCTGCAGCGCAGTCAGAATTGACGCAACCTGTGATTGTGCAATATGTCGCTCCCCCCAACATGTTGTGGTGCGCGCCATATTGCACAATCGAAGGGGCGAAAGAAAATCCTTTGTGCGCCGGCAAGGATTTGTATGTAAGTAGTACGAACTTTTGCATTCGTGTCATTCGTGGCTGCCTTGAAAGGACCATTAATTTTCCGGCGCCTGAAATTTAAGGATCGATGATGGGTGTGATTTCTCGAATGCCCAATTGAACCGGCGGGATCAGGCTCACCGCCATCCTGATGACTTCACGATCGAAAACGATTTGACAGTTGTCCCTGATGCTGAGCTTCGCCGTCCCCCAACTCAAGTTGCCCTCCACGCTGGTAAGACAGGCTAAGAAGATTCCCCCTGAAATGCTGCTGCGTCCTCCGATATCAAGTTCGCCACTGCCAAGGACCAGGATAAGCCCATTGAAAACGAAATGTCCCAAAATGGTCACTCTTCCCGTTACCACCAACAGGCCGCCCCCCTCAAGATTGCCATCAATGATCAGGTCGCCATCCACAAAGGTCACCCGCGGATCCTGGCTTGGCACGGTGGCAGGCAGAGCCGGATCATAGCGGCCCAGCGGCAGAGGCGCCGCACCGATCCAGCTTTGCACCCCGGAAAGACTGTTGTCGGCAAACTGAGGCATGGACTGCCGGATAAAGCGCCAGGAGGCAGCTTGGTCCAGAAGCAATCGCTTGTCGGGGTGTGCGGCGATTGCGGAGGTAAGGTCTCGAATGGAAGGCTCCAGGCCTGCTCCCTGGACATATCTTGTTTGAGTGGACGCAAGCCGGGAAAGGATCTGCTGGGCAGGTGCAATACCGTCCGTGGAGGAAGTATCGATCGTGGCAATGCCGGAGGCTGAAGGGCCTCCCTGGATCAGGAATGTGTTGCCGGAAAACATGTTCCCGGAGGCATTCCCGACGGCACTGCTTTGCACCACCAGGGGAGCGTCAAGATCATAGGTGGAGAACCTCTTGAACCTCGCTTCGAAAACTACCGCGGAGTTGTTGCGGTTCCCGTTCTGAGTGCCTTCTCCAAGGGTTTTCGCAATCCCCATGGACCGCACAATGATCTGGCCATCGCCATCGATGAAGGGATTGTTCGCCGGATCCGCGGCCAACTCGCTTTCCTCACCGTTATTATCAGACACCTTTACGAAATAGCGACTGGTACATAGCAGGCCCGGACCATTGGGATTCGCAACTGAATGGGCAATCCCGGTCAGCGGGATCAACACTTGACCGTTTCCGCCTGCATAATGCCCTGTGCTGACGGTCCCATCATCAGCAAGGCCCGACAGGTCTCCAGCAGGATTCAGGATATCCAGCATCCGTGCAACAGCCCAGGAAACGGGCATGCGATACGAGTACGTTTTCGCCGCTGCCAGGTATGCAGTACTTGTATCGTAGGCGCCGTCCGGCCCCTGCAACAAATCGTCAAATCGCAGGCCTCGCAAAAGGGCACGCGCATGACTCAAGCCCGCAAGAGCAGCGCTGTGTGCCCGGTAGTGGCTTTCGAAGTTGTCGCTGATGCGGATCTCGGCAGTTGCCACCATGGCCAGGTAGAGGCCGATGACAGAAAGCAGCAATAGCGCAATCAAGGCCATCAGCAGCGCAATCCCCTCCTGGCGAAGGCAATCCACCCGCCCCGCGGATCGTTTCATGCCCGTCATACCTGCCCTCCGAGTTATTTCCAACACAAGTAATGTTTCATGAGACCGCCACTTATTTCGCCAAAATCCCGGCCGCCGGTTCGTATTACCACGCTGTAGAATTGTGCTTTTCCAACACAATTCGCCTATTCGGCGAAATTAGCCAGCGCGAACGGAGCCGCGCGCGTCAGCAAGCGGATTTGAAAAAGTCTATTGGCTCTTGTTTAATACGGATGCAGGATTTTCAAATATCCCCTTGCTGACGCGCGCGGCTCTGTTCGCAGCACCCCGTCTGCTTTTCGCCAATCTTGGTTGAGGCTTTGCCGCGCTGTGTCATTCGTGGCTGCTTTTGCAGTTTGGCGTTTATGGGCCTTTATGGTAAAGGATACCGCGTGAAACGCGCTGAAGAACAGATCCAGGCCTACGCCGCGGATCTCCGCCCGGAGTTCTCCGGTGAGATCCGCACCGACCGATTCAGCCGCCTCCTTTACAGCACGGACGCCAGCATTTATCAGATTGAACCGCTCGCGGTGCTTGTGCCGCGCGGACACGCCGATGTCGCAGCCGCCGTGTCCCTGGCGGCGCGCCATGGTCTGCCGCTGCTCCCGCGCGGGAGCGGAACAAGCCTGGCAGGCCAGACCGTCGGCTCCGCCGTGGTGATCGACTTTTCCAAATTCATGAACCGGATCCTGGAGGTAAACCTCGAGGAACGGTGGGTGCGTGTCGAGTCCGGTGTCATTCTCGATCAGCTCAACACTCATTTGCTGGCATCCGGATGGCGTTACGCTCCTGACGTGGCTACCAGCAACAGGGCCACGATCGGCGGCATGATCGGCAACAACTCTTCCGGCTCGCATTCCATTATCTACGGCATCACCCAGGATCACGTGCGCCGGATGCGTATGTTGCTGGCAAGCGGAGAAGAAGCAGATTTCGCGGCAACCGACTCCCAGGAGTGGGAACGCAAGGCGGCGCTCGGCAGCCTCGAAGGCCTCATCTATCGTTCCGTCCGCCGGATTGTCACGGAGAATCGCGATGAAATCCTCGCACGCTATCCCAAAATCATGCGCCGGGTGGGAGGCTACAACCTGGACAGCGTCCTGGGTCCTGACGGCGGCAACCTCTGCCGGCTGATCGTCGGCAGCGAGGGAACGCTGGCCATCTGCTCGGAGGCAGTGTTGAACCTGGAGCCTGAGCCGCGCGCCAAGGGGCTGATCATCGTTCATTTTTCCGACCTCATCGCCTCCATGGAGGCGATAAACGAGATTCTGGCGCTGAAACCCGCCGCGGTCGAGCTCATCGACAGGATGCTGCTCGATCTGACCCGGCTGCAGCCCGCTTTCGCCCGGAAGATGACTTTTGTGGAAGGCTCTCCCGATGCCATTCTTGTCGTGGAGTTTTTCGGGGAAGACAATGGCGAAGTGGCGGCGAAGCTCGATAGGCTCGAGCAACATCTACGGGCCTGCGGCATGGGCACGGGTTTCGTGCGCGCAATTCGTCCGGAGGAACAGGCCAATGTCTGGGCCATCCGCAAGGCCGGGCTCGGCCTGCTTTCGAGCATGCGGGGAGACGCCAAACCGATCTCTTTTGTGGAAGACACGGCCGTGGCGCCGGAGCTCTTGAGCGCCTACGTGCGGCGTTTTCTGCAGGTGGTGAAGCAGCACGACGCGCGTGCCAGCTTCTACGGTCACGCATCGGTTGGTTGCCTGCATGTCAAGCCGATCATCAATCTGAAGGAAGCTTCCGGCGTGCAGCAGATGCTCGATATATCCAGGGCTGTAAAAGATCTCGTGGTCGAATTCAAGGGAGCGATGAGCGCCGAGCATGGCGATGGCATTGTGCGCAGCCACTGGAATCGGGAGCTGTTCGGCGATCGTCTCTATGCAGCATTCCACGAGCTGAAAGCGGCGTTTGATCCCGCCGGCATCATGAATCCCGGCAAAATCATCGACGCTCCCCCCATGACGAGTCACCTGCGCCTGGGCCCGGAGTACAAAGCCGTCGAGGTCCATACGCACCTCGATTTTTCCCGCGAGGAAGGATTCGCGCGCGCCATCGAGCAGTGCAACGGCATGGGGGTCTGCCGTAAGCTCGACTCAGGAACCATGTGCCCTTCCTACATGGCAACGCGGGAGGAGGAGCACTCCACGCGCGGCCGCGCCAATGCTTTGCGCGCCGCGCTCTCAGGCACGTTGCCATTCGAGGAGTTTGGCGGCGATAGGATTTATGAGGCCCTGGATCTCTGCCTGGCCTGCAAGGCATGCAAAACCGAGTGCCCGGCGAACGTCGACATGGCCAAGCTCAAATTCGAGTTTCTGGCCAGGTATCATGAGCGCCACGGCAGCGCGCTGCGCTCGCTGGTATTCGGCAATATCGCGACGCTGAGCCGCCTGGGATCAGCGACGGCTCCCTTGTCGAACTGGGTGATGCACGCAAGCCTGGTGCGCAAGACCGCGCAGCGTTTCCTGGGGATCCATCCCGAGCGCCGGACGCCTCCTTTCGTGAGAAAGACATTCCGGCACTGGCTGCGCCGGCACCCTCCGCAGGCGCGCCCGGACGGAGCTCCTAAGGTTGTCCTTTTCAACGACACTTTCATTAACTACAATGAGCCGTGGGTCGGGGTGGCCGCCTTGCAGGTGCTGGAGAGCACCGGCGCCCAGGTGTTCATTCCCGAGGTCGTATGCTGCGGCAGACCCATGATTTCCAAGGGGCTGCTTAGAGAGGCCCGGGAGAACGCACGCGCCAACGTCGCACGGCTGGCGCCTTTTGTCGAAGCCGGCGCCATGGTCGTGGGTTGCGAGCCAAGCTGCATCCTGACCTTGCGGGATGAGTACCCGGATCTCCTGGGCACGGTGGAGGCCCGGAGGTTGGCCGAGAGCGTTTTGTCGCTCGAAGAATATCTGTGCCGCCGCCTCGATGCAGGAGGGTGGCGGCCCCAATTTGCGAGCGCGTCCCGTGAGGTTCTGCTGCATGGCCATTGCCATCAGAAAAGCCTGGTAGGATCGGGGCCTTCGTTGCGCCTGCTCAGAATGCCGCCGGGTTTCTCCGCGGAAGAAGTGGATTCCGGATGCTGTGGCATGGCGGGCGCCTTCGGATACGAAAAGGAGCACTACGAAATATCGCTGCAGATCGGTGAAATGCGGCTCTTCCCGGCAATCCGGCGCTCGTCGCCTGACGCCCTGATCGTGGCCTCAGGCACATCCTGCCGCCAGCAGATACTGCACGCGACCGGACGCAAGGCGTTGCATCTTGCTGAGGCCCTTGCCGGAACTCTCGTTTCAGGTGAATCGACAAGCTAGCAAGAATGCATTCGGAGATCCGATGCCTGGAGATAACGTGATCATGCACATATCATCGTTGAACTCGGACCGCCTGCTGCACCGGGGCACGCGGAGACGCAACCCTCGCCACCTCCTGATCGGGGTCACCCTGCTCGGCTTGCTTTTTATGCCGGGATGCCTGTTCAGGAAACACAAGCCGCCCGCCGCGCCCGCACTTCCCGCACCGGTGCGCACCGCCCTGCTCCCGCTGAACATCCCTCATGAAAAAACCGACTTGCGCTGGGTTTCGCTGGGCACATTGGCATGGATGGCTGATGTCGCTCTAGCCGCTCCCGACATCGATCTTGTGCCGGTATGGGAATCAGTCCCGGCGGCTCTGCAGAGTTTGGGTGATGCACGCACTATTTCGGTCGACACTGCCGAACTTGTCGCCGCGCGACTGTCGGCGCGCTGGTCCTCACAAGGGGAGATTATTGCCGCCGGCAACGCGCTTACAATGCAGCTTGATTTTATCCCGGCGAAACCGTCCCTGGTCCCCTTCCGGTACGAAAAAGGAACCAGCATCGACTCCATGGAATCGCGCTTCGAGGAAGCCTTCGATCAATTTCTCCGTTACCTGATCGTGCGACCTCTTCAAACCAGCAATATTCGGCCGATGGATGCGAAGAAATTGAGAGAAATTGCGGATGCACTCGATCTGGAGTATGGCTGGTTCGTGGCCGCAAAGCCGGGCACATCCGGCAAGGTGGTTGAAGACCTGGCGCGCTCCAACCCTGCTCTTGCGCGCGTCCTGTTCAGCCCGACGCTATACCCCGTGCTTGCTAAATAGTCCTCAGATCCCAAGCCCCGTCCGGCGGCCGGGGCCACCTGTCGGGACTGCGCTTATTTTCGGAGCGGCGGAACCAGTAATACTCCCATCATTTCACGCATAGTGGGTGCGGGCTTCAGCCCGCACACTGGCCTGACACCAGTCTCTCATTCTCCAGATGCACATCCAACCACACGAAAACTGAGCGCCCGAGTTTGCCCCTTCGCAGCATGAACCCCGCGTCCAGAGCCCACGTAATCAGGCCGCGGTTGTCCACGAAATATGCTGCGTGATCGGGGGAAATTACATCTCTGCCCACTTTCCTTTTCCTTCCCACACCCTGACCGTAAAGGGCAGCTGGATCCTCTCGCCAAGCTTGCGGTAGATCATCTCGCAGATATTTTCCACCGATGGGTAAGAAAGAAAATCGTTGAAGGATCGATGGTCATATGTGCCGAGGATCTCCCGGAGCAGGCCTTTCAGATCACCGAAGTCAATGATCATGCCAGTTTTGTTTTCACCCTCGACGATCAGCTCGATCCTGTATGTGTGGCCATGCAAGGTGCCGCATTTCTGATGCCCGGGTAAATAGTGCGCACAATCGATGTATTCAATCACTCCCAGTTTCATGCCACCTCCTGGCATATATATATTATCAGATTTTTCGGGAAGGGCATCGGACGGAGATATCCGACCTCAGACCTCAGACCTCCGACCTCAGACCTCTGAGTGCCGGTGAGGAATGGGCAAAAAACACTGTTGAATGATGCGGATGGGGATTTGAAAGAAGGCCCGGTCGGAGGCCAGCTGATTGACCCACTGCTCAGGCAGCCATGATCCCGAATTCAGGCAAGACCGGCCGCGGCGAGAGCCTGTGCTCTCTCAATGCAGGATGCGCAGGAACCGCAAGGCTGTGCGGCATTGAAATAGCAGCTCCATGTCAGCTCGAATGGGACTCCGAGCTTGGCGCCCAGACGGATCACTTCAGTTTTTTCCATTTCAATGAGCGGGAGGACGATCTCCGTCCGGATCTCATTGTGGCTCCAAATCGCAATGCGATAAATCTGATTGAGCTGATCCCAGAACGATCGTCCTGCATCTGGAAAACTCTCGCAATCCGTGCGGTTGTGGCCGCCGACAATGTAGCGTGCTCCCAGAATTTCCGCGTGGTACCCGGCAAGCGCATAGAAAATCAGGTTGCGCAAAGGAATATAGCCCTCGGGGGCATGCGCGAGCGCAGGATTGTTCATTTCATGAGATGGAATATCGGCGACTTCGCGCAAGAACGGCACCGGGATGCTAATCTGTTTTATGATCCCGGCGCGAGACCGCAGGTCCCGGCATGCCCTTCGTTCCCGTTCCGGCCTTTCGAAATATTCAAATTCGACAGGAAACACATCCCACCCCTGAGCCTGAGCCCAGTACATGGCGACCGCGGAATCCAGCCCTCCCGACAGCAGCACAATCGTTCGCACCGACCACCTCCAGGTTTGCCACTCCGTATATCCTAGCAGGCTACGCACAAGATAACTCGCATAAAAGCGACAGCGACGGCCGTGGATGATGCGCGGGACGGAACTGCAACTTGCCGACTGCCGTTTCGACCTCCGACCTCCGGCGAAACGACGAGGTCGGAGGTCTGAGGTCAGATGTCGGAGGTCTGAATCAAGGCGGCTGATTTTCACAAGTTGACATTATCGCTTGTGTTTGCTAGATTTCCACGTTGGCCGGTGAACCGTTTTTGTTTAGCTCGCAATACTTCCCGCCTCGGCCGGTCCCAGTTTTTCCACGGGATTTCCCGGAACAGTGATTCGAGGCCGGACTGCCGCGAAAGTGGCGGAATTGGCAGACGCGCTGGACTTAGGATCCAGTCCCGCAAGGGGTGGGGGTTCAACTCCCCCCTTTCGCACCATGTGCGCCCGTGAGGACTGTTTCGAAATACCGGAGCAGCCTCCGGAGCGCAGAAAAGGAACGATACAACTTTGAGCCTAGAAATAGTCGATATCAGCGGATGCAAAAAGAACCTGGTGGCAGAAGTGCCAATCCAGCAAGTGGAAGAAGAACTCGGCCAGCTGGCCCGCAAGTATGCTCAGAAAGCAAAAGTGCCCGGATTTCGTCCCGGCAAGGTGCCCTTGAGCGTCGTCAAGCAGCGATATAGCGCTGAATTGCGCAGCGACGTGACCCAGGAGATTATCAGCCGCACATGGAAGCAGGCAGTCGCAGAACGCGGCCTGGAGCCGCTGTCAGAACCGGTAGTCGAAAAGGTGGAGGCTGATCCGGGCCTGCCGCTGAAGTTTGTCGTTTCCTTCGAAATTGCCCCCAAAATAGAGGTTACAGATTATAAGGGAGTGGCGGCGACCTTAGCCCCGGCTGCCGTGAAGGATGAGGATGTGGCAGCCGCCCTGGAACATTTCAGGGAAGAACACGCCCAGTTTATTCCGGTAGAAGAGGGCGTGGTTAGGGAGGGCCACTTTGTAACCGCAACTCTTGACGGCGAGTTTGAAGGCGGGGAAAAACCGATTCACGAAGAGGATGTCACATTGAGCGTGGGAGCGCCCCAGACCAACCGCGAATTCTCCGAAAATCTGCAAGGCGCCCGCATCGATGAAGAGCGATCTTTCAACGTCGCCTATCCCGAAGACTACCGCCAGAAACGACTTGCAGGAAAGCGAGTTCATTATCGGGTTAAAGTCAAGGATATAAAGGAGAAACAACTCCCTGAACTCAATGATGATTTTGCGCGCGACATAGGCGCCGCCGGTCTTGAGGAGTTGCGGGGCAAGATTCGGGATGAAATGGTAACGAAGGCGAAACAAACTGCCGAAGAGAAAGCACGTGAAACGATCTTAGATCAGATCGTCCAGCGGCTATCTTTCGATGTTCCCGAAACCCTGGTAAGGGAGGAGTTGGAGGATAACGCCCGGAGGATCGGGGCAAACCTGGCCCGTCAAGGCATCGATGTCAGCAAGACCTCCATCGATTGGAAGAAGATCTTCGACGAGGAAAGGCCTTTCGCGGAAAAGGCCGTGCGCCGCCGGTTGGTCCTGGAAGCCATCGCGCGTCAGGAACAATTGGCGGTAACGGATCAGGAGGTCGACGCCGAGTTCGAAAAGCTGTCCGGGAGCGGCGGCAAGTCGGCTGCGGCCATCAAGGCGCAGTTCGAGAAGGATCAACGCCTGCAGACATTTAGGCTGTATCTGCTGCAAAACAAGGCGCTTGATTTCATCTATCGCAGTGCTACTATTAGCGAGGGGTGAGGCATTGGCACTGATACCCATGGTGGTGGAGCAAACGAATCGCGGAGAGCGCGCCTACGATATCTACTCCCGCCTGCTCAAAGACAACATCATTTTCCTGGGCACGCCGATCGACGACAATGTTGCCAATGTCGTCACGGCCCAGTTGCTTTTCCTCGAGGCTGAGGATCCGACCAAGGATATCTCGCTCTATATCAACTCTCCGGGCGGATCCATTTCAGCGGGAATGGCAATCTATGACACGATGCAGTTTATCCGGCCGGATGTGACGACCATTTGCATCGGTCAGGCCGCCAGCATGGCTGCGCTGCTGCTGTCTGCCGGGGCTCCGGGGAAACGCTTCGCGTTGCCGAACTCGAGGATTCTGATTCATCAGCCTTCGATAAGCGGACTCTCCGGCCAGGCAACCGATATCGACATCCAAGCCCGGGAAATTCTCAGGCTGCGCGAGTCCATGAATCAAATTCTGGCGCGGCATACGGGGCAAATGGTCGAAAAGATACAGAGTGATGTGGAGCGCGATTACATCATGACGTCGGGGCAGGCCAAGGAATACGGTATTGTCGACCAGGTCCTCTCCAAGAAAGAATAGCGGGAAAGTGGCTCAGGCTGGAGGTTCCCTTTGAGAAAAGACGAGGAGCGCGACGACATTTTGCGATGCTCATTCTGCTCCAAGAGCCAAAATGACGTGAAAAAGCTCATCGCAGGCCCGACGGTCTATATCTGCGACGAGTGCGTCGATGTCTGCAATGAGATCATCGCCGACGATGTCGTGACCTCGCCAATCGGCGACAAACTGCCGAAGCCGATGGAAATCAGAGAGTTCCTGGACCTCTATGTCATCGGACAGGAAATCACCAAGAAAAAACTCGCGGTGGCGGTCTACAACCACTACAAGCGCCTGGAAATCTCCAAGAAACGAAGCGACCTGGAACTGCAGAAGAGCAACGTACTCCTGATCGGCCCCACCGGGACCGGAAAAACGCTTCTGGCGCAGACCCTTGCCAAAATGCTGTCGGTGCCGTTCGCGATCGTCGACGCCACGACCCTCACGGAAGCCGGATATGTAGGCGAAGACGTCGAGAACATCATCCTCAAGCTGCTCCAGAACGCCGGGGGCGACAAGGAGAAGTGCCAGCAGGGGATCGTCTACATCGATGAGATCGACAAGATCGCCCGCAAGGATGAAAACCCCTCCATTACCCGCGACGTTTCCGGTGAAGGAGTGCAGCAGGCGCTTCTGAAAATCCTCGAGGGCACCGTTGCCAACGTGCCTCCGCAGGGAGGGCGCAAGCATCCGCACCAGGAGTTTATCCAGATCGACACAACCAACATACTCTTCATTTGCGGCGGCGCCTTCGTCGGCCTGGAAAAAATCATCGAACGGCGCGTGGGAAAAAAGAGCCTGGGCTTCCTGTCCGATAAGCCTTCCAAAAACAAGACCGCGACGCCGTCCAACATCCTGGATATTACTCAGCCGCGCGATTTGATCAAGTTCGGGTTGATCCCCGAGTTTGTGGGACGACTGCCGATCATCGGCTCCCTGTCGGAACTGGACCGTGCCGCCTTGGTCGAAATTCTTACCAAGCCGAAAAACGCCCTCGTGCGCCAGTATCAGAAACTCTTCGAATTCGAAAACGTCAAACTCAAGTTCACGGACGATGCCATCACCGCGATCGCCGGCCAGGCCCTGGAACGCAAGATGGGAGCCCGGGGATTGAAAATCATCCTCGAGGATCTTATGTTGGATGTGATGTATCAACTGCCTTCCCAAAAGAAGGTGAAGGAGGTGATCGTCACACGCGAGATGGCGGAAAACAAAGACATTGTATTCACGCTGCTCGAGAAAGCCGGTTAATTGAAAGCATGATCGAAGATCCTTCCAAGAAGACAGAACGCCTTCCCATGATCCCGATCCGGGACGTAGTTGTGTTCCCGCACATGATGATCCCATTCGTAATCGGGCGTCCATCCTCTATTCGTGCGCTCGAGTTCGCGCATGAAGGCTCTAAACGGGTATTCCTGGCGACGCAGATCGACGCATCGGTTGACGAGCCCAAGGCCAATGATATTTACACCGTCGGCACCGTCGCCAACATCGTTCAGAGCGTGAAGCTGTCCGACGGCAACATCAAGGTGCTGGTCGAAGGCATCCAGCGGGTCAGGGCGCTGCGCCTGATCACCGAGCCGGGCTTCTTTGTCGCCGATGTGGAATTGCTCGATGAGACCTCGATCGCCAGCGCGCGCACCAACATCCTGGTTAAGCGGCTGCAGACGGGCTTTGAGCAGTTCTCCAAGCTCAGCCATCACGTAAACTACGACGCGATCCTGAACGCGATGAAAAACCTGGAGCCTTCGAAGCTGGCGGACAACATCTGCGCCAACCTGCCGATCAGCGTCGAAGAGAAACAGCAACTGCTGGAGACCGTCGATCTGGCCGAACGCATCGAGAAGATCAACGAGATCATCGAAGTCGAGATCGAGAAGGTCAAGGTGGACCGCAACATTCAGGGCCGCGTGAAGCGCCAGATGGAGCGCGCCCAAAAAGAGTACTACCTGAACGAGAAGATGAAGGCAATCCAGAAAGAGCTGGGTCGCAAGGACGAGAAGTCGGAGCTGGAAGATCTCAAGAAACAGGTTGAAGTTGCCAAAATGCCGAAGGACGCCAACGACAAAGCCATCAAGGAAATCCAGCGGCTGGAAATGATGCCGCCCATGTCGGCCGAGTCCACGGTTTCCCGCACCTACCTTGACTGGCTGCTGGTCATGCCGTGGAACAAGAGGTCGAAAGAGATTCGCGACATGCGCTGGTCCATGAAGGTCCTCGAAGAGGACCACCACGGGCTCGAAAAGGTCAAGGATCGCATCATCGAGTTCCTGGCGGTACGCAGCCTGACCAAGAAGCCCCAGGGCACCATACTCTGCTTTGTCGGCCCGCCAGGCGTGGGCAAAACCTCACTGGGAAAATCGATCGCCCGGGCCACAGGACGCAAGTTCGTGCGTCTGTCGCTGGGAGGCGTGAGGGATGAGGCCGAAATCCGCGGACACCGCCGCACCTATATCGGGGCGCTGCCGGGCCAGATCATCCAGTACATGAAGAAAGCCGGAACCAGGAACCCGGTTTTCATGCTCGATGAAGTCGACAAGATGAGCATGGATTTCCGCGGCGATCCGTCGGCGGCTCTGCTCGAAGTGCTCGATCCCGAACAGAACCACATGTTCGTCGACCACTACCTCGACACCGAGTTCGATCTCTCGATGGTAATGTTCATTGCCACCGCGAACGTGCTGCACACGGTCCCACGGGCCTTGCAGGACCGCATGGAGGTCATCCAGCTGTCCGGTTATACGGAGCTGGAGAAGCTGCAGATCGCCAAGAAGTTCCTGGTCAAGAAACAGCTGGAAGCGAACGGGCTCAGGCCTGAACAACTCAAGTTCACCGACGAAGGTCTGCTCCAGCTCATCCGGAAATACACACGCGAGTCGGGCGTCAGAAACCTCGAACGTGAAGTGGCAAATGTCTGCCGCAAAACCGCAAAGAAGATGGTGATCTCCGAAGCCAACGAAAGCAACGTCACACCGGAAGTAGTTGAGCAGCTCCTCGGCAAGCCGAAGTTCCGCGAGCAGATGGCGATCGAAAGCAACCAGATCGGCGTCGCTTGCGGCCTGGCGTGGACCGAGGTGGGCGGCGAAGTGTTGTTCACGGAAGCCTCGCTCATGGACGGCAAAGGCCAGCTGATCATGACCGGCAAGCTGGGCGAGGTCATGCAGGAATCGGCGCGTGCCGCGATGTCCTTCGTGCGCAGCCGTGCCCATCTATTCGGCATCAATCGCGATTTCTATCGCAAAATGGATTTGCATATCCATATTCCGGAAGGAGCCATTCCCAAGGATGGCCCGTCGGCAGGAATCACCCTGGCGACTACCCTGGTATCCCTGCTGACCAGGATCCCGGTTCGCAGAGATGTAGCCATGACCGGAGAAATCACACTGCGCGGCAAGGTCCTGCCTGTTGGGGGCGTAAAGGAGAAACTCCTGGCAGCGCATCGAGCCGGCATGAAGGAAGTTATCCTGCCAAAGGAGAATGAGAAGGATCTCCAGGATATCCCGCGGGACATCCTGGAATCGATAAAAGTAAATCTCGTGGAAACCATGGACGAGGTCTTACAGATAGCGCTCGAAAGGCTTCCTGTTCCTCTGGGGCAGGTGTCTGAATTGTCCGTACGTCCTCACGAGAACATCGCACACTAATAGCTGTCAAGCCCACAGATGCATCTCTAGTGACAATGGCTCTTTTGACAGGCATGAAGTGCATGCCACAGCTGTTTTGCATCGTGCATTGAGGCCCGTGAAAAAAACTCAAGTCGAGTTCATAATCAGCGCCTTCTCGCCACGTGATTTTCCACGAGCGGAAATACCCGAGATCGTGATGGCGGGCCGGTCGAACGTCGGCAAGTCCAGCCTGGTCAACCAGCTCGTGGGGGTCAAGGGGCTGGCCCGGACCAGTGCAGCACCGGGAAAGACCCGGAGCATCAATTTTTATCGATGTAACGGCTCGTTTTTTCTGGTCGACCTGCCCGGATTCGGATTTGCCAAGGGCAAGGCCGGGAGCCGGGAATGGAAGAGGCTGGTCGAACAGTATTTTGACAGTCGGCCGTCCGTGGCCCTCGTCATCCACCTGGTGGACGCGCGTATGCCTCCGACAGACCTGGATATACAGTTCGCGGAATGGCTGGCTCATTTGGGAATACCCCGCCTGGTTGCTGCAACCAAGTCGGACAAGCTGTCCGGAAACCAACGGACGTCAGAATTACGAACAATTAATGGAGTGTTTCCTGATGTGCCGGTGATTTTTTCATCAGCGGTCACCGGAATTGGATGCAAAGAAATATGGAACCGGGTGGTTGAGGCCACCCAAAATCATTAACCCGCGAGAGTAATCCCCGAGAGTTTAACCTTGAGCTTAACCTACCGGAACCTCTCCCGCCTGGAGGGAAGTTATGCCTGAGACGACGCAACGTCGAAGCAACGCCAGTAATGCCAACGGCCGAGAAAAAGACAAAGAGAAAGAGAAAGAGAAAGAACCCAAGGAACGAGAGCGAGACAAAGAGAAGGACAACGGCCATCTGAACATCCGTGACCTGAAGGAGATGAATATCTCCGCCCTGACCCAGGTAGCCAAAGACCTCAACGTCCCCGGCTACACCGGGATGCGCAAACAGGAGCTGATTTTCCAGATCCTGAAAGCACAGACCGAGCAGAGCGGACTGATTTTTTCGGAAGGCGTACTGGAGTGCCTGCCCGAAGGATTCGGTTTCCTCCGCGCCCCGGACTACAATTATCTGCCGGGTCCGGATGACATCTATGTCTCTCCCTCGCAGATTCGCAAGTTCGACTTGCGGACCGGCGACACTGTTTCCGGACAGATCCGGCCGCCCAAGGACGGCGAAAGATATTTCGCCCTGATCAAGGTCGAAGCCGTCAACTTCGAGCACCCGGATGCGGCCAAGGACAAGATCTTTTTCGACAACCTGACGCCGTTGTACCCGCACGAAGCCTTCAAGCTCGAGACCACAACCGACAATCTGTCGGGACGGGTCATGGACATGCTGGCGCCGATCGGCAAGGGGCAGCGCGGCCTCATCGTTTCGCCGCCGCGCACCGGCAAGACCATGCTGCTGCAGTCGATCGCCAATTCGATCTCGAAAAACCATCCCGACGTGGTCCTGATCGTGCTGCTCATCGACGAGCGCCCGGAAGAGGTCACCGACATGCAGCGTTCCGTCCGGGGCGAGGTCATCAGCTCCACGTTCGATGAGCCCGCTTCGCGGCACGTGCAGGTGGCCGAGATGGTCCTGGAAAAGGCCAAGCGCTTCGTCGAGCACAAACGCGACGTCGTGATCCTCCTCGACAGCATTACCCGCCTCGCACGCGCCTACAACACCATCGTGCCCCCCAGCGGCAAGGTGCTGTCCGGCGGCGTCGACAGCAACGCCCTGCAGCGGCCGAAGCGATTCTTCGGCGCAGCCCGGAACATCGAAGAAGGCGGCAGCCTGACCATCATCGCCACTTCGCTGATCGACACCGGCAGCCGCATGGACGACGTCATCTTCGAGGAATTCAAGGGCACCGGCAACATGGAACTGCACCTGGATCGCAAACTCGTCGACCGGCGCGTCTTCCCTGCCATCGATATCAATAAATCCGGCACGCGCAAAGAAGAACTGCTGCTCCCCTCGACCGATCTCAACCGGATCTGGATCCTGCGCAAAGTCCTAAACCCGCTTTCCGTCACGGAAAGCATGGAACTGCTGCTCGAAAAACTCTCCAAGACCAAGAGCAACGCCGACTTCCTCGGCGCCCTCTCCGGCGGGTAAAAGCGGAACCTGGAAACACACGGAACACACGAAAGTTTTTGGCTACGGCGTCAAACGTCGGTTGGAAATAATAGGAAATATGATTTAGCCTCGATTTCAGCTCATTGCTGCAGCCAGGATGCGCTGCTCCATCTCCTTGGTTCTCACGAGTCG
>Ga0315284_10006138_pt1 | contig 17109 bp, 9 predicted proteins | sample YL17G09_16_MG_FD_203696 | JGI IMG/M metagenome (GOLD analysis project Ga0315284, IMG submission 203696) | Sediment microbial communities from Yellowstone Lake, YNP, Wyoming, USA - YL17G09_16 | ecosystem: Environmental > Aquatic > Freshwater > Lake > Sediment | place: USA: Wyoming | collected...
TCATTGGAATGACGCCCGACGAAATGTATGCGCACTTTTACGTTCCGGTCAGCGGCGACTCTGAAACCAACAGCGAACTCAAAGCCATCTTTTCAAAAGCCGCGTTCAGTCGTATGAAGAAGCAGCAAAAGTTGTGCGATGAAAAATCCAAAAAATATACCGAGTTTCTCATGAAAACGCGCGAAGATATTGTTGTCAAAGTATTCAAAAACAAGAATACAACCGACGCGTATTTGCCGCTGTCCTTTTCCCATATTGTCGCTAATGTAGCGGGAATGCAAAAAATCAACAAGAATTCGGAAGTCGACGTGACTCCTCTGGAAACGTTTATTATTCTGGAAGAAACGTATGCGCGATTCGAGCAACTTGAATATGCCCCTCCCACTGAACTGTTCAAGGTCATGTATTATTACTCGCTGACGCCGCGTGATTTGCTCATGGTCAAACGATTCAATCGCAAGGCGCTCATAGCGTTGGCAGAAATGATGGTTCTCATGTACAAGCGCGCAATTGTGGCGCCGGGTGAAATGGTTGGCATGATTGCTGCTCAGAGTATTGGTGAACCGACAACACAGCTCACGCTAAATACTTTTCATTTATCAGGTGACGCATCTAAGTCACAAGTTACTCGTGGTCTTCCGCGAATTGAGGAGCTGCTGTCGTTGTCGGAGAATACGAAGAATCCTTCGACCACAATTTATTTGAACCCGAATGACGAGTCGAACAAGGATGCGGCCACGGACATGATACCGTTTATCGAGTTGACGCGACTGGAGGATATTGTGAAGAGTGTGGAGATTTGTTTTGACCCGAGCGATAGTCCGAATGAGACGAAGATTACTGCGGACCGGTTGATTTTGGCGCAATATGCGGAGTTTCAGCGGATGTTGAAGGATGTTGGGGGTGAGGACGAGACGGAATGTGAGCGGGAGCGGTCGAAATGGATTCTGCGAATGGAGATGGATCGGGAATCCATGTATGAGAAGCGGGTTACGATGGATGACGTGCATTTTGCGATTAAAGCGGTGTATTCGAAGAACGACAAGAGCGAGGTGTCGTGTATCTATTCGGATTATAATAGCGACAATTTAGTGTTTCGAATTCGGCTGGATTTTCAGAAGAAGGAAAAGGATCCGAAGACGCTGGACCAGACGGATAAGATTTACCAGCTGAAGACGTTTCAGGATGCGCTGATGAAGAATATTATTTTGAGGGGAATTAAAGGCATTAAAACGGTACTGGCTCGAAAAGTGGTGGATTTGGTTGCCAAGGAGAACAACACGTATCGAAAGAAGGAGACGTGGGTGCTAGATGCGGTGGGTTCGAATTTCATGGAGATTTTATCGCTACAGAATATTGACGCTAGACGAACGATTAGCAACGACATTCAGGAGATTAACCGGGTGCTTGGCATTGAAGCTGCGCGACAGGCGCTGTTTAACGAGCTGTATGAAGCGTTTGACACGACGTACATTAATCACCACCACATTAGTTTGCTGTGTGACCGCATGACGTGCAAGTCGGAAATGGTTTCGATATTCCGGCACGGAATTAATAATGACGACATTGGGCCGATTGCAAAGGCGTCGTTTGAGGAGACACCGGAGATGTTTTTGAAAGCGGCGCGACATGCAGAACTGGACCAAATGCGCGGGGTGTCGGCGAATGTCATGTGCGGTCAAGAGGGCTATTTTGGAACGAGCGCATTCAAAGTCATGCTGGATATGAGCCAAATCATGAAGATGGGACAGGTTGCGACCGCGGATAAGACGGTGGAAGAAGAGAAGGAATCATTGTTACAAGGGTTTATGGATAAGATTGCGGCGGAGGATCCGCTGAACCCGTGCAGCAAGAACAAGTTGACGATACAAAGCGCGTTGGATAAAGTGCAAGGGTCGAATCTTGGTTCAGTTGATCCGGATTACGATATGGGATTTTAACCAGGATGGGTTGTTGAATATTAAATCCATTCATTTGTAAAAATTGTGGAAATAAAAAATAAAATAAATTAAAAATTGGATTTTATTTTTTTAGTTTTTTTTCAATTTAATATCTATAAATATCTTGTGGTGTCATTTCAATCCAACCTCTAATACATCCTTCACTTTTGACATAATATGCTGAAATTTTAATAAAAGCAGAAAGCAAATCACCCATTTCTTCATATGTCCATTTTTCTGTTTCTGTAGAATAAATTTGGTCCATTACAATATCATTATCATATTGCCATAAGGAATATGACATATCTAATAACATTTTTTCACGAAACCGAATCTGCTTGTTTATGCTGTTATTATTACCACCCATTCCTCCTTCACTACGATTCAAGTATGGTAAATTTTTATTTTCTTGCAATGAACATGACTCTTTTATATGTTCAACGATATGTTTGTTTTCACAACCACCTTCGCATTTGTTTTTAAAATCCAACCAACGTTTCATATAATCTGGAGGAGCATCTTTATCGATAGAGAATCGTAATTTATAAACATAATCTTTTGTATCTAAACTCATAATTGATGTGTAATTAAATATATAATAAAACCTTTAAGTTATTTTCTTTTTATAATACAACACAATCAAAAAAATAAAATTAATCCACATATTCAACGCCTTCGTCGTCATCGCCATCACTGTCATCAATGAATTCTTCGCCTTCAGTTGTATAATAACTCTTGTATTCAACGTAGTCATTTGACGCAACCGCGCGTTTATTTTCGGAAATGTAACTTGCCAAGTCGGCATCCAGTAACAGCATTTCATTTTCTTTTAAATTGTAGCTGATGGAATCAAATGTCAAATATTTGTTTGGATACAGCATGAATGCGCGTATGCGCTTGTAACGAAGCAACTCGTCGGCGAGTCGAACGTAATAATTATTCTCGTTATTTGAACCGTCAACCAGGTTGCGTTTGGGAATATAGAGTCCGCATCCCTCTAACGCGTTTTCAGAAGAATCAGAACTATCAACAGAAAAACAGTATGCGTATTTTTTGCACGATGAGCCGCGTTCGGTAACACAACTGAGTGCAGATTTTTGTTCGTAAATATTTTTCAGAACAGACGGACTCATCTCGACGAATTGGATGCTGCGTTGTCCCAGCATTTTCAAGAGTTTCTTCATTTGTTCAAGTTTTTTAAGATACAATTTATAATAACGATCAATGTCGAAACGTTGTTCTTCGGAAGAAGATGAAGAAGCTGAAGAAGATGCAGATGCAGCAGGCAAAGACGAACTCCGACTGTGAAACAGCATCTCAATTGCGTTGCGCGTTTCCATCATTTCAAACCGATTCAAATGAATACGAATAATGTTACGAAACGCATTATAAAAATTCGTTTCAAGACGTATTTTTTCAACATCGTTGGTTCTCTCTTCATCTCTCTTGAAAACAAATCCGGTTCTACTTATTTGCGGAAGAATGGACGCGTCAACGTTTACGCTATTTCCGAGTTCGACGTGTTTTAATTCGTCGTCATCTTTCAGTGGGGTGGGTTCGCTAATTGGCATAAACTGATTGTTTTCAGTCATAAAACCGACAACGCGTTCATTTTCGACAACTTTTAATTTGAGAGCGCACGGTATCTCGCCGTTGGATTTTTTCTGAATGAGGGCTGCAAAATCTTTGGTATGTTTATACGTTTTCCAAACTGTTGGAATTTGGTTTACAAAAAGTAATTCGTATTTGGGGTCCGGGTTTATGCCGGAAGGGTTGCAAAGAATGTTTCCAACAAGGTTTCGTGTTTGCTCGTTCCGCGTAACACTGTATGTCACCTGCATACCAATAACTCTCCCTGAAAAATCAACAATTTGTTTTATTTCGTGAATTTGGGTTTGAGATGTTTTTTTACTTTGCAGAATCTGAACAATCGTGTCAAACGATTTATTTTGAACAATCGATTTGATCAGTTGTGCCGGTTTACACGCGGATTGAAAAAACGTTTGTATTTTTAGGAGAGCGCCTTTGAGAGATGGATCAATTGTGGGAGAATTCATGGAAGAAAATAAAACAGTGTTTACAATATCGCGTTTTGATGTGTATAAATACGTGTAAAGCGGTTCGTAATAATTTTCATATTTTACAATGACTATATTTTTTTTATTTGAGTCGAATGTTGAGCTGGAGTAATGATTGGTGGGACACAGAATGCCGACTTCTTCTTTTTTATCGGATAGTTCTAAAATAATTAAATTTATTCCGTATTTGCTTATCGGCAGCTGGCGTTTTTCTTCTTTTTCTACGAAACTGGACCACAACGCCGAGTCCATAACGTAGTCCCATAAATACGTGTAGTCAATAACAACATTGTCATCAGACAAATAATTTATAAAATTCTCGTATGACATGATCAAGGTCTTAAAAAAAACAATTTTACTGTCTTCGTCGTCTTCGAAATTTACACCTTCGGGCGAGGATCCGAATATTTTCTTGAATAAAGGCGCGTCTCGATATTTGAGCAAGTGGTCCGTGTCAACGTATTCAAACTTTTTAAATGTTTGAACGAGAGTTCCGTTTTGATAAGAAACAAACCGGTCGAGAGAAAGATTCGGAATGAAAATGCGACGTTTGAATTCGCTCGCCGTTAATGAACCGTTTGTGAGAGAATTATATATGTTTGCAATACAAGCAATAAAACACTGATTCTCGTTTGAATTTTTGCTTTCAAGAACGCCCATGCGCAATACGCATATTTCATTTTCGACCAACATGTCCCCTTTTGTTGATTTGCATTTCTTGCTATAATTTTCATCTTCAAACAAGAAAAGCTGGAGAGAAAGCGGTAAAAATCCGAGATTATTTTGTTGAAGCGGAAATGCAGAATCTGGTTTTGAAACGTATAAATTTGTTTTTGATTTTTTCTTTTTTTCTTTGACTGGTTCTTCTTGTTCTTCTTGTGGTTCCATTTCCGCTTTCTCTTGCGGTTGTTGCTGCTGTTGTTGTTGTTGCTGCGGAGAAACACCTTTTATTGTGGCCATTTTTTTTGTTGGTTGTTTTGTCGTTTGTTTTTCAGCCCCTTTTCCTTTTTTACATTGATTAATAACTTCTTGTTCTTTTTCAAACACGCGGTAATCATTAAAATCGTCACTGTCTTTATCTTTCACTCCTGTAAAACAGCAAGGCAGACATTTTCCAGATTTGGTTTTGAGAGTTTTAAGAAATCCCGGTAAATATGGTGTATATTTTCCGGTTTTAAAATGCTCAAGGGGGGAAGTTAAATCAATAATGTATTTTTCCTTATTACTCGGATTATAATCTTCTTCTTTTGTCACAATGTGCGCATGAAGTTTATTATCGTCGATTTCTTTTTGAGACACCGATCTCTCTTCCGGCACATTCCAGTATCTCGGACAAATGTAATAGTGTGCATTTTTTTCGCCGCCTTCGCTGTCTCCGCCTTCTTCGTCTTGGCTGCTGTATTCCAACGGAATGCCGTAATACGATGGTTGTCCGACCCCTTCATCATATGTATTGATTTTATCCAATTCCTCTTTTGTTAAAATAATGGGTTGTCGTCTTGCACTCCATCCACACTTTGTAGCATATCCGGCCGTTTCTTTAAAGAGGGACGGTTCCATATTTTTTAACCTCTTATAAACCGGGTTGGATTCAAATGCTCCTCCAATAAATTCGTCGTCGTCGTCGTCGTCGTCGTCGTCGTCTGATTCAGCACCACCCAACAAGTCAAAATCTCCAATATCTTCCTCCTCTTCTTCTTGTACTATTGGTGCTTCTGCTACTTTTACTTCTTCTGGTAATACTTCTTTTGGTAATACTTCTTTTGGTAATACTTCTTCTGGTAATACTTCTTCTGGCAATACTTCTTCTGGTAATACTTCTTTTGGCAATACTACTTCTTCTGGTAATACTACTTCTTCTTTTGGTAATACTACTTCTTCTGGTAATACTACTTCTTCTTTTGGTAGTAGTGCCGTCGGTGCCGCTATTACCGATTTTTTTATAGAAATAAAAGGTTTAGCTGAAGGCGCAGGCGCCGTTATGTCGCACAATTGTTTTACCAGTTGAACGGGTAAATATTTTTCATCATTTCCAAAAATATGAAGGAGCGAATCGAGATAAATTCGGATTGGATTTAGAGTATATATGTTATTGATTCCGGATACTTTCACTGTTATTTTGTTATTTTTATCGCCCAAACTTTTCATCATATGCACTTTGAATCCGGGCAATTTTCTAATATATATTTTTTTCGGCATTTGTTTTTTTTGCAACACTTTACTGTATTTTCCTTCGAAATTTGTTTTAAATTCTTCATAACTTTGCTCAGCAATTTTTTTAGAAACGAGTAAATTTGTAACAATTAAATCGATGACTTTTCTCTTCTCTCGAAATCCAAGATTATAAAGCATTTCAATGTAGCCCAGTCGCAATATCGATTCGTCTAATTTTGGAACGCGGGTGTATTGCATACTCACACCTTTTTCATCAGAATTCCAGTTATTCTCGATTACTTTCATTACGCTGGACATGCAGCCATAAAAACGCGTCCATATTAATGGTTCGGCATTGTTTAATTTAGATATCAGCAAATATTTCATGTTTTGTATTACCACATTTTCATCATACATGGAATAAAAATCGCGCATTTTGTATCCATTTTGCTGTAAATAATCAACAATGGAACGTATATGCGGAGAAACTGCAGCGCGAATCATTTCATCAACCGCATCTTCGCTATATGCATTTTTAAACGATGCGTGAATAAAAATATGACCGTGTTCGTCGAAATCACAAATAAAAACAATATTTTCGCCGTTTCTTACGCCGTATTGTCTCTCCAATTTATCATAACTAATGTAAATGCTGACACGCGTATTCGTGTTTGGACTCGGATGCTGTTCTTTCCTTTTTTTTTTCATAAAAACGTCGTATACTTTATTCGATTCCGTTTCATGTTGTATAATAAAGTGTGGAATTTTTTTACCCGTTTTTGTGTGGTTTCTAGTATACATTCTTAAAATCGCATCCTGAAATTGCGGGTTGTATTTAATAACTTGGCATTGTTGCGTTGCGTGAAACAATTTAAAAAGCAGTTCCAATGGGAAATTAAAGTCGCTCTCTGGAAGCAATTCAATATTCACTTCAATAATTCCAGCTTCTTCGCTCTTGATTTTGGGTTTCGTAGATTGTTCAAAAATGTCATAAAAGAGCTTTATTTGTTTCATATTTGTTTTAAATTCACTGGACTCTATTAGCGAATCCGTCTTCTCTCGCAACCCAATTTTTGTTGATTCTGAATTCAGTTGGCTGAAAGTTTGAATTCCGTCTGCGTACAATGCCGGATAATACGCTTTCAAAACCACGCTGTTCACGCCGTCGTCGTCTGATTCTGATTCTATAACATCTCTCGCAAAACACACGAATAATGTATTGTGAACCATATTCCTTGTATTCAAGAGCAACTCTAATGGATTCAGTTTTGATTTTATTTTTGAAATTTCTATAGCACCGATAGCACCGCCGATAGCACCGCCGATAGCACCGCCGATAGCACCGACGTCGCCTTCTTCAAAGAAAAACGGATTTACAAACATCTTTGAAGGAATGCTCTGACCCATTGGGACATCTTTAAACATTTCTCTCCCGTTGAACTCTTTTAAACTCGATAAAATGCTGTCAACTCTACCGGGTTGTTCTTGTCCTGTCGAAGAACTGTATCCCATCAAATACGTTTTTAGAAAATCCAATTCACTTGTTTTATCGTGTTCGTGCTCATCTTTCGTGATTCCCAGTTCCGTTATTTTATGATACACTTCGTTTGAATCAAATGTTACAGGCGTTTTCGAAAACAAGTACATTTCATCGTATGCAGTGTAATCCGATAGTTCTGGAACACTTTTTACAGCCAGCATAATTTTTCGTTTCACAACATCAACGGAATCGTCGGAATATAATTTAAAAGGAATCATGTATACACGAATGTCATATGTCGCAATATTCTTTAGTTCCATTCTGCTAAAAATGTGTTCAAACAGTTTCGAATTGGATCCGTCATCGATATAAGCATTGTAAAGTCGCGTTAAAACTTCCGACGACATTTCGGATGACGGTGATGAAGCTAGTTCAGGTTCGGGCTCTCCATAAAAAACAAAAATGCATTTTGGAACTCCGCCAGATACGCCTTCGTGTCGCCTCAATATACTACACTTGTATATTTCTTCAATTGGATTTTGTTTTTTACTTGCTGACATTTACTATTTTTTACTACTTTTTATTATAAAAAATACTTAATAGTTATAATTATATATATCAAATATAATTTAATGATAAATATTTATATTTAATATTTTTTATGCCATAACTTTATTTTTATATGATATTATATCATAATTTCAAGTTGAATATTTGTTTATCAAGTACGAAGAAATGCATTCATTTAAAATTTCATTTGTGTAAACCGGGATGGATGCCTTCATTCCGTAGATCGGTGCTAGATCTTCTTTATATTGCAGCGCATCTTTACATTGAATGAATGTTTCGATTTCTTTAACCAGCGCATCCATTATACATTCGTCGTGAGTTTTTGTAACACACAAATGAATTGCGGGTGGATTTTGAAGCGCATTCAAGTGAAACCCCTTGGTAACAAGGTAGTCGTACAATTTATATGTATCTTTGCCTAGATCAAAACAAACAATGTGCAAGTCAAGGGGGTACACGCAACATTCATTAATTAGTTGTAATTTTTCGTGCGCATACTTTGCAACTTGAATGATTTTATTGGAGCTGTCTTGATACTCGTTGTACCCGCGAGATAAAAACCCGGCCCATGCTTGCGCCACCAGTCCGCCGCTTCTACTTCCTAAAATGGTCGGTGAAACATATAAGCCGCCGTCCCAATCCGCTGTTACAAAATATTGATACTTTAAATAGCTTTCATCTTTATAAAGTATACAAGAAACGCCTTTTTGTGAATATCCATACTTGTGTAAACATGCCGAAACGCTCGTTACGCCGTCTACATGAAATGAATATTTTGACGCGATTTTTCTTTCTTGAAACATCCAAACGAATCCGCCTAAACATGCATCAACGTGAACCGGTATACCCCATTCTTTCATTGCCGGAGAAATATTTTCGACGTCGTCCATGATGCCAAACCCGTACGACGGTGCAGAAAGTACGACGCATGCCGTGTATTCATTCACCGTTTTTAAAATATCGCAAACGGTAACGCGGTGTTGGCGATTTGATTTGATTTTAATTAGCTGTATATTTAAATAGTGACACAATTTATCCACGCTGCAATGCACCGTATCTGGCGCAACCACATTTATTTTATGCACGTTTGCATTTGCATGCGCATGCGCATTTTTAAAAAACCCACTCGATATTTTTGCGTGTTTCATGTCTCTGTATGTTTTTAGTGCCAAGAAAATACTTTCCGTTCCCCCGTTTGTTATAGAGCCGCATTGGCGTTCCGCATTGCCTAACAGTTTACTTATCATGACAATTAAATTTTTTTCCATGAAGACCACGGAATGAAATAAATCAATGTGCATTGGATTTGTATACGCATATAAATTGTAAGCCGTTTGCATAATTTCCTTGTGTTGATTTTCATAATCGTCGTACACTGTCCCGCTTAATAGTTTCGGAACTGCATCCATATCCTTTAATGTGTGCAAGTATGTCATCAGCGTTTCTTCATTTAAACCCGTCTCTTGGATCGTGTTTATATTTGCAATGTCTACTTTTGTTACACCGCTTGCATTAAGGTTTTCAATTAGTTTATTGTAAAATGATTCGTCATCTTCATTATTTTTTTCCTTTATTTTTTGTATTTCATTTTCTACCTTTTTATATATGAATGGAATTTTCTTCCACATTTGTTTGCGACCACTTGAAAATGAAAATGAACATATCACTTTTTTGTAAACATAATATGATGCCAACGATCCGCCGAATGCAATGAAAATGACTCTTGCATCATGAAAAATGAGGGAGCTTAAAAAATGTGGTAATTTTTCCATATATTTAAATATATGAACTTATATTTAAATATATAATTTTTTACTTGTTTATTTTATTAAATACAAATAGAATATAAATGGTATTTCATAATGAATTATAATTATTTACAATTCATAAATTATTTACATCTCAATGTCGACGGCACCACCAACAACAACAACAACAATGCCAACAATGAATACCAAAATCGCGAATGAAAATTCAAATGAAATTGTTCCAACAATAATATCAAAAGACGCCGTAAAACGTTTACTAAAAGACATACAACAAATTATAAAAAATCCGTTGCATGATCAAGGCATTTATTACAAGCACAGCGAAACCAACATGATGGAAGGTTGGGCACTCATTATTGGTCCAAAAGATTCTCTCTATTGCAACGGTTATTATTTTTTCAAGTTTACATTTCCTCCAGATTATCCGCATTCGCCGCCCGCGTTACAGTATTTCACGAATGATGGAACGACGCGATTTCACCCCAATTTCTATAAAACGGGGAAAGTGTGCATTGATATTTTAAACACGTGGCACGGAGAGAAGTGGAGCGGGTGTCAAACCATTTCATCAGTTTTATTGACGCTTATTTCTGTGATGGACAATGAACCGATACTAAATGAACCCGGGATAACGAGAACCAGTAAAGATTTTAAAAATTATCATTCGTTAATCGAGTATCGAAATTTATCGTTTTCGATTTATCAACTTGTGTCGAGTATTGAAAATTTGCAACGGGTTGTTCCCGTGATGAGCCAAGAAACTCGCGAGTTTTTTTATGCGATTATGAAGACGCATTATATTCAAAACAAGGATACAATAATGCAGCGACTACAAGTGAATCGTGAAAAGGTTCTGCATACAGAGTATTTTTATTCATCTCTCTATTTATTTGGATTCAAAGTGAATTATGAAGAGTTGATTCCGCTTTTTAATAATTTGAATAACAAGTTGAAAGAATAATTTGAATATTTATTTATTATTATTTTGATTTTAATAAAATTGAATTAAAACGTATTTTATTTATAATGTATAATTACCAGTTACAAATAAAAACTTTAAGAAATGAAATTTTGCGGCGTGTGTAAAAACATGTATTATATTACAATGGGAGATGCTCCAGGTTCTGGTCCCGAAGAAGCCACAACAAAAATTCTAATTCACAAATGCAGAAATTGTGGAAACGAAGAAAAAAATACCGAATCAACGATTACTGTATCGAAAACATACTTTAAACAATCCGATGTTCATTTGGCGGACGTGGTGAATGAATACACGCATTTGGATCCAACGCTTCCGCGAATCAAGTCCATGAAGTGTCCAAATGTAGAGTGTGAAACAAACACGGAACTAGATAAGCCGTGCACTGTTTTATACATTCGATATGATGACACGAATTTAAAATTCGTATACATGTGCAGCAGTTGCAAGCATACTTGGAACACGGAACAGTTTAGCGCAGCGGCGTCTTCATAAATTTATTACATACACGAAATATTAAATAAATGATTTTTATACATTTTATATGTGGTTTTCAAATTATTTATTTTCAAAGTATTTATTTTAAATATATTAAAATAAATAAATTTAAATAGTATATACTATTAATAATTATATTTTCAAATAGTAGTTCAAAAAATAGTTCAAAAGAAATGAGTTATCAAAATCAAAAAAACGCATCAACAACAGATGTTAATAAATCTATAATTGTAAAAGGGTTTAATAAACATTTTGAAGAATTTATTGAAGATGTTCAAAGCATTTTCCCGGAAGATGATGAAGTGGTAACCATGAAGAATTTAATGTTTCTCTTGAAAAAATCGAATCCGAGAATAATAATGGAAAGTTGGTACATGTACATTAGCACACCGTACAAAGAACCGATTGAAAAGGGTGACATTTCTTTTTTTGTAAATAAAGATTATTCGGTGGATGTTACTATGACCGATGGTATTTCCAACTTTATCGAGCGTTTGAGAGGGTATGTTAGAAATATGGCGGAGGAAAATCAACAAAAATCAATGAAGTATATTCAGAATTTGTGTAATTTGACAAAAATGTATTATACGCACCACCATACTTAAAACCAGCTGGGGTGGGTGGAAGCTATTCAAGTAACATCTCAATCTATTAGAATGAACGTAGCAAGCACCGATGCTATAAATATAAGCGAAGTTTTAGCTGGATAACCGCTGGTGATATTATAATTATTCAATCCACTGGAAATAGATTACACAATTGCTGCACCAGTATTTGCACCTGTAAATACTGCACCGAAAGTAATTGCACCTCTAAAATCTGCATTTGTAACAGTTGTATGTCTAAAATCTGCATTTGTAAGATTTGCATTTCTAAAATTTGCTCCTGTAAAATTTGTATGAAAAAAAGTCGCACGTGTAAGATTTGCACCTTCAAAATTTACACCACTAAGATTTGCACGTGGAAATACTATACGATAAAGATTTGCACCACTAAGATTTACACCTTGAAGATTTGCACTTTGAAGATTTGCATTTAAAAAATTTCTTACACGACTAAGATTTACACCACCAAGATTTAGACCATAAAGATTTGCACCTTGAAGATTTGCATCACTGAGATCTGCACGTGTAAGATTTGCACCTCTAAAATCTGCACGTGTAAGATTTGCTTCTCTAAGATCTGCACGTGTAAGATTTGCACGTGTAAGATTTGCATTAGTAAGAGTTGCAATTCGTAGATCTGCATCTGTAAGATTTGCATCTGTAAGATTTGCATCTGTAAGATTTGCAAGTTGTAGAACTGCACGATAAAGATTTGCATTGGTAAGAGTTGCATTGGTAAGAATTGCATTAAAAAAAAATGTATTTATTAAAATTGCACCGGTAAGATTTGCAAATCTAAAAGTTGAATTTGTAAAATCTACTACTCTAAGATCTCTACCACCCAAAAAAATGTTGTCAAAATTTTCCCCGACACGTCTTTCACCGACACGAATTGGTGCAGAGTTTATACTAAAACTTTGTATAAGTGTGTTTTCTCCCAACTTTTTAGCATCATGAAATGTTAAGTTTACAGTTGCAGTATAACCCTTCGCAGTCCGGGACAATTTCGTCATAAATCCACCTAATCTTTTTTCTTCTTGAAACATAGTTACTGTAAATGCTCGTGCTAGTTCCACCGGAAAATCTAATACTGATACCGCCGGAAAAATAGTGGGGGGTCCACTAATGCTTTGTGCAACTTCTGCTAAATAAGCATTCACACTTTTACTACTTACCGTCTTTGTCTCTGGATCAACCTCATATACCCTGGAGGACGCAATTGTCTGGAATTCTAGCTCGACCGTTCCCGTTTCAGCCGTCTTTTTTAATACTCCATTCAGTGGTATTTGTGCGCCAAAAGGCAACGACGGAATACGCGAATGTAAACTCATAATTTTATACACACCACTAGTAAAACCATCTATCGCCTTTTTCGCAGCACACCCCTTTGACTTTAGACCTTTCTTTGATAATCTCAATTTAGTTTTTTTACCATCCATGCATACTCCATCTATTAAAGCAACCATCGTTTCTATTTTATTAGAACCATCCCTCTTTCCTTCTATTACATAAATCCCCATTTGTGGTGAAACATCTCGGTTCTGTGGTGAAACATCTCGGTTCTGTAGTTCATTATCAAAAACTAATTGTGCAGAACCAGAATCACCCTGAATATAGCGAAATTTCGTATCTTTAAATGACCATAACCGTTCACCAGGATTACACCAGTATGGAAAACACGGATCATAATCAAACGTAGTCACGGTAACACTCGCACCTTTAAACGGAATAAAACCATCACTAGGTTGCGAATCATTCGCCCTTGCAATAAATAAATCATTACCTTTATTATCGTTACTTGCCGAAAATATTTCATATGTGAATGCATCCACTTTCATTAATACTTTTACATTCCCCACTAATGCTAAATTAATCGCTGTATTATCCAATCCTGGACATTCATCTGTTACAACGTCATCATTCTCTACAGTCGTACAGAAAACCTTTCCTATATTGCTTAATGTTATCTTAACTGTTTTTTCATCTAGATACGTTTCTATAACAATATCCGCTTGACAATGTTGTTGTGTGTAACCTATTGAATGTCCTCCAAATAACATCTTTATTTATATCGTTTTTATACATTATACTAATATTATTATTTTCCCTAAATTTTTTATTCACTTTAATGTTTATTCGCAATTTATTTTCAATCGGTTCGTATTTTGAATTGATAAACATTTATAGAATATTGGATGTTTGTTACGAATATGTCAATGTTATAAAATGAAATATTACAATAAATATTTATATTATAATATTTCATTTTATGAAAATGATTATAAAATTATAAAAATGTGTTGTTATTAAAATATATTATTATCATTTACAACCATTTAAATAATTCGTTACAAGTATTTTTATAAATAGTATTTTTTATTTTTATTTATAAATAACAAAAATAGAGAGATGACGCAATCAAAAAAACAGATTCCAGACGAGTTTAAAAAGGTTATTTTCGAATTTCTCTCTGATATTTCAAATACGTTTCCCGAATATAAGAGCACGCTCAGTTTATTTTTGGATTCCAACGGAATCAACATTTCTAGTTCCGAGTCCGACGCACAAAAAGTTGTCGACATTCTTTATGAATATTGTTCAAAAGTGTATCCCGAGAGATTCTTTGATATTCTGTATAAAAACGAAAAAATATTTGATAAAAATGTCAGTGAATCTGCATCTGCGTCTGCGAATGTAAACACGCACTTTTTGCCCAATATTGATTTTAGCGTGTTGTGGAAAACGGAAGGCATAACTGACGCAACTCGTGAAACCATTTGGAAATACTTGCAACTCATTTTAATGACAATTATAACAAACGTTGATGATCGAAAATCGTTTGGTGATGCCGCAAATTTGTTCGAGGCGATTAATGAAGACGAGCTGCGCAACAAGTTGGAGGAGACCATTCATCAAATGTATAACATGTTTCAAGGGGATCAATGTGAAGGCAAAGGTCAACAAGATTCGAATGCGAATGCTTGTCCAGAGTCATCACCAGGTGACGAAAATGCAAGTGATGCGAAATCAGAAGAATTTAATTTTTTCGACTGGGCTAAGAATATGAATAAAAACGGAGACGGAAGTGCAGAACCAAATGCAAATGCCGAATCCATTCACGATCACATCTCTAACATTTTGAATGGGAAAATCGGAAAACTTGCAAAAGAGATTGCCGAGGAGACGGCGAAAGATGTAGATTTTGGTATGGATTTTGGGGGAGAGAGCGGAGAGAATGTTGATTTTCAAAATGTATTTCAAAAAATGTTTAAAAATCCTGGCAAGTTAATGTCACTTGTAAAAAACGTGGGTTCAAAACTGGACGAGAAATTCAAGTCGGGCGAAATTAAAGAGAGCGAACTTATGCAGGAAGCAAGCGACTTACTGAGTAAAATGAAAGGGATGCCGGGGATGAATAATTTAGCAGACATGTTGAATAAAATGGGAATGGGTGGCATGATGGGTGGCATGGGAGGTGGAGGCAAAAGTAAAGTCAACATTGGAGCCATGCAAAGTCATTTGCAACGAAATATGAAGGTTTCTCAAACGAAGGAGAGAATGCAACAAAAGCTGAAAGCACAACAACAACAACGGGATGCGGCTCTTGCGGCAGCAGCAGCAGCAGCAGCAACAGCAGCAAAAACGCCACAGTCACAAGTTTTTAGTACGGGTGAAGTTGTGGAGAGAACGCCGATTGAAGCGCCAAGACCGCCAAATTCAAATAAAAAAAAGAAGAAGAAATAGATTTAAGAATGTTTTTATATTAAATAAATAGTAAAGTTAAATAGTTGCAGTATAAAAATAATAAATAATTATAATATTATATACAGGTATTATAATTATTACAACATTTAGTATATCATTTTAATTTATATTTGAAAAAATAAAAGAAAAAAAATGTCAAATGCAAATGCAAATACAACAACAACATTACAATCTGCATCCGATTTGAAAAACGCGACAAACACAATGATGCCGACCACAAATTCAAATGCGGGAACAAACTACCCGGAACCTGTTCCAACCATGGAAAAACAATTGTCGTCGACGCCGTTTTGGATAAACGATCCGACGGTTCTATTTAATAGAGAAGAAATGATGGATATATGGCCCGCTCCGCTCATGTCGATTGAACAAAAAATGAATGCAATATCAAGAATTGTTATTCTTCTAAGTATTTTAGGATTTTTAATTACAAAAAACGTAAACATAATTTTCACGGGAGCAATTACGTTGGCTATTTTTGTCATGATGTACAAGCTGCAACATCAAGAAGAGTATGATGCCAAAAATGGTGGGAACAATGGTAATGGGAACAATGGTAATGGGAACAATAGTAATGGGAACAATGGTAATGATAAAAAAAAGGAAGGGTTTGTTAATTCGGCATTTAATGAGCCGACAAACACGCGCAGTGTGTTGAAACCAAAAATGACTACACCGACCGTTACGAATCCGATGATGAATGTTCTACTTCCGGAAATAGCGTATGATCCCGAGAGAAATAAAGCCGCATTGGCATACAATCCCAAGATTGAAAAAGAAATTAACCATACCACAGAAGTTGCAACTGTTTTGGATTTTGAACCAAGAACTATAACGGAAGCCGAGAAGCTTCGAAAGAAATTATTTGCAGATTTAGGAGATAAATATGAGTTTGACGATTCTATGCGGAGTTTTTATACGAACCCAAACACCACCATCCCAAATGATCAAAAAGGATTTGCAGAATTTTGTTATGGTTCTATGATTTCATGTAAAGAAGGCAACGAATTTGCTTGTCAAAGATTTAATCCAATTTTAGGCAGTGTAATCAATTAAATTAATTTATTACTTTTCATTATTTTCATTATTTAGAATTAAAATTATTCCATTCAATTTTATGTTTAGAATGATTTTTTTATATTATTATGTATATATATAATATTATATTATCTAACCGTTATAAAATATAAAATATAAAATATGGCAACAATTAAAGATTATGTTTTTGATAATATGGCGCGCATCGGAAACGACACATGTGGATTAAGTCA